>Ga0315308_1002302_pt1 | contig 10879 bp, 11 predicted proteins | sample TDP3_MG_FD_203078 | JGI IMG/M metagenome (GOLD analysis project Ga0315308, IMG submission 203078) | Freshwater sediment microbial communities from Lake Towuti, South Sulawesi, Indonesia - TDP3 | ecosystem: Environmental > Aquatic > Freshwater > Lake > Sediment | place: Indonesia: South Sulawesi...
ACTAGTATTGGAAATAGTTCTAATTGCTCTGGGTTTGTCGGTCATAGTAATACTCACCTCTTTCCCCCAAGTTGAAACGGTAACTCAGAATTCTTTCGACTTGACAACTAAGCAGTCATATTTTTCAGACAGATTTCGTGCTGAAAGTGGTTATTGGCTTGACTTAGACATTACATCTACTGGAGCAAGTGCTGTTCATGTATCGGGTCAAGTAGTGGGCGAGATATTCAAAGTCGAAGGCACAATATACAGATATACCGTTTCGATTCCCCAAGGCGATGTTTATCAAATTCAAGTTGAGAACAAGGCAGGACACTACGAATGGATAATTATCTGGACTTAGGAAAATCCCAAATAATTTGATTTTTGATAGGTAATCGTATTTTGTGTTCTCCTTTACGCCATGCAGTGATAATATATATTCTGTCATCCTTTCCTTCATTTCTGCAGTTAGTTGCTCGCAATTTTCAAACCCCTCAACTATCCAGGATTTAGGGACTGGACTGATTAGAGTTTCCATTTTCAAAACTCACCTCTTTTTGGGCTTATTTTTAAAATATATCAAATTAGATGTCCTTATTAACCTTTTTGGTACATTTTCAAGACTATTTTTGAGATAATCAAAGCATTTCCGAAGAGAATAAATTATTTTTATGGTATTTTTCCATAATTATTCGGTAGTTATAAAACATAAAGTTAAATTAGTCTTATTCTTTTATGAAAGGTTTACTTCGTGTATCTGTACCCGCTGGAGGGTTGAAATAGCCAGTGCGTATTTGGAGGAAATTGAGGTTTGGGGAACGTGCGGACAGAACAGATTAAGCGAATAGCTAAGGAACTTATTAGACGTTTTCCCAACAAATTCTCTAATAATTTTGAAAACAACAAACGTATTGTTGACACGCTCGTACAAGGAGCAACGACAAAAGTTAGAAACCAAGTTGCCGGGTACATAACACATGTTTTTGCTGGAATGCAAACGGCATACCCAAACCAAAATCTAGAAGAAGGAGAGTAACCTTATAAAACACCTTTAGCATCTCTTAGAAGCGCAAAAAAGAGAGGCGAAAAGCACGTGATGGATGAATACAGACGGGGATGGGCGCTCCGATACTTACGTGAAGCAAAAGCTGAGCTGGAAGCCGCAAGAAAAGTGCCCTACATGGCTCCAAGCCTAGTTTTAGAGGCCATTAGAAAAGCTCGAAACGCTATCTACTACAGCCTAGGAGACCCAGCATTTATAGAAATCGTCATAAGGGAAGCAGCAGAAAAAGCACAGACAATAGGCGACCCCGTTTTAAGGTTCTTGGTTGAAGTCGAAGAAATAGTACAGCAACTAGCACAAGTAGAGGAAGTAGACGAGGAAAAAGTCATTAAACAAGCAGACAACTTAGTACAGATAGCCTCGGACATAGTTGAAACTTTAACCGGAGAAAAAATAGAAGATTAGAGAAAATTATCGGTTTTTAAGAGCATTAGATATTCGGTCTAAAGCCTTCTTGATATTCTCAATGGAATTAGCAAATGACAGGCGCAGATAGCCCTGGCCATATTTTCCGAATGACGTTCCGTGCAAGACCGCCACGCCAGCTCTGTTAAGTAAGTAATCTCCAAGCTCACGGCAGTCCATTCCTGTTCCAGTTATGTTTGGAAATACATAGAAGGCTCCGCGCGGTTTCTTGCATGTTATACTTTCAATCTTGTTTAGACCAGAAACTATGACTTCCCTTCTCTTTTTGAATTCAGCAACCATCTTTTCCGGCTCGTTTTGCGGTCCTTTTAAGGCTTCAACTCCAGCCATCTGGATGAAAGCGCATGTGCAAGAGTTAGAGTTAGTCATGAGTTGGGCAACTTTTTGAGCTAAATCTTTTCGCATTACGCCGTAGCCGAGTCTCCAACCAGTCATTGCGTATGTTTTCGAAAAACCATCCATTATAATCGTTTTTTCCTTCATTCCTGGAAGCGAAGCGATGCTTTCGTGCTCTCCTTCGTATATTATTCTGCTGTAAATTTCATCCGCAAGCACAAGTACATCATCTCTGTCAGCAATGCAGTCGGCTATGACTTTCAAATCTTCCATGATTAAAACACCGCCAGTCGGGTTTTCCGGCGAATTCAGAATAATCATTTTAGTCTTCTTTGTTATCTTTTCCTTAACGTATTCAGGGTCAAGTCTAAAATCGTTCTCCTCTTTAAGCGGTATGGGCACAGGTTTGGCTCTAACAAACTTTATTACGGATTCGTATATTGGAAATCCTGGGTTTGGATACATGACTTCTTCGCCGGGATTAACACTTGCAAGAATGCCGAAGAATACTATTGGTTTGGCACCGGGCGTTACAACAACCTCTTCTGGGTCAACTTCTATGTTCCTAGTTTTTGAAATGTATTCTGCGATGACTTCTCTTAACTCCGGAATACCTGCAGATGGGACATAGTGAGTATAACCTGCATAGAGAGCCTTTACAGCAGCTTCCTTAATGTTTTTTGGCGTGTCAAAATCAGGTTCGCCGATTTCCAAATGCACAATGTCTTTTCCCTGCTTTTCAAGAGCCTTCGCCTTTGCAAGCACTTCGAAGGCCGTTTCAGTTCCTAACGGTTCCATTCTCTTTGCAAAGATAGAGCCCACTTAAATCACCTACATCTGAAAGTAAAGTAAAAGATAAAAGGACATGAAGTATTTAACCATTACAGTCCGTTAATTCTAAAAGGATGTTGAAGATTGTTTTGATAATGGTCGCACCTTCATTACTTCTGGGTTAACTAGGTTTGGCGGTTTTCTTCCTTCAAAGAACGCGACGAGGTTTTCTGCAACCATTTCAGCCATTTTAGAGCGAGTTTCATAACTTGCGCTTGATATGTGCGGAGCAGCAACCACATTGTCAAGTTTAAGCAAAGGGCTATCTAAGGGTGTTGGTTCTTGCTCGAAAACGTCAAGTCCAGCACCAGCTATTCTACCTTCTTTTAAGGCTTCGTACAAGGCCTTCTCATCAACAACCGGTCCACGGGCATTGTTTATTAAGTAAGCAGTTTTCTTCATCAGCTTAAGTTTCTCAGCACACATCAAGTGATAAGTTTCTTTCATTAATGGCACATGAATGCTGATGAAGTCTGATTCTCTTAAAAGCGTATCTAAGTCAACGCGCTTTGCGCCTAATTCTTTTTCCATTTCTGGTCTAGGAATGACATCATAGAAGAGGATTTTCATGTTGAAACCCTTCGCCCTTCTCGCAACAGCGAAACCAATTCTTCCAGCACCAACGATGCCTATGGTCGCGCCATAAACGTCTCTGCCCAACATCATGCTGGGATGCCAGCCAACCTTCCACTTTCCAGTGCGAACGTATTTGTCTGCTTCAACAACACGTCTCGCCACAGCCATTAGCAAAGCCCAAGCGAAATCTGCTGTTGTTTCAGTCAAAACTTCCGGCGTGTTCGTCACACATATGCCTCTTTTTGTGGCTTCTTGGACATCTATGTTGTCGAAGCCTACAGCCATCTGCGCAACAATCTTCAGCTTAGGTGCAACATCAAAAACCTCAGCGTCTATTTTGTCGGACAAAAGCGAGGCAAGGGCGTCAACATTTCTAACTTTCTCCATTATCACATTTTTTGGCGGCGGAGCATACTCAGGCCAAACGTCAGCATCAAAACGGTCCTTAATTATTTTTAAACCTCTTTCCGGAAGCTCACGAGTAACATAAACCTTTGGTTTTGGCATATAACTCACCAAACATTGATTTGCAAAATTCTTTATTAACATTAACTTATTACACTTACGCGATGAATCTAAAGATTCAACAATGGCTACCCAAATGATAACAATAAAAAATAAAGAAAAACTCATCAAAAATGGCAGGACAAAGCTTAATCGAAAAGCTAGGGCAATGGCTCTAAAAAGTCTCGAATTTGCATTAAATACCGTTGATCCAAAACAGATAGTAAAATCAAAAATTTTGCTGAAAAATTCAACTCTCCGCGTAGATGGATACTCTTTTGATTTGAACAGATTCAGGAATGTTTACGTGATAGGCGGTGGCAAGGCAAGCGGCTCAATGGCCGAAGCCTTAGAGCAGATTCTGGGCAGTCGTATAAAAAAGGGACTTATTAATGTGCCTCACGGCAGCAAAGACAAAACAGACATTATAAAACTTCATGGAGCAAGCCACCCAGTTCCAGACGAAGCCGGAGTTGAAGGGACCCGCCGCATACTGGAAATAGCAGAACAAGCGAAAGAAGAAGACTTATTAATATGCTTGATTTCAGGCGGAGGCTCAAGCCTCATGCCCTCGCCACGCGGCGAAATTTCAATTGTTGACAAGAGAGAAATAACAAACGCGTTATTTAAGTGCGGTGCGACAATAAACGAGATTAACACCGTTAGAAAACACATTTCAGATTTCAAGGGTGGCTGGCTCGCCAAAAAAGCTTATCCAGCCACAATTTTGAACCTCATTCTTTCCGATGTTGTTGGCGACCCATTAGATTTTATTGCTTCTGGTCCAACCGTTCCGGACTCAACAACTTTTAGCGACGCCATAAAGGTTTTGAAAAAATATGGTTTATGGGATAAGACTCCAGCATCCATCAGAAAAGTTCTGTCAGATGGGGAGAAAGGACTCATTCCAGAAAACCCAAAAGCCAACGACGAAGCATTCAAGAAAGTTTTCAATGTTGTTGTTGGAAACAATAGACTTGCAAGCTTGGCAGCATGTGAATACCTTAAGTCTGAGGGTTTAAACACACTTTTGCTAACTGCAACGCTGGAAGGAGAAGCCAGACACGCGGGAGTAGTGCTAGCCTCAATAGCCCGTGAAGTTGCCACGTCTGGAAATCCTGTTCCAAAACCAGCCGGCATAATCGCAGGGGGAGAAACAACCGTAACTATTACAGGAAAAGGCTTAGGCGGAAGAAACCAAGAAATAGTCCTAGCAACCGCGCAAAAACTGAGTGGCGTAGACGCGGTGGTTGTGGCTTCGCTAAGCACAGATGGCGTAGATGGCCCAACAGACGCCGCCGGAGCAATAGTTGACGGAAAAACATTAGTCAGAGCAACGAAAATGGGATTAACTCCTGAAGAATACCTAGCTGAAAACGATTCTTACCACTTCTTCTCAAAGCTTGGCGACCTTATATTCACAGGGCCTACTGGCACGAACGTTAACGACGTTTCCGTAATTGTAGTGCTATAATGCTGAGGAAAGAAAATGGTTATAACTTTAAGGTTTATCGGCGCTTTCCGCAGTGTATCAGGCAAAAGCAGACTCACTATAAAGTTTAAAGATGTCGTTCCACTAAGAGAAGTCGTAAAGAAAATAGTTGAAGAACTGCCTAAACTTAAACGAGCGTTAATTGACCCAGAACTTGAAGATCCGAGGCCGAACACACTCATTCTTGTTAATGGAAAGGAAATCAGTGTCTTGAACGGTTTGGAAACCATGCTTAAAGATGGGGATGAGGTGGTTTTTGTTCCAGTTATGCACGGAGGATAAATTAACATGCAAAGCCCAATAATTGCTTTAACAACAGATTTTGGATTGAAAGATCCGTATGTAGCGGAAATAAAAGCTGTCATTTTAAGCATAAGCCCAAACGCAACAATTGTTGACATAACTCACGAGATAGAAAAGTTCAACATAGGAATGGGCGCGCATGTTTTAGCTTCCGCGTCTCCATATTTTCCGAAAGGCACAATTCACGTAGCAGTCGTGGACCCAGGTGTTGGAACAAAAAGACGGCCCCTAATTATACAGACAAAACATGGTTTCTATATTGGACCAGACAACGGCGTGCTAGCCTTAGCTGCAAAAAGTCAGGGAATAGAGCACATTTACGAGATAGAAAACCGGAAGCTTATGCTGCCAAAAATATCTAATACATTCCATGGGAGGGACGTTTTCGCGCCAGCAGTAGCCCACTTGGCAAACGGGACACCGCCAGCGGAGTTTGGACCAGAGATTCATGAAATTGTAACGCCGGAATTCGCGAAGATCATTAGAAGAAAAGGTGTGCTTGTCGGTGAAGTCATGCACATAGATGGTTTTGGGAATATCATCACAAATTTTGGAGAAAAGGAACTTGAATTAATGAACGCTAAGGATATGGTTAATGTTAGGCTCAAAAATGTTATGTTAAAGCTGAAGCTCTGCAGAGTCTATGCAGAAGTTGAAACACAAAAGCCACTAGCCATAATTGGAAGCCACAACTTTTTAGAAGTTTCCATAAATCAAGGCAATGCTGCGGAACGCTTCAAAATAAAAGCTGGGGACAAAGTCACACTTTACCGCTCTTAAGACCTAAATTGGAGATTTCTTCTGTAACTATGACTGCTAGTCGTGTTGGTTCAGTCAATCTTGTCAGATGTTGAGCAAAGTTTGCGAATTTTTATGGAATAGGGGTTGTTTGCTAAGGTGATCGCGGAAAGGAAGATTAAGTTTGAAACAATTATAATTATTGAAGCCACCCGTTTACGCAATGTTGAACGACTTTAGCAGGATAGGTAGCGATATTTCCCTGTTAGTACTCAAAGATGCTAATATCTGTCCCTGCGAATTGACTTACGTTTATTGGTTTTACTTCGAATGCTTCAGTGTGTATTTTTCCTGCATCAACGGTGGCATTAAAGGAATATGTAGCGAGATGTTCGCCAAGCGCGGTCTTGTAATACAGCGTGCAATTACAGAAAATGGCTCCTACACCAGTGTTTCCCAATGCGATAGTAGTTCTAACTATGTTGCTGCCTTGAATCTGATGCTTGAGTGAAAACACAACAATGTGAGTTGCTTCGACCTTTCCTTCCCAAAAGCCTAATTTAACGGAAGAGACTTGGTATATCTCGATGCCTAGCACTATTCCAACGATTAACCCAATCACTAGACCCAAAAATAGAAGTACCACCATTATCCTTTGACGGCTGTTTTTGCTTTCATTCGTTTTATAGTTCTCCTTGATTCTGTTTCTTAAATCGAACTTGACGGCCCCCAGTATAAGTAGTTTATGAACTCTGCATAGTAACTGTCGGTATCACTAATTCAGATGCAGATTACGAAATTAAAGCGACCGTTATGTGAAAGCTTCTGTAGACCCCCAACCGTTCCATTCAATAGTCTCCTGACTATTTTCTCAGCGACTCGAGATTTCTCCCGCAATAACCTATTTGGATCCAAATAGAGGGGTCTACACCCGTTGCACGCACGCACACACAATAGCCACTATTCTCTTCTTTCAACAACTATCTTACAATTAGTAACCAAAGCAGCTATTACACCCAAGGCCGCAAGCCAAGGAGCAAGAACCGCGCCCATAACCCCTACGGTAGCAGGTATTTCAAGCAGAACGCTTCCCTTTTCATCCTTGACAATTATTCTAGTCACATTTCCTTCATGAAGCAACTCCTTAACCTTCTCAATAAGGTTGTCAGCTGAAACAGAGAATTCCTCTTTAACCACTTTAGTAACTGGAGAACCGCAAACATAACAGAATTTATCGTCTTCCTTCAACTTTGCTCCGCACTTCCAACAGTAAGGCAAACCATTTTCACCATCCCGACAGAACTCTCCGCACATTTAAAAGTGTTATGCGTGAATGACTGAGTGTTTATTAGGTAATAGTTTATTAATTTTGAAGTACGTCATTGAATAACTGGCTTGTTTAGCCTCGTCAAAGGATATGCAGCGCAATGCCTATTCGTCAACCAATTGTATGCGTACTTGGTCATGTTGATACTGGCAAGACTCTGCTTTTGGACAAGATCCGCAAGACAAGCGTGCAGGCGCGTGAGGCTGGAGGTATCACACAACATATTGGTGCGAGTTTTTTCCCTGTTGACACGCTTAAGCAGTTGGTTGGTCCTTTGCTTTCGATGGTTAAGGGTAAAATTAAGATTCCAGGCTTGCTCGTTATTGACACGCCTGGACATGAGGCTTTCACGAACCTGCGAAGGAGAGGCGGAAGCGCTGCTGACATAGCTATTCTTGTTATTGATGTTCTGCGGGGTTTTGAAGCCCAAACCTATGAGTGCATAGAGATTTTGAAAGCGCGTAAAACACCTTTTCTTGTGGCTGCAAACAAGATAGACCGCGTGCCGGGCTGGAAGTCTTATCCAGACACGCCCTTTTTGAAGGCCTATCAGACGCAAGATCCTTATGTCCGGCAGGATTTGGATAATAGACTGTATGATATTATTGGTGTTTTTTCTCGTGAAGGATTTAGGGCAGATCGCTTCGACCGCATAAAGGACTTTACAAAAACTGTGGCGATAGTGCCTACAAGTGCAAAAACGGGTGAAGGCATAACTGAACTTCTTGCGGTTCTTGTGGGTTTGGCGCAACAATATTTGAAGAAACGTTTGCAGACAACTGAAGGCCCGGCGAAAGGCACCGTTTTGGAGGTTAAAGAGGAGCCAGGGTTAGGTTTGACGCTTAACACTATAATTTATGATGGAATTTTGCAGAAGGACGATTTGGTGGTTGTTGGCGGCAAGGAGAAGCCTATTGTAACGCGTATACGGGCGATTTTGGTTCCCAAACCTTTAGACGAGATTAGGGACCCAAGGGATAGGTTTTCTTCTGTGGGTTCTGTTTCTGCTGCGGCTGGAGTGAAGATTGCGGCACCAGATTTGGAAGGAGCTTTGGCTGGTGCGCCTTTGTATGCTGTTCCCGAGGGTGAAGAGCCGGGAAAGTATGCTAGGCTTGTTTCTGAGGAGATTGAGAAAATTAGGATTGCGACGGATGCAAATGGTGTTGTTTTGAAGGCTGACACCTTGGGTTCATTGGAGGCTATTGCGGATATACTCAAAAAGAACGGCGTGCCAATTAGACTGGCGGATGTTGGAGATGTTTCGAAAAGGGATGTTGTTGAATCTTCTATCGTTAAGGAAGAAGAGCCCTTGTATGGCGTGATTTTAGTTTTCAACGTTAAGGTTCTGCCAGATGCCCAAGAAGAAGCCGCAAATAATGGCGTCCAGATTTTTCAGGAAAAAATAATTTACCATTTAATAGACAATTACTTATCTTGGCTCAAATCGCAACGGGAAGCAAAATTCGAGCAAGAATTTGAAAAACTCGTTAAGCCTGGAAAAATCCGCATAATGGAAGGATACATTTTCAGAAGGGCAAAGCCCGCAATAGTCGGCGTAGAAATCCTAGCGGGAAGGATAAAGCCCAAATGCACGCTTGTTAGGGCTGAAGACGGTGAGGAGGTGGGCGAAATACAACAAATTCAAGAGAAGGGGGAGGCTTTGCCAGAAGCTCAGCAGGGTATGCAGGTGGCCATATCTATAGACAAGCCAATTGTTGGAAGGCACATATTCGAAAAAGACATATTATACGTGAAAGTGCCAGAACCCCACGCAAAAGCGTTGCAGACAACATTTATGGACAAGCTAACAGCAGAAGAGCAAGAGGCACTAAACGAATACGTAAACATAATGAGAAAGAAAACACCATTCTGGGCTGCTTAACTTAAAACTAGTAGGTCTTTTATTGGCTTTCCGCGCAACCTAAATGGATATCCCTCTATATTTTTGGTGCAAGAATCAACCAATGCGGATAGACCCCCTAGGTTTCTGCAATGAATTTCTAATAAGGCTCTAAATATGCTTGCTTTTTATTGGACATCTTCTGCTTCAATAGCGTAGGCCCTAAGTATTAAAAAGTAACATATGCATTAGCTTAACCCATGCTGATATTCTGAATAATGATTGTACTTTCATAATTCTTATCTGCTTTAACGTAGGGTTAACCTCTTGGGAATTTCGATGTCGGTTGAAATCCGTGATGTTATGGTCGACAAGGTAATAACGGCGAAGAAGGACGCAACAGTGGAAGATGCTATTAAGTTGATGAACAAGTATGAGATAGGATGTTTGGTCGTAGTAGAAAATGGAAAGCCTACAGGAATAATTACAGAAAGAGACCTTTTGAAGAGAGTTCTGGCTAAATCAAAAGAACTCAGAAACATTAAAGTTTTGGAAATAATGTCGACGCCTGTTATAACTGTAGCACCTGAAACGGAAATTGAGGAAGCAGCTAAACTCATGTATCAGAAGAAGATTAAAAAGCTTCCAATAGTCGAAAAGGGGAAACTTCTTGGTTTGGTGACGTTAACAGACATTCTGCGTATTCAACCGCAACTTATTAGGTTGTATAAGATATTCAGTAGCGATCTTGCTCCAAGACGAATGAAAAAGGTTTTTGACTATTACTTGTTGCTTCACACCCAATTTGAGGCTGTAGACATTGCTCGCATGGATCGCTTAGCAACTCCCGAAACTAAAAAGTGAAACAAGATAATCCAAATACTTTTTAAATTAGCGGCGTGTTTTGCCTTTGATTCTGATGTGAATGAATAGGCTCTCTGAGGGTAGTTTAGCCCCCTTATATATAGATTGAACTTTTAATACATCCGTTGCTTGAAAGGCAGATTCTTTAAGCGCTCTTTTAGCTATAAGGGAAGCTTTGTTCCAGCTCCTGTTTTCTTCGCTTTTTCATAGATGAGTATGGCAGTCGCCATGTCTGCTATAGCTAAACCCAAATTCATGGACATGATGCGTTCTTTAGCGTTTTCACGGCCAAGTTTCTGGCCGCTAACAATCTCGCTTAACTCCGCGTATACTTCAGGTATGTCGGAAAAATATCCTTGTTGCTTATAGTATTTCAGCTGCTCATAGTCATCTGTGCAAAACTTGTTCATGGAGTGCATGGCTTCTGGTTTCCAATAGGAATCGTAATCTAGTGGGCATGCGAAGCCGCCGTCTTTGAACCATGAAGTCTCAATCATTGGTTGAGGATTTTTCAAGATTGGACCAGCAGTAACTACTATATCGCAGTTTTCAACAGCCTTTTTAGGCGAGTCAACGGGAACAACTTTCACCCCATGT
>Ga0315308_1002303_pt1 | contig 10878 bp, 11 predicted proteins | sample TDP3_MG_FD_203078 | JGI IMG/M metagenome (GOLD analysis project Ga0315308, IMG submission 203078) | Freshwater sediment microbial communities from Lake Towuti, South Sulawesi, Indonesia - TDP3 | ecosystem: Environmental > Aquatic > Freshwater > Lake > Sediment | place: Indonesia: South Sulawesi...
CCATGCAAGAAGCGTTGGACCTCTTGCTTCTCATGTGGGGCCTAGGGAGCGCCTACCTGTGCTACAAGCTGGCCAGGGTCGGACTAGCTGCAACCGAGGCCGTTTCCAAAAGGAAAGCCCTTATAGCAGAGGCTCTGATACAAGCTTACATGAGGCAAGCCACAGAGAAGAACGGCCAGCCGCCTACTACTACGGGATCCACAACCTGATAGCGGCTATCGAGATGATGTGATGACCATGAGCAAAGGCAAAAGCAAAAGAGTCAAATGGACACCGGCCAGGGTAGCCCAGTGGTGGGGAGCCATTTTGGCATCTCTGGCAGTCCTTGCTCTCCAGGCATTCTACTACAAGTGGCGTCCGTCTGACATCATGATCAACGTGCTTGTCAGCTTCGCCATCTGGTATGTTGTGTTCCTTTTGGTCGCCTGGCTGATCACCAAGGCCATCAGTCTCTTCCGCCGCTCCCCTGGCCCCTAGCTGCCCCCAGGCGCTTCTTTCAGAAAGAATCATGTTCAGAACATAGTGGAGCACCTAATCATTAGATTGTGCCATACGCCACCAGCGTAAAGTTAAGATTGAGGAGGAACAAAATGAACGGGAATGACGAGTTTCTGGGCATTGTCCAACTGGGGACGTTTCAGCCCCTGGCGCCTGCCCCAGGCGGTGGGGTGAGGCTGACGACCATAGACATGATGGTAGCTCAGTCACCGGAGAGCGCCGAGATCGACCTGACCAAATACGAAGGGAGCGCCATCATGGTCCGCGGCCACCTCAGCGGCGGATGGATCTACTCGGCCGAGGTCATTGAGCAGGCCGGGCCGATCCTTACGGCCGTGGTACGGCAGGTATTCGGCCTAGAGAAGCAGCTTGGGAACGTTGGCGAATGATGGCCCACCTCGACAACCTTAGACAAAAAGACTAACGCAGGCCAGAGCGTGCTTGTGTTTGGCATCTGCCTAGTGCTGATAGGGCCTGCTTTCATGCTGGTTCCCGACATTGCGCTGGATCTGTTTGTTTCCCCACCACGAACGAACCTTGGATTCGTGTGATGGGGATGCTTCTACCGATATTGGCTTACCACTCTGCCATTGCGCACTTGGCAAGGCTAAGTCGTTTGGCTTTCGTATAGCGGGCGTACGGCACCTAGTTATGCTCGCCCAGGCCGTCCCCCGCCCCACCGCCAATTCAAAACCGGGCGTGAAAGGTTCCCCGCTTCACACCGCCCAAAAGAGCCGCCCCCATCCCAGGGCGGCTTTGCTTTTACCACTGTTGCGGTACGGGTGGCCCATCACGCACTCACACCTTCTTCTTGAGGACTAACCGGCACGAAGGATCTCCTTTCCCCATCCTCTCAGGGATCTCCCATGGGATGCCGTGATAGTCTGCCCGTCCGCGATCCACCTCCATAGCAATATCGCAGAGGAGGTCTATTTCCTCCTGGCTACATCCCAGTTCTGTCCAGGCCTCTACCAGGGGGCAATAGGTCATTTGCTGCTCGCAGCAATCTTCTTCCTTGACGATGCGCGACTCAAAGACCGCTCCTGACCCTTTGGACATATGCTTGTCCACCCACTCTTCCGGTGTGATCTTGCCTGCATCCTTTTGGCCCTTGATCCGGCCATACTCGTAGATCGCCTCTCTGGCAAGCCTTTCCACCTGGTCCGGGGGAAGGGCTTGGGAAAAGCTCCTGTAAAGCAGGGCCAGGTAAAGGGCTCGGTCCTTGATCGCTTCTCTCACTTTTTCCACTACCACGTCATTATGGCTCATGGCTTGCTCCTTTCATTTCACCTTTGCTCCCGCTGGATCGCCAGATCCAGCGGCTCATGCCAGTGGGATCAGGGCGATCATCGTCGCCGTCGCCAGCACTGTCGCCGAGCCGGTCAACTGGGTGAGCCACCACACCAGCGCAAACTGAACCACCCTGCTGCCGATTAACGAAAATGCCTGCCCCGTCCAGATGGTGAAAAACGACGGTTTCCAGTTCGAGCGCTCCATGAAGTTACCTTGAGGTGAGATCGCCAACCTTGCCCTCCATCAAAACCCGTGTACAGCCTCCCTGGCTGCACGAAGGTGTGGTGGCGGCGTGTTGATGGGGACAACTTGACCAGGTCAAAGTCATAGTCTCGCTGCCAGCGCATAGTAGCAGCAGCCAGACCCTGCGGGGTCTCATCTTCCACTGGCCAATGCCGCCAGAGGCTGATGGGCACCCGGTCGGTCTCTTCCCCTTTCAAGGCAGCCCGAATCCGTTCCCAGCGACTCATTTCTGAAGCTATCATAACGGGTGCTCCTGATGTTACGCAGATACTGTGTACTATGCTTCGATCCAGGATCAAACCGCGAAGTTACTGCTGAGCGTTGCGCACAGCGATATATGATAGCGGAACAATTGATTGCTGTCAAGCCCTTCCTCTCCCTGGTCAGGGTCTTTTAATGCTTACTCGGATGAGGTGCGACGCACCTGTCCGGCCAGGTTTTGCACATATTTGGCAAGGGTGCCACACCACAGGCCCCACGTTTTCGACTATTAAAGTGCGCCGCACCGGGGAACTAAAAAGACCAGTCAAAAGGATGGGGCGCCCGGGCTTGACAAAAAACGAAAATGGGTGTATAATAAGGTATGCCTAAAGAAATAGATATGGCATACCTTTTTACTTGAGGGGGAGCCGATGACTACTGACAGCGTGGAAGAGTATCTCGAAACCATCTGCAAGCTCAGCAGTGAGCAAAGCCCTGTGGCCTTGTCAGCCCTGGCCGACCAGATGGGAATCTCATCGGTCTCGGCCAATGAGATGATCAAAAAGCTCGTGTCGCGGGGCTTGGCCACCTACGAGCCCTACAGGGGCGTGACGTTGACGGCAGAGGGGCAGGCTCAGGCCCTGCGCGTGATCCGGCGCCATCGCCTGTGGGAACGGTTTCTGGCCGACGTGTTGGGCATACCCTGGGATCGAGTCCACCAGGAAGCCTGTCAACTGGAGCACGCCACCTCATCGTTAGTCGAGGAGAAGCTGGCTCAGTTCCTCGACGAACCGGAGACCTGTCCCCACGGCTACCCGGTGGCAGGCGCTGACTGCTGCTGTAGCGAAGAGGGGCTTCCCCTGTCGGAGCTGGAGCCTGGCCAGCAGGCGGTGGTGCTGCGCGTTGTCGAGCACAATGCCGATTTGCTGCGCTACCTGGCTGAGCTGGAGTTGAGACCCCAGGCCGTGGTTGAGATTGAAGAAGTCGCTCCTTTCGACGGGCCGCTGACTGTGAGAGTTGGTGAGTACCACCGGGTAATCGGACGACAGGTGGCTTCTCAAGTCACTGTCCGAAAGGCTTGAGGGCGACTCTTCGGCACAATTGCAAACGCTTTGCAAAAGCAATAGTTAGGAAGGACGAACATGAGCCACAGCACGACTACATTGAGCAATCTGGCTCCTGGTGAGGTGGGAGTGGTACGTGAGTTGGCCGGAGGGTGGGGGTTTATGAGCCGCCTGGCCACGCTGGGTTTCACGCCCGGAGCCAAGCTCACCATGGTGCAGAACTTTGGCCACGGCCCGCTGATTGTCAGCATCCGCGGCACGCGCATTGCCCTGGGGCGAGGTGAGGCAGCCAAAGTAGTTGTCACCAAGGAATAAGGAGATATGGTCAAATGGATAGAGAAGGATCGCTGACCGCCGTCGAGCATTGTCAGACGGAGTCAGAAGAGAGACCCGCTCCGTCGCTCAATATCCTGACCGGGCAGACGACGATTACCGTGGCCCTGGCCGGGCAGCCCAACGTGGGCAAGTCCACGGTGTTCAACCTGTTGACCAAGCTGAACCAGCACGTGGGCAACTGGCCAGGCAAGACCATTGAGCAAAAGATGGGCACCTACCGCCAAAACGGGCTGACCATCCACATCGTGGACCTGCCAGGCACCTACAGCCTGACGGCCAACTCACTAGAGGAGGTCATCGCCCGCGACTATATCATTAAGGAGCGGCCCGACGTGGTGGTGGCCGTGGTGGATGCGGCCATACTGGAGCGCAGCCTGTATCTGGTGGCCGAACTGCTGCCCCTGCCTGCGCCGGTCATCGTGGGCTTGAACATGATGGACGTGGCCGAGCGGGAGGGGAGACACGTGGAGCTGGAGGTGCTGCAAGCGGCTCTGGGCGTGCCGGTGGTGCCCATGGTGGCCACCAAGGCCCAGGGGGTGCGCGAGCTGGCCGAGACCATTGACAGGCTGGTGCACGGTGACATCCCTTACCAGCCCCGCTGCCCGCAAATCCGGGACGACCACCGGGCTGTGCTGGACGAGATCCTGGCCCTGGTGGGGCCTCACGTGCCCGCTCCCTACCCGACCGACTGGGTAGCCCTCAAGCTGCTGGAAGGCGACGAAGAGATCACGGCTATGATGCGCGGCGTGTTATCCGATGCGGTCTGGGAGCAGGTTCACGATATCCTGATGGCCCACGACGACGCGCTGGTGGCCGTGGCCAGCGGTCGCTACGACTGGATCGGCCGCATGATCCGCGCCGCAGTGGTCCGCCCGCAGGTGGGACAGATCGGCCTCACCGAGCGCTTGGACTGCTGGGCGACGCATCCGGTGTGGGGAATGGGACTGCTGGCTGGCATCCTGGCCCTGGTTTTCTGGCTGACGTATACCATTGGTGCACCGTTGCAGGATGCGCTGGACACTTACGTGGTGGGCGCTCTGGCCGACTGGGCAGGGGCCTTGCTGGCCAGTGGGCCGGAGTGGGCCAGCGGATTGGTCGTGGACGGCATTATCGGCGGCGTGGGCACGGTGATCACTTTCCTGCCCATCCTGGTCATCTTTTTTGCTGCCCTGGGTCTTTTGGAGGACATAGGCTACATGGCCCGGGCGGCCTACGTCATGGACCGCTTTATGCACCTGATGGGCCTGCACGGCAAGAGCTTCTTGCCCTTGTTCCTGGGCTTTGGTTGCAACGTGCCCGCGATTGTTGGGTCGCGGGTGATTGAATCGCGGCGGGCGCGACTGCTGACCATTATGGTCGCCCCGTTGGTGCCCTGCACGGGGCGTATGATGGTCATCGCCTTCCTGACCCCTGTCTTCTTCGGCCGGGCGGCAACGCTGGTCTCGTGGGGCCTGATCGCGCTGAACCTGGTAGTGCTGGCCCTGTCGGGCATCGTTATCAACAGGATTGCCTTCCGGGGCGAGCGGGCAGCTTTCATCATGGAGTTGCCCCTGTACCACATCCCTAACTGGCGGACCATCGGCCTGCTGGTGTGGCAGCGCAGCCTGGACTTTCTCAGGAAGGCGGGCACGGTCATCCTGGTGATCTCGGTCATCGTCTGGGCCCTGTCGGCGCTGCCGGCCGGCGACGTGGAGACCAGTTACCTGGCCCAATTTGGCCGGCTGCTGGCTCCCCTGGGGGCGCTGATGGGCATGAGTTGGCGGATGATGGTCGCCCTGCTGACCAGCTTTGTGGCCAAGGAGAACTCGGTGGCCACGTTGGGCATATTGTATGGGACCGGTGAAGAGGAGGCCACGCTGGCAGCCATCCTGGGCGCTGCCCTGACGCCCGCTGCTGCCCTGGCTTTTCTCATCGTGCAGATGCTGTTTATCCCCTGCGTGGCCACCGTGGCCGCCATCTGGCAGGAGACCCATTCGGCCCGCTGGACGCTGTTCAACCTGGCCTTCCTGCTGGTGGTGTCCTTTGGGACGGGCATCGTGGTCTATCAGGGAGCCAGATTGCTGGGATGGGGGATATAGGATGCTGGAACGTTTACTGAGTCTGGTGGGCCAGGGAGGCGTGCACAGTTACGCCGACCTGGCCCGTCAACTGGACGTGAGTGAAGAGCTGTTGGACCAGATGTTGCAGGATTTGGCGCGGATGGGATACCTGCGGCCGGTAGCCGACGGGTGTGAGGCTCACTGTGCTGGCTGTCCCCTGTCTGAGACCTGTACCATCGGCGGCCCAACGCGGGTGTGGACACTTACTTCTCGTAAACCCACTCCTCAAATAGAGCGGTCAAGTCGCACTGGCAATGGCGTTCGGCCAGTTGCTTAAACGCATCGCCCGTGCCAATCCGCCATTTGTGAGATTCACGCCGTGACAGTTTGCGACGTTTAGACCTTTTTCACTCCCCCGTATAATCGGTGTGGACAATCCATGCCGAGATTGCTCTATATAATACCCTATCAAAAGTCTCCTGGTTCAATAGCAACAATCCGATGCTACAGGAGTTGAGGCTGGACCAGCAGCCCCAGGCCGGCGAGGCGATCGAGCAGAGCGTGAGAGTTGCTTGAGCAGGGTTGACTGGTGGAGAAGGAGCGGCTGACCGTCACAGATGCGGGGAGGGAGCATCTGCGCTGGCGGATGTGGGGAACGCGCGGAGAGGTGCACCGCCTGTCCACTGGCGGAGGTGTGCATGGCCGGGGACCCTTCGACTTTGCTCAGGACGGGCGGTGAGCGGGCGTGGGCGCTGAAAGTAAAGTAAGATTTTTAATGAGGCAATTCGGGGGGTTGACAAATCTTCTTCCACGACGTATAATGTAGCTAGACATCTTCATAAGCCAAGTTCTTGACAAATGAGTCAAATTTCGGACACGGATGAATGCGTAAAAACGCTGATGCTTCATAGTTACCCCCTGAACTCCTTGACACCCAAAATTCTTTACAAATGAATCAAGATTTTGGACACGGACGAACACGGACAAACACGGAGGAAGAAGAGGAGAAAGCCAAGGGCATGGTCTTTAACATGAAGAAAAAAGCTCCGTGTTGCTCCGTGTCCTATTTCTCTTGACAGTTTGAGGCGGAGCTTCGCTAGACGGTGACATAGGCGTGGCTCCGTAAGCCCAGCGACTTTCGCCGCGCCGTGACTGGGTTGTGCTGATCTCCGGGGTATGAACGATGGCCCACCTTTCTCTTTCCTTGCTGGGGCCTTTCCGGGTCACACTGGATGGGAAACCGGTCACCGACTTTGAATCCATGAAAGTCCGGGCGCTGCTGGCCTACCTGGCCGTGGAAGCCGACCGGACGCACCGCCGCGAGGCATTGGCCGGGCTGCTGTGGTCCGAGTGGCCCGACCGGGACGCCCTCAGCAACCTGCGCTACGCCCTCTACAACCTCCGCCAAGTCATCGGCGACCGCACGGCAGAGCCCCCCTTCTTGCTGATCACCCGCAACACCCTCCAGCTCAACACCGCCAGCGACCACTGGCTGGACGTCGCGGCCTTTGAACAGTACATAGCCGAGAGCAAATGGCCGATGGCCGATAAAACCGATCAACCATCAGCTATCCGCCATCCGCCATCAGCTATCAGCTATCAGCCATCAGCTATCCGCAATCTGCAATCAGCCATCAGCCTGTACCGGGGCTGCTTCCTGGAGGGATTCTCTGTCAGTGACAGCCCCACCTTCGAGGAATGGGCGCTGTTCACACGAGAACGACCCGCCCGGCAGATGTCCTCCGCGCTCCATGGCCTGGCTGCTGCCCACGAAGCACGCGGCGACTACGAGCAAGCCCAGACCTGTGCCCGGCGACAACTGGAACTGGAGCCCTGGCAGGAGGAAGCCCACCAACAACTGGTGCGGACGCTGCTCCCCGCCCTGACCGGCGACCTGGTCAGCCAGACGGCACGGGGGCGCGCCATCGGCGTGCTGAACATCAGCGGCGATCTGGGCAATGTGGTCTGACCCGTCGTGGCCTACGCATTATTGGGGTGGATCGGGCTGTCGGGGGTTTACCTGGGTCTGCGCCGGGTTGTACGCGCTGGGCTCGATCTTGACTCTTATCCAGACGTCCCGCAGCGAGGAGGAGAGCGATGAAAGTGTGGTGGTCAATCCACGAGATTGAGATAAAGACGTAAACTACAAAGAAGGAGGTTGCAAGTTGAAAATCTTTGTCCCCGGACGTATCTGTCTGTTTGGCGAACACTCCGACTGGGCTGGAGGATACCGGCGCATCAATGCGGAAATTGAGAAGGGTTACACGCTGCTCACAGGAACCGATCAGGGCATCTATGCCGAGGTCGAGCCACACCCTACCGCGCTGGTGTTGACCTCGACCACACCCGATGGCGAGAAACGCGGCCCTTATGAGATCCCAATGCAGCCCAAGGCGCTCTTAGAGGAGGCCCAGGGCGGTGGCTTCTGGAGTTACATCACAGGGGTCGCCTATCAAATCTTGACCCACTACCACGTGCGCGGGCTGGTGATCAACAACTACAAGACCGACCTGCCGATCAAGAAGGGGCTTTCGTCGAGCGCGGCAATCTGCGTCTTGACAGCGCGGGCTTTCAACCGCGTCTACGACCTGAAGATGACCATCCGGGGCGAGATGGAGCTGGCCTACCAGGGTGAGATCACGACGCCCTCGCGTTGCGGGCGTATGGATCAGGGCTGCGCTTTTGGCAATCGCCCCATCCTCATGACCTATGACGGTGACCACCTGGACGTGACCGAGTTGCAAGCCCCAGAGGATATGTACTTCGTCATCGTGGATTTGCAGGCTCAGAAGGACACGATGGAGATCCTGGCCCGGCTGAACCGCTGCTACCCCTTCGCCGGGAATGAGATCGAGAAGGGCGTGCAGGAACTACTGGGGCCGATCAACAAGCGGATGGTGCACCAGGCTATCGAGGCGCTCCAGGCAAGGGACGCCGAACGGCTGGGTGCGTTGATGGTCGAAGCGCAGGCGTTCTTTGACCGCTACGCAACTCCAGCCTGCCCGGAGGAACTGACCGCCCCGCTTCTGCACCGCGTCTTGAACTACGAGCCGCTCAAGCCGCACATCTGGGGTGGGAAGGGCGTCGGCTCACAGGGCGATGGCACGGCGCAGTTCATCGCCCGCAGCCAGGCCGATCAGCAGGCAGTGATCGAGATCATTGAGCGTGACCTGGGGATGCCCAGCCTCACACTGACGCTGCGCGCCGGGCAGAAGGTGCGCAAGGCCGTCATCCCGGCGGCCGGCTTCGGGACGCGGCTTTTCCCGGCCACGAAGGCGACCAAGAAAGAGCTATTCCCCATCATAGACCGTGACGGGATCGCCAAGCCCGCTATCCTGCTGATCGTCGAGGAAGCGCTCAAGGCCGGTGTAGACGAGGTGATCATCATCGTGCAAGAATACGACCTGGAAGCCTTTCAGTCCTTCTTCAACGTGCAGATTACGATTGAGAACTACAATAAACTGCCGCGCCACTTCCAGGAGTACGCGCAGCGCATCCTGGAGATGGGGCGACAGGTGTCTTTCGCGATCCAGGAAGCACAAGAAGGCTTCGGGCACGCCGTCTATTGCGCGCGGGAGGCGGTTGGCAACGAGCCCTTCCTGCTGATGCTGGGCGATCACCTCTACCGTTCCAAAGATGAGAAGTCGTGCGCGCAGCAGTTAATCGAGGCCTACAGCAAGCATGGGGTCAGCGTGCTGGGTCTGCGCCGCACCCCTGAAGATCAGATCGCGAACTTTGGGACAGTGACGGGGGTATGGATCGAAGAGAACCGCCTACTGAACGTCACCGAGTTTGCCGAGAAACCAACGGTAGATTACGCTCGCAACAACCTGTGCGTGCCCGGCTTGCCGGAGGATGAGTACCTGACCGTCTTTGGGCAGTACATCATCAAACCGCAGATATTTGACTATCTGGAAGAGCACATCGCGAACAACGTGCGCGAACGGGGTGAATTTCAGCTCACCTCAGCACTGGATCGTCTGCGGCAAGAAGATGGTTTCCTGGGGTTGATCATGGACGGACAGCGCTACGATATTGGCCTGCCGGAGTATTATTTAGAGACGCTGCGGACTTTCCGTCAGGAGTGAGCGTTCCCTCTCTGAGTGCTTCACTGAGACCCGAGAGGTCTCAGACATTGGAGGTCTCCATAGACCTCCGAGGTCTCCGAGACCTCGGAGGTCTTGCGTCTCGACTGGGATGATGCGGCTATCTGTCTCTTAAAATACCAGGTGTCCCATCTGGACCGAGAACAAAATCACAGGGGAGGGTAGAGATGAGCGTTCAACTGCAAGTCAGCACGTCGAAGAAGATGGAGTTCGTTGACATCACCTCTGAAGTGGAGAGAGTGGTGAGGGAGAGCGGAGTGCAGAATGGCCTTTGCCATATCTTTGTCCCGCACACCACAGCCGGCGTGACCATCAACGAGAATTGGGACCCCACCGTGAGGGCTGATATGCTCAGCGTGCTCGATAACCTCGTCCCGGCGAGCGGTCGCTACCGTCACACCGAAGGCAATACGCCGGCCCACATCAAAGCCAGCCTGATGGGTTCCTCGCAAACCGTGTTGGTCGAGGGCGGGCGCCTGGTTTTTGGCTCCTGGCAGGGCATCTTTTTAGCCGAATTCGACGGCCCACGCCGACGGCGGGTTCTGGTCAAAGTGGTGCCCGATGCCGCCTCGTAGCCTCAAGAGCCCAATCCTACGAATAGAACCCCCGAAAAATCCTCTGTTGCCCCCAGGACCGGGTGGCTCGTGTGAGGACCGCTCTGGAGGAGGCTGGCCTCAAGCCAATGTCATTAAGTTAAGGAAGTGAGACCGAGGTGCGACGCACTTGCTGTCATCGGGAAGCACTCAAACAGCGCCCAATCAGTCAAAACGCAGCCTTTTGGACATCACTGTAAGTGCGTCGCACCTTAACTGAACGACATTGGGCCTCAAGCCGGCCGAGGACTTTTTCTCGCGCTAGCCTTTCCAACTGTCGGGCAGCCAGCGCCAGCGGGTGGTCATCGTCTGCGCCCTGGTGCTCGGCCCACAGTTCATCATCGCCGACGAGCCGGTCTCGATGCTCGACGTCTCGATCCGGGCCGAGATCCTCAACCTGTTGCGCGGCCTGCGCGACGAGAGGGGCATCTCCATGCTCTTCATCACCCATGACCTGAGCACGGCCGCCTATTTCACCGACCGGGTGGCGGTGATGTACCTGGGG
>Ga0315308_1002304_pt1 | contig 10874 bp, 8 predicted proteins | sample TDP3_MG_FD_203078 | JGI IMG/M metagenome (GOLD analysis project Ga0315308, IMG submission 203078) | Freshwater sediment microbial communities from Lake Towuti, South Sulawesi, Indonesia - TDP3 | ecosystem: Environmental > Aquatic > Freshwater > Lake > Sediment | place: Indonesia: South Sulawesi...
AACGGCGCTAGGAAAACCAAGAAGTTGTAGAAACCTTCGCCGCCTGCGAAATTGGTCTGTGCTGAAGCCAAGATCTTAGCTGTGTGTAATATGGCAACTTCTGGATGCCTGGCTGGGCCTGCCACACTGGTTCGAGTTCCCATTCCGTCGGGCATCAAACCGTAGTAGAAGAAGTAACGCAAGTCCCAGTCTTGACAGAAAGGTCTAGTACCAAAGTACTCCAAATCATGAATGTGCAAATCACCAGATAAATGAGCATCCGCCAACCTAGGCGGCATGAGGAGCAGGTATTCCTCGCCCGAAACCCAGTCTGCCTTTCGCTTGTGTGAAGTTTCAGCGTTGGGCTGGAGATTGGCGTTTTCATTCGCCTTGAATCCTTGTCCCACATCCATAAGGTAGGCGTCGAAGACGGGTGCACCAACTCTTGTGAGGATGTTGCGGTAAACGGCGTATTCGGGCTTGTCCTTAGACATTCCGAGCAGAACGTTGTTGACTAGTTCTCTGACTAGGGGGCCGCTTACAAACTTCAACCGCAGGTTCAGGATTTTGCGTTCCACGTCAAACGCTATTTCCTCGGCTTCTTCTTGACTCATGGGTCGTATGTCAAGAAACTCTTTGGCGAGTCTTGTTTCTGTGAGAAGTTGCTTGACAATGGCTTCTCGATTCCATGGAACTATGAAACCGTCGCTGCCTCTGACCTTAGGCATAAGTTCCTGATAGGGTTGAAGGACAAGCTCTCCGTCGCCGTCACCGTCGGACATTGCCGTTCCCTTCCAAAATCTCCCTAAGTCGATTCGCCGAGAGTGCGTTGCCTTCGAAGAATTCTGTCTCACTATAAAACGAGCTGTCGACCTCTAGCACCGGCGCTGAGAGCACGACTATGTCTCTCATAACCAACTCAGCCATGACGTCGACGTTTTCAAGGCTACGCTCCTCAAAATGCGTGTTAAAGGCTTTAAACCACTCCTTAAGCACATTGCACTTGTGGCAACCATCAGAAGTGTAGACCACGATGTGTCTCGCTCTAGAAGAGTTGGAGGAGTCTGGAGCCGAAGTCTCTTGAGAAGCCAATGAGAACACCCGCACAGAGGCAAAAGCAAACTTAATCACCCCACTTAGTCTTTAAGCTTACATACACTTTCTTATGTAAAGGTCGCGAAGGAAGAGATACAAATCATGACTTCTTTACACATAAATATGCTCAAATCTGACATGGTGGTTTTTACTTAAGTTTTTTGGAATAAATTGTTTAAAATTCTGTACTAAGAATATCCGAAATTTACACAAGCAGTATGCATTCAGAGCACTTGCCAGAATGATTTGCCCATTTCAACTTGCGGTTGCAGTATATTTTGCTGAGACCCTGCGGTAACTCGTTACAGCGTCTGTTGAGCCGCAGGTTGGGCATTTGGCTGGTTGACCTGAAACAAGTTTTTTGCAGCGGCTGCAGTAGGTGAGAACACGATTAAACGTGTACAGCCCGATTTTGGTATCAGAGGTTAGCTGTCTCGAGAGTGACAAGAGCTTAGTTGGGTCAGGTTCCTCGTCATCAACTTGTATTGGAGTCAAGTGTCCGCCCGAAGCTAACTGCTGCACTCTCTCCTCGATTCTCAACCTCTGTTCGAAAGAAGTTTTGGCTTGATTCGGAACGACGACCAGATCTGTATAGAAAGGCTGTTCTTTAGATCCGCTCACGTGAACTTTTGCCCAGCCGAAGCGTTCAACATCCAATCGAGCTAGGCGACTTGCAGCGTTTGCTGAAGGAATCATGGCTGTGACGGGGCGGCTTTCTGGTTTTCTAAGGCTCTTGTGGACGGCATCGTGAATGTACTTAACTATTTGTTCAGCAGTCTCTGTTGATTTTCCTTCTTTTAGTAGCGGTTCTCCGCTTATGGACTCAACAGCTTCATTCAAACCTACAAACCCGATGAGACGTGTGAAGTTTTCGAATCGCGCGTAGGGGTCGCCATCAGCCTTATGCGTTAGGAATGGAAGTAACCCTTCTCTGCCTCGCATCTTGACTGTCTGATATTTGATTTCCAAGGCTCGAAGCGCCATTTCAAGCTGCTCATCCAACAGTTCGTAGAATCTGGACATTTTGCCTTCACATTCATAGGCAAGTCTTGGCAGATTCACCAACACGCTATCTATGCTGCCCATTCTCACAGCGTCAAGCTCCCAGTCTCCCTTCCAATCGTTAGCGAAACGACTGCCTGTCGCCATGTATGAGGCGCGAATCTGTTCCTTTTGAGAAGCCAAGTTGGCGAAGTATGGCAGTCCTCTTTCTGCTGCCGTTCGATGAGCCAGAACTAGCAGAGGCTCACATTCCTTGCTGCGAAGCGCTTCACCCCTCAATTTGACTATGAGGCTGGGTTGAAAAACAGGTTTATGTCTGCTTTCCTCTAAGGCTATTTCCAGAAGCAACGAAGCCAGTAAACGAGTCTCATCAACGTAATCCGCGTACAAGCCGGTTCGCTTTTCGTCGGGACCAGAGGCTTTCTCGTCTTTCAAGAAGCCAGGAACTGCGAGCTCAAGACCCAGTGACAAAGGAAGTGCAGAGCTAAAACCTGCAAACGTTTGATTAAGACTTATGATGAAGCCACGCAGGTTCTCTCTGATTCTGTCATTTTCGACTCCTCGTACGAAGGGTGCCAAAAAGACATTAAAGTAGTCCAGCAGCTGTTCGCCGCAGACTTCATTAGCCATAGTGTTCAGAAGACTCGTCACTGCTGACAGCGCCGCCTCGAGGCTCTTTGGTGGAGGATAGTCAATCGTCTGCTGTGGTCGATTCAACTGAAGCCCGTATTTGAAAAAATGCCTAAGATCATGTGCAAACTCGTTTGGCTTGAGAATCCAAACGCCCAAATTGTTGAGATGAAGCGAGCCCGAAAGATGAGCGTCGGCTATGTCGCGTGGCAGAACATTGAGAAGTGTGTACTCTTCAATGACCGAGTCGCCAGCGGATACGTGAACCGTGCTCACACATGAGGGCGTTGCCCCAGCCGACTTGATAAGCTGAGTCACGTCGTAAACAGGTAGTCCAAGCCTTGTCAGCTTGTGCCTGTACTCTTCCAAGCCCTTTTCAATCAAAATAGCGTTTACAAACTCTCGAATAAGAGGAGCTGTCAGGTATTTTGCCCTCACTTCTAAGAGCCTTGCTTCGGTTTCGCGGGCGATTTTCTGTGCCAGGTCCTGCGGTACTTTAGCTTCTTTCACTAATGCTTGGGCTATTTTGTTGCGGTCAAACTCCTCCATAGCTAAGCGAGAAGTCCGCACCATCATTTTTCGCCGCTTGAACGTATGTTCCTCTATGGCTTCTGTGATGTCGACAAGCATTCGTCCAAGCTCTGTGAGCCTATACTTCTTGGTCTCGGCGTCTGGCTCAATCAAATCGGCTTTGATGAGTGATTTTAGGTGATAGGCGAACCTGCCCGCGTCTCTGCTTGGATTCAAATGGAGAATGTTCATGATTTCAGTGTAAGACAAGGGACCCCTGTCAAGAAGCATGCTCAAGACCTGAAGCCTCAACGATGAAGACACAGCCTTCAGCACGCGTGCCCCAAGCGGACGAGGACGAGGCATGGATATGCGCTTCCTTCACGTGGTCCCTAGATTGCAATTGCCCAGCATTTATAGTTAAACGTAGGGTTTAAGGACTAGCCTCTATAGGCTTCAGACTTGTTTCGCGTCTAACCGTTTCAATGATTTCCCGCGTCCTGATTGCGTTGCCGAAAAGCGCTGAGATACGATAGCGACTTTTGAATGTCCTTAGAATTTCGTCAAGGAGTTTCTTGGGGCGAAGATAAAACGTCGTGTAATATTCATAGGTCATTTTCTGGATTTGTTCAAACGGTGTAGCATGGGGCGAGATTTGAGAGGCGTAGACGCCCTGCTCCCAATATTTCTCTTCGTCTATGAAACCCTTCTTCACTAGATCGTTCCATAAATCGGTTCCAGGAAAAGTGCTCAAAATGTTCAACTGCGGAACATCGATGTCCAACTCATGTGCGAATTTGAGAGTGTTTTCCACTTCTTTTGGAGTCTCGTCGGGTGCACCCACGATGAATGAGCCTACTATTACGTCGATGCCAGCTTTCTGAGCCCATTTGACAGCCTTTCTAGTCTGGTCAGGCGTGATGCCCTTATTGTAGTAGTTGAGGATGCGTTGATTGGCGCTTTCCACACCGAAGTACAATAGCCGGCAACCAGCCTTCGCCATGTCTCTGAAAACCTCATACCTGCAGTTGTCCACACGCGAATCGCAGAACCAGTCAATATCCAGCTTCTCCTTCCTGATTTCTCGGCACAATTTCTGGATCCGCCGCAGATTCAAGGTGAAGTTGTCGTCGACGAAGAGGAATTGCCTGAACCCTTGGCTGTGAAGTAGCAGCAACTCCTTCATTATGTTCTCAACCGAGCGCGGTCGCCACACACTACGAGCGAATTTTCGACATCCGCAGAAGGCGCAGCGGAATGGGCAGCCTCGAGAAGATATTATAGACGTAAATTTTCTGGTGGCAACTTTGATGCCGAAAATCTCTGATGTGTAATCAGCCTCTGTAAGAGCACGGTTGGGGATTGGTAAAGCTTCAATGTTACCCATTAAAGGTGCATCAGGCGTCGAAACTACACGTCCACTGTTTCTGAAAGTTAAGCTGGCAATCTCCGCAAGGCTCCTCTTCTTATTCAGGCATTCCATGAGCTGCAAGACAGCTTGTTCGCCTTCACCGCGAACGACAACATCGACAAAAGAATATTTGTTCAGTATTCGTTCAGCGTTGAATGTTGCATGATAATTTCCAAAAGCAACGAGCAGATTGGGATTCTCTTCCTTCGCCTGCCTCGCTAAATCTAACGCTTCTTTGTAAGAGGTTATCAAAACTGAGAAACCGAGAACATCTGGATTCTCCTTCTTCACCCACTTCAAAACTTGAGTCGAAGACAAGCCCTTTGCTGCCTGATCCAGAACAGAAACTTCAAACCCATTATTCATGAGCACCCCCGCGCAATATAGCACACCTAAAGGCGGCCAAGGAGCTTCAATCTTGCCCTTGGTTTCAGGGGCTGGGCTCGGGCAGACAAACGAGAATTTCATGTCAAAGCACGCTCTAGCTTCATTTGACGAATACTGAAATAAGTTTTGCAGTGTTCTGCCAAATTCCTAATCCATCAATAAAGGAATCAATGGTTGAGCTTGAGAGTCTTTCCAGGTGGGCACCTATATGAGCCTGCTCCGACTGCCTCAAGCTATGTGGAACTCTGGGAAACTGAAAACCTTCGGATGTTTGATGAAGATTAATAGACTAGCTGAAAACACTTATTTCAAAGGCAGCACCTTCAGATAGGACCCGAACAGGGGCTGTCGGCTAGCTTGGTCTAGGCTATGAGCCTCGGGCGCTCGTGACCCCGGTCCAAATCCGGGCAGCCCCACCAAACATCATGCAGGAATTCGACAGATCAGACTTCATTCATTAGGTTGCTGCGTACCCAAAGCCGAATGTAGAAGGTCTATTGACAGGGGTAGAGTTCTTAACCCCTGACATAATTGGCACTTTTTCTCTCAAAGTCTCTTTCTTTCAGCGCAGGGATGTGGACAATGTCCTTGCATCAAACGATCTGCCTTACAAAACAGCCTATAACCGCCATGAGAGATTGATGGCTGATCTGTGCCTGCATCCAATGAAGATGCGTTACAAGAACGTTGTCATTTGTCAAACTTCACTAAACAGAGCCTCACATAAATGTAAAATACCTATGTCAAACTATATAGATTTACGGAGCTGATGTTGGTTGAGTTATTTGGTATATGCGCCCTGTCTGGAAACCTACATCATGAATGTTCTGCAGTTCAAGTATAGAGGCAGATTCAACATTGTGCTCGACATCTTGGACCAAGTTAGGCGTGATCCCAAAGGAAAAACAAAAACCGAAATCAAAGATGAGGCCAGACTGAGTTATGAACAGTTACAGAAATACATAGATCTCCTGCTACTCTGCGATTTCATTGCAGGAAAGAACTCAAGATACGGCGACCGAGAGATCACCAGATACACTCTCACTCAGCAAGGGCATGAACTCGTAAAGCAAATTCAAGCAATGTACCTTGCCTGGTCTCTGCTGAAGAACTCATCGGTATAATCCTAGCGCTTACGAAACTCTAACAGCACGCTGCATCGGCTCTCAAAAGATCAAGAGCTTGGGTGCGGGTTCTCAGAAACGAATGCAATAGAGTGAGAGGAAGGCTTGAAGTATTCTCCTTGCTTCTTCCCGCACCAAAAGGGTCTGATTTAGCACCGATATAAAAGTCTGATGCAGAATTTCTCTATACCCTACGCCTTCTCAAGCGCCACCTGATTGGCTTTCTTTTCTCGCTTTGCAATCTCTCGGGCTACTATAAGACCTGATGCTGATGCTTGGATCAAGCCGCGTGTTACTCCTGCGCCGTCGCCGATGGTAAAAAGGTTGTGGATTCGGGTCTCTAAGTGGTTGCTCAATTCAAGCCTCGAAGTGTAGAACTTTACTTCGGCGCCGTAGAGAAGTGTGTCTTTGGAGTTCATTCCTGGTGAAACATGATCCATTGCCTGCAGCATTTCACGTATGTCGGCTAAGTAGCGGTAGGGAAGGACGAAGCTGAGGTCGCCGGGTGTGGCGTTTTTCAGGGTTGGAACAACCAGGCTGCGGCTGATTCTTTCCTCCGTGCTGCGTCTGCCTGCCTCTAGGTCGCCTAGTCGTTGGACTATTATGCCTCCGCTTAGTAGGTTGGTGAGTCTGGCTATGTATTTTCCGTATGCTATGGGTTCCCGGAAGGGTTCGGTGAACCGTGTGCTAACCAGTATGGCGAAGTTTGTGTTGCCCGTTTTGTGTTCGCTGTAGCTTTGTCCGTTTACTGTGATTATGCCTTCGTAGGATTCGGTTATAACTTCACCTTTCGGGCACACGCAGAAGGTGCGCACGTGGTCGTCGAAGGATTTTGAGAAGTATACGAATTTGGGTTCGTAGAGGGCTTCGGTTAGCTCTTCCATGACTGACGCCAAGACTTCAACTCTGACGCCAACGTCTACGGGGTTGTTGAGGGTTTTCAAGCCTAGGGTTTGTGCTTCGGTTTTTAGCCATTCTGCCCCGCTTCTGCCAGGAGCCACTATGACGTATTTGCCCTGGACTTTTTCGCCTTTCTCGGTTTGTACGCCCTCCACTTTGTCGTTTTTTACTGACAGGCTTTTTACTTCCACGCCTGTTTGAATGTCAACTTTATCTTTAAGGTGGCGGCGCATGTTGCGCAATACTTGAAGACATTGATCTGTGCCCATGTGGCGTATTTTTTGGTGCACAAGCTTGAGTCCGGCAAATGCGGCTTTGCGTTCAATCTGGTCTATTTTGTCTGGGTCTGTGCCGTAAATGTTGTTGGGTGCGCCGAATTGGCGGTAGAGGGTGTCTGCGTATTCGATGTATTCGGCGAGCTTTTCTTTCGTGATGTAGTCGGTGAGCCATCCTCCTATTTCGGTGGAGAGGTCGAGTTTGCCGTCGCTGAAGGCTCCGGCGCCTCCCCATCCCTGTAGCAGTGTACATGGGTCGCAGTTGACGCATCCGAAGCCTCGGCTGGCTGGGCATTTGCGTTTTTCTAGGTCCGGTCCCCTATCTAGCATGAGGATTTTGGGTGGTGATGTGTTGTTTTTGGTGAGTTCTAGGGCGGAAAATATGCCTGCGGGTCCTGTACCCACGATGATGACGTCGTAGGCTTGTGGCAAACTAATGCACAACCTATGGTTCAGTGGAAGCCAAAACAAGATAATGTAACCCGCATATATGCTGATCGGTGAAGTGCAAAAGTCTGGAAGCATAGGCATTTTTTTAAAGCTCGAATGCAATTCTATTGTTCGATATTGCCTTACAGTGGTGTCGGAATTTGGAGCGGTGGTTTGCGGAGAGGCGTAAGTCTAAGGTTATGGAGATGGCTTACCGGGAGATCACATTAGCCATAGACACTGTTACCGAGCTAGAGAAGGCTATGATTGCAGCGTCGAAGAAAGAGGCTGGCGAGGCAAAGAAGGCTATTGAACGTTTGTTCGTTGTCGAAACTGAAATCGACGAGTTGAGACGGTCTGTTTTCGAGGAACTTACCCGCGGTAGTCTTCCGCCTCAAGACCGGGAAGACATCATGCACCTCGTCAAACGTTTGGATACCATGGCTGATCATGTGAAGGACGCTGGTCGAAGCTTGAAGCTGCTTTTGGGATCCCAGATGCCCCAAGATATTTGGAGCGAGTTGATGAATATGACTAGGGATTTGGTTGAGGAATCGGCGATTTTGAGGAAGAGTATTGAGAAGCTGGGAGTTGACACTGGCGAGGTTCGAGCGTTGGCAAAAAGAGTTGATGACATAGAAACTCGCGTTGATGAGCGGTATTTGACGCTCAAAGAGATGTTGCTCAAGCATGGTCATGAAATGGATGCAGGTATGCTTCTTATACTTAGAGACTTGTTGCAGTCGTTGGAGGAAGTTGCTGACAGCTGCGACGACACCGCTGATTATGTCAGAATATTGACTGTCACTCGAGGAGCCTAGTACGTCATATCACTAAATTCTTTTCCGTGTGTGACCGTTAAGCAGCTGGGTATATTTTGGTAGTTTGCCTTTCTCGGGAGAGGCTGTTTCTGGCTCTGTTTGGTTGTGTTTTATGGTGCGTTTCAAGGTGGTCTGTGGTGCAATTCAATGTTGCTGAGCGTGACCATTGAGTGGGTTGTTGCGTGTTGATGGAATGGAGCTAAAAGAAAAATTCCGGACTCATGCCTTTTAACTGTAGAGAGTTAGGACTTTCATTATGCCGGTACGCGTCACATGGTATTTCTCAATGCCGCTTACTTGCACGAATTCGACGTAGCCGCCTTCGCGCAGTTTCTGTAGATGAGTCATGATGGTTCCAGCATCCATGCCTGTCCACAGCGCTAGTTCATCCGCTGAGAGCGATCGTTCGGTGTTTATGGCGCCTATGTTGTGCATCATTGATAAGACGCGGAATTCCTCAGGTACTGAGGGTGCAGATGGTAAGCTCATGAAATTACTTTACCCCACAACTTCCTTGTATACTTTTGCCGTTCTTTTGGCAACTGCTTCCCAACTATAAGTTTTACGTACGACTTCACGAGCGTTTTTCACCAACCACTCAGCATGTCCCAGATTTGACAGCACATGATCGATGCCCCATGCAATCGACTCTGGGTTTCGGGAATAAATAAACACGCCTGTACGGTCATGCTCAATAAATTCGGTTAACCCGCCAATTTGGCTCGCAACAACGGGTACTCCAGCAGCCATGCCTTCGAGGGCGACGATGCCAAAGGGTTCATAAATGGATGGCACAACCATCACGTCTGCGCTTTTGGTTAAGGCGACCAAGTCCCTGTCTGAAATGAACCCGGTGAAGGTGATTCTCCATCGCTGACCACTTGTGTTGGCGAGATATTCAAGGTGATCTCGATACCAACCGTCGCCAACAATGACGAACTTGGCCTCCGGACGTCTTCGTGCCACAATTGGAACTGCGTGAATCAAATACTCTATTCCTTTCTGAGGCACGAGACGGCCTACACACAAAATGAGTTTTTCATGCGGTTGAATGCCCCACCGGGCGCGTACGGCTCCTTTGTCAACAGACCCTTCATATGGCGTTAGGTCGATAGCATTTGGAACGATCTCTACTTTGCTGTCAGATACGTGAAAATGCCCGCAGACCTCGCCTTTCATGGAGCCGCTAGTCACAATGATTCTACTGGCTTCATAGGCGGACCACCATTCAAGCCCATCTATCGTAAACGAATCAGGAATGTGCAATCCGGATCGTCCATGCTCAGTGCTGTGAGCAGTGAACACCAGAGGCTTGCGGGAGAAGTGTTTGAAAGCAATGCCGACTGGGGCAGTGAGCCAGTCGTGCACATGCAAGACATCGAAATCTACAAGTTTGCTTGTGTCAGCCATGCGCTTCTCAATATAGTGGCAGAACAACAGAACCCACGTTAAGAAATTGGGATGCCCCACCTCACTTCTTGTGCGATAGATTCGGATACCCGCTTGCTCCTCATAATCGGGCGCGCCTGGAAAGTCCAAAGTAAAAATGTGCACTTCGTGCCCTTGTTGGGCTAATGCTTTGGCCAAGCCTTCACAGTGTCGTGCGATACCGCCGACTACGCGAGGTGGATACTCCCAAGTTATCATGGCTACACGCATGCGGTTGCAAGCATCCTAAAGCTGGAGTCAACACTAACGCATTGCCGAGCTTAAAAAATCAGTGGTGTAGCATCCACGACCAGACATGATGCGCTCTAGGTTTTTGTTAGAGCGCGGATTATCTCTGCGTATTCTTGAATGACGCGGTTTGCCGCTTCTTTGCTTGGAGCCTCGGCGTACAAGTTTATCACGGGCTCTTCGCTGCTTGGGTGCATCAAAATCCAAGTGTCATCGTAGAAAACTTTGATGCCATCAATAGTATCGATTTGGCGATCACGAAACTCCTCGATCAAACTGCGCATTATTTGTCCACGCAACTCCAATGGACTTGGAACAGAGTCCTTTGCCATGAACAGACTGGGCAAATCGCTGCAAAGTTTTGACAGCTTTAAGTCTTGGCGAGCCAGTATTTCGGTCATCTTAGCTGATGAGAATATGCCGTCGAAGCCTCTCTGAAACTCGGGAAACACAAAGCCGCCTGATTCTTCGCCTCCGAAAACCGCCCCATGTTCGACGATAGCATCTAGAAGTGGTCTTGGACCGATTTTGCTGCGTATGACTTGGCCGCCTTCAGGTTCAACGATGTGATTTATGATTCTAGATGAGCTGACTGGAACCACAACTTTGCCGCCTTTGTGCTCTCTGATTCGTT
>Ga0315308_1002305_pt1 | contig 10874 bp, 12 predicted proteins | sample TDP3_MG_FD_203078 | JGI IMG/M metagenome (GOLD analysis project Ga0315308, IMG submission 203078) | Freshwater sediment microbial communities from Lake Towuti, South Sulawesi, Indonesia - TDP3 | ecosystem: Environmental > Aquatic > Freshwater > Lake > Sediment | place: Indonesia: South Sulawesi...
CCGGTTCATAATGATTTCCATACTTCATAAAGAGCGAAACTGCACCATTAACGCCCTCTTTTTCCGGAGTCTTCAGTGGCTTAGGGTTTGATGTTCCCTGAAGAGGAATTATTTTTATTCTTCCTAGCTTCATTTTTCTTAAAGTTTCTGTGCATGTAAAGGCTGCGTCATAGTCTTTCACAACTATTGCATCTAGCCATCCTATGGAAGCAGCCTCTATTGCTCGTTGATAGGCTTTGTCCATTTTTACTAAGTTGCGTAGCCTGCCATGTACGCCAGGAATGACACCTAACTCGCCCAATTCTTCTATACTTCTTAGAGCTTTTTCCTCTGCAGCCACAGTTTCTGCAAGTTCCCTTTGCGTTACAAACTCTATAACTGCTTCCCGTGCTGAATCAGCTATTTTCCCAGCCTCGGCTATTTCCCTTTCTATAGCTTCTTTTTGGGCGATTCTCCGCTCAAGCATGCGCTCCAGATTTTTCAGCTGGATTTTTTGTTCCTTCTGCACCTTTTCAAGTTCAGCCAATGATTTTTCAAGCTCACTGAGGGTTGCTGCATATTTTTCCTTGCGATCGATTAGATCTGTGAGCCTTCTTGTACGGATTTTGATGGCTGTCTGGCTTTTTGCGTGTTCAGACCTTAGATACGTAAGTCTTTTGTAACGATCTTCGAGTTGCAATTCTTTTTCGCGTATTTTCTTACTGTTTTCTCCCAGATTCTCCCAGAGCTGAGCAGTTTCCTTAGCAAGATTATCGTGTTCAGTTTGTTTTGCGGTTATCTGACTGGAAATTCTTTCATGCTCGCTTTCTAATTGTTTGATTCTTCGACGGTTCTCACGGATTTCATTTCGAATGGATCCATACTGCTGGAAATTATTTTCTCTAACTCGTTTCAATCCTTCGAGACTTGTTTTTCCAGAGCTTATCTTAGTCGTTAACTCAGTTAACTTTGATTTCAATTCGCCTATTCTTATTTGAACCTTTAATACCTGCGAACCGCCCTCTTCAACTATTTCTGAGCTTAGCTTTCGCCACTCACCTTCAACTTCTCTCCTTTTTGACCTATGATCTTCGCGCAACTGTCTTAACTTCTCAACTCTGCTTCTGACTTTATCGGCCTGCTGCGTGGTTTCCTCGACTTTCTTTTGAATCTGCCCCATTTCGTGTGAGAGTTTGACAGTTTCAAACTTTTTTATCTCGTCTTGAATGAATGTATATCTCAGTAGTTCGTTACGCTCTCTTTCGAGGTCATCGACTCTTTTCTGCACTTCGTCTATCCTACCCATGGCTGTACGTATTGAGATGTCCGCTGCTCGCAGTTTATCTTCGGCCTCAGCTTTTTCAGCGTCATACTGCGCTATTCCAACCAAATCTTCAATGATTTTCCTTCGTTCCCCTGGGGAAATGTCTGTTAGACGGGTTATTGTACCCTGCAAAATTATATTTTGGCTTGTGGAACTTATTCCAGCCATGGAAAGGATCTCAAGAATGTGTGCTCTTGAGATTCTCCTCCCATTAAGCCTATAGACGCTTTGACCGTTTCTATAAACCTCCCGCGAGATTGTAACGGTTATTGTATCAACGGGCATGCGGCCATCCATATTGTCAAATTGAATTATTACTTTGGCCATCTTCGCCCTTTCTAACCCTGCCTTTTCAGATCCATGGAAAATTAGCTTAGCCGCGTTTTCAGCACGAAGCCTTCTAGTGCTTAATTCACCCAGAGCGAATAAAGTTGCATCAACAATGTTAGTTTTGCCGCTTCCATTTGGACCTGTAATTGCTGTGAATCCTTTATCTAGGACTACTTTAACGATTTGTGGTCCGAACGATTTGAAGCCTTTCAGTTCAATTTTTTTAACGCAGGGCATTCAATTTGCGCCCTCGCCCTTTACGGAACTTATAGACTGTTTTGTTACAGATAGTTCTGTAAGATTTTTCTATAAAAATTATTCTGGTCTTAAGTTTTAACGATTATGTACTTTTTAACGCTATTTTTCATGCTTCAGCTCACATTTTGTAGCCATTTTCTTGACAAACTCTTTTATGCACTTGTCTTCACCATAAACAAGCAAACAACCGTCTTTTTGAAGGTTATATGAAAGATTTGATTCCTGTGCCAAGGCTTCTAATTTTTCAAGTGGCATCTCGTCAGAAGGTTTAACACGAATCCACTTATGCTCCCTTGTAAGCCCTGAGACGAATATTGCCTTCTCTCCCTCCTTTTCAAGGACTTTTCTGCTCGCTTCATCTAACCGCCTAAGCCATTCTTCAACGTATCCTGTCCCAAATATCTTCTGTCCTTCAGAAATAACGTAGGATTCCACTTTGAGGAGGTATTCCTCAATTTTTTGACTAGTGTCCACACGGGTGGGATCAGCCTTCAAAACATTAATTAAGGTCTTTGCAGACCTTAAGTCACTCATAATTTCTGCCTGAACAGCTATTCCCTTTTTTCGAAAATCGATAATCAATTCCTCCAAAACTTTCCATATAGCCAAGTAGCCCATGATTTACAGTTCACCGTTTTTGAATTGGGTGTCGACACTATAAAGGGTTATTATATCAGTAGAGTGCAAGAACAAACTTGTGGCGAAATCTGGTTGAAGCGGTTTAATTTGGGGAAACATATTAAAATTCTGAGGAAAGAAGGCAACCTAATCAAGGAGTTGTTAAGAATTAATTATCCTCTAGTTGGACTTGGCTTTATGGAGACCTCGCCGTTTGGCCTTTCTAAGCTTCGAGGAAAAATGGAATTTTGCAAAATGTGGAATGTTGCATTCGAAGGTAAGTCATTCTTTGCCCTGCCTACCAATCACAATTGTCTCACAGGTCAGTACTATTTGGGACTGCGGCAATGGAAGGAAAGCGCTTGTCGATTTCTGGTAGATAAGGTTCATGCTTTTAGTCCAGAGGTTGTCAAACGATATCTTGAAAAGACTCCTATCCTACCTGGAGATAAATCTAAAGTTATTTGTATATCACCTTTAGACAACATTACTTTTATTCCAGACATCATCTTAGTCAGGTGCACTCCAGAGCAAGCCATGCTTCTCCTCTGGTCTTACTCATACAGAACTGGGGAAATAATAAACGGTGAAACAGGCACAGCGATGTGCATCTCACTTGCTATAAAATCTTATCTGGATAGAAAGCCATCATTCAGCATAGGAGACCCAGGCAGTAGATACCTTATCGGATTGTCGGAGCAAGAAATTGTGGTTTCAATACCATTCCAGCTTTTCGGTCCTATGGTTGAGACATTGCAGTCTCGTTTGAAAGACTGGAAAGGATGAATGAAGAGAAAATCATTTTCTTTTGAATATGTCTGGCGATACGCAAGACATGCAAACTTCAATTATTTCTCTTACCTAGACAATGATGTGCCGGCGTTCGAGTTAAGGTAGCAAGTCCGTGACGAGTGGTGGACACGCTTTTATAATATAAGGAATATAGCTGAACATTTGGAGCGGTTTTGATGCAGCTTACACGCGTCCGATGGCTTATGTTGATTCCAGCTTTTTTGACATCTTTGACCATGCATCTTCTGCTCTTTTCTTACTCGCAGTTGAAAGAATTGATAAGACTTGAAATGGGGTTAACGCATGCTGAAGTTGGCTTCATTTTTTCTGTAAGCTTTCTCGCACTTATAGTACTGCGGCCTCCTTGGAGGATAGTGGTTGACCGTTTAGGGGTCAAAGTGACTGCTGGTATAGCGCTAGTTCTTCTGGCGGTCTTCGGTCTTTCTAAGAGGCTCCGCCAACAATTATGAAACGCTTTTGCTATTCCAGCTTTTCCTTGGAACGGGACTTGCTGCTGTTATGCCTAGCTTGCCTACGCTGGTCGCCTCATGGTTTCCACATGAAAAAGCGGGTTTCGCATTGGGTGCTTCAATTTCGGGTTATGCGGTAGGCGATGTAATTGCGCTGAGCATGACTCCCTACTTTTTAAGGCTACTGGATAGCTGGAGGAGCGTCTTCTACGTTTATGGAGCTTGGACCATGATTCTGACTGCTATTTGGTGGTTTGCTGCAAAAAAGCCCAGTCAAGATTCCGGCAAACAACAATGTCGAGAAGTGCGCATTGCTTCGTTGCCTATTTGCTACCTCGTCCCGAAACTTTTGGCAATATTCGAAAAATCAATAGGGCTGTTTCGCTTACACTTGCGGTTTTTGACCAAAGGCGAACTTGGCGCATAGATGTTGAAATGAAGGCGGGGAGACCGGATGAGGTGAAAATGATTCTATGGGTAGAGGTTTCAGAAGCCCCCATCGACGAGGTGAGAGGAGATCTGATCATAAAAATTCAGTTATTTGAGGAGAATATTCGCAGGTCTACGCTTCAGTGTCGGCGAATGCCACGATATAAGGTTCAAAGTTGGATACAATGGGAGCGAATCCCATGCATGCGTTAGATTCGACAGGCTAGAAAAGACGAAAACTTCTGTAGAAGTGAAGTAGCCACTATTTCAGTAAGCAAAAGATACTCTAAACGCGTTCAAATCAGGCTTTTAACTCGAACACGCTAAGATGTAAAGAAATGGATATAAGCGTGGTTTGAGGAGCGACAGAAAAGTGATAAAGATTAAAAGGATTTATGATCCCCCAATGAAGGAAGATGGGTTTAGAATTCTTGTGGACAGACTTTGGCCGAGAGGGATATCTAAGGTAGAAGCCAAAGCCAATTTATGGTTGAAAGAGATTGCAGCAAGTGACGGTTTACGAAAATGGTTTCTCATAACCCCAAAGAATGGGAAGGATTTAGCAATAGATACTAAATGGAATCGAAAGACAAGCAAGAACTGCTTCACAAAATGCGCGCGCGCTGGCAACTAACCATAACAAGGTACGAATTTACGGAGGTATTCCTACACATGTGCTCGATAAAGTGCTCCAATATGCTAAGGGTGGAGATGCCGAAATAGATGAGGTAAACGGCATCAAGCCAAGCTTGGAAGACGCGTTCATTAAGATTACTGGCTTAAGCCCGAGCATTATGGCGATAGAGAAAGGAGGCGGGAGATAAAAATGTGGCTTGATGACATGCGTGGTATATTCTACATTGCCCTAAAAGACATGGAAACCTATTACCTTAAGCCGCCTTCCATCAGTTGGGGAATAGTCTTTCCCATTGCTTGGATTCTGGCCTTCTACCTGAGAAACCCCCAGAACTTTGAGCAGCTAGTGCCAGGCCTTATCGCAATGACTATTCTCTTCAGCACAACCGCTACAGAGGCTGTTGTCATCAACTTTGAACTAAGGCTTGGTTCCCTTGAAAGGCTACTCCTCGCCCCCATCAGTTTACCGGCAGTGCTGCTTGGAAAAGTGATTGGAGGCACCATTTTCGGACCTATGATGACGGTGGTTGTTACTCTCGGCTCTGTGCTGGCTTTGGGACTTTTCCATGTTAACCTACTTTATCTTGCTTTAATTATTGTTCCTTCCCTCTTAGTCTTCTCGTCTCTCGGCGCTCTGCTGTGCGTTTTGGTGAAGGAAATGTTCGAGGCTCAGACCTTGCTTAATCTTCCCCGTTTTATAATGGTGTTCCTAAGCGGTGTTGTCTATCCGGTTTCCGCCATGCCACCATTGCTGCAGTACATAGCATATTTAATGCCCCTTACCTACACTGTCGATGGACTACGACAGGCCTTTTCGCTAAGCCAAAGCACCCTAGTCTTTGTCCATGCTTTCGTGCTTCTCGGTTTCTTCACACTTTTCATTTTGCCAGCGATAAAACTCCTTTACAGAAGGTTTGTGTAAGTGTGCATCGTTCCTAGTTCATAATTCAACGAATATTTGTGAGTCTTTCACTGTAAGCTTGAACGTTCTTAGCGATTTGTCGGTAACCCTGTTCAAAGGCTTGCCAGTTGTGATATCGAATCTTGCAGAGTGAAATCCACAAGTTAATGTTGTGCCCTCCAAACTACCAAAATACAGTGGGTATCCCATATGAGGACACCGATTCTCAACCGCATAAAACCTGCCACCAGCATTTACCAGAAGAATCTCCAATCCTCTAACATTAAATTGCTTCATCCCATTCCGGTGGATTTCTTCGATATGGGCTATTCTAATGCGCCCACGCATTTCAAACCATATCCCAAGATTTGTTTTTCATGTGAAGAGGCAGTCCAGCAGCATCATGAGAACAAAACCACCAATCAGTCCAAAGGTGGCTTCACGTGCAAAACCCTTCCGATGGCTTTCTGGAATCATCTCATCAATGACTATGAACAGCATAGCGCCAGCAGCAAAGGCCAGCCCCCATGGCAGAATTGACTGAGATGCCGAGACTATGACGACTCCCAGCAAGCCGCCGAGAGGCTCAACGAGACCTGTCGCAGTCGCATATCCAAGTGCTTTTCGTCTACTGTAATTTTCTCTCAACAAAGGCAACGCTACCGCTAAGCCCTCGGGCATATTTTGGAGCCCTATGGCCAAAGCAATGACAAAACCCGCGGCAACGTCTCCCGCACCGAAGCTTACTCCTACAGCAAGTCCCTCAGGAAAATTGTGAATCGTTATGGCGATGACAAACAACCACACGCGTGAAAGCTTTGAAGGGGGGCCTTCAGCGCCAGCAACTGGATGAAAATGCGGAATAAACCGGTCGATAAAATGCAACGTCAATGCGCCCACTACGAGACCTATGGCGGTGATCCAGGGTCCGCTTAGACTTATTGCTGGAACCAGTAAGCTGAATGCAGTGGCAGCCAGCATGACACCGGCAGCAAACCCGAGCAAAACGTCCAGCAAGTTATCAGAGATTCGTCTTGTAAACAGAACTGGCAAAGCTCCAGCTCCGGTGGCTAAGCCTGCTACTAGACTCGCTATAAATCCCAGTTGGACTATTTCCATGTTCTGATCCACTTACTTTTTTCTAATTAAGAATGCATTATTATAAATGCTGGTTTAAAGAAAAATGGTTATTAGACTATGTGTCTTCGATGGCTTTCCTTCTATTCTATGTGCCTGAACTTCTGCGTGTATGGGCCTTCTCCTGGAGTTCGTCTTCTGAAATGCCCGGATGGTCTTCCCTCAAGGAGTTCCTGGAACCAAGCTTCATGCTCTATTTCTTCGTGAAGGATTGCCAGTGACAAGTCGTAGGTTCTAGGATCTTTCCCAAGCGTCATATTGCAGATTTCTGTGTAGACCCTGACGGCGCATCTTTCCGCTTCCAATAAGACTTTAAGCACGGCTTTGAGGTCACTCGGGTCTTCTGGTAGATAAGCCGCTGAGCAAGCTGCGTCATCGTGAAGTTCCTTTAGGTCTCTGTAAAGCTCGCCTCCAAGCTCATATATTCGTGGCGCAATGGTTTCGAAATGTAGTCGATCTTCGAGTCTTGCGTCCTCTGCTATCTCTTTCACTGTTTCTCCTTCCAAGCCTGTGCAGTGCATCCTCAGAAGCGTGTAGTAGTAGTATGTCGTGAATTCGGCAGCCGCAGCCTTCTTCAGCTTATCAATCAAGAGATCGACGTTGACTCCGGCTTTCTCAACCATCTCTCTGCCCACATTCGTAGAATATTCTTTCTTCAGCTTCATCACCTCCTTTCTATTCAATTGAAACTAAAAATGTGGACGCAAAGCTTGTATTCCAATGTCTAAGAATTGCCTAATCTCATACATAAATTTTCACGATTAGATTATCAGTTTCCATTAAAATCATGCACTGCTGAGATAATGCATGAAAAAAGAAATAGTGATTAGAGTTTGAACTCCCATTTACTCCACAACTCTTTCGGATAACCTCGTCTGCGTATTCTTCGCATTTTTCCCAAGGGACTTCTGCATATTTCTTGACGAGGATCCTCTTCACTCTTATGACAACCTCTTTACCATTAGCTCCGCTAAACTTGGCAGACAACCCTCATCTTCTCGCACAGTTACTAAGTTGCTTCTCATCACTGCCTTCACCCCGTCAACAGCGCATAAGTTGGGTTTGCAGTTTATTGCTCCAACCTCACATATCTCTGGTTTTTCGCCCAGAATTTTCTTTGCCCGCAAGCCCATCTTTAAGCCGAGAACTAGGAAAGATTCCAAATGCCCATGAAGTCTAACAGCCCTTTCGAAAAGTTCCTTATCAATGAACGATGCCATCTATCCCTTCACATCCACTCGCCGCACACCTCTAGCAGCTAAGGCTATAACCAAAGCTATACCGACGAACCCTCCGATAAAACCGCCAGCTGCGTGTAACCCAACCCAGCCAAGAACCCCGCCCCACTTGACCAAGCCTGACGCCGCCATGAACAACGTGCCTATTATTAGTCCTGCCACTGCGGCTGACAGCACCGAAACAGGAAGCATTAAGACTGTAGCAAATAACGAGCTTCTGAAGCTTCTATCGTATCCAATGAGCCTTGCAGCAATATCAAAGAATATGCTGGCCACCGCAAAACCTAGAAAGTGAACTCCGCCGGGATTGAATATGAAATTTATGACTGTTGCGATAAGCCCTACCGCAGTTGCTGCTCCAAGCCTTCTGACCCACCAAACAGTAAGGGTGAGAATCGCGAAGCCTATCATATCACACAAGATTGGTAATCCTGTCATTCTGAATACAATAGGGGCGAAGATGGAGTTTAAAACGCCCCAGAGTGCTGAGGACAAGGCGATAGCGGCTATCTCGCGACTGTTGAAGTAGTTCATAGCTGAGTCCCGGCGTGTTACGATCTGATGATTTCGTAACATTATGCATAAAAAGCTTTCCGCTTACAACAATATTCAACAGGGTGGTTGAATGCCTCAGAAGATGAAGGTAACGCGTTTTAGTGTTTCACTTCCTCCTCCTCTTGTGGAAAAGCTGGATGAGGCTTGGAAGAGCATGCAATACGAGAACCGTTCTAAGGCTGTTCATGATGCTGTGCGAAGTTTTATCGCTGAATTCGAGTGGATGCGAGAGGAGAGGGGCCAAATTACTGGCGCCATCCTCGTGCTTTATTATCTAGACAAACCAGGTCTACTAGAAGAGGTCACAAGAGTCCAACATCATTTCAAGAATATTATTTCGTCAACTATGCACGTTCACTTGGAAGAAAATAAGTGTCTAGAGATAATTGCTGTTGAAGGGAGCGCCCAAGAAGTCAGAAGTCTCACTCAAGCACTCATGACAAAGAGAGGGGTAAAACAGGTAAAGGTCGCCGCCATGGCACCATAAATTCTAACGAATTTATAATTAGCCATCGCGCGCTAATACTTCTCCAAACAATATGGTCAACTGTCACTTCAGAAGTCGCTCTCGCTCACGTTGGTTTTCAGGTTCCTCCACGCAAAAGCAGCTTCTAAAAAATGCGTCAAGAAAGTTCGTATAGGCTAATCTGTGGATATTAGGTTGCCTAGTAGAGTCTTTCGCGGGTGCTGATTTGGTATTTTGGTTTGCGGCACATATTTAGAGTTCTTAATAGTTTGCGCCGCAGCTTAGCCACCTCTTCCAAGTCCCAAAACGGATGCGGATGCCTCTTCAACAACCAATATTGATTATCCACCAGACGATATATCAACCAAAGCTCATCCGAGCTTAGACGCGACCTAACCGTTCCCTGCCAACCAAACAATTTCCTCAACCATATTCTGGCACCTATTCGCACTATACAAAAGGTTCCGTCAAACATGTTTCAGCACCGTCTATAGTCACGCAGAATGTTATTTAGGCACCATTTAACATTCTTGTTAGACTAATCACACGGCAATAGTCACCACAATAGAACCGTAGGCACCCTCAGCACGCACTGCGAGCAACCTTTCACACCTTCCGCCATCAACAAGCCACCATAAAATATCATAAAACAAAAGATGCAATTCACATCCAAGAACTGCTCAGACGCCGAAACATAAGAAACACTCTCGCCTACATCACCATTGACAAGGAACTCTATGGAGAACAAAGCACAAACAAATACCATGTCAAAGTAGCCGAAGATGTCGAGGAAGCCGCAAAACCGATAGAAGTGGTGTTCAAGTGTGTAAATGGCAATATGGAGACAGACGCAAAATCTTTCGTAAGCGCAAGTAGAGACTTAAACTAAAAGCGACAAGTAATAGGAAAAGGTTTTTAGTGCCATGGATGGCGAAATCTCCCGCAAATCCCCTCTTTTTCTATCTTCTGATGATTTCTCAGTTTTTTGGTTCGCGTCATTACATGTTTTGCTTAGAGTTAAGAGTGCACAGGCTTGTTGATAATGGTGGCCGGGATAGCTTCAAACTCTCGGCTCAAACATTTTCTGGATACTATCAATTTGCGAGTAGGAAATAGGTGATGTGCGATTGAAACGACTATGTTTTAATCGCATTTTCGCTATGCAGGCGAGAGCTCGGCTTTTTTTGCCGTCATGTTATGTCTCTGATTTCTCATTCAGACTCTAGCCCTATAGAAGCGACGCGTGTTGGATTTCGCATGGAGAACGGGAAAGATTCTGAAGATCAAAAGGGGAATTGGTACCAGTGCGCGCACGCCAATTGAAGTCAATCCACGCGCAGGAGCCTAAGTGAGTTGAACAGACCCACTAAAGCATTGCCCTCATGAATTACGGAAGCTAGCAAAGGCGGAAGAATGCCATACATTGAAAAAGCGATTCCGAGAACGTTAACAACCATTGCAATCGCTATGTTGGCTTTTATTATCCTTATTGTTGCCCTGCTAATCTTGAATAGTTTCGGAATTCGGTTAAGATCGTCTGTTGCAAGGACTATGCCCGCTGTCTCGATAGCCACGTCTGTTCCTCTCAAACCCATTGCTATCCCCACATTGGAACTAGCCAGTGCTGGCGCATCATTGATGCCGTCGCCTACCATGGCAACGTGATGATCTTGGGCTCGAAGTTCTTTAACATAATCTACTTTGTCAGAAGGCATTAAGTCGAACTTGACTTCATCAACGC
>Ga0315308_1002306_pt1 | contig 10872 bp, 9 predicted proteins | sample TDP3_MG_FD_203078 | JGI IMG/M metagenome (GOLD analysis project Ga0315308, IMG submission 203078) | Freshwater sediment microbial communities from Lake Towuti, South Sulawesi, Indonesia - TDP3 | ecosystem: Environmental > Aquatic > Freshwater > Lake > Sediment | place: Indonesia: South Sulawesi...
GGGCGTGCAGAGCTGGGCAATGCGGCTCTTGCGCTGTCATAATCAACGGCAAGCCTCGTGTTGCCTGTCGAACAATAGTTGAGAAGGGCAAGCCTCTAACAATTGCGCCTCTTCTGCAGTTCCCAGTTTTAAAGGACCTTGTTGTAGACTTAGAAAGAGGCATAAGAAGACTTACACGCATAAGACCTTATGTGGAGAGGGTTAAGAGCCCAACACGCCCAGAAATAATAACAAAAGAAGCCATCGAACCAATAAAAGAAGTCCGCGAATGCATAGAATGCTGGTCATGCATATCCGCCTGCCCTGCAGTAGCCGAGGCTTGGCAAGAATTCTCAGGCCCCATGTATCACGCAAAATTAGCGCGGCTCGAATTTGATGAGAGAGACGTAGAAGACCGTGTAAAAATGGCTTTCCTAGACGGCTTATACAAATGCACCACATGCAGAGCATGCGTGGAAGTTTGCCCCAAAGAGATAGACATTCCTGGAAAAGCCATCGAAAAAATGAGAGCAATAGCCGCCAAAACTGCACTTGGACCCCTTCCAGGACATAAAGAGTACATAACAAGAGCCATCACATCAGGCAGGTCAATAGACAAAATAGGAACTTCATTGCTTGAAATGATTCCCGAAATCATCCCGGGCCACATCGCCACAGTTAAGGAACCCAAAGACAAAGTTGGTTACTTTCCAGGCTGTCTAACCGACTACAGACTTCAAGAAGTGGGCAAAGCCATCATTGAGGTTCTCAACAAAAACAACGTAGAGGTCATCGTGCCTTCAGAATTCACTTGTTGTGGTTCTCCTCTCATAAGAACTGGCATGATTGATGAAGCACGAGAAAAATTAGCATCCAAAAACGTTAGAATCTTAGAAGAATTAGGCGTCAACACTGTTGTCACAGGTTGTCCCGGATGTGCCATGACGATAAAACTAAACTATCCAGAGCTAATTGGAAGAAAACTTGGATTCGAGACTATGCACGTGTCGGAATATTTGGCTAGAATGATTGATATTAACGTAAAGGACATGAAACAGGTTAACGTCAAGGCTACTTTTCATAATCCCTGCCATCTAAACCGAGGCCTAAACGCACACCACGACCTAAAGATTGTTTTGAGCGAGATACCCGGCGTAAACATAGTAGAGATGGAAGAATCCGATAGATGCTGCGGCGCTGGCGGAGGGGTGCGCGCTGGTGAACGACCATTATCAATGATGATGGCGCGACGAAAGGGCGAGTTTATAATCAATTCTGGAGCCGAAGCCTGCGTTACTCAGTGTCCCTTCTGCTACATTCAAATAGAAGACATACTGAAGCAACTGGGCTATCAGCAAATCAAAGTTTACGACCTAGCAGACTTGTTAGCAATGTCCTATGGGCAGAGCGTCAAAAAATAGGGCGCTACTAGGCGCTCGTTGGAAAAATCTCAGGCGGTGGCGGCGGAACTGGGGGAGCGGTCGGCTTCAGTTTGGCCTTTTCTCTATATCTGTAGAGTACATACGCTATGATTCCGAGTAAGGCAGCTATTGTTAACAATGTTAACAAAGGAGCCAGATCAGCTATGGTGATGGCGAGTTGAAGAAGACTAGAGCCGCCTTCCATGTCACCCCGTCTGAAACTGAGCAAAGCCTGTTTATAGAAGAACTCAGCCAAAGACTTGTATGGTTGAAACAGAGGATGTACTGCTGCTATAGCTCTCTGAGTCTCAACAATCTTTTCTGTGATTTCGGGAGAAGTGTAAAGGTCGATGACGCTGAAGCCCCAGCCTTGTAAAGTTAAAGCCACTGAGGCGTTTGCAGCCCTGCTCAAATAAAGAGTGAGAATGTCAATGTTGTCAACGTCTACGCCTTGGATCAGTTCAAAAAAACGCTGGTAGTAGTCCAGCTCGCCATAATCTTGCGCGAGGCGGCTCACCACAAAATAGGAGGCTATATAATAATTCCCCAAGTCTGTCGGTGAAACGGATGGACTCCAATTCTGTAGAAACCCGAACTTTTCTCCTCGAAGCAGACTGATGAGTTGGGATGCGCCTTGTTCCAGATTATTTTTTTCTTGCACAGCTCCCTCGTAGCCGAGTCTCTCAACCATAGTGACGCTTACGTATTGGGCCATGCCTTCGTGCAACCAAAGGAAATCGTTTGGAGAAAGCCCAGCTTTGATTAAGAAGTGGTGAACCAGTTCGTGTGCCGCGTATACCTCAATTGTGCCGTTTACTGCTCGTATGAAAAAAATGTTTATGTTTATTGTTCCAGCTCCTACCGCAGTGATAGGTGTAAAACCGCCCACTGAAAGGAACTCTTCAAAGTTTGGCAGAAAGAATTGCACGCCAATACGAGGAGTGAGGGTGACATTAAACAACTGTGTGTAATTGTTGTAGAGTCTATCGTAGAGGTTCAATATGTCTAACGCATCATTGACGTACTTGTTCGGAGAGGTGAAGGTGAAAACCTTATTTTTGCTCGTCAATGTTGTCGACTGGGTAGAAAGACTTGTTGTAAACTCCACCTGAAGCCTCAGCAAGTCCTCGTTTCTAGGCAAGTTGAAAAGCACCTGTCGAGGACCGATTTCAGTCCATGTGTAATACCGTGTTCCTATGGCTCTGGCTTTGTTTTGATCTACTGTAAAATGAGAATCAAACAAAACCTCTGCTTTTCCAGACGTAGCACTGTCATGCTGATAGCCTATTTGGGGAGAGAAAAATATTCCACGATTTTCGATTATCAAGGCTCCAGTTTCGAAATTGAACTGCACTTTCATGCTGAAAGAGCTTGTTGACCTGTAAGAGAACGTGAACGCTTGATAAAAGTATAAATCTTCGACACCAACATCACTCGAGGGCACTACTTTGGATTGAAAAGTAGAGCCGCTTGGCGTGAATGTGTAGTTCCAGCTGGAAGACTTAGGAACAATAACCCAAGATGAACCAGAAGTCTCTGTACTGCTAAAATTGACTTCCACGTTGGTAGACCCTTCTGTATTGACAGTAAACTTGTAATAGTAAGAAGAACTTGGAGAGGCTCTTCCCTGAAAAGTTGAGACATTGAAAGTGACAAACAATACAATTGTAACGAGCATAAAGAGTCTGAGTTTGTTGAAGAAAAGTCTTTTAGGTTTCATGTTGAATACTCCGCGTTCTTGTATGTCGTCAACCAGCCTTCCTTAAATTTGTTTTCTTGTTTTTCTAACCACAAGTTTGGTAACAATTTCTTTCATGACACTCGTAGGCGTGTCTGTTCGGACAGCTTTGGTGCTAAAATGTGTAGGCACAGCTTGGAAGCCATTCTTCCTCAATTCTGCAATTATTTTAGACATAGGTGGAATGGGCAGCCCCCATCTGTCACAGAGTTTGTCAACCACGTAATACGTGATGGGTGCTTCTGCCTCTTTGGTAGCGAGAAAGAGCAATCGTAGTATTTCTTCTCTTCGACGCAGACTTCTTTCCTTTGCTTCCCTCTGCATTTGAATACAAAATCTTTCGTCCCACATTTTGCCCAGCCAAAGAGGTCCGGCAACATGCAGTTGAGAGCCGCATTTGGGGCAGTCTCTTTTTAGAAGCGGAACTATCCCTTTAGTGGTTTCACGGTGGAAACACTCGAAACAATGGAGTATGTATCCCATGGCTCGAACGTTCTTGTCAGCTTCTTTTGCTCCGTAATTTAAAATGACATAGGTTCTAACGTGATTATAGGCACTGTAACTGAACCCTACCCGCATTCCAACATCATGCTTCGCCGCTGTCATGGCTGTGCAGCCAATCAAGAGTCGAAGAGCGAGTTCATGACAATATTCGGTTCGAAGCGGTTTTCCTCCGTATTTTCTGACACAAGCCTTTGAGTGGACCCCGCACAAGGGAGCCATGTCGGTGGCTGTCAAAGCCAGCAAACCATTGTTTCGTAACGCTCTAACTGCTGAATCCACGTATGGTGCGGGAGAACCAAAGGGATCAACATCTACATAGTCAAACCTCTTGCGTGGCGCTGCATACTGGGTCAGAAGAAGATTTGCGTCTTCATTAAAGACTTCAACTCGCTTCGCTACTCCATTGCTTTTCACGTTGAATTTTGCAAGTTTAGCGGCTTCAGGGTTGATGTCGTTTATCACAACTTTGTGAACGCCTTCAACCTCCCTCGCGAGTCTGATGCCTCGAACGCCACATCCAGTTAAAGGTTCGCAGGCTGAGAGTTTCCTCTTGACCATTCTCTGATAGGTCTGTAGAGCCAAAACAGCGAGGTCTCGGTTCAACTCCATCCGAGGGTTGTAGAACACCGGCGCCTTAGAGGGGGCGTATTCTCTCGGTTCCTTAACAAAAGTCTTCAGCCTCGGCACCAGGACGCTTATCATGCCTTCTTTCACTGTTTCTGTTGGGAAAGCAAAACTCAATTGCTCTTCATCTCAAAAGTCGTATCCACCACAAAACTCGTTTATACTGACACCCTTTAAAACAATTGTTGAAGGTCTGGTGGTCGTTTGAAGCGTCTCCTTTTAATAACAGGCGCACCTGGCGTTGGCAAGACAACCGTTTTGCTCAGAGCAGTGGAAGCCTTAAAAAATATGGGATTCAGAGTCGGCGGCATGTTAAGCCGTGAGGTCCGAGAGAGGGGAACACGCGTCGGCTTCGAGATTGTGGATTTCGAAACAGAAAAGCGAGGATGGTTGGCACACGTGAATCAGCCAGACGGACCACAAGTCAGCAAGTATCGAGTCAACCTAAGAAACCTTGAGACCCTTGGCGCTGCTTCGATTCGAAATGCTCTGGCGAAAGCCCAAATTGTCATTGTTGATGAAATAGGACCTATGGAATTGTTTTCATCAGCCTTCAGAGAAGCAGTAGTTCAAGCCATAAACAGCGAAAAACCAGTACTCGGGGTTATTCATCATCGTGCACGAGACCCACTCATCGATTCAGTCAAAACAAGAGATGACACCGAAATCATCGAAGTAACGTATGGAAACAGAGAGCACATTCACAACCTTCTTATCAAGAAGGTTAATCAATTTCTTATAGAAAAAACTACAACGCTCTGATTGATTAAAAGACAAGGTTGCTTAACATGAAAATAGCAGGTGTCGACGACGCAGGGCGAGGTCCGGTTATCGGTCCCCTCGTCATCGCTGGTATTATGGTTGAAGAAAAAGACTTGCCTAGACTCAAAAATTTAGGTGTGAAAGATTCTAAACTTCTTTCGCCGCACAGACGAGAAACACTGGCTGAAGAGATAAAGAAATTAGCACTTCAGTTTCACGTCATCAAATTGTCACCTACTGAAATAGATAAAGTAGTTGAAAAAGGCGTAAAACTTCATAAGTTAAATTGGTTGGAGGCAGACACCATGGCCAGAGTTATCACTGCACTAAAGCCTGACATTGCTTATGTAGACGCTTCAGACGTGTTGGCTGAACGATTTGGAGAACACATCAAAGAGAAACTTCCATTAAAGATTCAGATAGTTTCAGAGCATAAGGCAGACGCAAAATACACTGTTGTGTCAGCAGCCTCGATAATCGCCAAGGTTGAGCGCGACCGAGCTGTTGAGGAGCTGGCGAAGAAATATGGTGACATGGGCTCTGGCTATGTCACTGATCCCAAAACAGTCGAATTCTTAAAAAAATGGGTCACAAAGTATGGTTCATATCCTGATTTTGTTCGGAAGTCGTGGAAACCAGCGAAAAGGTTGAAGGAAAGCGCTGTAGCAAAGCAGACAAAGCTGGTCTAGCAACCGCCGTGGTGAGCTTTCTCAGAGCCTTGCGATTAAATCTTTGGGTTGTTTTATTTTGTCGAGATCTTCGGAATGAATCAAAGGGATGTAATTTTTGGGAACGAGTTTCCCGTCGGTTACAAACACAGGCTGAGCCTTAACAACCTCACTGATGCTCACAATTTCTTTGGTTCTCTGGTCTAAGTCTTTTTCCTCTCTGCAAGCAACTCCGCCTATTATGTTAAGTTGACTTTCTGGGTTTTGAGCAATAAAGTCGAAGGGTGCCCTCATGGTAGGCGCTACGTTGAAGTGACATTGGATCAGTCTCTTAAGAACAATCTTCAAAAAACGGTTCTTAACGATCACTCGTTTGGCTGCGGCGAAGAAGCCGGTGTCTGGGGGAACGGCTTGAAAGATGTCGATGGGTTTGACCACAGGAATTCCCAAAATCCATTCTAGATTGAAAGTTGCGGACACTGACGCTTTCGCCATGCCTCGTTCATAACCGTAGAGCGTTCGTCTCGATATTCCAAGAAGTTCGGCAAGTTTACCAACAGACAGCTCCAACTTTTGCCTTCTCTTTCTAACCGCGTCTCCATTCAGTTGGACAAAACAACCGCCAGGTCCTGCTTCTATGAGAGGAAGCATTCTTCGAGAAACCACATCTTCCAGAGTCTTTGGTGTAACAGCGTAAACGTTGTACCTTGTATACACTGTGTCGTCTTCAAGAGGTTTCTCCCGTGTTTTGTCACCCACAAACAACGACGTGCCCAAGAAACATGACGCGATCGTTTTTAGTTCCGATGCGTCTCTTTGAGAGATGTTTCCTAGGTCAGGCTGCACATTTAATAGAGTTAACTGTGCGCCTTTTCTAGCAACAAGACAAAAGCAACTTGGTCTTGCACTGCATTTTTCGGAGACTTCAAAGCCAGCTGTTTTCAAGACGGACTCAGCGGCGTTCAACATCTCCGCCCGGTTCATCATCCTCTCCTCGGTCAAACAAATCATGAAGAAGTGTTTCATATAAATGTTCACGGAAAGCTTTAAATTGAGTAATTTTGCAACAACATCATGGATATTATTATAAATTTTAAAACGGTTTTCGTTTCAGACAAAACAATGCCTATTCACGAGGTTTGCTTTGCCACTATCATGGCGTGTGCCTTGTCGTAGGGCTCTAATTGCACGACTTGTTCTATTCGGAACCCACGATTTTTCAGCGTGCTCGTTTCTTCTTTGTAAACATCAGACGGTTTTTTTGTTACATCGATGCTCTGAGCCTTGACCGCCAGCATAATCCAACCTTGGTCACTTAGAAATAGTTCGGCGTTGTCAGCTAACACCCTGGCTTGTTCGGGCTGAGCAATGTCACAGTAGATGTCGTCTACTTTCTCCATAACCGCAGCGTATCGCTCTGGGAGCCTTGCATCAGCCAATATAGGTGACATGTTCATGCGAAAAGCGCAAACATTGTTGACAAGGTCTCGTATGCTCCGAGCTGCGAACTCAACGCAGTAGACGTAGCCTTTCTCACCTACAATGTCAGAGACGTGACTTGCAGTGGTTCCAGAAGCGGCTCCCAGATACAAAACCTTGTGACCAAGCTGAATGGGAACTGTGTCTAAGCCTTTCAAGATGGCGGCTGCGAGCTTACTCCTAAAGGCGTCCCAGACTCTATATTCTACGCCTTGAAACTTCACCAAACGTTCGCCATAAACGGCGTGGCCAGGCGCCAGATTTTTAGTGGCTAGTCTCTTGGAGCCGTCCTCCAATGTTGCCCAAAAGATTTCTCGAAAACTTGGATGAGGTTCAACGCTTATAGCCACGCTTCATTCTCCTAGGCGGCTTCTTCTTCACAATTGTTGATGGCGGTTTCTTTAAAGGAGGCGGTTCCTCATATTTTTCCTGAATTTCTTTTATTCTTTTTTCGAGTCCAGCCTTCAGGTTGTCTCCAATGTATTTTCCGCTGAAAGCATCGGTTCTCGCTGCAATAGCAAGTTTTCCCGCTAATGCTCGAGCCATCTTTCCACGTTGCCAACGCTTTGCTTCATGAATGAGTGTGTGTTGAAAGAGTATGCCATGTTTGGGTGGACGTGCTCCAGTCTTCAACGACCTAAACAAGGCTTTTTCGGCGCCCAACACTTGAACAGTGCTCGCAGGCATCTTGGCCAGATTGCTTAATCCTCCCGTTAGCGCTATGAGTCTTGCTCCGAGAAGTGAACCTGCCAAAGATCTTATGTTTGGTGCCACATCATCCATAATTGAGTCCATATAACCTTCAAGCGATTGTCTCGCTTCGTAAAGTTGAAGCGTATTCTTGCACAACGCTTGAATCTGTATTAAATCATCTTCTTGGAGATCGGCGCCCATAGATTTCTCCGCGCTTACAGCAATCTGATCAGCTTTAGCCTTGGGCAAGCCTTCCTTTTCGAGATCTTCAACTACGAAGTTTTCTCTCCGTCCAAGGTTAGTGACAAGACGAGCATAGGTTTCATGCTTCTCTACGAGACGGTCGAGTTCGGGAAAGTGAAGCCCATACCACTCGCGTATCCGCCCCATGAACAGGTTGACTGTTTTATCGATGTCGTCTATTGTTTGGATGGCTTGCGCCACAACCAAGTCACGTTTCTCCACAGCCTTTCTAACACGTATCTTCGTCAGTTCCATTGAAACCTCGTGCATTAGGTCGCGAAGTTCAGCACCTTCTCTCACAAATTTTAGTTTAACCGCAAATTTTTCCAAGTTTCTTCGAAGCATTTCGCCAGCTTCTGACGGCTTTGCAACTTCTAAAGCTATTTTCAGTTTCTCGTGGGCGTTTCGAGCAATCTCAGCGTTCTCAAACACAAAAAAAGTGTAACCTTCTCCCTTCAGTTTTTCAATTAGATTAACTATTTCCTCGATTATTTTTCCAGCCTCAATTTTTGCGAGTCTCTCCGCAATTCTCTTTGAGTCTTTTGGAAACAGAACGCTTTCAACCAGCTTGTTCGCTTCGTCAAAACCGAGGACACCCATTACGCACTCGATGATTGTTGCCTTCACGGCTTTTCCTCCATTTTCGGATACTACCAATGTTCTTTCTAACTTTTATTATCAACCAGTGAATAAATCTATTCTATTCGAAGTCGCAATAGAAGCCAAAGTTGAGGAGGATATCTAGTTCGAAGTTGGACACAAAAAACCTAGCATTGGTCTGTTTCTTCGCTTCCGTACAGGCAGTCCTTTCCGGTTTGTCCTTGTTTCCAGTGATCGGGGCTGTCGGAAAATTCATCACAATGGCAACTGTTATGGCTCCCTTAATTGGGCTTATACTGGGACCCTACCTCGGAACTACTGCAGTGTCGATGGGAGGATTTATTGGATGGATTTCTACGCAGGCTGGACCCTTTAGCTTTCTTAGTTTTATTCCCAGCGCTGCCGCAGCCCTTTGCTCGGGTCTCTTGTATAATCGCAGGTGGATGCCGTCCGTTCTTCTCTATTCAACTTTATTTTTTGCGCTTGCGTTCTACCCTTCAATAGGTCCGGCGTGGCTTTATCCTCATTACCTCTGGTTTCAACTTGTTGGATTAATCGTCTTGGCCTCGCCTCTTAGGTCTAAGGCTGAAGACTCTCTGCATAAACATTCCAGCTCTTTAGAACTAAGTTTTGGTGTGGGAATAATTTGTTTCATGGCGGCGTTGTTTGGTCAAGTTGTAGGCAGCTTAATGTTCGAGACTATGTATTGGCCCACAATGTATCCTCAAACAGAATTTTGGAAAGTCTTAGTGTGGCAACCTGCAACTTTCGTGTATCCTATTGAGAGGACATTAATCGCTCTGTTAGCCACGGTCATCGGGGTACCACTCATTAGAGCGCTCAGAGCCTATGGATTTGAAATTGGAGGAGTGAAAACAAATGCAACTCTTCAGAGTGAGCACTAAGCTGATTCGACCAAGAGACAACCTTGTCAAAATAATCCTGGAAACCCTCGACAAACAAAAGTTAGCAATCGAGGATGGAGACTTGCTGGCGATCACAAGCAAAGTTGTGGCTACGGTTGAAAGACGCTTCAAAAAACTAAGTTTGGTAGAACCCAGTAAGAAGGCGCAAGAACTGGCTAAAGAGTATAACCTCGAACCAAGATTTGTAGAAATAGTGTTGCAAGAGTCTAAGTTGATTTATGGAGGCGTCTCCAAAGCCTTGCTAACATTGAAAAACAACGTTTTGACAGCCAACGCTGGTGCAGATCAAAAGAACGTTCCTAAAGGATTTGTTGCACTGTGGCCTGAAAATTTTCAGAAAAGTGCGGAGAAGATTCGCAAGGAGATACTGGAAAGGACAGGTAAGCAAGTTGGCGTATTAATAATCGACAGTCGTGTCACTCCGCTTCGCATGGGAACAACCGGCGTTGCTCTGGGTATAGCTGGTTTTGAGCCAATGAGGGATTACCGACTTGACAAAGACCTCTACGGCAATTCTGTTTATATCACTCGACACGCCATAGCGGATGATATTGCCAGTGCCGCACATCTACTGATGGGAGAATCTAGGGAACAGACACCCGTGATTCTCGTTAGGAATGCTCCAGTGAAACTCTGCAAAAAGGTCAACCCTAAGTCAACAATAATTCTGAAAAAAGAATGTTTATTCATGAAACCTTTTTTGCAGAAATCTATCAGAGAGTCCCGCTGAACAAGTCTTCTTGCTTCGAGATAAGTAGGTCATTTGAAGATGTTTCTTCAATCCATTCTACTCTGCCTACATTTTTAATTATGACAACAGGTACAGCCTCTTTTCCTTGACCCATAGCCAATTCGGCTGCAGACGCGATTTCGTCAGCGATTGCCACTCTTTTGACCTTTAAAACGTAGCCAAAAAGGTCTTCTTGACCCCTGTAGTCTTTGAAGGGACTAACTCCTGCTACCCCTATGGCAAACTCAACCTGCGCTCGTCGAAAGGGACGACTATACGTGTCACATATCACAACGGCTACCTTCTTTCCTGTTAATTTAGAGATTTCAGAACGTATTCTTCGGGCAGAATCGTCTGGGTCCGAGGGCAAGAGCGCGTAGGCGTCGTCGCCCTTCACGTTGGACTTGTCTATTCCTGCGTTAATAGCAATCAAGCCATTCTTGTTTTCTATGATGAATATTTGTGGAGAAGCCTTCACTATTTTCCCTGTTTCTCGAAGTATCAT
>Ga0315308_1002307_pt1 | contig 10871 bp, 13 predicted proteins | sample TDP3_MG_FD_203078 | JGI IMG/M metagenome (GOLD analysis project Ga0315308, IMG submission 203078) | Freshwater sediment microbial communities from Lake Towuti, South Sulawesi, Indonesia - TDP3 | ecosystem: Environmental > Aquatic > Freshwater > Lake > Sediment | place: Indonesia: South Sulawesi...
CTCATAAGTGCGGTGAAAACCATAGCAGGGAAGAAGGGAGTTGACATAACAGTCGGGTTGTCAGCCTGCGATAGAACCGTAAGGGAAGCTAGAGCTGAGGAAACCGAAAAAAGCGCTGTGCTTTGGGCCATCTTGTCCGCGATTCCCTGGATCGGGACTCTTATTGAATGGTATATCAACTACTTCTTGATGAAGGACCTCTACAAGCATGAGAGAAGGGAAGACGGCTTCTTAGAGGATGTGAGCAAGGTGCTGAGCAAGACTGACGTCGCCTTTTCCTTACCTAAAAGAAGAGAGGCCACTCCCGATAGAAGTTTTGTTCTCTACCTGATTCTGACAATAATAACGCTAGGCTTATTCGGAATCTACTGGATCTACGTTTTGCTGAAGGATCCTAATGAACACTTCAGGTATCACGTACAAGTGGAAGACGAACTATTAAGCGCTCTAGAGACGATCGCAATATAGAAAATCTCCTAAGTCATTTCCTTACTCTTCGAGTCGTTTGCGATATTTTTATTCCATATGATAAAATTTTCTCGAGAATATCAGACTCAGATGATGATCTACCCCTTCAGCAGGTGTGGGGTAACATACGTTTCTATGTAGGCTGCTATCATAAAAAGGATCACGGAGATCATCGCCAGAATCACGGTGTCTTTCACGCCTCGTATAAACTTGATACGGTCTACCTTTTCGCCGGTTATCCTCTTCATCACCGCGTCTATCGTGGTTGCGTGCCAGCGTATAAAAGAGGAAAACTGGAAGATGAAGGCAGGTATCTCGATTATGCCATGAGGGATCAGTCCCACAATCGGATACAGGACTCCTTGGGTCATCCCAGCAATGGTGGCTACGATACCTATGATCCCTCCGTTAAGCAGAAGCTCTGAGCCTAAAATGAGGGCTCCCAAGAAGGGAACCCACACAAGCATCCTCGGCGGGTTCCAAAAATGACCTATATTGTTGATAAGAATGTAGCAGTAAAGGTTCTCGGTGAAGGGAGGCGGGATGACTATGTACCTCCTCTCCGACTGAGCCATGAACCTGAACCAGTCTGAGAACCAAGGAAACAGGGAGAAAACAATGACTGTCAAAAGTATTGAGAGGAAAATTACCGTAAAGAAGGCCAGAGTTGTTGCCTTTATGATCATCCGATTTCGCTGAACGCATTGTTCAAGCGTCTCCTCGACTTGCTTGAAGGCCGTTTTCAAAGACAGACTCTCATATCCCCGTAGGCCTGCGGTTATGTAACCCGCATCGCGCTCTACTAAGACATTGGCAGCCCTCAGGCGGTTATAAACCTAGCTCTGCGGCGACGTTTTTCAGTCCGTTCAAGGCGATTTCAAAGAACTCCTCTTTCGGGACCCCGATTTCCTCGCAGAGGAGAATCCTTTCTCTATCCGCTCCCCTCGCAAAGTCCTTGTCCTTAAACTTCTTGGTCACCGTCTCGACTTTCACGTCTCTAAGCTTCTTGGAGGGCATCACCAAGGCGCAAGCAACGAGAAGGCCTGAAATGGCGTCACAGGCGATGAGGGCCTTTTCCATCCTAGTTTCCGGCGTAACATGGGTGTACTGAAAGTTGTGGGCCCTTATGGCCCTTTGGACCTCCATAGGAACCGTGTTTTTTAAGATGCCCTCTGCCAAGGTCGCGTGCCTCTCCGGCGTCCTTTCCGTTTTATCGTAGTCAATGTCGTGGAGCAGGCCGGTGAGTCCCCAGAGGTCTTCGTTCTCCCCAAGGTGGCTCGCCAGGCTCCTCATGATGGCCTCCACAGCGAGCATGTGATAAACGATGTTTCTCTTTGTGACATTTCTCTTAATCAGATCAAGGGCCTCTTCTCTCGTTAACATTCTCACCACCAAACCTGCTTGTATATATGGTAATGCCTTGTATAGCTTTCTATTCACATATTTAAGTCGCCTAGCATCTGCTTTATCCAGTCAAACTTGCCGCATCAAAAAGATCATGCTAGAGATCTTCAAGAAGTACGCCGGACCAGACATTAAGACGGTGGCAGTTGAACCCAGAGCCCGATACGAGGCCCATATCGACCACGCCTTCAACCGGGTCTATCTAAGTGGACAAACTAACTGCCCAAGCTGTTCACGACCTGAGCTTCACCGAAGCGTCGGCGAGAGCCGCCTTAGTCATCGCAGAACGCGAAGTCATGGCGCTACAGCGCTTCATTAAACGAAGGGTGGAGCTTGAAATCCTTTGGCCACCGATCCAGGAGGCCGGCTTGGACCCAGAAGGCGGACTGCCGACCACGGTGGGGACAGCCTACCTGCCCAAAATCGGGGTTAGCGATATGTTAAAGGCGTTCGAGTTAGGAGTGATAAACCGTAAGGAGCCCAGAAGCATGCTTCAAAGGAGTGAATGGGAGTTACAAGCTGAAATTGGAGGGGGCAGTTAGATGCCTATATTTTAGGTGGGCGCCCCTCTATTTTTGAGAGTTTTCCGTTTAAGCAGAAGGCAATGTTGTTGAGGGCTTCTCTTCCAATAAGAACCTCCTCTGAGATGAACTCCGGTCTGGTTGGGATAAACACTCGGATGGGTCGAAGTTGCAGGAGTTTTTCTTTTGTTGGCTTTCCTTCTGCCTCCCTCACAAGCCAAGCATCAACTATATACAATTCAACGGGAACGATCTGGCCGAAAACTTCGATTTCATCGTGGTCGTCTGGATCGATTCCTTCGAAATACAGAATAATATTTTCGTTAGGAAGGATTCCACCGTCGAAGCCCGTGTCTACAATGGCTCGGCCGGCTAACTCATGGACCCTTTCCTCTCTTTTGATGGATAAGTAGAACACTGGTACATCGGGGATTTTTGAGCCCTTGTAGGACAGCCCGTTTTCTACGTAGGGATACGGCATTTCACTCAATTTCAATCCATTCCGTCTGGATTCTCCTCCCCCTTAGATGGGGAGAACGCGTTTTAAATCGCTCGCTGGGCATGGCTTTCAAATAGGACAACACGGTCGGCTTAATGATCTTCCCCCTTATCGACTCTAAGTAAGTTTCAGGATAGTTTCGAGCTAAGAACTCCCTCACAGCCGCAGCTACAAAGGCTGACCTACTCCTGATAGGGGAGCTTGGCTGAGTAATGACGCGATCAACGGCTTTCACAACCTCTTCAGGTAGGCTGAGGCTTGCCTTCATCCAAAATCCCACCAGTAGTAAAAATTCCCACCATCCATTTAAAGGTTTAGCTAAACTTTGCTTATAAACTAAAAGAAACGTGGAACCGTTTAGAGATCACTTATGACGAAGGTTAACATATGAAAACTGAATTGGAATTCGATCTCCCCTGCCATAAATTGGTTAATATCATCAAGTAAAATGAAGAAGTTCCATCACCATTGCCAGGCGTTAAAGAATCTTATATAAGGTTTTAAGCTCCTAATCTTTTCAAGCAAAAGGCACGTGAATCGACCAAATGAGGTGAATGGAATGAAAATCTTCCACTATAAGGAGGTTGAAGCCGAGGAAGCAGAAGAAGGGGCTTCAAAACTTAAAGTGCGATGGCTGATCACGAAGGATATGGGAGCAGAAAACTTTGCCATGAGGCTCTTCGAGATGGAGCTGGGAGGCTTCAGTCCTCTTCATATTCACCCGTGGAAGCACGAGGTCTTCATCCTAGAGGGGGAGGGACTCCTGGCTGGTGAGGGGGAAGAAAGGAGATTCAAGGAGGGCGATGTCATCTTCATTGCCCCCAACGAGAAGCATCAGCTCAAAAACATCGGTGAAAAGACGGTGAAGTTTCTCTGCCTCATCCCCTACACACGCAAGTGATATGGTGTGTCTTAACGAATACGACAGTGACTCCCACATCCCTCTCAATAACTCGTCCTCCAAAAACTCTCTGCCGGCGTCTGCCGATGGCTTCCCATCACACTAGACGCATGGCTAACTTAGACGTCACCCCTCGCTCCTGGAGGTTGAGAACGTGATTAACAATTAGCAGATGGTTATCGCCTTTGCTTTACACTGATCGATTCTTGTTGTAAAAATAAATGGAGAGGGATTTTAATCCATTTTGGCAACGGATTTGGCGATGTCCGTTTTTGTGAGGATGCCTGTTAGCTTACCCTCTGCATTTACAACTGGTAACCCGCTTATTCGATGAGCCAACATGATTCGAGAGGCTTCACCTAAATCGTCTTCTTCCTTCAGAACAAGAGGATCAGCAGTCATAACATCCCTAGCCGTCAGCGAAGACACGGCTGCTGGAGAAACAATAAATGTTCCCTTAACCATCATAGGTTTTTTGCCTCGAAGAACATGTGAAGGCTTCAAGATGGTACTTGTTAGAGTTAAATCTGAGGCCGTCACCACACCCACTGGTTCGTCGTTCTCCACCACCACAACTCTATGAATGGCATTCTTGTTCATCAAATCTACAACTCTGAAAATCGAGGCTGAGGGCTTAACGGTTATAACGTTTCTCGTCACGGCGTCTTTAACCTTAAAGTAGCCATAGCATTTTTGATAGTACCATCGGCACAAGTCAGTTTTAGTCACTATTCCTTCGAGCTTGCCTTCTTCATCGACAACAATGAGCGAGCTGATGTTCTTGTCAAGCATGGTTTTAGCGGCACTCGAGACCTTTGTTTGAGGGGTCACGGTGATCAGCTTCTTCGTCATGGCTTCTGAAGCAGGTATTTCATTGATCTCTCTCTCAGTTGTATCTTCGCTGATTGCTCGAATAAGGTCCTTTTGCGTCAGTATGCCAATCGCCCTCTGTTTCTTATCGACCACAACAAATCTAGTGATTTGATAACGAACCATCAAACGCTGCACAAGTTGTAGGGAATCCGAGGGACGCACTGTCAGAACATTCCTCGTCATGATATCGCTCAAGCTTGGAGAAATCATCCTTTAACCTCCATAGCATAGTTTAACTTAAAACCCTTTAAAAATTTCTAGGTCCTGAGAGAAATGAGGCGGTTCGTGATGATCATAGGAGGGTTTGAATCAAGGAAAGGGGCGCCTCCAACTCAACTTTTTTAACTCCCTAAGTCCATCCATCTTTAGGGATCATGATGCCGAGAACTAAGGCACCTTGGGAAATTGAGCGAAGGCTGATGGTTAAGGCTGAGGAGGAAACGGACCCACACTTTGGACAGAAACCCTACGAACGCCCTCCTCAAGACTACGTTAGGTTTGGAGTAATCAACCTAGATAAGCCAGCGGGCCCATCTAGCCATGAGGTAACCGCTTGGGTCAAGCGCATCTTGAGCCTCGAGCGGGCGGGTCACGGCGGGACCCTAGAGGCCCGGTAGGGTCAGGGAAATCCCAAGGTGACCGGTGTTCTACCCATCGCTCTAGAAGAAGCCACTAAGGTTATTCAAGCCCTCCTCTTGTCTGGGAAGGAATACGTTTGTGTCATGAGGCTCCACTCTCAAGTGTCAGAGGATCGAATCAAGGCTGCTCTAGACGAGTTTTGCGGAACCATTTATCAGCGTCCTCCCGTCCGAGCCTCGGTCAAGCGGAGGCTTCGAACCAGAAAAATATACTACCTCAACCTCCTTGAAACGGATGAAAAGAACGTCCTTTTTAGGGTGGGATGCGAGGCTGGAACCTACGTTCGGAAGCTCTGCTATGACTTGGGGGAGGCCCTAGGTTGTGGTGCCCACATGCGCGAGCTTCGCCGAACAAGGGCAGGACCATTCCTTGAGGACGAAGGGTCAGTTACTTTGCACGACGTATCTTACATGTTCACGCTTTGGCGAGAAACCAACGATGAAGGACTGCTTCGAAAATTCATATACCCCATGGAGGAGGCGCTGAAACCGCTCCCAAAAATCTACGTACGCGACTCTGCTGTGGACGCCCTCTGCCACGGGGCCCACCTAGCGGCGCCAGGCGTCATATCCCTAGAAACAGGGATAAAACCCAAGGACGCGGTCGCCGTTTTCACCCAAAAGGGCGAGGCTGTATCGCTAGCGAGGGCGCTGGCATCAACCGAAGAGATTTTGAAGATGGACCACGGGCTCGTGGCCAAAACTCAACGGGTCTTGATGCCTCGCGGCGTCTACCCTAAGATGTGGCGTAGTGGCCTATGAGCAATCACTATTTTGTTAAACACCCAAAATCTAAACTGGATCTGGGAGTCCTCCGTACCTATTTTAGGGGCAGGCTCTTCGAGTTCGTAACCGCCTCGGGGGTTTTCTCCAGAACCCGCATCGACCCCGGAACGCGCCTCCTCATCGAGTTCATGATCCTTCCGGAGAGGGGAAGCGTGCTGGATGTTGGCTGCGGGTATGGACCCGTGGGAATAGCCGCTGCCACCTTTAATCCAAATCTTAAGGTTTTCATGACCGACGTGAACGAGCGAGCGGTTTGGCTGGCTAAGGAGAATGCCAAGCGAAATGCCCTTCAAAACGTGGAGGTGAAGCAAGGCCCCCTCTACGAGCCCGTAGGAGACACGAGATTCGAAACCATCCTCTCAAACCCCCCAATCACCGCTGGCATGAAAGTCGTTGAGCCCCTCATCACCCAAGCCCCAAAACACCTTGTAAAGGACGGAGAACTACAAGTCGTCGTCCGATCAAAAATCGGAGGGAAAAGGCTCACCAGCCTCATGAACAGAGCATTCGGAAACGTGGATATACTCGCGAGAAAAGGCGGATATCGGATTCTCCTCTCAAAAAGCTAAAAAACATGGCCTCCCTCTTTATCTAGGCAGCACGCCGGGGTGTCCTAGGGCAGGCGATGCGGGAAATCCGGTAGGGAGCAGTCTTGTCACTGACAGAGCTCATGCCTGGAGTTGCTGAGATAGCCTGTGGTCCGCAAGGGCCGCGTGGGTTCAAATCCCACCCCCGGCGCCATATTACCTTAGCATTTTGACTGTTTTTCTAGGTTTCTTTCCTGGATAAACCCTAGAATTAGCCTACTGAATCTATCGTTACTTTCTATTTTGATACATTTTTAGGACTTTCTCGATGTATCTTGTATGTAACCTTTCGTGGTCAACAAATCTTCTCAGCATTTTTCTAGCTGTCCAGAGATTGCAGACCAACGCTTCCGGGTCCACATACTTCCTTGGCTGGAAGATTCCACCGCACTTTTCTTTCGGTAGATTTTGCAAGTCATACACTGCGGCTTCTCTTGTAGAATGAAGTAGTTCGAAAACATCTTCCGGAAATTCCTCGGGTAAATCTATGTCAAGACGTGTGATGTACCACCATTCTGCAATTCCTATATGTCTCAAACAGTTTCGGATCGTGCGAGGCTTTTCAGGTGGTTGCCAATCAAGAACTTCTTCATTTAAGGTTGAAACAAGTTTCAGCAAGTCACCGCGAGAATATCCCATTAACCGTATTGTTCTTTCAATATCCTCACTGCTAATCGGGAGAACCTCTGACCAAAACAATGGCTCAGGCTTACCGGCCTCTACCGGATTATAAGTGACGCGAAGAATCTCACTTTCTACGACTTCTACTTCATCAGCCTTGATGCAAGGTCGTTCGCCATGCCTCTTCAGCCATTCAATCCACTCAACCACAGCAGCCCTCGCTTTCTTTAAGGCACTTCTAGGAGTTCTTCCAAAAACCCAACAACCAGGGCAATCTGGAACAAAAGCTCCCGTCCCACCCAAACCAACCTCTAAACAAACTGGAACTTTCATTTGGTACACATCCCTTGTTGCTTCTAACAGTTCACTTAAAAAGAAGTTTCATAAGTTTAAAAGATGTAAGGTTGAGGTTCACGAGTGTGCAGCCTCTAAACGAACCCTTGGTTTGTGTAACCGGATAGTTTTCGATTAAGCACTGGGTTTGAACTGTAAGGGATGATGAGTGCATCTGTGTCGTGCCTGTTACCCCACTAGTAACCGCTCCCAAATATCTTCACGTTGATTAATGAACAGCGCGACAAAGAGAATTCCGAGGAACGTGTGCACGATCAAAGACGCGTTTACCATGCCTCCCAATGCAAAGCAGTTTGGGCTGGGTGTTAGTGGCGAAAAGGGCCAGAAGAGGGGTTATAAGGGTGGTTTACGACATCCAATAAAACGTGGGATACGTTGCCGAGGAGACACGAAAATATGAGACCAAGGGAGATCCTACACCTCTCTTTAACCTTAACTTTGTCGATCTTGAAGAAATAACTAGATAACGTCGGATAGATCAATGCCGTAAATGCAACGGAGAAGATCGTCCCTATGGTTGTGGCTCCCAGCAAACTGTGAAAAAAATCCTTTCAGGAAACCTATACCCGAGCAAAACGTATAGAGTTAGTGTCTCAAGGTCTGGAAACATCGAACCCACCACCAATCCGGGGAGACTAAGTTTTCTGTTAAGCTTGTAAAGGATGTAAGCCACGGGGTAATGGAAGGGAGTTAAAGGCAAATTTCTACCTCTTTGTTCATGCTATAGGCTCGAAATCTATATATGAAGTTTTTTGAAAACGGCGCGTTCAAGTGAGCAGGTGCTAGCTCTCCGGTTTGTGTGAGCTAGGAGAGGATGTGTTTTAGGAAATCGGTTGGAGTATATTGAAGGATGTTCTTGGCTTGATAGGAGAAGGCGTGGGCCACCAGAACCCTCAAGATTCTTTGTGGATGGAGGCGATTTTCCAATAGAAGTTCGAGGGCGTGAGTGTAATTTCGATTGAGCTCCCTCACAGCTAGACGCTGTTGTTTGGTTGATAGCTGATAATCCTTGCATTCCACGAGATAGGCTAGGGCCATGTTTGGTTTGACGGCTAAAACGTCGCAGTGATTCCTTCGCTTAAAAACGATATAGCCCTGTTTCTCGAAAGCTTCAGCTATCTGATCTTCCAGCACCACACCACTCATTTTGTAGCCACCCTTTCGCCACACTAGTTAACGATGGATATTTAACTTTCATGAATGACAAATTAAGAAAATCGCCTTACCCCCTTATTAATTCCCTTCCTAAACATCGATTTTTCTTTCTGTAATCCCCTGAAGTAGAGTTCAAATAAACCATAGGCTAGTGGAGACATCCCCCGCTAAGCGCCCCCTGTATGGCGCGTGCGCTAGGCATTTTCAGAGAAAAACTTAAATTTAGCCCTTCTCCGTCAAAGCATGAGGTGATTTTGTGGCAGAGGCAAAGCCTCCTCCTAAGAGGGAAGAAAAAGCTCCTCCAAAGGAATACTACGATAAGGTGAGCAAGGAGTCCAAGGCAGCTCTTTTAGGCTCTATTCCGTCCATAGCGTTGGGGATAACAGCTGCGGTGCTGGTGTGGCTTTTCGGCCGTCTGATATTCATACCCATATCCCAAGGAATCGAGTGGTATGAATATCCCCTTCCGCAGATCCTGAACTTCATCATACTGGTCGCGCTGGCAGTTTTTGTCTTGAGGATATTCGTGGACGTTCGTAGAGCCGTTGACGGCGTTGCCGGTCTAGCCGCATGCGAGATAGGGGCACCGTACGATGTGACTCCGGAGGAGGTTGAGCACTATAGAACCGCTTTGAGAGGCATATTCTACGTGATAGCCGTGTCCCTGGCCTTCCTGCTTTTCTCGGACTACCTGACGCTCATACACCCAGGCCTCTCAGGAGTGGTGCTAATAGCGATCGTCGTCTGGGCGATCTACCAGATTTGGAGGGTTGTCAAGGCGATCTCAGGGGAGATCAGGCGCTACTCCACCGAATGGGCTGGAAAGGCGTTAGGTTAGACTGAGAAGAGACGGTGCGGCTCCTTGAAGCTCTCAACCAAGATCGCGGTGCTATCCGCCATACTCGTCGCTGACCTCTCGTTCTTCCTATTTTTCAAAGCGTATTTTCCCCGAGCCTACGAACTCGTATTCCAGAGGATGCCATGGCCAGACAACGTTGAAAAAACATTTGCGATAATCATAGGTCTAGTAATAGCCATAGTAACGTCTTTCTCAATAGCGTACATGATGTTAAAGCGCCTCCTAAAATCGATACAGCCAGGATAGAAAATGAGTGGAAGAGAAGAAGCCAGAGCCCGAGCTAAGCTAGCTTCTGCTATGAGAGAGCACCTACCGGACACCCTGATCAACCTTTCTGCCGCAGCGCTCATATGGCTCTTCGGCGCCCTGGTTTTTCTGCCCGCGGCTGGTAGAATAGAGCCCGTGGTGCTGCCCCTTGCCTGCGCCCTAATCCTCCTCATAGCATTCTCCATCTTCATCTTCAAGGCATATGGCGGGCTTCGCCTCCTGCTGGAAGCCGCATCAGACGTTCTAGCCCACGAGTACATACGATGGAGGAAGAGGACGAAGATCCCTGTAGAACGGTTGAAGGTCGTGGTTAGGTGCATAGTCTACGTCGTGGCGGTCCTGATCGTGTACGTATTATATTTGCCTTTTCTCGCGGCAATCCACCCCTCACTAGCCGGCTTAGTGCTCATACCAATAGTCTTATGGGTTTTCTTAATGTTACTCAGAGCCATAACCGCTCGAAGTTAACCGCCATTCTTTAGCTTTTGCGCGCGCTGCTGCACCATCCACATACTTTGAGGTTTTAACATCTCTCAGATCTCGACGCTTATCTAGAGCCGAAACTTTTTCTTGACGGTGAAAAACACTCTTGTTTTGACTTTTGCTCCTCTTCCGCCATCCAAACGTCATTTTCCTTCCAGGTTCTGTCTAGATAGATTCGCTTTGCTCGTGGATCGCTCTCCCTTATGAAACACCTTGACCTAACACGGTCATCCGTAAAAATACGTAAAGTTTATGGAAAAGGGTAAAAGTTTAAATAAATTACAAGTCACTTCGTAGTTAGCTCAAGGGAGGATATGGGCGGTTCAGAATGCCTAGGGAGTTTCGACACATCATTCGAATTGCCGACACCGACTTAGATGGCGCCAAAAAGGTAGGTTACGCCATAGCTGATATCAAGGGCATAGGGATCAATCTGGCTAACGTGATTGTGCAGA
>Ga0315308_1002309_pt1 | contig 10869 bp, 11 predicted proteins | sample TDP3_MG_FD_203078 | JGI IMG/M metagenome (GOLD analysis project Ga0315308, IMG submission 203078) | Freshwater sediment microbial communities from Lake Towuti, South Sulawesi, Indonesia - TDP3 | ecosystem: Environmental > Aquatic > Freshwater > Lake > Sediment | place: Indonesia: South Sulawesi...
AAGAAGGCACCCAGGCTTGCTCCTGTAATCCCAATCCTTTCTGGGTCTGTCTCTTTCTGGCTGATTAACCAATCGATACTCCTTCGAACATCAATAATAGTCTTTATGAAACTTCTCCGGGTAATTTCCAGATCTCCCTCAGAATTCAAAAGGCGTTCTCCCCTCTCCAGCCTCAAACAACTCATTCCACGGCTGACCAGAAATTTTGCCATTCTCCTGGAAAAGAAATAGTTGCCTCCAGCTAGGGGAAGGACAATAATTACAGGTGACCTCTCCTCGCTTTCCCTTTGATAATAGTAGCCTCTTACCGTGTTATTCTCTCCCGGGGCGGGCAGTGCCGAGGGAAAAGTGATTCTTTTAATCACATAGCCTTTCTTTTTTTTAACCAGCCCAACTTCCACAGGAAAGTCCCCCTTCACATAATCGAAAGGAGAAATATGTTCAATCTCTTCGGCCACCTTCAATTCTCCTCTTATCCCCCTGTAAGGAATATGGGCGCAGGAAGTAATCAAAAGGAAGACAGGGAAAATTAGAAAGATTAAAATCTTTTGCATTGGAAAATAAGGGTGATTATATTCTTCAGACTATTTCTTGTCCAGGAATTCGGGAACACTTGTTTCAGTCTTGGCTGAAATACTCAGGGAGCGCCTGGCACATAGATTTCGCGCATATGTTCAGACTTCTTCAGGAGTTCTTTTACTTTCTCTATCTCCTCCGCAGTCGCTTGAGCTTCGGTCATTATCTGTGACAATGGGTAGCGTTTCTCCAAACCCAGAAGAATTAAATCCAGTTTTCTATACGGCAAACCGATTGCCTCTTCGTCACTGATACCAGGAATAACATCAGGAAAAGGGGCTTTTCTAATTACACTCCGGGGAATTTTCAAATACTCAGCGACCATAAATACCTGCGATTTATATAGATTCAATATTGGCATTATATCAGCGGCGTGGTCGCATCCGAATTTCACAAAATAGCCGATTAGATGCTCCGTCCTATTTGCACAACCAACGACAAGAAGGTTATTTCTCTCAGCAGTAAGATAGAGCGTGAGCATCCGAAGGCGATGTTTTATTCTGTAATAAGCATTCCCCTTTGCAAGAAAAGCACCAAATTCTTTACCCTTAAGTCCTTTCAGGCTCGTGGCGAAAGGTGATTCTCCAGCTCTCTTTTCGTAGTAGCGGTATCCCTTTCTCACTAACTTCTCCTTCAGTCGTCTGGGGAGAAAACTGAGTGGCACTAATCGGTAAACAGAAAATGCTCTTAATTGTTTCGTTATAGGTTGACATTGGAATTTTATGCCTAATAACTGTGCAATGATAGAGACATCTCTTCTATGAACAGGGTCGCTATCCTTCTCTGGCATATAAATGGCGTGTACTTTCTCTTTACCCACCGCTCTTGTGGCCAGAGTGGTCACAACGCACGAATCGAGCCCGCCGCTTAGACCGATAACAAGCCCATCTCTTTCTAAATCTTCCATCTTCTGGCGAATGAACTCCTCTATCTCACCACAAACCCTTTCCGGGTCTATTCTAATCTCTTCGTTTAAGGACATGAGAATTCCCTTTCAAAAAGTAACATAATCGTCAATAATTTGCAAATCACTTTCAGCATGACAAACACCATTTTTGCATTTAAAAAGCACACCTCTTCGGTGTGCTCTAAAGATTGGCAGGGCAAATTAATGACACAAAGTCTAATATGGAACAAGATGAAAATAAAGATTATTCGTTCACTTTATCGTCCAACATAGGAGCTCAGCGAGAGCAAACCGCGCTACAGGCTGGTTACGACCTGCTGAGTGGCTTGTTAGATTCTTATTCATTAAAATCTTTTGGTTTCCAATCATAATCATATGAGCCTTGATAATCAGGTGCCATTTTATTTACTTTTTGGGTTAATTTGATTAAATAACTATAAATCGCATCAAAATCGGGATGAACATCATTAAACCATTTTGATATTGTTTTACTTTCTCCTGACGATAATATTACAGTAATCGTTGGACGAGCTTCGTCAGGAACACCAAGTCGTTCAGGTATCTTAATGTCAAAAAACTTATGTTTGTTTATAAGAAAATTAACCTTTTCTGCTTCTTTAGAGTTTATTGAAAAAATATATCTCCGCTCTTCCAATCCCGGCTTTTCTTTCCCAAGTTGAACATTTTGAACAATTATTTGTCCATTGTTTTTGAGATAAAGATTTTGCCCTCCAAATAATCCTTGGACATCACGGAGTATCACCATTTCAAAATAATTTGATTCTTTAAGGTTCATATTTACAGCCTTCTTTTGCAATATCTTACTATTACTTTTATATTGATTATCTAGACCCGATTTACAACAACCTAAAATTGTGGCTGATAAAATGAACATTAAAGATAAATATGATATTTTCATTTTCTATTTATCTTTTATCTAACAATCAATAGACGAACCTCTTATTTGCCCTGGTTTCCTCTCCCATTCTTCACTCGGCCTCAGGGTCCGGCTCGCTCGCTGTCGACGTCCTTCGGACCCCGGGCGCTCACCGTCTCGCGCCCGTCGCTAAGACGGAGCTCCTTATTCGTCGCTCCAGCGACCCACTCTCTTCCTCCCATGAGGTCGGCGCTCGCGAGCGTTCGAGTTGCCCATCACTCTACAAAGTCTCTGACCTCATATTCCCAAGTACGCTTTAAGATTACTGGCAGGCCTGGAGGGACTCGAACCCCCAACCAACGGTTTTGGAGACCGCTACTCTAACCAATTGAGCTACAGGCCTACTTTCATAGAACTAAATCTTCTGTTCTCGTTGCTTTCAAGGGTTGCTATACAGCCTATTTTACTTCCTTATGAATAGTGTGTTGACGACAGAACCTACAGTACTTCTTCAGCTCAATCTTCTTGGGGTTCTTCTTCTTTTTATTCCTTCTATATGTATAATTTCGCCTTTTACATTTGCTACAGGCAAGAGCAATAGTCACTATCTCAGCCTTAGCCATTTCCTAACTCCCAGCGAGCGGGTTTGGTATAGCCAGCATTTCTTGTAGCAGCAAAGCGTAAGCTTTGCTTCCTTTTGGCAGAGCTTCGCTCTGCAGCTACATTCTGATGGTGAAAGGATAGTTGCAGGAGCTTTAAATCCGCCAGGTTTTGCCCCGACGCTGGTGGATTTTGAGCGAGGTTTTTCCTGACCGAGCGACTCCGATAACTATCCCTTCATCCTACTCTATTATCTCCGCAATTACCCCTGCGCCAACAGTGTGTCCGCCCTCCCTGATGGCAAACCTCAGTTCCTTCTCCATGGCTATGGGAGTTATCAGTTCTGCCTCAAGGGTAATGTTGTCTCCAGGCATCACCATCTCTACCTTCTCCGGAAGTTTAATCACTCCCGTTACATCCGTCGTCCGAAAATAGAACTGCGGTCGATACCCTGTGAAAAATGGCGTATGCCTTCCTCCCTCTTCCTTGGTCAATACATATACCTGCCCTTTGAACTTCGTGTGCGGTGTTATTGTCCCGGGAGCTGCTACCACCTGCCCTCGCTCTACCTGTTCCTTCTCTATCCCTCTCAGAAGTACTCCTATATTGTCCCCTGCTCTCCCCTCATCAAGCGTCTTCCTGAACATCTCTACACCGGTCACCACGCTCTTCCTCGTCTCCTGTATCCCTACTATTTCTACATTATCCCCTACCTTTACTCTTCCTCTCTCCGCTCTCCCTGTGGCTACTGTCCCTCTTCCTGTTATGCTGAATACATCCTCTACACTTAATAGAAATGGCTTGTCTATATCCCTTTTCGGCTCAGGTATGTACTCATCTATTGCCTTCAAAAGTTCAAGTATTGGCTTACATTTGGGACAATCCTCTTTCCCACAACCACAGGCTAAGGCCTCTGTGGCGCTACCCTTTACTACCGGAATCTTGTCTCCCGGAAATTCATACTTCGTCAACAGGTCCCTCACTTCCAGCTCCACCAAATCCAACAGTTCCTTATCATCTACCTGATCGACCTTGTTAAGAAAAACTACTATAGACGGTACCCCTACCTGCCGCGCTAATAGAATGTGCTCTCTGGTCTGCGGCATCGGCCCATCCGCTGCACTCACTACCAGAACTGCCCCATCCATTTGCGCTGCCCCGGTAATCATATTCTTCACATAGTCAGCATGCCCGGGACAATCTATGTGCGCATAGTGCCTCTTATCTGTCTCATATTCCAGATGGGCTATGGCAATAGTTAAACCCCTCTCCTTCTCCTCAGGCGCATTGTCAATCTCATCTACCCTCTTGGGCACTGCCTTCCCTTGTTTCGATAGACACAGAAGAATTGCCGCAGTCAGCGTCGTCTTCCCGTGGTCTACATGTCCAATCGTGCCCACATTTAAGTGTGGCTTGGTCCGCACAAATTTCGCTTTCGCCATAACAACCTCCTTCTACTTATCAACCTTTCTTTTATCCCCTGGAGCCCACGACCGGGATTGAACCGGTGACCTCATCCTTACCAAGGATGTGCTCTACCAACTGAGCTACATGGGCACAGACAATTCCCCGGCTTTGGAGCGGGAGACGGGGATCGAACCCGCACATTCAGCTTGGAAGGCTGATATTCTACCATTGAATTACTCCCGCCTCGCGCCTTGCTCCGCAAAACAATGTGGACAGGGGAGGATTCGAACCTCCGAAGGACTACGTCCGCTGGATTTACAGTCCAGTGCGATTAACCACTCCGCCACCTGTCCCTATTCAAATTCAGCCTCTGCTTTTTTGTAGCAGCAAAGCGTAAACTTTGACTCCTTATTTTTTTTCTTCTGGAGCTGGCGGTCTGATTTGAACAGACGACCTGACGTTTACAAAAATGCCAAAGCAAAATTTATTATACTAATGAAATAAGGGATTGGCAAGTGTTTTTTTAGGTTTCCAAAATTTCAGTCTTTTCAATAATTCCACTTTTTGCTCCTGCCTCAACCGCCATATTGCACATGGTTAAACGGTCGGCCATACTCAATTGCTTTATGGCAGGACCTGTAAACTTCATAACCTTGTATAGAGCTCCGTCTAACCAATATCTCCCATCGTGTAGATAACGAGGTCTTTATCTGAAACCGACTTGTTCAATTTTCCTTTGTAAACGAACTTAATTGTCTGGGGGACGCAGAACGAGCATTTCCCGGTGAGCATCGCGAAAGCAAGGTCTGTCGAACCCTGCCTAAAGTTTTTGTACTTGACAAAAAGAGGAGACTTTTTTATAATCTAAATGAAAATGGTTTTCAATATCATTAAGCCGAGCTTAATGAACTTAAAAATGACAAAGCAGGAGGTAAAAAACAATGAGGAAATCGTTGATTTTTGCAGCAGCCTTCGCGTGTACGTTTGTATTATCCCTATTTTCACCAGGAAGAACTGAAGAACTCCAGTATCCAAAGGAAATTCCACCTGTTATTTATGACATTTATGATCTGGTCATTAGGGATAATCCGCTTAAGTTTATTCCGGATGATCCAAATGATTACTGGCAAAGTCCAGCCGAAACTGAAGCTCGCGGTGGAGGAGATTCTGAAGACCTGGCCATCTGGGTCTATAAAAAGCTCTGGGATTTGAATTATCAGGTAAATTTTGTGACGTCTCGAATTCAGGTATGGGGAAGAGATGACTTTCATATGTGGGTACGGTTTAATACCCACGAGACTCTTGGGGGAGCCTTTGAATATTGGGATATTGACCTGACCACGAGAGACAAAATTTTTCCTGGAAGAATCTCTTATGTGCCTACTCCGGAACAAAAAGCTAAGCTGGCAGCGGCTCTTGAGAGGGATAAATAGACGGGTGGCACTGATAAACAAAACCCTCTTAGGGTTCAGAGAATAAGGCGAGGCACCCACCATTTTCAAAGTACATCTCGATAAACTAAATCTCCCATCTTAAATTTTCCAAGCGCTGCAACGACGACCCACAGCGCGGCGGCCAACACCCAGGCATAGGTCAAGTAGGACACCCCTGTCGCCAGAGGCCTGAAGATGAAAACAGTGGTGGTTGTAAGACTCGCGTGCATAAGTGTCACCACGAGCAGACTCTCAGTACGGTCGTAGACCCACACCAATAGTACCCTGTAGGCCGTCAGTTGTGCTACACCAGAGAAGACACTCAGAGGCAGGAAGAGGGCCAGGGGGAGTCCTCCGGAGTAAGTGTCGCTTATCCAGAGGCCCTGAAGGAAGTGCCACGCTCCCCACAGGATGCCCACGATAATCCCGGTAGTAAGGATACTGTAACGCTGCCTCAGCCTGGGCACGGCGAATCCTGTCCATCCTATCTCTTCAAAAACCGTCGAAAGCCCCGCCGCGATACCGGACAGCACAAGGGTAGCCTTGTCCCCCGCAGTGAATATCGCGGAGGCTTGTGAAAGCGCGAAGAGTATTGCCACCACCAAGAGCGGGGCAGGCAGGAGCGCTACCGCGTACCAGCGAACACCCACTCGCCACCTGAACAACCGGGACAGTAACTTGCGAAAGCCCGCCCTTCCAGAGACGATGCCGGTCAACAGGATACCCGCTACACTGGGGCCTGCGAGCATCGCCCAGGCCACGAACGGTAACAGCGTCTCGAATTGCTCCGGGACACCCGGGAAGCCGCTAGGACCACCAACCACCAGGATGAAACCGCTCCATGAGATAGCGAACGTTAGGATGAAGTAAGTCAATACTGGATGTCGTTTGACAAAGACGGAGATATTCATAGACTTATTATATTAATTCCTTTATTGAAACATTTAATGCTTTGGCGACTTTTGCCATAGTGAGGTGTAACTTCTGAGAATTTTCCTTTAGACAACAGACTCAAGTTTTCCAAGCGCTGCGACGACGACCCACAGCGCGGCGGCTAGTACGAGGTTATAAATCAGAATGGGAACCCCCGATATCCCTATGGGGTCGAAGATCCGCACGCTGGCTGTAAGACTCAAGTGCATAAGCATTGCCACGAGCAGACTCCTTGTTCGGTCGTAAACCACCACCATAAGCACCCGGTAGGGCGGTAGGAAGGAAAAGAGCATCACGGGTAGGTAAAGAGCTAACGAGATTCCTCCGGAGGAACCACTGCTTCCCCAAAGAGTCGTAACAAAATGCCACGCTCCCCACAAAATGCCCACGATGAGCCCGGTAGTAAAGATACCGTAACGCTGCCTCAGCACCGGTATGGCGAGCCCGGTCCAGCCAAGCTCCTCAAAGATGCCGGCCCCCAACCCCGCCACAATACCAAATAGCAAATGGGACGTCTTATCGCCAGTGGTGAGTATGCCGGGGAGAAATACCGGTGAGGCCAGCGACAACGTGAGAAGTACCACTGTCACTAAAAGAGGAGCGGTCAGAAGCGCTACCGCGTACCACCGAACGCCCACCCGCCACCTTAGCAACCGTGATAGAAACTCGCGAAGTCCCACTCTCCCGTAGACTAGACCGGTCAGCAGGACGCCCGCAACGCTGGGGCCGGCGAGCATCGCCAAGACCACGACCGGAAGGAGCCTCTCGAATTGCTCCGGGGTGCCCGGGATGCCGTTAGGTCCGCCGATGACCAGGAGGACGCCGCTCCACGAGATAGCGAACGTTAGGATGAAGTAAGACAATACTGGATGTCGTTTGATAAAGACGGAGATATTCATAGACTTATTATATTAATTACTCTTTTTCCCCTCTTATTCCCCTCTTGCTTTTTTGACTGCCCCTTTTTCTAAAATGCTTTGAAACCCTTTATAAATAAACTGGAAAAGCTGGCGATAGGATTCGAACCTACGACCTGAGGTTTACAAAACCCCTGCTCTACCAACTGAGCTACGCCAGCATTTGTCGCAACCGCCCTTCCTTTTGCCGTCTCCAGGGTCTGTTTATATCTCTGAAGGGCTTTTCGTTATCATCGCAGAATACATATTCCGTATTCGCTAATCTAATACCATATTTCAATGGTCCTGTCAACCCATAATTTGTGGGAACGAATGTAGCCACTTACCAGGCTGTATTTAATGCTGTAAGAGAACTATCGGGAAGAACAAAGACGGGATTAGAGATTATGAGTCAGGTACTCGGAAGAAAGCAAGGACAGTTACTATTTGCGGTTTTGTGCTTAATTTCTCCATTTCATTAAAGGTTTTACCTTTATTGGTCCCACAGAGGCAGAAAAAAGCTGTTTTATTGAATTTATTTTGTGAGAGATAGGTTCGTATTTCAGGGGAAATCGATATCGGCATTCAAGTTTTTGGCTATCTCTTCTCCAACTCTTCTTGTATTACCCGTTCTTGAATAAAATGCCACAAGTATTTTCATTAGAATTTCCTAAGATAGAAATAACAGCTATTTGCTCTTTTGAATCACTTGCAAAATCTTTCGTGATAAATAGAGGCCAACGCTAAAGACTATGATTAACGGTATACCCGCACCTACCATTCTTAAAAGAAGCGGGGCGATAAGAAGAAATACCCCCGTGCCTTTGAAAGCTGCCTTTCTACCCAGATGAGTATTTACAAACTTTGCAATTTCCGCAGGCCATTTGAATATCCAATAAACATTATACAATGGAATGAAATGGTATCCAACTGCAGCAGCAGGTGTTATTGGATATGTTGAATTTGTAACTTCTGCAAGTACCTTGTGCATCTGGTAGATGCAAATAAACCAGTATATCCACCCCGCCACTCCAATTGGAGAAATTATAGGATAGACTTTCTGCTTCACCAAAATTAGTCTAACAATAACCTGTAGAATTTGTCCAATAAGAAGGAGCGCAGCGATGACATAACCAAGTGAAAAATTGGGTAGCTTTGCTGAAATTCTCGCGGTCTCTCTTTGATTACTGTTCATCATTGAGTTTTTGAACGAATTATTTGTACACGCTCTTCCAGTCTTTTCGCTTCGTCTTTATTTCCAATATCTTTATACAGCTCTACCATATTCTCTAACATACTTGCCACTTCGGGATGTTCCGGCCCAAGGGCTTCTTCTAATATTTCCAGCGCCCGCTTATAAAGTGGCTCGGCTTCGGCATACTTGCCCTGCGAATGATAAAGTATTGCCAGATTGTTCAGGGTTGTTACCACATCGCGACCGTACGGCTCAAGGGCTTTCTCATCTATTTCCAGCGCCCGCTTGTAAAGTGGCTCGGCTTCGGCGTACTTGCCCTGGGCTCTATAAACTTCCGCCAGATTGTTCAGGAACGTTGCCACATTTGGATGCTTCGGCCCAAAGACTTTTTCCCCTATTTCCAGCGCCCGTTTGTAAAGTGGCTCGGCTTCGGCATACTTGCCTTGGACTCTATAAACTTCCGCCAGATTGTTCAGGGATGTTGCCACACGTGGATGGTCCGGCCCAAATGTGTTTTCTGCAACCTTCAAAGATTCTTCAGCTACATTGGTCGCCTCTGAATATTGTCCTTGTCTATAAAGCTCACCAACTTTGGCATTTAGTTCGTACCACAAATTCTCCTGGGAGTGAGCGGGCGCAGTAATCAATACGACCAGCATAGTTAATAAAACAATTTTTGCTGATGCCTTCATTGTTCTATTTCTCCTTTCTTAACGACAATCTCCAAGGCACCAAACAGCAAAGTCCTTCAAATTTACTTTTTGCGTTCATCTGATAATTACTAATTTTCCGGTTTGACGTTTCTTCTCGCTTTCAATACGATAAAGATACAACCCACTGGATACGCTATTTCCTTCGATATCTTTTACCTTCCACTTTGCTTCCCCGGCCTCCCCTTTAAGAGTTGCAATTATCCTGCCTTCAATATGGAATATTTTTACAGATGCGCCTGTGGGAAGGTTAGTAAATGTAATTTCCGTGTGACCCTCACTCGGTTTAAAGGGATTGGGGTAAACTTTGATAAAGGGAGCACTTATTTCCTCTTCCTTTTGCTCTTCCACCTCATAGGATATTACTAATCTTGGACGGTAAGTCTGCCAGTCTGCCTCACTTGACAGAAACCAGATTGCGTCTGTGTCACAATTTTGCTCCTTCAGCAAAAAACCAAAGTTAAGATATTTTCCATCCAATAAATCCTTTATCGTCCGTGTCACATCCCAAGACACCCACCCGGAGTTTATTCCAATAAGAGACGTTGCGCTGTCTATCGCCCAATCGAAGTCACCCCCTGGCGATTGCCAGTTTTGCCCCTCTCTCATCTGATTCCAGGTTACTTCTTTATCCTTCCAGAAACCGGTAACTTTATGTATGTAAATCACCCTCTTCTGAGGGAAATAGTACTCTCCCGCCAGACAGAGCTGTAATTCTGCCGACGAGATAATAGTATCAGCCGGTACGGAAGTTAGATCAAATCTAATTAAACTACGTTTAGTATCACGCTTTCCGACAGCCATATCTTGCTTGTTTCCAAAGTTCTGGTTCTGCTCGGTATAATCCTTTGATATATAGCTATCGCACCCCTTCTCCGGCCCTGGCTGAATCGTGAGTTTTTGAGTTTGGTTGGCCCATAAATGGGTAGAATTACAAAATATTGCCCAGGCGCAGATTACTAGGAAAGTTAGTACCTTAATTCCATTCCTCATAGGTTCGACCATAAGAGAGAAATCTATAATTCGAGCAGGCAACAAATTACTTTCGCTACCTAGAAAAGAATGCTTAAAAATTGCCTAAAGGAGGTATGATTTGTGGACTTTTGGAGTGTCCATTAAAGCGTCTATTAAGATGTCCGAACAGGAGTAAAATTAACAAAAATTTAGAAACAGGTCAAGTACAATTTTGTTGTTTATCGTCGGGAAATTGCTTCTCAGGCGGGAAATCCTCGGGAGGCTTGTCAGGTTTACAAAACCGAGGTTAGGGAATATCTTGAATATCCCAAAAGGTTAATCAAGAACTATTATTAACAGCTGCGGGGTTGCCGAAGTCGC
>Ga0315308_1002311_pt1 | contig 10866 bp, 9 predicted proteins | sample TDP3_MG_FD_203078 | JGI IMG/M metagenome (GOLD analysis project Ga0315308, IMG submission 203078) | Freshwater sediment microbial communities from Lake Towuti, South Sulawesi, Indonesia - TDP3 | ecosystem: Environmental > Aquatic > Freshwater > Lake > Sediment | place: Indonesia: South Sulawesi...
CACTGGTACGGCTACCGATAACCAGCATCAGGTCGACTCTACTAGCCATCTCAAGGGCGCCCGCCTGTCGTTGTCTGATATCATGACATATGGTATCAATAATGCGTAGCTCGGAGTCTTTAGCCAGGGCAGAATCAATGAGTTTCTTTACAAATTGGGTAAAGTGGGCTGGAATTTGGGTTGTCTGGGATAGAATGCCCAGGCGGCGAGGCAGCGGGTCAAGCCTGGCTATAAATCTGTCATCTAGCGTAGCCTCACCCTTACCATTAGCCCAACCAAGAACACCCTTGACTTCGGGGTGGTTAGCATCGCCATAGATGATGACAAAGAAGCCAGCTTTGGCTAGTTTTCGAGCTACAATCTGGGCTCGGTGAACAAAAGGACAAGTAGCATTAATTAGGTTAATATTTCGGGCTCGGATTTCTGCTTCTAGTTGGGGGCTTACCCCGTGAGTGCTGATGGCTACAATATTACCCTGTACCTCATCTAAACCCCTGGCTACCCTGACCCCAATTTGAGCCAGTCTTTGTAGTACCTGTTGATTATGTACTGCCGCCCCCAATGTTTCTATGCCACCATGCTCACGGGCAGCCTTTTCCAGGATATTAATGGCTCGCTTAACCCCGAAGCAAAGTCCTATTCCCGCCGCTTTCTCAATTCTTAGTGCCATCTAGTCTGTGCATTTAGCATAATGTCCTCGATATTTAGGGGGCAAGAGTTCGGCTATATGCTCCATTATATAATCAGCCAGCTTTGCCAGCTCTGCCTTGGTCAATTTATCACCGACCGGCGGCAAATAGAAAGGGCGGCCAATGTTAACCGTTACCTTAGGCCGGTGTAGTAACCCCCAGACCATGCCTTTATTAGTGGCGTGTTCCAAGCCGGTAATGCCTATGGGCAGAATAGGGACTCTGTTATGTAAGGCGAGCAGCGCCGAGCCGGGGTAAGCCGGTTGTAGTTGGGCAGCCCGGCTCCTCATTCCTTCGGGGAACATGCCTAGGGCTTGACCACTGTCCAGAATCTGGTTTGCCAGCTCTAATGCCTTCCTATCCATTATTCCCCCTCTACGCACCGGAAAGGCACCAAATGCCCATGCCAGGGGTCTTATTATCTTGGAACGAAATAGCTCCTCCTTGGCCATAAATACTACTTTCCGGTTAAGGCTGGTACTAATGAAAAATTGGTCAACATAAGTAAGGTGATTAGATACAATTAACAAAGGTCCCTGCTTAGGGACATTCTCTATCCCGTTGACCCGTCGGCGAGTTCGGAGGAATATTATTATTCTTGCCAAAACTCGGACAATGAAAGTCCACATTATTCGTTGGCTGAGGCTACGGTGAAATTTGGTCTCCATTATATCCCCCGACAAGTGGCTTTTAGATTATACCCTATTGCTAGGAGCGAAAACAAATAGGTAGAGATTATTAGGCTTGATTAAAACCCTCCTTTTATTCCATAATACCAAAACGAGGTATGAAGAAGTTAAGTATTGGTAAAATAAGGGGCTTACAGCAGATTTCTAATTCAGGGGGTATTTTTATTATCTGCGCTATGGACCACCGTGGTTCCTTACGTAGCCTGATTGATGAGCGCCCACAAGAAGTCAGCCATGAAGAGATGGTCGAGCGCAAGCTGGAGCTGTGCTCCAGTCTAGCCAAATATGCCAGCGCAGTATTACTCGACCCTATATTTGGTGCGGCTCAATGCATTGCTCGTGGTGCCTTGCCTAAAGATGCCGGGCTTCTGGTCAGTATAGAAGCCTCTGGCTATAGCGGTGGCAAAGAATACCGTTTGACCAGACTGCTGGATGGGTGGAGTGTGGAGAAAATTAAGCGGATGGGTGCCTCGGCAGTAAAGATCCTGGTCTATTATCGACCGGATTTAGAACCGTTGGCAGGACAGCAATTGGACACAGTTAATAAGGTAGCCGAGGAATGTCTAAAATATGACCTCCCGTTCCTGGTAGAGCCAAAGAGTTATCCCATAGGCAACGAAGTGAGCAACCCTCAGCAGTTTGCCCTCCTAAAAGAACAGCTAGTGATTAAGACTGCCCGGGCTATAACTGCCTTGCCTATAGATGTGCTGAAGGCTGAATTCCCCGCTGACTTGCACTATAAGAAGGACAGGGCTGAGCTTATAAGTCTCTGCCGTAAATTAGACCAGTCATCCCAAGTTCCGTGGGTCATTTTGAGCGCTGGCGTCGAATTCGAGCTATTTTGCCAGCAGGTGGAAATTGCCTGTCAGGCAGGAGCCTCGGGCTTTGTCGGCGGTCGTGCTATCTGGCAGGAGGCGATGCATATTGATAATGCCCGGGAAAGGGTTCGATATCTATCAACTGTCGGGGCAGATAGGCTAAAGCGACTGAGTGAGATAGCTAACAAATACGCTGTGCCGTGGTATCAGAAGTTTGGGATGACTGCCCATGAGCTGGCGCATATATCAGAAGGGTGGTATCAGGAATACTGAAACCGGGAGGGGCTATGATTGCCACTGTTACCCTCAATCCCAGTCTAGATAGAAGGATTACGGTTGACGGTCTAAAGACGGATGAGAGTAACCGCTGGACGGGCTTGCATCTCTATGCCGGGGGCAAGGGTATAGATGTGTCGCGGGCAATCCACGAGATGGGTGAGCAGACTATAGCCTATGGATTCATAGGCGGTCATGAAGGTAGGACCTTGGAAATATTACTTGACGAGGAGGGGGTACCATTCAGCTTTACTCCGATTAGGCAGGAAACCCGCACCAATTTTATTGTTCTTGATACCAGAACCTCCAGGCAGACGATAATTAATGCCCCGGGTCCGCGTATTTCAAAGAGGGAACTAGATAGATTACTTAAGAAATTGAGGAGAATTTATCCCACCCCCGAGTTAATGGTAGCTAGTGGTAGCGTTCCCCCCGGTGTTCCGGTTGATATTTATTATACCATAGTGGTAGAAGCTAAGAACCGTAGAATAAGAACCATCCTAGATTCTGCCGGTCAGTGGTTAGAAGAGGGAACAAAAGCTAAACCCTATCTCATCAAGCCTAATGTCCGCGAGGCTGAGGAGTTGCTTAAGACAGAGCTGCTGACTGAAGAAGCAATTGTCAAGGCAGCCCTCACCCTAGTTGAAATGGGTATTGAAATAGCCGTCATCTCTAGGGGGAAGGACGGCGTTATTGCTGCCAGCAAGAAGGGTATTTTTAAGGCAGTCCCACCTCAGGTAAAGGTGCGAAGTGCTATAGGTGCCGGCGATTGCGCTGTAGCTGGGTTTGCCTTAAAGCTGGCTCAGGGAGAGCCACTGATAGAGGCGTGTCGATTGGCGGTAGCTATGGGCACTGCTGCCGTGTTAACCCCCGGCACCGAACTGTGCCATAGGTCCGATGTGGAAAAGTTGCTCCCCCAAATCGAGGTCAGCGAAGGGTCAGTCAAGCCGGGGGTAAAGCCTTCTTTTCAGCGTAACTAAGCCAGACGCAGTCCCCGCTTTTCTCCTATCTCTTTGAGGGCTGATGTGTAAGCGCCAAAGGTTTGGGCATCAAACAGCACGAACACCACTTCCTTGAGGGAGGTAGGGCTGCGGCTAAGAAAGGTGATAACGACGTCAACGGCTACCTTTGAAGCCTGGCTAACCGGATAGCCGTAGGCACCAGTGCTTATTGAAGGGAAGGAGATGCTATTGAGGTTGCTATCGGCGGCTAGTTTCAGGCTCTCTTTATAAGCACTGGCTAACAATTCAGGTTCTCCCTTATTACCCCCATGCCAGATAGGGCCAACAGTATGGATGACATGCTTTGCCTTGAGATTGCCCCCGGTGGTCATTACTGCCTTACCTGTTGGTAATCGCCCGTGTCGGGCTACAATTTGCTTACACTCCTCTAGGATGGCGGGACCTCCTGCCCGGTGGATGGCTCCATCTACGCCACCACCGCCCATAAGGCTGGGGTTGGCGGCGTTAACTATGGCATCAGTGGTCTGCTGGGTAATGTCCCCCTGAATTATGCGTAGCTTTACCTGGTTAATAGTAACTTCTGTGGCTTGCTTGTCCGTAACCCAGCCTCCTCAACTATTATTACGATTGAAGTTCTTTGAGGTTCTTATAGAGTTGGAGTGATTCGGGGTTAGCCAGGGCATCTATATTGGGGACGGGCTCGTTGTGAATTGCATTCTTGACCGCCTTTTCCACCTTTTTGCCACTGATGGTATAGGGGATATCATCAATGGCTATAATCTTGGCTGGGACGTGACGGGGGGTGGTGTTCTTCCTGATGGTGGTCTTAATCTTGTTAATCAGGTCTTCAGTTAGTTCTACCCCCTCGGCTAGCTTTACAAACAAGATAACCCGAACATCGCCTTCCCAATCCTGCCCGACGACAATGCTATCTACAACCTCGTTTAGGGTCTCCACCTGGCGGTAAATCTCAGCGGTGCCAATCCTTACCCCACCCGGCTTAAGGACGGTATCGGAGCGCCCGTAGATAACAATCCCGGTATCAGTGATTTCAATATAGTCCCCGTGAGTCCAGACATCAGGGTAGATGTCAAAATAGGCGCTGTGGTATTTCTCCTTGTTCGGGTCATTCCAGAAGTAGAGAGGCATGGAAGGGTAGGGGGTGGTGACCACAAGCTCGCCTTTTTGATTGACCACTGGCTTGCCTTGGGGGTCGAAGCATTGTACATTCACCCCCAAGCTCGGGACCTGGATTTCACCAGCATAGACTGGACCAATTGGATTCCCCAGCATAAAGCAGCCGTTGATGTCAGTCCCCCCCGAAATAGACGCCAGGAGCACATCCTGCTTAATATCGCGATAGACAAACTCAAAGCTCTCTACAGAAAGGGGAGAGCCGGTAGAGGTAATCGTCTTCAGGCTGGTCAAGTCATATTCCTTACCCGGCTTAACTCCGCGCTTTTCCAGCTCAGCCAGATATCTGGCACTGGTCCCGAATATTGTTATCTTTTCATCCTGGGTTAGCTTCCATAAGGCTCCGGAGTCAGGATAGAAAACAGAACCATCATAGAGTACCACGGTGGCACCCAGCGCCAAGCTGCTCACCAGCCAGGTCCACATCATCCAACTGGTAGTAGTAAGGTAAATGATAACGTCGTCAGGTTTAACGTCAGTATGAAGCGCCAGTTCCTTTAGATGGACGGCAAGGAGCCCGGCGGCTCCTTGAACTATACACTTGGGCAGTCCAGTAGTCCCTGAAGTGTACATGATGTATATTGGGTGGTCAGAGGGGAGCTGTTCGAACTGGATTTCAAGTCCGGCTTCCTTAGATAGGAAATCCTCATAGTGAACCGAGTTGGGGACTTGGCTAATGTCTGGCTTCTTCTTAACATAGGGGACAACCACTACCTTCTGAATAGAAGGTAGCTCAGTTAAGATGTCGGCAACTCGTTGTAAAGAGTCAAAGGTCTTGCCATTATAAAAATAGCCGTCAGCGGTAAATAAAACCTTAGGTTCTGTCTGCCCAAAGCGGTCGAGAGCCCCTTTGATGCCGAAGTCTGGTGAGCAGGACGACCAGATAGCTCCGATGCTGGTGCTAGCCAGCATAGCGATAACGGTTTCTATCATATTGGGCATGAACGCTGCCACTCGGTCGTCGGCTTTGATGCCCAATTCCCGTAAAGATTTTGCTAGGCGGGCTACTTGGTGATAAAGCTCGGCGTAGGTAATTCTTACCGCTTCTCGAGCCTCACTTTTGAAGACGAGAGCGGTTCGGTTATCCCGGTAGCGGAGCAGATTTTCGGCAAAATTGAGGTGGGCACCCTGAAACCATTTGGTGTCCATCATCCGCTGGGCGGGGGTTATCACCGTATCATACGGTTTTGAAGCTTTAATCTGGCAAAACTCCCATACCAGCGCCCAAAAATCGGCTAGATTGTTAATTGACCAGTTATGGAGTTCATTGTAGGAAGTAAATTTTGTCCCACATCGCTCATTAACCAGACTGATAAATCTGGTCATGTTGGCATTCCTTTTACGCTCCTCCGATGGTTGCCAAAGGGGTAACTTCATGTATTCTTGCCCTCCTTGAAGTAGTACCCATGGCAGTTTTATAACCTTCGCCATTCTAGCATTCTTTTTTTCAAAAGTGCAATGTTAGCTAACCACCGGCAAGGCATAGAGGCTTGACAAATACTATATATTGTGGTAATATGACCATGTAATACTATATAATGTGGTATCGACTATGAATTGTCCTTATTGTGGTTACTCTGATTCTAAGGTTATAGACTCTCGTGATGCGAATGAGGCTATACGCCGTCGGCGTCAGTGCTTATCCTGCGGGTCTCGTTTCACTACTTATGAGCGAGTGCAACCAGCCAGCCTGTTTGTGATTAAGAAAGACCGGAGGCGGGAGGAGTTTAGTCGGGATAAGCTGCTAACTGGTATTCGCAAGGCTTGTGAAAAGCGCCCCCTACCTACCGGGGCTGTGGATAAGCTGGTTGATGACATAGAAGCTGAACTTTACCGCCTAGGTAAGCCAGAGATACCCAGTGCAGTTATTGGCGATATGGTAATGGAAAGGTTAAAGAGCCTGGACTACATCGCCTATATCCGTTTTGCCAGTGTCTACCGCGAGTTCGCTGACATAACTGCCCTAAAGCAGGAGGTGGATACCCTGCTCAGTGCTGGAGCACCTCTCCCAGCAGGTCAATTACCCTTAATTCCTGATGACAGAACAAAGGAACTGGTCAAGAGTCGCAGGAGGAGTCGGAAATGAATACAACTAATGACCAAGAAAACAAATTACCCAATCGAACCCAGATTGCCAGGGCTATATTTGCTGCTGCCGAGTCTATGGGCATGGCTGATAGAAAGCTGGTTGAGCAGCTTACTGCTCAGGTGATTGACCGGCTGGAACAGCCGCAGCCCCTGCCCGGGATGGAGCACCTTGTGTCCAAACCTCGTCGGCGGCAGAGACGGTTACCCACCGGTGCTGAAATCCAGGCTGTGGTCAGAGAAATCTTAGCCGCTGCAAAACCAGCCCAGAAAGAGGAGGTCAAACCCATGGCAGAAGTGAAAGTTCAGCTTGCCCCTGGCGTTAGTCTTACCGAAAATGCCGTTCGTGTTCTGGAAAGAAGGTATTTGAAGAAGGATGCCCACGGGGAGGTTATTGAGACAGCTGAGGAGATGTTCCGTCGTGTGGCACAGGCTATCGCCTCGGCTGAGCTCATCTATGACCCCAAGGCAGATGTTAAGAGTCGGGAAGAGGAATTCTACTGGTTGATGGCTAATCTGGAGTTCCTGCCTAACTCCCCGACCCTAATGAATGCCGGGAGGGAGCTGGGGCAACTGTCAGCCTGCTTTGTCCTCCCGGTTGGGGACTCAATGGAGTCCATATTTGATGCGGTAAAGTACACCGCCCTCATCCACAAGAGCGGTGGTGGTACTGGATTCTCTTTCAGCTCGTTAAGACCTGAGGGCGACTTTGTCAAGTCCACTTCAGGCGTAGCCAGTGGTCCTGTTTCTTTCATGGAAGTATTTGATACCACCACCAATGTCACCAAGCAGGGAGGGACGCGTCGGGGGGCAAATATGGCTATCCTTAATGTTAACCACCCCGATATTATGAAGTTCATAATGGCTAAGGACGACCCAACTGCGTTTACTAACTTTAATCTGTCGGTAGCGGTAACTAATGAATTTATGGAAGCGGTCAAGGCGGGCGCTGACTATGAGCTGGTAAATCCACGCACCAAAGAGGTGACGGGTAAGCTAAATGCCAAGGAAGTTTTTGACCAGATAGCGGCTATGGCCTGGAAAACCGGTGACCCAGGCGTTGTTTTTATTGACCGAATAAATCAAGACAACCCTACTCCTCAGCTGGGCAATATTGAAAGCACCAACCCTTGTGGTGAGCAGCCCTTGCTTCCCTATGAGTCGTGTAATCTGGGCTCTATCAATCTAGCCAAAATGCTACGGACCAAAGATGGAACCGCTGAGATTGATTATCCCAAGCTAGCCAAGACGGTGAAGATTACGGTGAGATTCTTGGATAATGTCATTGATGTCAATAAGTTCCCGCTGGATAAAATAGCTAAAATGACTAAGAAATCCAGGAAAATAGGGCTTGGGGTGATGGGCTTTGCCGATATGCTAATCAGGCTGGGCATTGCTTACGACTCGGGAGAGGCGCTACAGGTTGCCTCTAAGGTTATGCATTTTATCCATGAAGAGGCGTGTAAAGCCTCAGCAGAATTGGCTAAAGAACGCGGTGCTTTTCCTGCTTTCAAGGGCAGCATCTACGACGTCCCTGGCGGTCGCAAGCTAAGGAATGCCTCGTGCACTACTATCGCTCCCACTGGCACCCTGAGTATAATCGCTGGCTGCTCCAGTGGCATTGAGCCCCTATTTGCCCTGAGCTACACCCGCCATATTCTGGATGGTGCCCAACTATTAGAGGTAAACCCCTATTTTGAAGAGGAGGCTAAAAGGGGAGGCTTCTACTCTGAGGAGCTTATGCAACGGCTAGCCGACGGGGCTAAACTCCGTGATATGGAAGAAGTCCCTGATGGAGTTAAACGACTATTCGTTACTGCCCATGAAATAACGCCTGAGTGGCATGTTAGGATGCAGGCAGCCTTCCAGAAATCAACTGACAATGCCGTCTCCAAAACAGTCAACTTCCCCCAAGAGGCGACCCGGGAAGATATAGCCAAGGTATATATGATGGCTTATGAAGAGGGACTGAAAGGGATAACTATTTACCGGGATAGGAGCCGCGAAGCGCAGGTATTAACCACCGGCAGGGCGGAGGAGGTTGAGGGCGTTGGGCTTGTCCCGAGGAAGAGGGCAAAGGTAACCTCGGGGGTAACCGAGAGGGTAACTACTGGTTGTGGCTATATCTATGTAACTGTCAACTCTGATGACCAGGGAATATGTGAGGTCTTCTCCAGTCTGGGCAAGGCTGGCGGCTGTGCCTCAGCCCAGCTTGAAGCTACCTGCCGACTTATCTCTCTGGCGTTGAGGTCTGGGGTAGATGTGGCTTCAATAGTGAGACAGCTCCGTGGTATTCGTTGTCCATCCATTGCCTGGGAAGAGGGTAAGGCGGTTCTCTCCTGCGCCGATGCCATTGCCAGCGTCTTGGAGAAACATATAGGTGGTGAGAATGAGCCTAAGCTGGAGGACTACGGTTTAGCCAAGAACCTAGCCGGGCAGTGCCCTGACTGTGGTAACCTACTCAGATATCAAGAGGGGTGCTTCATCTGCCCCAATTGCGGCTATACTAAGTGCTAAAATAAAAAATCTAGGAAATCGAAGGAGGAAAGATATGGCGGAAAAGCCGGCTAGACAGGAAGTAAAGGTTTCATTTCCGGAAAACCTTAGAGGTGGGGTGTATTCCAATAGCATGGTCATTACCCATACCAAAGAGGAGTTTATCTTGGATTTTATGATGATATCGCCTCCGGTTGGTTCGGTGACGGCACGGGTCGTTACTAGTCCGGGCCATCTAAAGAGGATGCTTTCTGCGCTTAAACTAAACCTGGAAAAATACGAGTCCAAGTTTGGCAAACTGGTTGAAGCCGCCGAGCCCCCCAAACCAGCGCTGGGCTTCCACCCCCCAGAATCAGGAGACTGAAGATGGAATTCGCCTTGCTGTCATGCGGGAGATATTTTCTGTTCTGCCTTGAATTATCATTAGCTAAGTGACACTGGCTACCACCTTGCCCGCTAATTAAGCCCTGTTTCTGATAACCTTTCTACTATTTAAACTTGACCACGGAATCCCTATTCGCAATTTTAGCTCGGAGGCTTTATAATGGGTTAGTAAACATAATGAAAATGATTTGGAAGGAAGGTGATATATGGGAGATAGGACAGACAGGGTGATGATTTTTATTGATGGCAGCAACCTGTACCATTCGTTGAAGAATTTTTTTAAAAGGACTGATATAGACATCGGCAAGCTGGGTAATAAGCTTTTGGACAGGCGGCGGTTAATAAGAATCTATTACTATAATGCCAAGGTAGGACTTAAGGAAGAGCCACAGCGATACCGCGACCAGCAGGCGTTTTTTGCCAGTATAAGCGCCATACCTTACTGTGAGTTGCGTTTAGGGCGTCTGGTTTACATCAACTGGCCTAATACCCCGCCTTATGAAAAGGGAGTTGATATACAATTAGCTACCGACATTATAACTCATAGTTTTAAGAACAATTACGATGTGGCGGTTCTGGTGGCTGGCGATAATGATTACGTAGGTGCCCTTCAGGCAGTAAAGGACAATGGGAAGAATGTAGAGGTTGCCTTGTTTGGTAAAGAACGGACTTCCCGGCAGTTAAGAGTGGCAGCCGATAAGGTGATAACCATAAACGGTCGGTTTCTCAGGGGCTGCTGGAAATAAAGTCAGTCAATAGCTTATGGGTTGGGATGAAATCAAAAAAGCCAGATGGCAGCTTTCCCGGGAACAGGGGACTATTATCAAGGACTGGGGAGGTAGAATCCCCATCGCCCTTATCTACCCAAACTCCTACTATGTAGGCATGTCCAATCTGGCAGTCCATGCCATCTATAGCCGGCTAAATAGCTACGACGGAGTCGTTTGTGAGAGAGCCTTCTGGGAAAGAGACAGCCTCCGGCAGCAAATCTTAAGCCTGGAATCTCAGCGACCGCTTTCAGATTTCGCTGTCCTCGCCTTTTCTATCACCTATGAGGTTGATTACTTTAATGTAGTCCGAGTTCTTAAAGCCAGCGGCATACCCCTATACGCTGCTGAGCGTGATGAAAGTCATCCAGTAGTTATCGCCGGTGGTGCCTGCATTACGGCTAATCCTATGCCCTTGTCTCCCTTCTTTGATTGCCTGGGTATTGGTGAGGCGGAGCCAATACTACCGCCTCTACTTTCTGTATTGTCTAAGGGCATTGGGGGTA
>Ga0315308_1002312_pt1 | contig 10864 bp, 10 predicted proteins | sample TDP3_MG_FD_203078 | JGI IMG/M metagenome (GOLD analysis project Ga0315308, IMG submission 203078) | Freshwater sediment microbial communities from Lake Towuti, South Sulawesi, Indonesia - TDP3 | ecosystem: Environmental > Aquatic > Freshwater > Lake > Sediment | place: Indonesia: South Sulawesi...
TCATGTTTGAATCAGGCCAAAGCCTGGGGATTTCTCCCGATGCGATGATCCGAAACTATTACACGAGGGTTAGGGATGCCGTCGAGAGCAGGCTGTTCGACGTGATCGCGCATCTGGACATTGTCAGAAACTTCGTGCCGACGCACCAGGATCCAATCTCACCGGCCGTGGACATCGTTGACCTAACACTTGAGAAGATGGTGGCAAATGGAGTACACCTTGAGATCAACTCCTGGAGAAGAACTGATCAAGAGCCATTTCCATGCAGCGAACTGATTCAAAGATATCTGGGAAGAGGGGGCACACTCTTCTCATTCGGGTCAGATGCACATTCTCCGCAGAAACTTGCCGTTGGGATTATGCAAGCCAGAGATCTGCTATTGAGCCTGAAGCCGAGAAACGTGCACATCTTGTTTGAATAGTCGGCCTTGCTTAGGGCCCGAAAGCCTGAGCAAGCGTTCTTCTGGCCTACGCGCAGTGACTGGCTTGGCAATCACACAGCAGAAGATATATGTTAGACGACATGTATGTTTAGCTACATATATGTTATCTAACATATGCTAACGCATGGTTCAAAGACATCTATATATGCGGCATAACATATATGTTCTTTGACATATATGCTGAACAACATAATCGACCGCAATGAAATCCTAGACAAACTTCTTAGTTCATTAACACAGCGCAGCCTCAAATCTAACTACGCGCTCATAGGACCTAGAAGAATCGGTAAAACCGTGATCTTAGAAGAACTAGAAAAGCGCTTAGCAAAACAAAACATCATAGTCACGAGAATAGACTTCGGCAACTACTCGTACAATCCAAATGAATTCAGCCAAGTCCTTGTTGACACTCTCACGGAGGCCTATCAGAGAACTCTCGACCGGACATCTCGTCTCCTTGTCCAGCTAAAGAATGCTGTCACAGAGATCAAGAAGTTACGTCGAATGCGCGTAGAGTTCGATCTCACCTTCGATGAAAGCGGAAAGCCTGTCACGACGATTAGACCCACTCTTGCAAAACAAGAACCAAGATACGCCGAATCCTTCGAAAAGAGTTTCTCCTACGCATCCCGTCTTGCCGACATATCAAACAAGAAAGTGATCATAATGCTAGATGAAGCACAGAAAATCATGGAATGGACAAGATTGAATGGCATGAAAAGCGTGATGGATCAGTTCCGATCCATCATAGATAGGCTTGGAGAAGTCTCCCTTGTGCTGAGTGGTTCTAGAGTCCACATGCTGGAAAGCATATTCGGCGAAGCAGGATCGCCATTGTTTGGCAGATTCACTCTAATGGAGATTGGCCCTCTCGAAGAGCTAGATGCCATTACGCTCTACTTGAGACATGCCATGGGAGCTGACACTAGTGAAGCAAAGGAAGTCTACAGATTAGTGGGGGGGCATCCCTTCTATCTAATAGTCATGGCTGAAGCGAGAAAACCACAAGAGTCTACTGCAGACAGGTATCGCCGATTATTGACAGAAGTCACAGGAGGCCTGCATCTTTATGTCAACTACATCTTGCACGAAGACCTAGGATCTAAGATCATGGAAACATACTACTTGAAAATGCTGAGGGCGCTTGCCCACGGCAACTTGAGAATCTCTAAGCTTGCTCTCACAGTAGGTGCAGACGCTCCATGGTTGACGAGATATCTAACCAGACTCATTGAATTTGATCTAGTGAAAAAGACAAACGGTTCGTATGCACTTTCTGATCAAATTGTGAGAGACTACTTCCGATTCAACTATCCAGACGAGGGACCATCCTCAGAAGAGAGTAAAGTCTAGCCAGGCAAGTACTCCCGTATGCCCCATACTACGACGGACACTCGCCAAGTTTGTGGGTCAATCGGAAGCACGCGCAAGTCTCTTTAATGACGGTTCCCTGGGCCTGAGATGATAGAAGAATGCTGATGGTGGTCTTCGGGGCAGGAGCATCTTTCGATTCTATCCCAACTCGACCTCCACGTCGAGCTCCACGTGGCATGCTTAAGCGCCAACTTGACAGAATCTATGATTATCGCCTTCCGCTCGCGAAAGAACTGTTTGATGACAGACTGTTATTCAACCAATGGCTAGCCCAGTTCCAACATTGTCAAGGTGTGCTCGTTCGTCTTCGAAAGGCTTGTAAGGCCGGCTCGCTGGAGCATGAACTCGAAGCAATGAGGGAGCAAGCCCAGAGCAACCCTTGGCGACACAAACAACTAGCGGCTGTGCAGTTCTATCTCCAGTCAATGCTTTGGACCTGCAAGCATGAGTTGAACAAAGATTTCACAACAACCTCCACTAACTACAAGGAGCTATTGGTGCAAATCGAGGACTCACGTATACAGAAAAATGAAAAGGTATGTCTCGTTACCTTCAATTATGACACGATGCTTGAGGATGCCCTTCCGCTGGTCGGTGTGGAGATCAACAATATTGACGATTACGTTGCGTATGGGAACTATAAGATCATAAAGCTACACGGTTCTGTGAACTGGGCGCATAGAGTAGCCGACGATATCAAAGACATAGGTCGTCGCACTTGGTTGAGTGTTGCGAATGAGTTGGTAGAACGAATAGCTGAGTTAAACATTCTTCAAGAGTTTCGTATTGTCAACTGGCCGCTGGGAGGCCACCTGGACGGCAGCGACCCGCCCTTGGGAGAGCCTCTATTCCCCGCATTGGCGATTCCTGTCGAGAACAAACAGCAATACGAATGCCCCAAGGAACAGTATGAAGCATTGTCAAAGTGTATCCCAGAGGTGGATAGAATACTTCTGATTGGATGGCGTGCGACCGAAAAAAGATTCATTCAGCTTCTGAAAGAACGCCTGCCCAGAAAAGTGCATATCATAGCAGCGAACGGGGATTCTGACGAGGGAACGCAATCCATTCGCAGACTGCGTGACGCGGGGATACGGGGACGCTACGAGATGTTCGCGGGCGGCTTCAGTCAGTTTGTGAGTTCTGGTGCGTTGAACGACTTTAGCGCGCTAGAAAATCAAAAGAAGCGTGTACACCATGCGCACCAACGCGAATGTCTCGAATATCAACACGGATTGATACGACAATCGAGGACTGACATGATATGAGTTCTATTCGCTCTAGGGGTTATAGAGCCGCTCTGATAGCTGTACTTGGTGGACGATGCGCACTGTGCAACGCTTCACATGATTTGATTATTCACCACCAAGATCACAATTCAAAGAACTACTCCATCCCCAACCTGACGGTACTCTGTCAGAAGTGTCATTCATCATTTGAGAAAGGGGAGTGGACTCAGACTCTATGGCGCAATGACAGGGTCCGCAAGCTCAAAGGGAAGCTCTCGCTCAAGATACCTGCATTGGTAGCGAGAGCCTTGTCGCTTAACGCTGGCGACAAGATAGAATGGATTCCGAGGGGGAACGAGTATTTGAGCTAAAGAAGGTGATCAAAGAGAGTGAAAACACGAAGCTGCTACGAACAAGGAGTTGCTTCGTTGAATTCCCAGATAGAAGCGCACGCAGACGGATGAAGAAGTCTCTATAACCTACCAAGTTGTGTGTGTATCAGAAGGTGCGGCCGGGCAAATTTGAACTTTTTATGGTTTCCCCCCCTTTTCGCTGATTTCCTGTGTAATTTCGAAAACCACTGGAATGCTCTGAAATAATATCGTCACATGGTTTCTGGCCTGATTTCTCGGTACAGGGCCCAATTGAATCTGGGAATAGAGCAAACAATGTTCTGAGAGACCGTTACAATAATCGGTAGTATCGGGGAAGAACTGATGCAATCTACACGGGAAAACGGTGTATATAGCTCACACATCGATCTCCATTATGGTGAGCAAGGTCCTAGATTTTCGATTCCTTATATGACCCGTGTTCTAGTTGTTTGTCTGAAGCGAGAACTGCCTTTGATGAGGGATTCTCGTGGCTGATTGGTTGGACATTGTCGGTTTCTTCATCGATCCTAGGGTTGCTGTGATCAACCTAGTTGGGGGATACCTAGTTTTGTACGTACTTCTCAGTCGATCCCACTGGTGGGTGACGCTGGGGTCTGCAGAACGTTTTCTTTTTGGAGGATTGTTCGGCACTGCGTATTGGTTTCTGATCTATACGCCAGTCTATGCTTGGCTGGGTATTCTGATAGGATCGATTCGCTATGATATCTCCGCGCCACAGTATTACTTGCTGCTCTTTCTCACTTTCTCCGTTGGAGTGTATAGTCTTATGTCTATCAAACGTAGGTACAAAGATCAACCAGACATACGTCCTGCCATAGTCGGGAGTTTAATGAGTAACAGTCTCCCACTCTATGATTTCACCGTGGTGTTGCTGTCAATATCAATCGCTTCTAGCTTGTACAAGACTCCTGAGGCGATGCAACTATGGTTTTCATTGACAGGTGTTGTGTTTTCCGCGACTGTCTTCTGGTTGTGGTGTTTGGCCATCATATCACCGCTCATGACTGAGATATATGCCCGGCCTTTGAAAGCCTTCCTCATCTACAACCCTTGGCAGAGATATGTGAATCTATTCGCAACAATCTTGCACTGCAGAAAATGGTCTTCATTCGCGGATCTTCTCAAGAGATCTGTAAGTAACCTTAAAGTCGTCTCATGGGTTTTGATTCTGTTGGCTGTTGTTCTTGACGCTAGATTCCTTCCCTTGTGCACCCCAAGGGTAACGATTTGCCAAGAGACGTATCAACAACGTAAGGTCACGTTTGTGTCTAGATACAGTGAAACTGACGAGATTCTTGGTCAGATTCCATTTGAGAGGACATACATCATTGACCGACCATATCTTGGCCCAATTTCTGTGGACCGCGTACTCGTACCGTTGCCTACAGATTATCTGCCCATAGAAGTGGTCGATCCAAGAACCGCGCAAGTCAATACTGTTGACAAACGGCTGGAGATTAGCTATCCAAGAGGATCTTTCGAAACCGCGCCCTTCAACGTTTCGATTGCCTACTACAGAACGGTGCCCTTGCAGAATTTCCTTGTGTCGCTACTCGCCACGGGCACACGAACCTTGGAGAACAAAACCGAAATAGCTACAGCTACCTATTTGCTGCGCAACAATACTCCTCTGATCCTGAGAGCAAGTATGGGTAGATTCTTGCTGGCTGAGAAACTGCCTTTAACACGGTTGGTGCGTGTGATGTTTGGAGACGAGTATGGGAAGCGGTATCTTCCAGAGTACAGTGACTTTGTCAAGGCATACCGCGTTGATGGAGATAGGATCTTTATCACTTGGGGGGAACTTGGGCCCAGTCAAGAGATAAGAATCACAGTAGAATTCACAAGATAGCACAATGTGTCGTCGAAGAAAGTAATGGAAAAAGGGGTCATCGGTGATGCATGTTTTCTGAAGCACTACCGATGATGATCACGCTGGGCAGAGCCGTCGCGTCGAGGGCATCTTGGGTTCACACAGCGCTCGCACAATTCTCGATGTGGAATGCATATCTGTGTCGCTTGTTCTGGATATTCCTGTAGGAACTGATTGAGTTCGGCAGCTGTGGACTTCACTGGTTCGATCAGCCAGTCATTCGGTTCCAGCATCTCGTTTAATGACGCAACCACAATCTTATCCCCCGTTTCGTGATATAGTATGCTTTGTAGTATCTGCAGTTGTTTCAAGGACTTTGAGCTTTTAACCTCAACCTTCGTAGGTTGTCCGTCAGGGCTTTCGAAGAGAAGATCAACTGTTCCAATGAATTGCCCCGAAGGTATCTCATCCTCTATGAATCTGTAGCCTCTTCTCGTCAAGGTCATTATGGTCTTGATTATGCTCATTCTGGTTAGGATGCCGAACTGTTGACGCAGTTCCCTCGGCTCCGCCATGTATGGTTTCGAAACGAAGGCTGGGCAGAGCAATTTCTTGGAAAGCAATGATGGTGTAAGCAAACACTTGGGGCGCTGTGACTTCTCAACCTGGTCCTCATTCTTGCTCTCTTCAACACTGATAGCGATGCCTTGAGACCCTTTCATTCAATCACCTCCTGTTTGACAGAAGAGGCGGAGGACGCATATATGTTCAGACTGGTGGACATATACGTTCATATGGACATATAATGAAGGACGTATACGTTCAACTACTTGAACTTACGATCCTTCCGTTGGATGAGGTCCATGGCAAAGTTCGATTTGAACAAGCTCATCTCCCGTCAGTCAGCTGATCTGTTTCAACTTGGCCCTTTGGAACTACACCTCTTGGGCTGGATCTCCAGTCAAGGAGAAAACACCATATACGGACTGGAGAAAATGGCGATAGAGCACAACCGAAAAGCGCAAGAGAAATCTCAGCATCCGATGAGAACATCTCACGCAACAATTTTCAGAACAATCAAGGAACTGGTTGATCATGGATACATAGAAATCTCGAGGGAAGAGGCCTATAGAACTGGACAGAACAAGAAGTACTATGCCGTTAGCACCAAAGGCTGGCTTGCCTCTCTAGCTTCAGTCAGCATTGACCAAACGAATAACGTAAAATCCCTATATCCAATAGTTGCTCAGCTAACCGAAAACACAGAACTCCAAAGAATAACAATGCTTTTCCTCAAGAACCAACTGTGCCAGTGGCTTCAGTTTCACGTTGCTAATGGGCTCATTCTATCCCATTTGGTGGACGCAAATATGTACCGAGTCCACTCCGGCTCCTATGTTTCAGGCAATGAGATTCTTTTCACAAGCTCTAAGCTGAGCATGACAACTGAAGAGCTACATAATCAAGAGCTGCTACAGATTCTTGGCGAGACTATCAAGAGCTTGAGAGGACACCACACTGATGCGCGAAATCTATTGCATGCGCTAGAGGGGCTGAATCTAGTGCTTGGCACCAAATTGATTGCCTTGCTATCACAGCATAATGCTTTGGGGGTAGCGTTGCTGGTAGACATATACTACAACCTGATTGAAAGAGCTCACAGCACATTACTTGATGATCGCGGTTGTCCAATAAGGCTCGCAACAGTTGCTATAGAAATGGATTTGCATGATGGTAGCTTCAAGGAGGTTCCAGGGACAGAAAAGAGTGCACGCGCTGAGGGGACTGATGAAGACCTTCAAGTCGGGCTTGAAGTGCTTAGAGCACGACTTTGGGGAGAGAGTTATCTGGAGAACTACGGCCCGCTCCCAGAGAAAGAGATTGTTGAACTCTACGATTCAACTGTAGACTCCATGCTTGCATGAAATTTCAGGATGTGCTCAGAATGCCATCTTCACGTGAGCGTGTTGTGGGCGCAGAGGAAACAATTGTCTGAACACGAATCCATGCGAACCACAGCTTCGGCTCTCGGATGTCCACATAGGCCGTATTCAGTTTCCCAATTGACTCCTATGTGACGTGTCTGTGTTTCCATGATTCTTGGCCGCTTGTTTTGCTTAATGGCTTCTCGAATCTTTACCATGTGCTGTACAATGTAGTCGTTTCCTTTCTCAACATACAGCTCTAGAAGCTGTCTCAGCAAGCCCCAAAATCCATGAGTAGCATAGCGCACTATGTCTTTTGTTAGATCCAAGCCCTCTATGTTCTGCTTCAAGTACTGGCGAAGATCACCGAGTGACTCGGCTTTCTTCTGAATCTCTGGGCTGAACATGACGTAAAGCTTGGGCCTGATCAACAATAGTAGCCCTGAGCAATCAAGCTTCAAACCGCCTAACTCATGATTCTCTTCTATACGCTCACTGGTCTTGAATGAGTCTGTTGCACAGTCAATCGCATCATATCGGTGTAGGTCTCTGTGGAGTTTGGCTCTGCACATGCTGGTTATCCATGACGCCACATGAGGAAGATAGAGACCGCCAGCTCGATACAAGATCCTATTTCTGACAGCCCTCTGCCTTGACTCATTCCAGATCAGCTCCGGCTCCTCTTCATAGTCGGTCTGCCTGATGCTTGGAATGTCTTACCGTACAACGTATTCAAGAGCAACTTGTAAGTCACAAAGAGCGGATGATCTCTCGAAGTGTTATTCTTCCTCGAATAGAAGTCTTGAACGTAGTCTCTGAACGGGTTCTCCGCGTGGTTGCTGGGCTTCCATACATATCCCTCAGCAGATTCTACTTTCAGTTCTTCGCTTCTGATCGCCTCTCTAAGCTCATAGGAGGCGACTGGTGCTTCTGAGATTCTTTCACCGTTGGCATATTCGAGACTGTGCGCATTCTTAAGCAGTACTGGATATCTGCAGGTGTGAACTTGTCCGCTGACAAGATAGAATCCTTCATAATCATCCATGAATCGCTTGACTCTTTTCCATTCTCCGCATGTCTCGTGGCAATATGATGTGCAACGGACAATAAGAAACATCCATCTAAATACGGCGTCAACGTGATAGCTGACCCCGAACTGTAATAGGATGGAGGAACGACCAATGCCCGAACTTCCAGAGATCGCGAATCTAGCTCGACAGATGACGAAGGTACTCCAAGGAAAACGAGTCAAAAACGTAGAGTTGCCTCAGCCCAAATGCCTTAACATGCCAGCCAAGAAGTTCCGTCGAAGATTGGTTGGCAAGACGGTGAAGGAAACTGGTGCGCATGGAAAGTGGCTGTTCGCCAGGTTGAACCCTTCAGGCAATTTGCTCTTGAACCTTGGAATGGGAGGCGACCTCCGCTACCACAAGAAACGTAGCACCATTCCAGAGAAGTACCAGTTCCGAGCGCGGTTCGCAGATCACACTGAGCTGACAGTTACTTTCTGGTGGTTTGGCTACATTCACCTCGCCTCAGATGAAGAGCTGGCCAAACACAAGATGACCAGTAGACTGGGGATCTCCCCTATCGAAAAAGAGTTCACGATCGAGAAGCTGAGCTCCCTTCTGTCTGGAAGACGAGGCGTCATCAAGAGCTTCCTACTGGATCAAAAGAACATCGCAGGAATCGGCAACGTCTACATTCAAGATATCCTATTCAAAGCGAGACTTCACCCGCTCCGCAAAATCGAAACGCTGACAGACACAGAGGTTCGAGCGCTTCATCAAGCCACGCTCGACGTTCTTCATGAGAGCATCAAACTTGGAGGCTTGAGGTATGAGAGAGACCTCTATGGCCGCCACGGAAGATATGGGGCTGAACACTTCTTGGTCGGGTACAAAGAGAATAAGCCATGCCCGACATGTGGAACACTGATAGTGAAGATCAAGACTGGAGGTACGTCAAGCTTCATCTGCCCGAAATGTCAACGACTTTGAAAGATTCTTTTCTTGGCTCAAACTGATATGGGCTTTCTAGAGTACAGCCTATGAGTCAGCATCGTCAGTGCAAGAATGATCGTCCAGCCCACGACAACGCGCGTTGCCGTCCAGTTGACCCTTGAGGCGCCATGCTTCGTCGGATCAAAGGTGAAGAAAACTGCGCATACGAGAAAGATGATGACTGTGATGATGCTGAGGTAGTCCATCACTCTATCCCTTCTGAACTTTGGGGTGAGAGATCGCTCCTCCTTGTTTGGAAGAATCCTCCAGAACCCAACCACGCCAACGATCAGAATCAGAGCCATCACAGCCATTCCTAACGGAGATCCCTTCGGGATCACTGCGGACAGTTGGAATAAGAGAACCATCAGACCATTAAGCAAGAGCATCGCCACCCAGCCTGTCTTTGACAAGCCTCGGCGATTCCAGTCTCTGAGCGCAATCCGATTCGCTATGTAGAAGGTCATCACGTTCTGAACCGCCCCCCACCACACCAGAATGACGAATAAGACTCCGCCCCAATTGATCCCAAAGATCAAAGGCGGAATGAACGCAGCTCCCGACACCAGAGACTGATAGACAGCTCCATAAGAGAACGCCATCACAATCAAATGATAGTCCTTCAGCCTATACTTCAAAATGAGATCTTCAAGCATAGAGAAAAGCGTGAAGTAAGTCGTGAACAGAACCAGCGGAAGGACTGGCTGAACTCTGAGACTGTTGATTCCTCTCATCGAATATTCGAACAATAGGTTGAACGCAGTGGCGATCAACGCAATTTTCCACATATCAACCTCTCCTATCATCTCAAGAAATTGTGATAGTTCCCTGCTTGATGTATCTGTTCATAGTCTTCTGACCTGTTGCTGTAGTCCCTCTTGTCAAGCTTTCTTTAGATGATTCTAAGAGAACTCCTGGATCACGTCGGCCGCCTTGATTTTATGCGTCGCCTTGCCTACAACGCGCTCAGACAGGAGTATCCTTCCATCGGGCCAATGGCGCCCCATGCCATCGATCGTGTGGAAGGCGGCCTCTGACCCAAGTTCACCTACTATTCAGAGCTCAGGCGTCATACTATCTTTGCAGTTCTCGATGCCTCTTGTTGACTTCATCCCAATTGACGATGTTCCAGAACGCCTCAATGAACCTGGCTCTATCGTTCCTGTAGTCAAGGTAGTAGGCATGCTCAAAGACATCCAGAACCATCAGGATTCTGTACATTGGGTAGACATTCGTGTTATGCTTCTCCACTTGCATTATTATCGGTCTGTTAGTCTGCCTACAGAAGGTGAGCGCCGCCCACCCGGAGCCCTCTACACTAGCCGCAGCCTGAGTGAACTCCTTCCTGAACCTATCAAAGCTTCCGAACTCCTTCTCCACCGAATCTCCGAAAGCTCCGCCCGGCTTCCCGCCACCCTTGCCGCTTGGGGCCAGGTTTTCCCAGAACAATGAATGAAGCAGATGTCCTCCAATGTTGAACGACAGTTCTTTCAAGGTAGATTTGATGTCAAGATCAGTGCCCTCTTTGCGCGCCTTATCCAGCCTTTGAAGAATCGCGTTTGCGCTGTTCACATACGCTTGATGATGCTTCTGATGGTGTATCTTCAACTGCTCCTCTGATATGTGCGGTATCAGCTGATTGTACTCATAGGGCAGTTTCGGCAAAACATACAATTTTCCAG
>Ga0315308_1002313_pt1 | contig 10863 bp, 8 predicted proteins | sample TDP3_MG_FD_203078 | JGI IMG/M metagenome (GOLD analysis project Ga0315308, IMG submission 203078) | Freshwater sediment microbial communities from Lake Towuti, South Sulawesi, Indonesia - TDP3 | ecosystem: Environmental > Aquatic > Freshwater > Lake > Sediment | place: Indonesia: South Sulawesi...
CCTGGCTGGTTACCCGAGCTACAACGATGTCCTCATCTCCTGTATCCAAAAGAACCAGTGCAGGACGCCGCTTCACTCTTGTAGCATCAGCAAATGGGAAGGATAGCAAAACGATCTCGCCTGGGCGATAGTTCTGCATCGCTCAAATTCTGTCATAGATAGAGTCAGCCTCACTGTATCCGGCAAAGAATTGTTCTGCCGTCAAGCGAGACCACGCAGCCTGTTCCTCAGCGTCTGTTGGCTCGGGGACCAGGATAATCACGCGAACTACTTGTTCACGGGGCAGTAGCTCTAATAGAGCGTCCAACAGTTCAATTTTACCTTCCTTTGTTACTTTAATCGGGATTTCGTAGGCCTTCATCTTTTCTCCTCTGAGGGGGCTTTTGTTAGAGGACAATTCAATTATACCACACCTCACCCCTTTTGCAACCCCCTTGACACCAGACAAAAAAGCGGTCCTGGCTGGTGCGCAGCCTCACCGACCAGGACCTGACCCGACACCCGGGTGAGAGACAGGTGCCAAGCAGTATACTTCTCATATCACTTGCGCGGCTCAGGTGTCAAATCACCTGGCCGCTTTTTGCCAGGAGCGGTAATGCCACAGACAACCCCGGTAGCGGCGGCTCCACATTGGCCGATCCACACAGTATAAGCACTGCATCCCATTCGGCCACCGCTGGGCATGCTGCGCTTTTGCGCAATCGGCTTCGTTGGACAAGAAAGAGGCATTGATCGAAGCCAGATTTTACCTCCTGACCGATCTTTGTCCTTGTTTTCCTAGTAGGTTGACACCAGCCCTGGGGGGCGTCAGTTGAACTATACCCTCGCGATAATAATCTCTACCCCCAGTTTGGTTAAATCCAACCGGGTGCTCGCCGGTAAGGCATTATCGGTGATTAACCTGTTGACAACGTTTACTGGTGCAACCTGTACCACCGACTCTTGTCCAAATTTTGTATGATCTGCCAGGAGGATGACCTCGCGAGCAGCGCGTATCATGGCCTGTTTCATAGCCACTTCGGCCGGATTGGTGTGCGACAGACCAAAATCGAGGGAAATTCCTGTTACCGCCAAAAATAGCTTGTCAGCGCGAAGCTCGCGTAGCGCTGCTTCGGCCGTAGGTCCGATCAAAGTCTCACTGGGATGGCGCAATACACCACCGGTTGAGATCAGGGTGATGTTGGGCCTGTCGCGCAGGATGTCAAACACAGGGATGGAATTTGTAATGACCGTGATGTTCTCTTTTATGGTTAGTTCTTCAGCCAAACAGATAGTCATTTGACCACCATCTATTAAAAGCACGTCCCCTGGTTGAACCTGTTCAGCCGCTGTTTGAGCGATCCCCCGTTTCCTCAGAGCGACCTCATCTTTCAGGTTTTGATCTGCGTCAACGACCTCCAATTCGATCTTCAGATGGTCTGCGTGAGCCTGCATACAGGTAATCAGATTCTTATACCACTCGTGCTCACTGAATGGCACAACAAACCCAATCCGCCTGGGAAGAGTCTCTACCGTTCTGGAGACTGTCTTATCTATACTGAGGGGGATTTCTAGCTCCCTGTTAATGGTATTCCAGTTGATATGCCAGCCAGTCCCGCTTTTGGTGTAGTATTGCGGTAGGGTTTCAGGGGTGAGAACAGCATGAGGGGTAACCAGGTGTTTGGCCATGGCTTTATTGTTGTAAGCATGAATAGCTGCTTCTATGCAAACCGGACCAACAATTTCTGGGAACATCGCCAACCCTGCTTTGCAAAACTCCCCTGCCATCAGAGCATTTTTTAGCGTGTCACCCTCCAGGCCGAAAGTCAGTACCAACAGGGAGTCGGGGTTCACCCCCATATCCTGGCAGGCCTGTACAGCTCCCCAGGCTGTCGCATCGTTAATGGCAAAAATAATGTTGATGGCGGGATAAACGCTCAGGGCATCCATGGTGAGTTGGCGAGCTGTTTGGTGACCTGACTGGGCGTTGATCGAGAGGATAGTTTGCGCCATAGGCAAGACCTCCCTAAGCCCAGCCATAAAGCCCAGGCTGCGAGTCTGAGTATTTTTTAAATGGTAGGTCAGGTCTAAAACATGGGCCTGTCCCTCAAACTGCTGTCGGGCATAGTGGCCAGCCCAGCGCCCCAGGGCCATCGCTGCCTGGTAATTGTCCACAGCAACGAGGGTTTTCACGCCACTCATACCAAGCGATTCGGCAATGACTGGAATGTTCCTACTTTCTGTTCGGTCCAGCAAGACTCTGTCCGAGCGAGGGTCAAATGAAGCCGCGATCAGAACGTTCACTCTATCCGTTAAGAAGCCCTCTGGCTGGGACGAAGGAGGTAGAGCCCGGTGCATATCGGAGCCAGGCGAGAAAGCTGGGCGTAAGGAAACGGCTCCCCCGTGCGTCCGTCGCAGGCGTTTCTCCTCGTCGAGTCGTTGTAAATCGCGGCGGATAGTCACTTCAGAGACATGACACAATTTGCTTAACTCTTTAACCGCAACAAATCCCTGATCCTCAACCAGTGAAACGATCTGTTCTAAGCGCTTAGTGCCACGCATACCATCCCTCCACGGTCTGGCATTGAAGAGTGATATAGGTAGGTTGCAATTTCGTGGGGTGCAATCCTATCTCATTCATGTATGTTCGAAGTCGAAACCTTATTACTATTATAGCGCAAATTTACCATAAAGTCAACCCCTTTTTGAAGAAAATTTGCGAATTCGTTCAAAAACCCCTTGACAAATGATTGATTTTGTGCTAAAATAAAACTAGTGTGTATCCGCCAAACAAGATTCTTAGTCGCTCCGCTCCTCAGAATGACAAGTACGGTTGTAGTACTAAAGACCTGGCGGGGAAAGGAGGTGGTTGCTGGCATCCAGAAAGCGGCGAGAGCTATCTCGACTTTCCTAACGGTCCGTTAACATGACAAATCTGACGAAGGAGGGAAGAAAAATGTTTACAGGTAAGAAAGGGATGGCAGTCCTCGGACTGCTAGTCATTGCCTCGATGGTTCTCACGGCTTGTGGTCCGGCACCGACCCCGGAGGTCGTAGAGAAAGTAGTCAAGGAGACCGTGGTGGTCAAGGAAGAGGTTCAGGTCGAGGTGACCAAAGTCGTGGAGAAAGAAGTGGTCGTGACCGCCACTCCGCCCCCGCCCGCACCAGTGGCAAAAGAGCTCACCGTCTACCACTGGTGGACAGCCGGCGGTGAGAAGCAGGCGATGGACGTGATCTTCAAGCACTTCAGCGCCGCCAATCCCGACATCAAGATCGTGGACAACCCCGTCGCTGGCGGCGGCGGCATCACGCTCAAGACCGTGATGCAGGGCATGCTCGCTGCCAAGATGCCGCCCGACACCTTCCAGTCCCTCAGCGGTTCCGAGCTCAAGATGTACGTGGACGGTGCCTATCTCGAGCCGGTGGACGATGTCTGGAAAGCCAACAACCTGGATACGAACTATCCGGCTGTGATCAACAAGATGGTGACGTTTAATGGCAAGAAGTATGGCATCCCCATGAACGCCCATCGGGCCAACTGGCTGTTCTACAATGTGCCGCTCTTTGAAGAGTTGGGTCTAGAGCCACCTACGAACGTTGATGAGCTGATCACCGTCGCCAAGACGATCAAGGCACAGAAGCCGGACGTGTCGCCCATCGCCCTCGGCTCGCGCGACAAGTGGACGGCGATCTTCCTCTTCGACGTGGTCCTGCTCTCTGAGGGAGGGCCGGATGTCTATGAGAAGTTCTACACCGGCCAGTTGGACGTCGCGACCGATCCCACTATCAAGGCCGCGTTCGAGAAGTACAAGGCATTGATCCCCTACCTGTATCCGTACCACGGCGCCAAGATCTGGAGCGACATCCCCCCACTACTGGGCGAAGGCAAGGTGGGGATGATGGTCATCGGCGACTTTGCCGCCGCCCAGTTGGTCCAGGCCGGCTACGTGGAGGGCAAGGATTGGGAGGCTGTCGGCTTCCCCCAGGAGCCGGAGGAGGTATTCCTGATGATTGTGGATACCTTCACCCGCCCAGTAGGGATCAAGCATCCTGAGGCCAATACAGCCTGGTTGAGCAACCTGGCGGATCCTGACACCCAGGCGGAGTTCAACATTATCAAGGGCTCCATCGCCATTCACAAGGACGTGCCGGACACCAACTATCCTGATGACCTGCACCAGCGTGCATCTGCGGCGTTCAAGGGCAAGCGCATCGTCCCCGCTTCGGCCCACGGCGCGCTGGCTCCTCAAAACTTCCTGAGCGACTGGCAGGACATCCTGACCCGGTTCCTGTACACCGGGGATGTTGATGCGGCACTGGATCAAACCTCTCTCGTGATGACGAGCTACGACGTCGCCGGACAGAGCGAGTGGTACTGGGCCAAGTAGCCAATTCTCACACCCCTGCCCCCCTCTCCCTGAGAAAGAGGGGGGCAGGGGAATTGATTAAAGAGTCACTTTCCGACATGAGATACAATTGGGTTCACATCGTCCTTTTCTTAGCCCCAATCCTTATCATTGTGCTAGTGCTTATTGGGATGATTGTATGGACCGGGGCTGTCTCAATGGACAAGTGGGTGGGGATGGCTCCGGTCTGGCAATTTAACGGTCTCCAGAACTATGCGACGCTGTTCCGCATGGAGCGTTTCTGGGGTGCCTTACAGAATAACCTGATCTGGATGGTGGCTTTTATCATTCCCTCGGCCATGCTGGGCCTTCTCCTGGCCTACGGACTGACGCTTTCGGGCCGAGCTGAGTCTCTATTCCGGCCCCTGTTTCTTTACCCACTGGCGCTGTCTTTTGTCGTCACCGGCACGCTGTGGGCTTGGCTGTATGACCCTGAGGCCGGGGTGATCAACAACATCCTGAAGAGCGTCGGGTTGGGTGGCCTGGGCCAGCCCTGGATCGCCGACCCGAGGCAGGCGACCTTCTGCCTGATTGGGGCGGCCATCTGGCAGTACACTGGCTTTGCCATGACCCTCTACCTGGCGGCCATCCGCGACATTCCCGGCGAGATATTCGAGGCCGCCAAGGTGGACGGTGCATCCGATATCCAGATCTTTCGCCATGTGGTCGTGCCCAACGTCACGCAGGCCACTTTGGTAACGACAGCCATGTTGACCATCTTTAGCCTGAAGGTGTTCGATCTGGTATGGGTGATAACCTTTGGCGGACCAGGCACCTCAACCGAAGTGTTGGGGTTCTTTATGTTCGTGGCGACCTACCGTCAGGCCTTTGTCGGCCTAGGCGCGGCGATCAGCGTCATCATCTTGATCCTGGCCATTGCTGTGGTGGTCCCGTATGCCTGGTGGTCAATGAAGAGGTTGCAAACATGAACATGAAGAAGTGGCTTTCCAAATTTCCCCTGCTGTTCATCCTCACGGTTGCTGCATTGGTCTGGCTTTTGCCGATGTACACCATGGTAGCGAACTCGCTGAAAACGCAGCAGGAGATCAGCCACGCTCAGTACTATCTGCCCTCCCAGGGCTTGGAGTTTCAAAACTACGTCACCGCCTTCGGCATCCTCAAGCAAGGATTGCTGAACAGCGTACTCGTGTCCGTGCCGGCCACGTTGATCGCGGTGTTCCTGGGCTCGTGGGCGGGCTTCTTCCTGGCGCGGATGCGCTTCAAGTATAGCCAGACGATTTTCTTCACCACCACTATCGCCACCTTCTTGCCTTATCAGGTCGTGCTGTACCCACTCATGTATTTGCTAATGACGCTCCACGTGATCAATACCAGGCCGGGCCTGATCCTGGCCTATCTGATCTTGAATACCCCGATGGCGATGCTGATCACAGCCACTTTCTTTCAGACGTTTCCAGTTGAATTGGAAGAGGCGGCCGCGCTGGACGGCTGCGGGCCAATCACCTTCTATTGGCGTATCTTGCTGCCGGTGGGGCGACTGGCTATCATCTCGACTGCCATCTTGATCTTCACCTTTATCTGGAACGAGTTCCTGATCGCCATGGCTATGACCCAGGGGCCGTCTGCTCAGATGGCGACGCCGGTGCTGGCTGGGTTGAAAGGTAACTACGCCCAAGTTTGGCATATCCAGATGGCCGGGGCGATGATCACCTCCATTCCACCGCTGCTCATCTTCATCTTCCTGGGGCGATACTTCGTGTCCGGACTGATGGCGGGGACGCTGAAAGGTTGACAGGGCTTAAGGTAAGGCGGCACCAAGCCCTCAGCCCATTTTAACGCGGTCTAACCCACGCAAGTTGTTAAAGTTGACTGACACCAAAAGCCCCCTGTGTCGTATGCAGGGGGCTTTTCTTTACCTCATGTGTTCGGCCAGGGGCGATGTGGGCGTGGGGGTACCCGTCGATTTTCGCGGTCTAGCCTGCGGCAAAGCGGCGGATCAGTTCCCCAACAAAGCGGATGCCCTGGAAGTAATCTTCCAGACGGACGTTCTCGTTGGGAGCGTGCAGATTAGACTCGGCATGGCCCACGCCCGCCGCGAGGGCCGGTATCCCCAGGGCCTGCGTGAGAGGATACATGGGGCCGCTACCGGCCATCAGCGGGTAGACCACCGGTTCCTGGCCGTAGACCGCCTGGGCCGCAGCGACGGCAGCTTTGACAATGGATGCATCCGGCGGTGCTTTGGCCGAGTGTACCCCACCCATAGGCACCACTTCGATATCGGCAAAACCCCGTTTGTCGAGGTGCCGGCGTAGCAGCTCTACCACCAGGTCCGGTTCCAGATTGGGCACCAGCCGGAAGTCGAGCTTGACCATGGCCGTGTTGGGTAGCACCGTCTTTGTGCCCTCTCCGATATACCCCGATTTCAGACCGCAGATCGTGCAGGTGGGCTCATAGAGGTGCTTCTTGAGGGCTTCCACGCCCGTTAGGCCACGGATGAAGTGGGGGATGCCAAAGTTGGCCCTCATCTTTTCCTCTTCAAAGGGGATGGCGGCCAACATTTCCATCTCCGCCGCAGTCGGCTCGGCCACGTGGTCCATGAAGCCGTCTACCAGAATGTTGTCGTCCTGGTCCTTCAGGGTGGAGAGAGCCCAGACCAGACGCCAGGCTGGATTGGGGACAATGGTAGCCAGGGAGGAGTGGAGGTCGCTTTTGGCCCCGTGAGCCCGCAGCTCCAGGTACATGATGCCCTTCAGCCCCAATGAGATGGTCGGGCGCCCACTTTCGTCCTTGCGCCCCGTTTCCCACAGGCAGCCATCGGCGGCCAGGAGCTCGGCATGTTCAGCAGCGAAGGATGCCAGGTGCGGGCTGCCCACCTCCTCTTCCCCTTCGAAGACGCACTTGATCTTAAGGGGCAACTCTCCCAGGGTGGCCTGGTAGGCCTCGATGGCCTGCAAGCGGGCCAACAGGTCTCCCTTGTTGTCGGCCACGCCCCGGGCGTAGAATATCCCCTCCCGTATCTGGGGGTCGAAAGGCCCCGAATCCCAGAGCTCCAGCGGGTCGGGAGGTTGCACGTCGTAGTGATTGTAGAGCAACAGCGCGCGCTGGCCTTCTCCCAATTCAGCATAGATAACAGGTGGGCCACCGTCCACCGGCATCAAACGCGCCTCGGCCCCCAATTTCTCCAGTCTGGCCCGCACCAACTGGCCCATCTCTCCCAGTCCGATGCCCTGGGCAGCGATGCTGGGCTGGCGACAGAACTCTTTTAATTCCTCGATGAAACGCTCAGCGTTAGCCTCGATGTAGGCGTTGAACCTTTCCATGTCTTACCCCCTTTTGCTGTGCTCATCTATGTACGCCGACAAAACTAAGGGGCGCAAAGCCCTCTGCAACCTTGCACCCCCCGTTAGTGGGCGAGATAGGACTCGAACCTACGAACCTCACGGATGTGAGCCATAAGGGTCTGGGGCCGTGTTAGGGGGCGCATGGTGTTTGGTTTATTGAAACTATCTCATATTAAGTCGAACGGGCCCTGGTCCACGACGCCCTGTTCGCCCTGCTCTCTCAACTCCCCCGACCGCCTCCGTCAGGTGGTCACAGCCCGCTATGGCCTGGATGGGCATCTACCTCTGCGGCAAATGGAGCGCTCCGCCGCGTGCTGCTAGCACTGCCTCACGGACGGCCTCACCCAGGGTGGGATGGCCGTGAACCGTCGCCACCAGCTCATCCAGGGTGGCCTCCAGTGCCAAGGCCAGCCCGCCCTCGTGGATCAGGTCACTGGCGTGAGGCGCGACGATGTGCAAGCCTAGCACTTCGCTGAAACGGGCCTCGCTGACGACCTTGACGAAGCCGTCGGTTTCGCCGTAGGTCAGCGCCTTGCCGCTGGCATTCAGTGGGAAGCGTCCCACCCGCATATCGTAGCCCTCCTCGCGCGCCTGCGCCTCGGTCAACCCCACGCTGGCAACCTCCGGATCGGTGTAGACGCACCACGGGACCGTTTTGACGTCCAGCGTGGTTGTGTGTCCCAGGGCGTTCTCCACCGCCACCTCGCCGCCCCGCATGGCGACGTGGGCCAGCAACGCGCCGCCTGTCACGTCCCCAACGGCATAGACACCTGGCACGTTTGTCTGCATCTGCCCATCCACCGGAATGCCGGCCTTGTCAAAACGCACGCCGGCTGCCTCCAGCCCCAGATCCTCGATGTTGGGCCGCCGCCCAACGGCGACCAGTACCCGGTCGGCTTCTATGCCCACCTCGCCGTCGGGAGTAACGACCGTGGCCCGCAGGCCGCCCTCCACGGCGTCCACGCGGGTCCCCCGACTGTTCAGGTAGAGCGCCACGCCGCGCTGCACCATCGTCCAGGCCAGTGCCGGCCCCAGGTCGGCGTCCATCTGCGGCAGCAGCCGGTCCAGCATTTCGACAACTGCCACTTCCACGCCAAAGGCATTGAACAGGTCAGCCAATTCGACGCCGATCACGCCGCCACCAATGACCAGCAACCGCTGGGGCAACGCCTCCAGAGCCAGCACGCTGGTGGAATCAATCACGCCGGGCAAGTCCATACCTGGCAAGGGCAAGCGCACCGGCCGCGAGCCGGTGGCAACGACGACGTGCTTTGCCTCTACCCGCTGCACACCGTCAGCGGTCGTCGCCTCCAGCGTCCGGGGTGCCACAAACCGCCCTCTTCCCTGGAGCACCTGCACCCCTGCCCGGCACAGCAGCTTCTCCACGCCCTGCACCAGTCCCCGGACGATCGTTTCCTTGCGTGCCTGGATCGCCGGCCAGTCGGGCGTCACGTTGCCTTCCAGACGCAGACCGAACGTCTCCGCCTGGAGAAACGTCCGGTAGACCTCGGCGCTGCGCAGCAACGCCTTGGTGGGGATGCAGCCCACGTTGAGGCAGACGCCGCCGACGGTGTCCTCTTCAATCAGTGCCACCTGCGCGCCAAGCTGAGCCGCCCGCAGCGCCGCCACATAGCCCCCAGGCCCCCCACCCAGGATAGCGATGTCGCTCTGAACCGTCATGTTCACCTATCCCAACAGTAGATAAGGGTTTTCGACCAACTGCTTGATCCGTTGTAGAAAACGGGCCGCCGGCGCACCGTCCACCACCCGGTGATCGAAGACCAGGCTCAGCGTCCACATCTGCCGCACGACGATTTCGCCGTCCCGCACGACCGGCTTGGGCTGGATGCGCCCCACGCCCAAGATGGCCGCTTCCGGCAGGTTGATGATCGGCGTGAAAGCGTCTATCTCGTGCATGCCCAGATTGGTGATGGTGAACGTCCCGCCGGTCAGGTCTTCGGGCGTCGCTTTACCTGCCCGTGCCCGTTCCACCAGTGCCCGAAACTCGGTTCCAAACGCTCGCAGGCCCTTCTGGTCGGCGTCCCGGATCACCGGCACCAGCAATCCCCGCTCGGTGTCCACCGCCATGCCCAGGTTGACCATCGGCAGCCGCTCGATGGCCTGCCCATCGGCGCTGAGGCGCGCGTTCATATAGGGGAACTCGCGCAGGGCGCGGGCGACGATGATGCCCAGCAAGTCGTTGTAGCCCGGCGCAAAACCCCATTCGTCGGACACGGCGGCCTTGAGTCGCTCCCGCGCTTCGGCGAAGGCGGTGGCGTCAGCCTCGGTGACCAGGGTAACGCGGGCGGTGGCCTGAGCGCTGGCGGCCATGCGCTCAGCGATGATGCCCCGCAGCCCGGTAAGGGGCACGCTTTCGACGGCCGGCACCTCCACGGGCAGGGCAAATGGCTGCGGCAGGGAAACGGCAGCAGCCTGGACAGCCGCTTCCACATCCGCCTTCATGACCCGCCCGCTGACGCCCGTGCCGCTGACCGTGACAATGTCCACAGCAAAGGCATCGGCGGCCTTGAGGGCCATTGGCGTTGCCTTGGGCTGCAAGGTCAGGTAGGCCAGCACGTCCCGCTCGACGATACGCCCATTGGGACCGGTGCCGGTCACCAGTGCCAGTTTCACCTCTTTCTCCCGCGCCAGTCTCCGCGCCCGGGGCGAGGCAAAGATGCGTCCAGCGGCAGGGCGCAAGGTTTCAAGTTCCAAGGTTGAAGGTTGCAGGGCTGCGGGTTCCAAGGCTAAATCTTGAACCTCCACCCTTTGAACCTTGGAACCTTCAACCTGATAACCTTCAATGTCCTCATCCGCAGTACGGGTGATGAGGGCCACCACTGTCAGCACCGGCACCGTCTCGCCCACCGACACCAGGATCTTGCGCAGAAAGCCCCGCGCCGTGGCCTCCACCTCCAGAGTCGCCTTGTCCGACTCGAAGGTGAAGAGGAGATCGCCCCGTTTGACCGGGTCTCCCTCCTTTTTGAGCCACTCGACGATAGTACCCTCTTCCATAGTCTGCCCCAGTTTGGGCAGAATAACCTCAGTCGCCATAGCCTACTCCGCCTTTTTGATCTCTTCCCATTTGTCTCGCTTTCGTTGTCGGGTAAAGTCTGTTAGTGCTCCCAATCACCGCAGCGCCTCACGGATGCCGGCGATGATCGCATCGACGCCGGG
>Ga0315308_1002314_pt1 | contig 10851 bp, 10 predicted proteins | sample TDP3_MG_FD_203078 | JGI IMG/M metagenome (GOLD analysis project Ga0315308, IMG submission 203078) | Freshwater sediment microbial communities from Lake Towuti, South Sulawesi, Indonesia - TDP3 | ecosystem: Environmental > Aquatic > Freshwater > Lake > Sediment | place: Indonesia: South Sulawesi...
GCTGCAGGAGCATCCAGCCAGAATAAAGGACATGGTCACAACTCCAGGCGGAACAACCATCGAGGCGATATACGAGCTTGAAGGAAGCCAGATCAGGCAGGCGCTGATGCGCGCGGTTGAGGAAGCTGCCAAAAAAAGCCAGCTTATCCGAGAGAAATTGAGCATAAACTCGAAGTAGAGGGCTGATTCAAACAGGAACTTGGCATGTTCGAAGCGGTTGTCTTTGACTGGGACGGAACCATAGCCGACACCAAACGAGTGGTTGTTGCTTCTTTCCAGAAAGCGCTTAGCGATGCGCACTGCACGATCGGCGATGAGTTCATTGAACGTCGCATCGGGATTGGCGCAGAGGAAACCTTCAGGGAGATACTACGGTCATCGGGGACACGCTTCGATGAAGCGTTGATCACAAGCCTTGTGAGAAAAAAGATTCAAGCCGAAATCGATTTGAGCAATAAGGCAAAACTGTTCGAAGGGGCATTAGACCTGCTAGAATTTCTACAAGGCAAGGTCAAACTGGCTTTGGCTTCTATGAACAACCGCGATGTTATTAACCACATGCTCAATGCGATGAACGTCCGAAGATTTTTTGCCGTCGTCCTCACGGTGGACGAGGTGCATAACCCCAAACCTGATCCCGAAGTTTTCTTAAAATGTGCATTGAAACTGGGAAGCTGCCCAGACAAGTGCGTGGTTGTGGAAGATTCTATTTTCGGCGTTGAAGCTGCTAAGGCAGCAAAAATGGGTTGCATAGCAGTTCTCACAGGCGCGTACTCTAGAGAAGAGCTTAAAAAAGCAGACCCAGACTTAACCGTCAACTCGTTAAAGGAAAGACTCAAAATTCTCAATTTTATTCTCCGATAAAATGGCCACTGGCTACTATTCTGACAGTTTTTCTAGACAATTATGCACATATGACCGGCTTACCTTTCATGCGTCTCTTTGATTTCCGCCTACTTAGTACAATCTGGCGCCTTAACCGAAGTCCCATGTCAAATAGAAGATTCTTTCATAAGAGTTATTTGGACATACGCACAATAGTAAACTGCGGGAAGGGAGAATGGACGAGGGGCGACTGACTTCTCTCAGTCAAGTCATCTGTGATCATGCAAAACAGAGACGATACTCGCAGAGGCACTTCGACATATTGAACGGGTTTGAGCTTGTTGTGACGAGATGCTGTAATTGCCATAAAACCCTCGCTTTAGAAGTGAAAAAGCTCAGGTAGTCCCTCGACGTTTACTCCAAATCATTCTGCGATTGCATCTTCTCTGATCAAAATTAGTGGACCGGGCGGGATTTGAACCCGCGGCCTCCTGATTGCGAATCAGGCGTTCATACCAGACTGAACTACCGGCCCAAATACTTTCCATCCGAAAGAGAACATGCATCAAAAGAATTTAGCGCTTTCGGAGTTTACCCGTTTTAGCGCAAAGGATTTCGCAATGTTTGCTTGTGGTTTCTTTTTCATTAGCCAGTTTGCAGCTTAACCTATCGCGCATGCAATCACAAAAATTGTCACCGTTCAGACACGCTTTGCGCATGTAAAGAAAAATAATGAGGGGTTGAAGTTGAAGAATTAGACATACTTCTTGTCGTTGTAGCAGTACCATCTCTGGTATTCTTGGATCCAAGTTAGCGGGCGACCACATGTTGGGCAGGTGGGCTGAGCTGCTTGAGCGGGTTGTGCTGGTTGGGCAGCAGTTGCGGCTTGTGCGGCTGGCTTCAGAATCACAAAGTCTCCTGCTCCTTGAATGTTCTCCCAAGCGATGTCTCGAATCTCGCCGGCCTTGTCTTCCACATTCAGTGAGACGCCGGCCTTTCCGATCGTGAAGCCTACATCCTTAACCTTTCCCACAATGTTTCCGTCCGCGTCAATAACCGTCATGCCTATGAGTTTGTCCTTGGTTACGCTCTTTTCGTTCTGCGGTTTGGCCAACTAAACACCTCAGGGATAGTATCTAGCGATTTAGGGTTTTATAAGCTTTAATCCAGCCTGCGGCAAAATTGGTTAAGGTAATCGAGCAAGAAAACCACTTGAAAAACGAATTGTGCAGCCTGTACCTCGCGTTTCAGTCTGATAGAAAATGATAATAACACCTTGCGATGAAATAACATCGGGGTTAAAAATGGCAACGGGAAGCAGTTCAGAAGTCGATATGAGTCATTGGCTCTTTCGCTTTCTTGCACTACTCATTGACGGCATAATATTAGGCGTCATTGCATGGATATTAGTCCTCGTGGTGTTTGTGCCATTGCTGTTTAGTGGTGCTCTGTTGTGGCTTTGGGTTGGATGGGGAACTTGGTTGATAATTCCATTAGTCGTCGGCATACTTATGCTGCTTTACTTTGTTATTCTAGAGGTTTCGTGGGGTGCAACAATAGGTAAAAGGGTGCTGGGATTACAGGTGCAAATGGTAAACGGCGGTAAAGTAACGTTTGACAAGGCATTCATTCGTAATATAAGCAAGATCTTTTGGCTTTTCCTCCTAATAGACTGGATAGTAGGAATCGCCACTCCTGGACCTGATCGACGCCAGAAGTATACCGACCGTATGGCAGGAACAACCGTCGTTTCAGTGAGGCAAGCATTCGCAGCTGCTGCGCCGCCTCCGCCACCTCCACCGCCAAGCTAGCAACCCACTCACCGCGTGTTCCAAAAAGAGCCAAACTCCTTTTTTTTAATAATTTTGTTAGTGGATTGCAACGTAGATTTTCTTGTCATCCAATTGATACACATGCCATTCCGCTTGAAGGTCGCGACTGCTGTGCAGATACACTTTCTTGGCTCGAACAAGCTCCGCCATCTCCTGCAAATAAGACTCCAAAAGCCCCATGCTCTCGTCATCCAGCTCAGCAATGTGAACCGCGTCCATAACATCCGTCGGCACGTAACCAAGCTCCTTCCTCAGGGCTTGAACACGACGGGCCAAGTCTCGCATGAGGCCTTCACCCAACAGCTTTTCATCGCGGTGTCCGCTCACAAACACGTACACTTCGCCTTCTGCAGCAGAAACCCAGTTTTCACCCGCTACGTACTCTGGAATCTTGGGGAGGTACTCTGCTGCTTTGACATTCGTCAGCTCCAAGAACAAGGATTCTACGCCTCGCAGGGTGTTGGTAACCTTTTCTGGCGCGACGACGATCACCTTGCCAAGGGGCCATCTTCTCTTCAGTTTTGCTTGTTGCCTAGCAGCGTAAACCAAGGAGATACACTTGGTCAGAACCTCAAACTCTTCCTCCAACGTTTTGTTTCGCATTTTCTCGTCTGGTTCAGGCCAACTTTCGAAGTTTATCGAGTCTGGCAGTTTTTGGTCAAGCTTCCTGTAGACCTTCTGGTGCAGTGCCTCGCTGAGATAAGGCGTGACTGGGTTGAAAAGCAGAGCAACCGTCTTCAACGTGTAATGCAATATCGCGTATATTTCCATTCGTCTGTCAAGGGTTTCAGGGTCGTCTGTCCAAAGTTCTTTGCGTATCATGGGCACGTAGAGCCTGCTCAACGTCTCGATGACGAAAGTCTCCAAAATCGCGAGAGCAGAGTTAAACTCGCATCTTCCCAGCTTATCCGTGTATTCTTTGATTGTCCATTGCAGTTTTGAGAGTAGCCATCGGTCTGGAGGCTGCAGTGTACCCAAGATTTTGTCCAGTACTAATCGGTCTCTTGCAGGCTTAAACCCGTCGAACTCGGCATTCTGCAAGAAGAACCTGCACAAATGATACAGCGTGGACAGCACCTGGTAAGAACGGCGGTTAAGCTCTTGAAGGTCAAAGTTCATGAAATCTATGGGCGAGCACTTTCGCATCATGTAGAACCTGCATAGGTCCGCCGAGTACTTTTCCAGAAGCTTGTTCACTTCCACTATGTTGCCCAAGCTCTTGCTCATCTTTCTGCCCTTTGCGTCCTGCGTTAAACCTTGGAACAAGAACGCGTGGTAGGGGCTTTCAGGCTTTCCGGTTAATATGACGTATTCTAAGAGGAGCGAGTTAGCCCAGCCGCGGGTTTGGTCTATGCCTTCTGTTAGGAAATCTGTTGGCACAAACTTCCCGAATTCTTCGTCGTTGAACCTTGCGTACGGTGAGGCGCCGCTGTTGTGCCACGTATCTAAAACGTAGTCTTCTCTGCGCATTAAGCCACCGCACTTTGCGCATTTAAACGTAACGCGGTCAACCCACGGCTTATGCAACTCGAAATTCGCAGGTATCTTCTCCAAAGCGTTCGTCGTCAATTCTTTTTTGCTGTCCACTAACCTTTTTTGCCCGCAGCTTTCGCAAGTCCATACGGGCAGAGGCGTGCCCCAAACGCGCTCTCGGGAGATGCACCACGGCTTGCCTTCTTTCAGGAAGGATACGAAGCGGTTCTTGGGCTCTTCGAAGTAGTACTCGATTTTCTCCGCAGCTTCAAGGACTTTGCTGTTTATTTTGTCGGTTCTCAGGAAGTATTCTTTCCTCGCCAGCCAGACCAGCTTGTGATGCGAACGCCAGCACGTCGGATACTCATGCTTGACCGTTTTAACTTCCACAAAGGCGTTTTGACTGCGGAGTTCCTCAACAACTAAGTAATCAGCGTCTCTCGCGAAAACGCCGTTGAACACGCCAGCGTCTCTGGTGAATTTGACTTCATCATCGAAAGGCGCGAACACAGGAACACCTCGTTTCTGTGCAGCCCAATAGTCCTCTTCACCGTTTCCAGGCGAGAGGTGGACAACACCAGTTGCGGTGTTAACGTCCACGAAATCTTCGCAGATAACCGTGTGCACAAGCGAATGCTTGCTTTCAAGTTCCCCTTGTTTTGGGATTACGTCCTTAAGCGGGTAATCGTACTTTGTTCCTTCGAGGCTTTTGCCTATGGCTGTTTCTGTGATTTCGTATTTTTTTATGTCGAGTTCCTGCATGACTGGCTCGACGCGCTGTTGCGCTATAATCCAGCGTTCGTCACCGACTTTTACTTTGGCGTATTCTGCTAGTGGATGCACTGCCAGCATCGTGTCAGTTATAATCGTGAAGGGCATGGTCGTCCATATGAGGAAGTACTCGTTTTGGCTGTTGGCTAATTTGAACTTGAAGTACAAAGAGGGGTCTTCCACTTCCTTGTAGGAGCCCTCGTAGCCCACTTCAGCGCTGCTCAGTGACGTTTGGCAGCCGGGACAGTAAGCCACAACGTAGTAACCCTCATCGAGAAGGTTCTGTTCCCAAGCGCTTTTGAGGTACTGCCATTCTCTCTCAATATACTCGTCAAGGTAGGTCCAGTAAGCTTTTTTCTGGTTTATGAAGACCCCCAGGCGCCTGTCGGCTTCCACCCACTCACGGTGATATTTTAGGATGACATTCTTGCATTCTTCTATAAAGCGTTCTTCGCCTACGCGTTCCATTAGTTCTCGCTTGTTCTTCACGCCCAGAAGCCTTTCAACTTCAAGTTCAACGGGCAAGCCTTGGCAGTCCCATCCAGCCCAGAAAGGCACGTAGTAGCCCTGCATGGTTTTCCAGCGGTAGCGGATATCCTTCATCACCCGCCCCCTAGCGTGGCCGATGTGGGGAATTCCATTCAACGTAGGCGGACCTTCAACATAGCCCAAGATGCCCTTGTTGTCTTTTTCTCGGAGTTCCAGCCTGTCACGTATCTGGTTTTTCTCCCAGAATTCGCGAACTTCCTTTTCCAGTTCAAGCGGGCGATACTCTGTCGCAAGGCTGAGGCTTGAATCGTCTTTGAATTTGGCAGTCACCTTTTATCCCAGTACACCCGCAAATACATGGAGATAGTATATAAAAGTATTAAGCTTTTGACCTTGCGCTTGTAAGTGTGCCCTAATTGGATGAAGACGACCATCAGTTTTTAGAGTCGGAAGTCGGAGGGGAGCGAACTTATATCTAATGCGTGCACTTAAAGAACAATTCAGAACCGTGGCCACCATGTGATTCAGAGGATGTGTTCATGGAAAAGTTGAGCTTAGCCGTTTTCAGCACACAACCGCCACATTTATACTTCGGAGGCGTGGAACGCCGCATAGTTGAAACGACTAAGAGGCTGCTAACTCAGGTTGACATTGGAGTTTACTGCGGCACAAAAGCGGGGTTCAAAAAAACCGCTCGGGTTCACGGGATAACGATCGTTCCATGTTTTTCCACAGATGCGCTTTTCCCGCTGGATAACTGGTTTTTTAACAAAACCCTTTCCAGAGCCTTGGACGCGATTAAAGCGGATGTCTACGAAGCGCACACCGTCAGCGGCTACGGATTCTTGAATGCTCTTAAAAAACGGAGCATCACCAAACCTTTCATACAAACAATCCACGGTGTCCTCGCAGACGAATATGCGCAATCGTTTCAAGGCACATCTCAAACGTTTCGTGCAAAGCTTGCTAACCTTGTCATGTGGCAGCTTTCATTGATCGAAGGGGAATCGGCTAGAAACGCAACTCTAATAGTAACAGTAAGCAAGTATTCATCCGAGAAAATAGTCCAATTCTACAGTGTGGATAAGGCAAAGATAAGAATAGTGACCAACGGCGTTGACACTCAAAGATTCAGGCCTGCTCAGGATTGGGGGAAAATCAAGCACAAAATCGGAATAGGCAACAAGCAATGCGTACTCTTCGTTGGCAGGCTAATACCTCGAAAAGGTATACCCTTTCTGGTAGAAGCCGCCAAACACATCGTTAAAGAACGCAGCGAAACCGCGTTTGTGGTTGTCGGAAGTGGCCCTCTCAAGAATAGCCTGATCGCATACTTAGAAAGAATAAACCTTTCAGGCAGCTTTGTTTTCTTGGGCGATGTGACTGAAGATATGCTTGCGGCATTGTACAATTGCGCTGATGTTTTCGCTTTTCCGTCGATTCAGGAGGGCCTAGGCATAGTGTTGCTAGAGGCGCAGGCTACTGCCAAGCCTGTTGTTGCTTTCGACGTGGGCGGGGTCCATGAAGCCATGTTGGACAAGGAGACTGGGCTGCTAGTTAAGCCGGACAGCCAAGAATTAGCCGATGCGATTCTGAGGCTCTTGTCAGACAGGTCTTTGAGGGAGAGAATGGGACGCAAGGGTCGCGAATTTGTTTCCAACAATTTTTCTTGGGATGTCTGTGCTCAAAGAATGCTGCAAGTTTATCGTGAAGCATTAGGCGTTGTCGCGTGATATTAGCATGCGACATCTAATGCCTTTGCCAAACGTTTCAGGTCGCCCTCGCTCATCCACTCGGTTTTCAGGTACTGGCAAATTCTCTCGTCGCTGAGTCCCAGTCGCCTCGCTTCTTGAACAGTGTAACGATATGCTTCGACTTCGGTGGGTCGTTCGATGTACTCATACCGCGTGTCGAAAAGCTCCTCTCCTTCCATAAACTGTCGAATGTGAAAGAGCTCATGAATCAAATCTAAATAGATGTCGACTTTGTCACCGCTGTTCAAATATCGCGAGTTTATCACGAGGTGCCCGTCGGTGTTGTCAACAAACATGTAGCCGCCGATCCATGTAAGCTCAACTTTGAGTTGGCGAAGAACCTCTTCTGTTCTTTTGCCAAAAATTCCCTTTACGGCTTCCACCTTCTCGAAACCCTTGAAGTAATCGGCAAATGTGCATTTCGATGATCCCATTTTCATTATCCTGTTCAACCGCAGTCTCCTGAATAGTCGAAGTATCCTGAACGCGATGTACTCAAGCCACTCCATGCTCGTTAACCGCTCCTACTCGAAGGCTGGAAGGTATTCAAGCTTCATGCCCATGCGGGCTAAGTCCGCAGGGTTTTCTACGCATCCCATGCTGGCGTCAATGTTGCGGTGCATTGGGTGAACCCACATACCTGCCGGCACAAGGTTAAATTGCAGTGGGACTTCCATTTTTACCCCATACCTACGTTTCAAGTCCCTGATGAATTGTCCTCTTCTACAAGCAACACGAGCTGACGCATAACTTTGCAACAGTTGTGGCGCGGCAAAGGCGCCTATCCCATGCCACAATACCGCGTTTTCAGGCGAACCAAGCGAGTAAAGGAAGAACTGCGGGGAAGACGGCGTTTCCGAGAAACTGTAGTCAGCAAGTTTTTCGCCCGTCACTTCAAAGTCGTCTTCAGCCTGTGCGATACTAACGTCATCTGGGTCAATCGCGTTCGGATAAAGCCTTGTAGTTTTGTATTTGACGCTGATGTTTTCGAGTTTGGCTTCGTTGAAGTGGATTCTGCCTCGGGCGGCGCGCTTGGAACCGTAGCCCTTCTTCGAGTGCGGCACAGTCAGCAGCGTGGTTCGCTTTGTCATGCTTCTTCCCATACAGTCATACGCTTGTTTAACTGCGCCGTAGTCTCTATGAATTTCGCTAATTATGTGATGCAGCAAGTCGTCCTTTGCTTCGACTTGCAGGGTCGCTAAAGGCATGCGCGACGCGTTGAGCGCTAAGTCGATTCCAAAAATCTCTGAGAGCTTTTCCATCTGCGCGTACTTCACCGCGTCCACGAAATCCAAGTAAGAGCCCTCTGTGGTTTCAAGATAGTGGTTTACGAGTGCTACTTCGCTTTTTGAGATCAGAGTTCCTTCATACTTGGTTACGAACTCTTGGTCTACTCTCAATCCTTCTGTCTTGACATAGGCAACTGGAAAGGCGCTTTGGCCGCTGGTTGCTATTGATTCTTTTAAGGGGTTCATGGAGTACCTGTCTGGCTCTACATCGTCGGTGTTGAGCAGAAACGGCATGATGAGACCTTGCGGCGGTTTTTTCAACGCTTCGCAAACTTGGGCAACATCGTTATCATCTGGCTTGTGCAAGCCGTAGTCTCGAAAGTAGTTCCCGCAAACTTCGAGCATGCGCGCGCCTATGATTCCTTGAACTTCCTCAACAGTTAACTGTGGGTTTGAATACTCGACTGAAGCTCTCAGAAAGAAGCGGTTTGCTCTAAAAGTCGACTTGACTCTGAGGCCGTTTTTGAATCGAAACATGGATACAGGTTTTCCGCTTTTTTCTTCCTCGAAATTGGCTATTTTTTCAACGATGGTTTTCACGCAGGACCATGAGTTTTCAAGGAAATTCTCCACGAGCACGCGGCATAAGTCTTCAGTCATCGAATATTATCCTCTTTCCAAAGATTCCGCTATGTATGTGCAGTTTTTAGCGACAGCGGGACCTAAAAACATTCTCGTTGCACGGAAGTTTTCTCGAAATCCCGCTTTGAACAGCGTTTCAAGAATAGCTGGTTCTTCTGCCATTACGCAGGTGAAGACATCTAGGTTTCTTAACTTGCCCAGGATCGTTTTAAGGAGCGTCACGACGATGTCTACACGGTTTTGACGGCTTATCAGAGGCCCAACCTCAGCCATTTCATCATAAACCTTTGCCGCAACATACCCCATGATTTCATGATTGTCAACCGAGATGTAGCATAGATTGCCCGTGTCAAGAAGAATGGGCTTCAGCAACTTCTCTCTACACGCTCCAAAGCATCGACAATCAAAGTCAATTAACGCAGGAATATCCTGCCTCTTTGCCTCTCTTGGCATGTCTTCAGTTATGGAAGAAACGGGCTTTCCTTGAAAAACCAAAAAATCCACGTCGGGCTTGAAACCAAGGTTCTTGTAGAACCCGATTAAGTGCGGGTAAGCATAAAGCCCGATTGTTTCAACGCCTCTGCTTTCTAGATATTTAGTCGCTTGCTTCACTAGGAGGGTTCCGGCGCCCTTCTTTCTGTGATCTTCCTTAACTATCAGGTTGCCGAACCATCCCACTTTGCCAAAACTAACACTCGTAGCGATACCAACACGTTCTGAGCCATGAAACAGGACAAAACAGCCTTGAGGCTCGAGTTTTGCCATGAACTCGAAATCCTCCAAAGCCTGATTCCAGTCCATCGTGTTGGCAAGTTGAACCGCAAACGGAAAATCCTCAACTCTCATTTCTTTCACACGAAACATGTGAATACACTCTTCCTCTAGGACATAAGCCTATGCTGTGCGTTGGAGAATAGCCTAAACCCGAGGAAACCAGCACCAGACAGTTTTCAGTCTTCGACTGTTGACCATCCTTTTGGAGCGTATTCTTTTTTCTAGACAAAGAATTCTGCGATTGTCCGGGCAATCCGTCTGCAGGCCTGGCTGAATTATAGTGCGCCCGATTTCCGCCGCATTAGTGCACACCAAGGAGCCTGCTTCTGATGCTGTGTGGCTGTAGAAAAACTATAGTCAAGCCCAGCGTCAAAGTTATAACTATTGAACCTGCGGGGCTCAAGCCCTGCCAGCCAAATTCTTCAAGGGTTCCAGCCCAGCGTTTATCAAGGCTCTGAACTAACAAGCAATCCAAAATCAAGCGAGTTTACAAAAAGCAAACACATGTTGAACTCCCAGGTATAACCCAAACGCAAAAATGGTGGGGCTGCCCGGATTTGAACCGGGGTCTATAGAGCCCGAGTCTACAAGCCTAGACCAAGCTAGCCGACAGCCCCGCTTCAGCGCATTTGAAGCTATTCCTCATTGAGGGGTCATAAAATAGTGTTGGTTCCCCTTTAAACTTTTAGCGCCTAGCGAGTGGCAAATCTTCCGCATAACTTCCCCTCTTTTTCTTTTTCTGTTTCTGCGAGTCCGAACAAAAATATGTCAGATGCCGATACGTCTTCAGATTTAGAATAATCGCTTTATCAAGAACAAGCTTAAGCGTTTTTGTGAGAAGGCATGATGAACTTGACTGCCATTTACGACCTTGTTTTGCCCCTGATATTTGCGGGGATGGCAGCGGTCGGTCTGGCGATTTATTTAGGCACTAAATTCGCCCACAGAAGATAGTCGCTTCTATCTTACTCTCCAGCGCGCAACCCGGCGTTGAGTCCAAATGAGGTCAACGTGGGTGAAAGCTGCTGGCAATGTGATAGTTGTTGATCCCATCAGCGGCAC
>Ga0315308_1002315_pt1 | contig 10850 bp, 10 predicted proteins | sample TDP3_MG_FD_203078 | JGI IMG/M metagenome (GOLD analysis project Ga0315308, IMG submission 203078) | Freshwater sediment microbial communities from Lake Towuti, South Sulawesi, Indonesia - TDP3 | ecosystem: Environmental > Aquatic > Freshwater > Lake > Sediment | place: Indonesia: South Sulawesi...
GCTTTTCGAGGCACACGACTTGAACTTGTTTAGCACCCAATCTAAGCGCTGTTAAAGCCACATCCATGGCTACATTGCCGCCGCCTACAACCAAAATTTGTTCTTTTATTTTGACGTCTTTTCTAAGTCGCACGTCTCTTAGAAAGTCTAAGCTTCCGAGGACGTCTGGAGCATTTGATCCCTCTACCTTTAACATTCTGCTCTTTTGAAGACCTATGGCTAGGATCACGGCGTCGTAGCCTTGATTCCTAAGTTCTTTGAGAGTCAGATCCCTTCCAATCGATGTGTTAGTCTTTACATCTACACCTAAGTTTAGTACTTCTTCTAAATCTCTTTCCAGAACACTCTCAGGTAACCGATACTGTTGAACACCATAGCGCATCATACCACCCAGTTTGGGCATAAACTCAAAAATCGACACCAAGTGTCCAAGCCTAGCCAAGTGGTAGGCGGCTGTTAATCCTGCTGGGCCAGAACCAACTATGGCAACGCGCTTCCCAGTTGGCGAAGCCTTCTTCACTCTGGTCTTCCATAGTTTGGCGTCTTGGTCCGTGACAAAACGCTTGAGGGCGCAAATGGAGATTGGGTTGTTGACCTTTCTGCTTTTGCACTCTTTCTCGCATGGTCGGGCGCAAGCACGCCCTAGGATAGATGGAAGCGAAACCTTCTCCCTAACAACTGTAGCAGCTTCTGCATATCGACCTTGTGCTATCAGATAAATGTATTTAGGAACGTCAACACCTGCTGGGCAAGCATATTTGCATGGAACCAAACTGATTTCACGCTCGCCAGCCTTGACCTCTTGGTCCATTAAGGCGCCCGTTGGACAGACTTCAACGCAAGCGAGGCAAAACTTACACCACGAGTCTTTGAGAGTGGATGCTACTGAGCCTGCAAAGACCTCGCCGTTTCGGTAAACAAAGCCTAACGCTTTGACGCCGCGCAATTCTTGGCAGGCTCTGACACAGCGTGTGCAACCAATGCACAAATTGTAGTCACAAACGAAGAGCGGTTCATCCTTGACTATTGGAAGACCTGTTGGCACATAACGTGGTGTGTCTTCCCGAATCCCTATGTATTCAGCTACTTTCTCCAGCTCGCAGTTTCCAAACTTAGGGCAGCAACGCTCAACTACTGGTACGTTTGTTGAGCATGGTTCTCGGGTGCAACCCTCTTTTTGGGTGCAGATGAGGCAGGCATGGGGATGCTTAGCCAGAATGCGCATCAATTTCTCCCGCCTGGCTTCGCGAACGCGTTCAGCTTCCGTGTAAACTTTCATTCCTTCTGTGACTATCGTATCGCAGGCTGGAACCAGCTCGGGTTGACCTTCAACCTCGACTAGGCATAGGTTGCAGCCCTCAAACTCTTTCTCGGGTGCATCACCTATCAATTGTTTATCGCTACGATAAACCAAGATGCTGGCTTTTGTCTTGCGTGAAGGCGACAAATCAGGGTGATAACACAAAGAGGGAATGTAAATCTCAGCGTTTCGGGTCGCTTCTAAGATGGAAGAGCCCTTTTCTACCTTGACCTCAATGCTGTTGACAAAAAAAGTGACTGTTTCCATGCCACAGACCATGATTGCACCCTTGTCTACCAAGAGTGAGTTATGGCGTTTGGTTCACAGGCAAGTACGCAGGGCATTCTTCGTTCACCCGTCATGGGCTTGCACGGGGCACAACTGTACTTGATTTTTTTGCGGTGCTCCTCCTTCACAGCAGCCATGGTTCCGCCCTCAATGTCATATTCATTGGGTATGAGTTCGAGAACTTGGTTGGGACAGGCATCCACGCACTTACGGCAGCCGTTACACTTGTCAGTGTCAATTATAATGAAGTAATCGCCTGAACCGTCTTTGTAGCCATAGTGCGCCTTCATTTTCTAGCGTAGCCCCTGCTCCTTTTCATACAACGCCTTCGCAAACAATCCGGCACCCAAAGCCCCTGCCAGTATCGGGTCCATCTTAGGCTCAAGAGACTTGATCTTCAAAATCCTCTCAAGACGCTGAACAATGCCCATATTCTTAGCGACGCCGCCAGTTATGACAAAGTCTTTTTCGATGCCTACACGAGTGAGCAAGTCGACAATTCTGTCAGCCATAGCCGCGTGATAAGCAGCCGCAACCTTTTCTTTAGTCCAGCCTTGACGTAACAATGCTAGAGATTCAGCCTTAGCAAATATGACACATGTGTTGCTGACGAGAGGGGGCTCTTGGTCAACGTTGAGCGACACCTTACCCAAATCCTGGATTGGCACGCTAATTAGGTCAGCGAAAACTTCTAGGCCGCGGCCAGTTCCAGCCGCACACTTGTCGTTCATCAGAAATGACAAGACTTTGCCTTTTTCATCGCAACGAATTGCCTTGCAGTCTTGTCCGCCAATGTCCAGCACGGTTCGCACGGTTGGACCATAAATGTAGTGAGCGCCTCGAGCATGACAAGCGATTTCGGTTATGGTCTTCTTGGCAAAGGGAACGTTGACTCTTCCGTAGCCTGTTCCCACAACGTAATGAAGTTTTCCGACATCCAAGCCTGTTCCTTCCAAGGCCCAAGACGTTACTTTTATGGCTGTGTCTTCACTGACACCTCCCGTTCGCATAACTGCGAAAGCGTAGAGTTCACCGTCAACCATTATGGTTGCCTTGCTACCAACAGAACCAATATCGACGCCAGCCGTTAAGATGCTAGCGCGACGCCAGTCTCGGTCGAAAACTGTGCGTCGGTACTCGGGCCATCTCCAGTATTCTTGGGTTTTGACTTCAGCCTGAGCCATTTTCACGTTTCACCTCGCTTGATTAGCCGCTATTACAGCGGCTCCTAATGCACTCACGAATTCTGGAAACTCGGGCACAATTATGTTGGTGTGAAGTTCTTTTTCTAGGGGCGGTAAGAAACCAGGGTTTAAGGCACAACCTCCTATGAGGACGACGTCCTTTTCAACTCCAATTCTTAATACCATGGAGCTGATCCTGCCTGCGATAGCGTCGTGAATAGCTTTGGCTATGTCCTCTTTGGATATTTTAGAATGAATGAGTGACACCACTTCAGACTCGGCGAAAACGCAGCACTGAGCGTTCATGGGAATCGTGTTAGCTGACTTGAGTGAGAGCGGTCCCATGTCTTCAACCTTCACCTCTAGGGCTCTCGCCATAGCTTCAACGAAGGTTCCTGCTCCTGCGGCGCAGCGCTCGTTTATCACGAAGTCTTTCACCTTGCCGCCTTCCACTTTGATTCCTCTGCCCTCTTCCGCACCCACGTCTATCACGGTTTTGACTGTTGGAACCACTTGAAAGGCGCCTGTAGCGTCAGCCACAACCTCCGAAACCACCTCATCAGCGTTGATTGGATGCTTCTGCAATACAGAGTTTCTACCCATGCCTGTGGCCACAACTTTCTGGATGTTACCTCTGGAAAGCCCAGCTTCTTTTAGCGCCATTTCAAAAACGTCGCTGGCTGACTTCAAAATGTCGAATCCGACAAGCGTCTTTGCCCTAGCCAACACCTTTCCGTCTTTCAGGATGACAACCTTGGCAAATTTGGCTCCAACGTCCACTCCTGCAGTTATCATCTCTTCATTTCACTCCTTTAATTTTTTTAAGCCCATGCTCTCAAAGAAAGTGCCTAGGCGTGCCATAGTGCCTGCGAGGTCGAAGTCTCGTTCGTCGCCCATGTTGCCCTCAAACGGAAATACTGGAATGCCTGCTTGAATCAAGCCGAAACGGTTCTCGGCTATGTGGAGGCTGAGGCCCTCGCAGCCACGGTTGTAGTGAAGTAGCACGGCGTTGACTTTCCATTGTTTGACTATGCTCTCCATCATCTTGGTCTTTAGTTCTGGCTCGTAGAAGTGAGCCCATTCCGGCTTATGCAACGTCCACATGACTAGGGCTTGCAGGGCTTCGTCTCTTGTCTGCGGCTTTTTAGGCGGTATCGGCTTAGGTGCCCATGTGCTGTCGGGCTGGTATTGCCACATGCCTATTAGGCCGAAGGTGTAGAGAGAACCAACTGACACGGCGCCGTATTTTTCCATTTCCCTAAAGATTTTTAAGAAACCCCATGGGGGCTGCGTGTCGGTTATGACACGGAATCTTTCATAAGGCACGGCGGCTATGCCTTTCTTAACGCGGTCTTTAACTTCGTCTCTTAGGGTCTCATAGAAAGCTACGCATTCTGGTCGATGCTTCATTAAAGTGCCCATCACATACAATGAATACATGGTTTTCTCGTCTAGGGGGGCTGGAACAGCCTGATTGAGGGCGCAGATTTCAGCCCAAAGCGATGTTGCCTTTATTTCGTTCCAGACGGCATCGACCAAAAGGGCATCATTGTATTTTCTTCCTGTCACTTTCTCGAGCCAGTTGATGCCGTCGTTAAGTTGTTCCACAATGTAATTCACTTTGTAGTCTTCTTCGGGCGAAAAGTCTGATGGATAGCCAACTGACACGTCTACAGAGTACATTGGCACTTCTTTGCCCCGTTTTTTCTCCAGCCACTTTACCAGTTGATACCACTTGCCGTGACTGCAGCATATGTGGTCTTGCCAAATGAAGTCAGGCGCAGGATAGCCGTCTACAACCGTGCCGTCTGTGAGAATGTACTTGTCGAGCAGGATTGAACCCCAATAATTGCGCATGTAAGCGCACAAGGTGCGAGGAAAACCAGCCGCCTCGGTTGCGTCATGGCATTTCGCTGCGAAGTCTTTGAAAAAGGCTACAGTCGCACCATAAGGCTCACCTGTTATGCAGTATACATCTTCACCCAAGCCAGCCGGTATAGCGCTGAACGACCAGGCGCCGCCTGCCCATCGCAAGCCGCCTTTTTCATGTGCTTGCAAGTAGTACTCGTAGTAGTTTTTGCGCAGGTTTTTGGCTTGTTCCCAGCACTTTAATGGTTCGGTTGGATACTCTCTAACTTCAATTGCCGCTGTCATTTTAGAACAACCCCTCTAAGCCTATTAACTGCTCCAGAAAGGCTTCAACTCGAGTTCTGAACTGACCCCATGGAACGGTTACGTCAAATTCTAACGGGTATGTTTGCACCCCAACAGCAGCCAAAGCATCTCTCAACGGTGGAATTTCAATCCCGTGGGGGTCGCAGAACTTGTTCTGAATGATTAACGCACCTTTGGCGTTGAATTCCTGTGCAAGCTGAACAGCGTGTTTGAGTCGGGTGAACTCGGGCCAGTCTTTGCTTGGGCAGGGCACACGCAAGACGTAACGAGACGCTATAGCAGCGAGTCTGTCTTCTTGTCCCTCTTTCACATTGTCCCAGAAATAACGTGTTCCAGTGCAGTGTTCATCGATGACGAAGGTGGCGCCCAAGTCTTCAACGTTTTTCATAAAGACTCTGTCGTCGTCTTCGCTTCCGATTATCATTAAGCGAATGTCTGACCGCCGCTCTAATTTGCGGTTTGGCAGTTCTTGAAGCAACTGCTCCAAGAGTCTGCTGTGTTCTTCTTTGTCGACCATTTGGCTGGAGAGAACCATCTCCATGGCTTCTAGACCTGTGAGTTTCGGTGGACTTGTTTTTCTGAATTCTGAGACCTTGCGCATCAGTTCTCGGTTTCTGTTTAGGATTTGTATTCCTTTGTCTAGGTCTTGGTTTGTGATGGTTTTGCCTGTCCATTTTTCTAGGCTCTGTTTGAATTTGGCGAGTTCTTGGGTTAGGTATGGTGTGGCTTGAGTGGTTTGGACGCCGTGTGGCACGTAAATGTAGTAGGTGTAATTGATGGGTATGTGCAACCGCCAAGCGTTGAACGTCTGCCGCAGGTGAAGACAAGACTGCCCCTCAACAATCCCGTCTAGGTAATCGAATTTGCCCTTGAGACCCTGAGCCAGGCAGTCGCGGCAGAAGTGGCAGTACATGGCAAAAATATAAGGCTCCGTAACCGTGGGCGGCTCATGACTGCCCAGAATCCTAACCGGTAAAATGTCGGCAGCGCACAAGATTTCCTCCGGCACGTAAGTGCAGAGGTAGCCGACCACTCGGTTTCCAGCGTGTTTTTCCTTCCAAGCCTTTGCATACTCGTGCCGATTGTCTATCCATTCTCTAAATTTTCCAAAGACTTCTTCAGTCATACGTCAAGCCTTCTCATATATTCCATATATAAATTGGGGTTTTTAAATATAAAAATTTTGCATTTATATTTGAACAAAGGAAAGTAAGAATGCTGCGGTGCTGAAGACACTTTAACTCTTATGAGCGTGCCGCTAGCTGGGCGAAAGTAGTTTCTTCAGGGCTGTTTCTAGCGCTGGGATTATTTCGTATAGGTCGCCGATGACCACGTAGTCTGCGATTTCGAATATTGGTGCCTCCGGGTCTTTGTTTATGGCAACAATGATTTGAGAATCCCTTATGCCCGCAACGTGTTGAATAACACCTGAGACTCCACAGCTTATGTACAGCACTGGTTTAATCTTGTGACCCGACAGTCCTATCCAGTCTCCCTTGAACCATTTTCTGTCTTCAGCCAGCGGTCTCGTGTATCCAACTTGCCCACCCAGCACGTGGCACAGGCCTTCTAGAATGGTGAAGTCTTCTTTCTTTTCGATGCCACGCCCACCAACGACAACCACCTTAGCCTCCTCAATTTTGACCGCAGCCGCTTGGATAGGTTTGACCTCTACGGTTTCGGTTCTCGGTGTCTCAAGTTGAGGAAGACTTGCATCTATTATCTCGCCCTTTCTTTCTTTGAACGTTGGTTTCTCAAAGGTTCTAAACGGCACACAAGCTATTTGAGGCTTAGTTTGGAACACTTGCGTGACAGAGGCGTTTCCTCCATAAACAATGCGTTCAGTCACTAATCGTCCTTGTTCGTCTAGGCTCAGCTGGGTACAGTCTGGCACGCATCCTGTCTCAAGGCGTGTCGCCAGTCTTGCTGCCAGTTCTCTACCTCTCCTCGTGGAGCCAATCAATAAAATTTCTGGCTTGTACTCCTTGACCAAACTTGTCACAGCGCCAAGGTAGGGTTCAGATTGAAAAGTCTTAAGCTGCAGGTTGTCAACAACAATTACTTTGTCTGCGCCGTAACCTATGACTTCGGCAGCTTGACTTTTGACATCGTGCCCGATCAATAAGGCACTGAGTTGGGTTTGAAGCTTACTGGCTAATACGCTTCCTTTACCAAGCATCTCAATGGTTAAGTCTTTGTTTTCGGAATACACCCAAACGCCCTTGTGCTCACTCATTTGTTTTTCACCTTCCCACAACCCCTTCTTGAATTAGCGCCTTGGCTAGCTTCTCAGCGGTTTCGGCTGGGGTCTCTCCCTTAATGACTATTTTTTTGCGCTCCATTCTAGGAGCTAGAACCGATGTTATCTTGAGGGCTGAGCCTTTTTCACCCACTTTGTCGTTGGATACGCCTAGGTCCGCTGCTTTCCACAGAATCACTTCTTTTTTAGAAGCTTTCATAATAGACATTAATGATGGTATGCGAGGTTCATTGAGTTCTTTGGTTACAGTCAAAAGGGCTGGTGTCTTCACCTTAACTGTTTCATGGCTGTCTTCAAGGGTTCTTTCAACGGTAACCACATCACCTTCGAGGCTTAGTTTTTTCACATACGAAACCAACGGAATACTCAATCGTTCGGCGAGTCGAAGTCCAATCTGCGCGGAGAAACTGTCAACGGATGCTTCACCACAGAGAATAAGGTTAAATTGTCCAAGTTTTTTCACGGCTTCAGCTAGAATATACGATGTGGCCAGCGTGTCTGAGCCCTCAAAAGATGGATCGCTTACGACGTAAGCTCTGTCAGCGCCAATGGCTAGCGCCTCTCTGACAGTTGTCTTCGCGTCTTCAGATCCAACCGTTAAAGTGACCACTTCACCGCCAAGCTTCTCTCTTAATCGTACGGCTTCTTCTAGAGCGTTTTTGTCAAAGTCACTAATCTTCTTCGGCGCGTCAACCGTTATTAAACGCCTAGTCGCTGGGTCTACTTTCAATTGGGACACGTCTAACGCTTGTTTGACACAAACAAGAATTCTGACCATGCTTCAAACCTCTCAAAGCATTCTCTAACCATTCATTCAACCGTTTCATAAACCTTTTCCAAAAAATGGTGAAACATATAAAACCACGAAACCAACAATATTCTTGCGCATATGATGTGCTAAGGAAAGAACAAACATGGAAGTTCTTCAAACGATAGTCAACCCATGGTATGAATCATTAAAAAATCCAAGCGAGTCCCAGCAGCGTGTGTTATTTGACTTAGTCAAGAAATACGAAAAAACCCAGTATGGAATCGACCGCGGCGCACATGAAGTTCAAGACATTGACGATTTCAAGAAAAAGTTTCCCACAATCGATTATAAAGGGCTTACACCGTATCTAAGGGGCATTAAAGAAGGCAGTTACAACATCATTTTGCCTGAGCCGCCGCTGACATGGGTCATGACCAGAGGCTCAACAGGTCCCGCAAAAGTATTGCCTGCAACAAGGACGCATCTTGAACTCATTTTTGCGTGTGGAGCAAGAGCATTAATAAACTATGCGTTGAGAAAAAGAGACTTTGAGGTTCTTACGGGCAAGATCTTGAACCTCAATTTTCCATCCAACGTTCACACCATGGATTCGGAGGGACAAACAATAACTTACGGATACAGTTCAGGAACCTACGCCCGACTCAACCCCATGTTTGAAAAGGTTAGTCTTCTGCCCAGGCAAGAGGAAATAGACGCGTTGGGTTTAGGAGTCACCAAGCCAGACTGGGAAAAAAGATTCGAACTAGCCTACCAGCAGGCGCTCAGCGAAAACATGACCGCTGCAATGGGGGTCACGCCAGTCATCCTGTCTTTTGCAAGATACGTCCAGCGAAAACACGGAAAAAAGCCCAAAGTACTGTGGAATCTTCGAGCTCTCTTCTGCACAAGCGTGCGAAAGATACAGTTTAAGTATGCACCCGTGCTTAGGAGATATTTTGGACAGATTCCAGTGGTTGAGATTTATAGCGCCACAGAAGGTGTTTTTGCTCAGCAACTTGACGACTTACCATATGTTACGCCTAACTACGACAAGTACTTCTTTGAAGTTGAAACCAGTCAAGGAACGAAAATGTTGCACGAACTCAAAAGAGGCGAGTGGGGCAAACTTATAATCTCTTCTTGTATGTTTCCAAGATACGAAATCGGAGACATGATAGAGGCAGCTGGAAAAAACTATTTCCGCGTGTTTGGAAGAAACAATACCTTGACGCTTTTGGAGCATAGGCTCTATAGGCTATTTTTCGGATGGTTCCTCTAAGTCGCTGGTTGCCTCCTCGATGCCATCATCGCTGCATAGACTGCTCCAACTACGATTACTAGCCCAATTATGACGATGAAGAAAGGCCATATGGCTCTTACTGGAAACATCTCAATTACTGCAAGGTAGAACATTAAGCCCACAAAGACTAGGATCAAGCCTCCGACGAGCGAGCCTAAGTACCCCAACTCTCGCTTCTCACGCTTTTCCGTCTTCTCTTTCTTCTCCTTCTCTTCTTTCTCACGCTTCTCATGTTTCTCAGCTTTCTCAGCGCGGTAAGGTGCAGAAGGCGCTGCTTCAGCGGGAGGCTGTTCGACTTTTAGGGCGGCGCCACACTTTGGACAGAAGCTCATCTCTTCGCTTACTTTGGTGCCGCACTTTGGACAAAACGACATGTTCTTCACCTTGATCTATTTGGTTTCTTTTATTTGAACACTAAGTATTTAAAACATATACTTTGAGCTAATAAACAAACGTTATATGCTCATATCATGAAAATACTGAAGTTGAGGAGGATGAAATGAACGAGGGTTTTGAAGGGGTTTCAGGCAGATATAGAGAGGGTCTTTTCAGCGCTCTTTCTGCAGGGTTTTTCTTCGTTGTGGTTGGAGCGATTTTTATTATCACACCTAATCTTTTTGATAAGATCGTAGTCTTCTTTAAAGAGTGGCGTCTCGAGCCCCTCTCTCCTAGTTTGAAGGAGATTCGCTTTCCTGCGCCTGCATTTCCTAGGACTCATCAAGAGGTCTATTCAGCAGTAGAGCAATTCTGTTATGTCTGGAGTCTTTTCCAGGTCGTCATTTTAGTGCTCAGGTTTGTTGCCCGTTCACCTTGGAGTAAAAAAGCAGAAACTGTGTCCAATTTTGTTTTCTGGTTGGGGGCGGGTTTTCTCACCCAAACGTTCCTTATTGAAACGACGAGATGGTTTGTATTCTGGTCTGGAATAATAATGCTTATCGGTGTGACGCTGATTATTAGAGCGATTATCTTGGCGGCGGTGCCAACGAGATACCTAACTTGACAGTTTCAAGGTTTAAGAATTGTTTTGTGTTTTTTGTGTGTGTGCGCACGGGTGTAGACCCCCCTCTATTAGGATCCTAATAGGCTCCAAATATGTTTGTTGAGAGGGTTGAGACGAGTATGGGGGTGTCTAGAGTTGGTTTGTTGGTGTGTTAAGGGGGCTGCTTGAATGGGTAAAGCGTTTTTTATTGTGGGGTTGAATTGCATTTGCTTGGGTTGAATGGTTGATTGTGATTGGGTATGGGTGTTCCTTAGACATCATTTCTTTTCATCTGACAATAGGTAATAATCACAATAGATGTCTGTTTCCTAAGTTAAAATGCTTAATGCTCAAAAGAGCAGCCATATTAGGGTGTTTGGTTTTGGTGTTGATGAGGTTAACCGCATTCTTGACTATCTCTATCCTGCCTTAGCCAACGAAACCCAACAACTAAAAACACTCATGCAAGGATAATGCATAATAGACAATGTCAGTATTAAGTAATCAGTGGAGACCACCCATGCAAGCCTCGGAGACATACCAGATAAGCCACGAAGAAATGCGGAAATACGCAGGCCAATACGTAGCCGTCATGAACGGAAAAGTAGTGGCA
>Ga0315308_1002316_pt1 | contig 10850 bp, 6 predicted proteins | sample TDP3_MG_FD_203078 | JGI IMG/M metagenome (GOLD analysis project Ga0315308, IMG submission 203078) | Freshwater sediment microbial communities from Lake Towuti, South Sulawesi, Indonesia - TDP3 | ecosystem: Environmental > Aquatic > Freshwater > Lake > Sediment | place: Indonesia: South Sulawesi...
GTGGTAACATTTTGACTTCTGACAATTCAAAGCCCGATGTGGAAAGCGACCCGACGCGAGAGGCTTTCCAGTTTTATCATCGGCTTTTCCAGGAGAAGATTGTTCCCACTACCGAGGCTGTAGATGTGGATCTATTCCATGCTTTCCGAACCGGGTTCTACCCAATCTTTATCTCTGGCCCCTGGATGATAGAACTCACACGCAACGAATTGGGCAAACAATATGAGGGAAAGTGGGATGTGGCGATGATGCCCAAGAAAAAATTCCCCACATCGTTCGTAGGAGGATGTAATTTAGTCGTTTTCAAAGGGTCAAAAAATAAAGAGGCTGCCTGGAAATTTATTGAGTTTATGAGCCAGCCGGAGATACAGGTGGAATGGTATAGATTGACCACCGACCTTCCCGCAGTTAAATCTGCCTGGCAGGACCCCTTCTTCAATGATAAGCCAATGTTGAGAGTCTTCGGTGAGCAACTCAATTATGCCAAGGCTCCTCCTAATATACCAGAATGGGAACAGATTGCTGATGCTATGCAGAGGCGTATGGAAGAGTTGATTCTGGGCAAGATGAATCTATTCCAGGCACTGGGAACATTGACTAAGGACATTAATGAGATACTGGAAAAGAAACAGAGGATGGCGAGCAAGGGAAGATTCTTCCTGAGCCTCGGTATAATTTTAATTTTTATATGGGGACTTGTTTTCTTGTGGAAAAGGTATCGCCGCAAAGTTAAGGAAATACAAGTGCCGGAAGAGGAAAGAGTTTCTGGTGTTAAAAGAATTATCAGTTCACTCCGAAAATATCGTGCTTCCTATCTTTTTATTATACCATCCTTAACTATTCTTTTCGTCTTTCTGTTTCTTCCCGTGGTTATCTCATTTATTATGAGTTTAACCAACTGGGATATCTATGGGCTTGCCAACTGGAAGAGAATCTCATTTGTGGGACTGGGAAACTATCAGACACTTCTTCAGGATAAAATTTTCTGGAAGTCTCTATTTAACACATTCTACTTTGTAGTGGTTGGAGTCCCTTTCGCTATTTCCCTTGCTCTTCTAATGGCTATTGTTCTGAATGAAGAATTTATTAAATTCAAATCTTTTTTCCGCGCTTCCTATTTTGCACCGGTAGTGACGACACTGGTTGCTATAGCTGTGGTCTGGCGATGGCTCTATAATCCCGACTATGGTTTAATCAACTGGGCTCTACAAACAATAGGCCTCCCCGCTCAGAACTGGCTTGGTGATACAAAGCTGGCTATGCCCTGCCTTATTGTTATGGCGGCGTGGAAGAATTTTGGTTATAACATGGTTATTTTTCTCGCCGGTCTTCAGGCAATTCCCGATAGTCTCTACGATGCAGCCAAAGTGGATGGTGCCAGTTACTGGCAAAGATTTCGCTATGTTACCTTGCCTGGGTTAAAGCCCACAACTTTCTTTGTTACTGTTACCACGATAATAGGATTCTTTCAATTTTTTGCAGAGCCTTATATAATGACCAAGGGAGGTCCATTAAATTCCACGATCTCCGTTGTTCTCCATATGTATAACCAGGGCTTTAAGTTTTTCCGCATGGGTTATGCTTCTGCCATAGGTTATATACTCTTTGGTATTATCGTCGCTTTTACTATTTTGCAGGTAAGATTACAAAAGGGTGCATACGAGGGAGTATAAGTAGCAGATATCAGACGGGTCAGGTCGGTCACTCTTGAGGGTGACGAAGACTGGAGTCCTCCCGAAAGGGAGGAAAGGAAAATGAGAATGAAAAGAGAGCTGAATTTGGGAAAGATTCTTGCAGCGATTAGAAGAGTTTTTATTCATCTTCTTCTATTTGTAGGGCTAGCAATTACTTTAGCTCCATTTATCTGGATGATTTCCACCTCATTTAAATCTACTGAGAGCGTATTTACATTTCCCCCGCAATGGATTCCCGAGCATCCAACTATAGAGCAGTACCAGGCGCTATTTCGTGAGGTAAACTTTTTGCAGTTCTTCAAGAATAGCATTATCGTCGCTATTGGAATAACTCTATTTAGCCTCTTTTTGAACTCTCTCGGTGGGTATGCCTTTGCCAAATATAGATTTCCCGGAAGAGAGAAGATATTTGCTCTACTCTTAGCCACCATGATGGTGCCTGGACAAATAACGATGATACCCGTCTTTCTTATGTTGAAGAGTGTTGGACTTATTAATAGTTATTGGGGACTCATAATTCCCGCAGGAGCAAGTGCTTTTGGAATATTTCTGATGAGGCAATTTATTACCACCATCCCCAACGACCTGATTGAATCGGCAAGGATAGACGGTTGCTCTGAGTTCAGAATCTACTGGTCAATCATCCTGCCCTTGTGCAAACCAGTCCTCGCTGCTCTGGGAATCTTTACTTTTATGGGTTCCTGGAATGCTTTCCTCTGGCCGCTAATAGTAATGATTAAAGAGAATATGTACACGCTACCTGTTGCCCTGGCTAACCTGAGTGGGCAATACGCAACAAAATTTGGCCTGCTTATGGCCGGGGCAGTGGTGGTGGTTGCTCCAGTGATTATTGTTTTCGTTCTGGCACAAAGATATGTAATTAGAGGAGTTGCCGTAACCGGCCTAAAGCAATAGTACGCTAAATAGGAGTAGCGGAGCGATAGCTCCGCGTTATCATCATAATCGCGAAGCTTTGCTTCGCTACTCCAGAGACCTATATGAAGAAGCAGGAAATCAGACTGGAAAAGGGAAGGTTTGTTCTTGGGGACAAACCTTTCTTCTTATATTCTGGGGAAGTGCACTACTTCAGAATTCCCAGAAAAGACTGGAAAGACCGCTTGAAAAAGGCCAAAGCTACCGGGCTCAACACAATAAGTTCCTATATTCCCTGGTGCTGGCACGAGTTCGAGGAGAGTTCTTTCGATTTCACCGGGAAGACCCGTCCGGAAAGGGACTTATTGGGATTCATCAGACTTGCGAAAGAGCTCGGCCTGTATTTTCTCGCGCGTATTGGACCGATAAGCAATGCAGAACTGGTGCACGAAGGCCTGCCCCAGTGGCTTTTGCAGAAACATCCTGAAGTCTATACAGAAGGTAAAGGATTGAGTGACCTGCCCCATGTGACGCTGGTCTCCTACTTGAATCCAACATTCCAGACATATGTCAAGAAATGGTACGAAAAGATATTGCCCATTATCGCCAGAAATCAAGTCACAAAGGGAGGGAATATTATTCTCCTTCAGTTATGCAACGAAATAGGTATGGTCCATTGGGTAAACAAGACTGCAGACTATAGTAGCGATGCTACTGAAATGTACCAGGATTTTCTCCGAAAAAAATATAGTGAGATAAAGGAATTGAACAGAAATTACGGAACCAATTATGGAGATTTCAGTCAAATTGAACAACCTGACGGTTGCGCAGATTCCGGGTGGAAGCCTGTCTTCTGGGACTGGGCCCAATTCTATCGTTGGTATCACGCCACGTACTATCAATCTCTAACCCACCTGGCAAGAACCCATAAGATCACCGTTCCATTGGTAGCCAATATTCCACAATTTTACGATTTTGACGTTAGGGGTAGAGGAATCTATAGTCCCATGACCAACTCAATGTTCCGGGATTTTCCCCTCTACGTTCCTGATGTTATTTTTGGTGGAGCTTACCAGCCTCGTCGTCTGGATTACGATAATTTCCATGATGTAATACTGACTACAGAGACAATGAAGATGATTTCTTCTCCAGATGTGCCCACTATCTGTTGTGAACTCCAAACAGGGATACTGCGTGTTCGTCCTAGAATTCATCCTACTGATGTGGAGCTATTACTGAAGGACTCGGTCAGCCAGGGATTGAATGGAGTAAATTCTTATATGTTTTGCGGAGGCAAGAATCCAGAGGGTTTAGGAGTCTTTGGCTCATACCACGACTGGCAAGCACCGATCTCTTCAGAAGGAGAAGAGAGGCCCCACCTCGAGCCTCTAAAATCTTTTGGCAGGTTTATTAGGACATTTGGAGAGAAGTTAGCATTGACTGAAAAGGAGTTCGACACTGTCTTTGGATTCTATACGCCTTACTATGCTACAGAATACTTAAAAGGAAGATTTGTAGAAGAACTCGAAATGAAGAGAAACCAGCTCTTCTTTGATGGCATGGCAAGGTTAGTTCAACTGGCGGGAATAAACTACTCCCTGAAGGATTTACAGAGAAGTTCTATCGAACAGCTTCTTTCCCGTCCCACCCTCTGGGTATTCTGTCTCGACTTTATGGATGGGGAGACGCAAATGAAGTTAGTTCAGTATGTGGAAAAGGGAGGGAGACTCATTATCTTTCCCACACTACCCACAAGAGACTTATCTTGCCAGAAGGAGACTCTGCTACTGGATGGCTTAGGAATAGAGATTTCGGGAAAGGTAAGAGAGAATCTAGTCAAGGTAAAAGGGAAGGAGATACTCGTTCGGAGAGAGACAACAGTTTTTCGTATTGGTGAAAGCTCAGGTCGTATTCTTGCAAAGACCTTTGAAGGAGAGCCTTGCGGATTGTTGAAGAAGAAGGGGAAAGGTCAAGCTCTAATTCTCGGTTTCGGAATTACCCATGTTTTCGATTACCACATTGATTTGATAAGGAGTTTCGCCAGAGACATGGGTATCAGACCTTCTATTGTAGTCGAGCCAGGCGGAGTTATGGCAACGTTCAGGAGCGCGGCACGAGGGGTAAACACCAGTAAATGGGGGTTTCTTTTCCTCAGCAATTATAATGATGAACCTGAATATGCAAAAATATCAATGAGACTACCCAGTGAGAAGGGAAGAGCCAGGTTGCCCGAGAAAGGTTCGATATATCTTCCCGGGCGTTCCGCTTCCATTCTACCGTTAAATGTTCCTTTAACAGAAAAGATTAGAATAAAATGGTCCACTGTGGAAATTTTGGAATACAAATATGGCAAACAGATAACCTTGGTCATGCGAGGAACAGTGGGAGGCGACGGAGAAGTTGTGATTTCCTGTAAGAGACCAAGAACAGTAGGCATTGACGGAAAGAAAACTCCTTTTAAATATGTAGACGGTTTACTAAAAGTTTATTTTAAGCCAAACAGCAAAGACCAAAACCTAGCTATCAGATTTTAGAAGGAGTAGCGAGCGATAGCTCCACGATATAGTTGCGAAGCTTTGCTTCGCTACTCCAGTTGTGGGAGGGAGTAGCGGAGCGATAGCTCCACGATATAGTTGCGAAGCTTTACTTCGCTACTCCAGTTGTGGGAGGGAGTAGCGGAGCGATAGCTCCGCGATATGATTGCGAAGCTTTACTTCGCTACTCCAGATATAGCGGAAAGAATGGACATTCATCGACCTCCTCATGTATACTTAGATGATATGAGGTATTTCATTACTGCGGGCACTTTTCGCAAGAAGTGCTTGTGGAATACTAAGGCAAAAATTCAGTGGTTGAGTTCTTTATTATGTGAAATATCGGGTAGATACAATATAAATCTTTATGCGTGGATAATTTTACCGAATCATTACCATTTGCTCTTAAAAACCTCACGTGGAGAGGAGCTGGTCAAGTTTTTTCGTAAGCTACATAGCGATAGCGCTAGTTATCTTAATCGGTTAGAGGATGCTCATTCCCGACGAGTTTGGTACCAGTACTGGGATAGATGTATCCGGGACGATAGGGACTTCTGGGTAAGATTCAATTATATTCATCAGAACGCGGTAAAACACGGTTGGGCTGAAAAGATGGAAGATTACGAATTTTCCACTTACAAAGAGTATCTGGAGAAGAATGGTACGGAGTGGATGATGAATTGTTTTGAGCAGTATCCGATTATTGATTTTACGACAGGAGAAGATAACTTTTAGGAATAGCGGAGCGATAGCAATTTTTGGGAGTAGCGGAGTGATAGCTCCGCGGCATAATCGCGAAGCTTTGCTTCGCTACTCCAGGGTTAAAGTGTAAATATGATGGAAGAAAAGAAGTTTCAAAGTCCTTATGGGTATTTTACTTCTGATGGTAAGGAGTATGTCATAACCCGGCCGGATACCCCTCGCCCCTGGGTCAATGTAATCTGTCCGGGTGATTATGGCCTGGTCGTATCCCAGGCGGGAAGTGGCTTTAGCTGGCGCACCAACGTGAAATTGAATATGGTTACTCGCTGGGAACAGGACTTGATCAAGGACGATTGGGGGAAATATCTGTACTTAAGAGACGATGATTCCGGTAATTACTGGTCGCTTACTTGGAAACCGGTATGTAAACCACCGGAAAGTTATCAGTGTCGCCACGGGATAGGTTATACTACGATTAATTCACTCAACAACGAAATTTCCAGTAGCCTTACTCTTTTCGTTCCTCCGGATGAGCCGTTAGAAATCTGGATTGTCAAGTTAAGAAATGAATCTTCCCGAAAGCGTATGTTGACTCTCTTCACTTATCTGGAATGGCGGCTTGGTACGGTAACAGATAACCATCGGGAATTTCATAGGACTTTCATTGAAACAGAATATGTGGAAGAAGAAAGTGGTCTCCTGGCAAGGAAGCGTTTGTGGGAACTGGGGAATAGACAGGGACAACAATGGAATATGGACTGGGGATACCTTGCGTTCCATTCCTCCAGCATTAAACCTACACACTTTGTCTCCAGTAGAGAGTCTTTTCTGGGAAAGTATGGCTCATTGGAGAATCCTGCCATCCTGAAACGAGAGCACTTGGCGCCAACTCCTCTTACCCGGCCGAGTCCATCTAAGTGGGACGACCCCATAGCAAGCCTGCAAATCAATTTCCAATTAGAGGGTTACGAGGAGAAAACAGTCGTCTTCACTCTCGGTTGCGCCAAGAATAGAAAACAGGCGGTATTTCTAATCAGAAAATATAGAGATGTAGAGAAGGGAGCGGAGGCTTTAGAGAAGGCGAGAAGATTCTGGGGGGAATATCTAACTAGCCCTTTGGTGGAGACGCCTGACGAAGGCTTCAATATTATGAACAATATCTGGCTCAAATACCAGGCTCTCTCAGCCAGGCTCTGGGGAAGGACGGGATACTATCAGCTGAGTGGAGCATACGGTTTCCGGGATCAACTCCAGGACAGTCAAATATTTTTGCCATTCGAACCGGAATTGACAAAAAAGCAGATTCTCCTCCACGCCCAACATCAGTTCAAAGATGGCACGGTCTACCATTGGTGGCATCCTGTCTCTGAAGAGGGCAGAGTCACTGGAAAAACTGATGACCTTCTCTGGCTCCCCTATGTGACAGTAAACTACTTGAGGGAGACCAAAGATTTTCGCATCCTATCCGAAAAGGTTCCTTATCTTCCTGAGGTCGGAAAAACGGGGAAGGCGAAATACGAAACAGATACTCTGTATAATCATTGTAAGCGAGCAATAGAAAAAGTGCTCAACAGGTTCAGCGCCAGAGGCCTTCCTTTGATTGGAGAGGGTGATTGGAATGACGGGCTGTCTTCAGTCGGCAACAGGTGGAAAGGAGAAAGCATATGGCTGGCACATTTCCTTTACGGGATTTTGAGAGATTTTGCTGAAGTCGCAGAAAGGCAAAGAGAAAAGAATCTTGCGAGAAGGTATCTTAAGGGAAGCAAAGTTTTGAAAGAGAAGATAAACAGGTATGGTTGGGATGGGAGATGGTACATCAGGGCGACAAAGGACAGCGGTGCTCCTATAGGGAGCTCAAAGTGTAAGGAGGGAAAGATATTCCTCAATGCCCAGGCCTGGGCAATCATAAATGGAGTAGCTCCCGAGGAGAGAGCCAGGAAGTCTATTGATTCCGTGGAAAGAATTCTGGGCACAAAATATGGCCCGCTCCTTTTCCATCCTGCCTATTCTAAACCAGATGAAACAATAGGTTACCTTACCCGCTACGCGCCCGGCGTAAGAGAGAATGGAGGAGTATATACCCATGCTGCCGTTTGGGCAGTAATGGCGGAATGCATAATGAAAAGGCAGGAAAAGGCGTGGCAGTTTTATCTCGGAATATGTCCTCTCTATCGAGGGATGGATTCGGAACTATACAAGGCTGAGCCTTACGTGACGCCCGGTAATGTGGATGGCCCTGCTTCACCAAACTTTGGCCAGGCTGGCTGGACCTGGTATACCGGTTCGGCTGCCTGGATGTGGAAGGTGGGCATAGAGTGGATTCTGGGAGTGAGAGCATCCTTTGACGGTTTAATTATTGACCCTTGCATTCCCCGGGAATGGAAGGGATTTAGAGTTGAGAGGAGATTTCGAGGAGATACCTACCAGATAGAGGTGGATAATAGTAAAGGCGTCTCCTATGGGGTGGAAGAGGCAATGGTAGATGGAAAGAAGCTGGAGAGAAAAGAAGGAACACCTCCTTATGCAATTATTTCAAGTTTTGGTGACGGAAAGACGCACAGAGTTGTAATCAAATTGGGCTGAGACAAAATTTTACAAAAATTTTACAAATCTTTTACACATCTGTAATATCTTGCTTATATACTTTTGGCAAAAGCATATTCCGAAAGGGCAAACTCCGAGAGATCGGAGGACGTCCCGATTTTCGATCGGGACTCCGACTGAGAAGTCGGAGCAAAGCTCAGGGACCAGCGCGGCGAAGGCTTAATTTGTTTGCCTTCTAAAGTTTGGTTTTCCTGTTTAGTCTGCCGAGCTGCCGATAACGCTTCCAAGACGCTATAGGTAGCTCGGCTTTTTGATATATGGGAGCAAGGGTAATCAAAAATATTGAAGGGGGGTGAGTATCTGTAGTAGGTTTTGAAAATTCAGTCCAAAGGAGGGAAAAATGGAAAGGAAAGCTATCTGGTTAGTAGGAGTCTTAACGCTGGTTTTAGTTCTTGCAGGTCTGGGAACTTCTTTAGCGGTAGTGGATCAGACAGGCTCAGTTCCCGCCAGCGCCACACTTGGCGCATCCACTTCACTCACAGTCCAGGCTAAGAGGATTAGTGACAATGGAGCAGTTGCCTCAATCGACTATGGTTCTCTACCTGGAGGCACGGGAAACAAGTTGGCTCCCCAGTATGTAGAAGTACAGGTGGCAAGCAATTACGCACCGTGGGAGTTAGAGGTTTATACCAGTAACTTCGCTGCTGCGCCTTCTACTACCACCTGGGGATACCAGTATGGTGGAATGGTGGACACAGGCGCCGATGGAGGTCATCGTGTGGCTATGGTCTGGCAAGCTTATAGGTCAACCACAACTGTATCTGACCCACCGGCTGGTCTCACAGGCTGGACATATCTCAAGGACAAGAGAGACCTGAATATTCCAGGAACACCAGCTGACGAGAGCTGGGCAACTGCTCATACCGATGGGTATACGAACATTGCTTATGGCGGGCCTGATTATATGAATGTGGTTGAACCGGGCACAACAGGAGTTCCAGACACTGACAAGAAATTGATGGTCTATCTGGGTGGTATATTTGGCTCAGCACCAGTAGACACTTATAGTACCACATTCAGGATTGACCTTTATCACGAGTAAGAAGGCTCGTAGCTCCGGAGTGATAGCTGTGCCGTCGACAGGGAGTTGCGGAGCGAATGTTCTGCATGATGACAGCGAAGCCTTGCTTCGCTACTCCAATTCTGCAAAGGAGTAGCGGAGCGCCAGCTCCGCGTCAGGAGAGAACAATGTTAAGAAGAAACTTCTATCTCCTGGTAGGACTCTTATTTCTATATTTTTCCTCGGTCCTTTATGCCGGGATTGGAGTAGAGCCCACCGTGACCGAGATTAGCCTTTCCCCGGGAGAAAGGGAAAAGGGAACGTTTACCGTATCAAATGATGGGGATAAGGCTATCCAGGTAAAAGTGGAAGTGGAAGATTGGATGAGAAGAGGGGAACGGATTGAGGTTCCTTCCTGGCTTGAGGTTAAGCCCCTTGAATTTGAGCTTGGCCCCGGAGAATTAAAGAAAGTGAAATACAAGATAGAAGTACCCGGGGAGACAACGGGTGAACTCGCGGCAATGGTCTTTTTTGGTTCCCTTACCTCCGCTGCCGGCGGAGTAGGGATAAAAACGCGTTTTGGAGTGAGCATCTATGTAGCTATTAAGGGAACAGAAATTGTGGAAGCTAATATTGAAAAGTTGGATGTGGCGAAATATGGCACCGAGGACTCAGATAATTATGGAATCAATTTTGGAGTGACGGTGGGAAATATGGGCAATGTACATATTCGGCCTAAAGGGAAAGTGGCTATAGAAGCTAAGGAAGGCAGTAGAATAAAGGACGTAGATATCTTCTATGGCCTTCCAGTCTTACCTCAGGGTAAGAGAACATTTGCAGCGAACTGGAAAGGCGGAGTCCTTCCTCCCGGCGAATATAAGGGGAAAGCCACCATCAGCTATGGCGAACTTTACGGTCTAAAAGACAAAATTTCTATATATGAGACTCTATTTTCCGTAAATGAACAGGGGGAAATATCAATAGAAGGTAGAGAGAATGACTAAGAGAGTTTTGCAGATAACCACTACTATGGCTTTAATTCTTCCGTTATGCCGAATCGTCTTTGCTGGGGTTGACCAAACAGCGGGAGTAACTGTTAATAGTGTTCTGCAGGAACCTATCACTCCTGGACCGGTTCTGGATGATTTCAATGATGGTGGAATACTCAATAACTGGGGGTATAATACTGGTGCATTTTATAGTGCGGGAGCAAGTTGCGTTGATTCTCGGGATGCAACTTCTCCTCAAGAGGGTGCGTTCTGCCTAAAACTAGACTATAACGTTTCAACCTCAGGGAGTTATGCCGGGTACTTTAGCCAATTGGGAGGGAAAGACTTAAGTAGCTATACTTCTATCTCTTTCTGGGTCAAGGGAACGGTGGGAGGGGAACTATTTAAAATAGAACTTAAGAATAATAGTGCCAGCCCTGACCGCGACCATGCG
>Ga0315308_1002317_pt1 | contig 10840 bp, 10 predicted proteins | sample TDP3_MG_FD_203078 | JGI IMG/M metagenome (GOLD analysis project Ga0315308, IMG submission 203078) | Freshwater sediment microbial communities from Lake Towuti, South Sulawesi, Indonesia - TDP3 | ecosystem: Environmental > Aquatic > Freshwater > Lake > Sediment | place: Indonesia: South Sulawesi...
TGATAGGCAATACCATGGCAGTTGAGTGGGTAGAACCTCCTTCTTGAAGCCCAAGATGACCATTTCCATCAATCGTCTCGGGTTGTGTTCAGTGGTTAGTCTCGCAACTGGACAACCGCTTGAACACCGTCCGCACTGAATACATAGAAGAACACCTTTGCCTCTAGGAGTGTTCGCTACCTCTCCCATAAAACCTAGGTCAAGTTCGCTCATAGCTATCATCACCAATCTAATAATTGGATACAGAAAAGAAGCACATGTGAAAGGAGCCTAATATATTTTAGCCTTTATAATACTTCAAACTTAGCGCAAGAGGAAACTAGAAGATACATCCTCGAAAATTTGTAAAATTTCTTTTCTTTTTTCAATTCACAGAGAAAGGCATGTTTTAACCGTTAGGAAACACTAAGAAATCCTTTTTCTCAGGATTCAAGGGTTCTACTGTAACATATTTTGCTTGGTTTTTCAAGCGCCTTGTTCACGGCTATAACGGCGATGCTTGCGCCGTTGTCTGCTATCATATTCAACTCCGAGATAACTGTTCTTAGAGTAGGGAGCTCGAGAACGTCTCTAAGGAGTTTTTCATGCTCACTTCTAATTGCTCTGGCCATTTCCAAGAGATTGCTGGCAACTGCGATGTCTCCATTGAAAACACAGTCCATGGCCTTCAAGAACACGTTGTGCGCCAACTCACCCATGTTGGCTATTCTGGTCATCACTTGCTTACTTGCTTTTTCTCTGCCACGAGTCTGAAGTTCAATTGCCCTTCTTGCAATGTACTCGGCGCGGTCTGCAATTAGTTCAAGATACCTTGTGATTAACGTGTAGTACAATATGTGGGAGGGTTCCTCCAAACCTATCTTGTCACCCAGGGTGTGATCAAGTTGAGCAGAGAGGAGCAGTCGCAGAGCAAGCCAGTACAGCATGTCGGCTTCATCTTCTCGATGAATTGCGTCGTCAGCCAAATCCTGATTAGATTCCATAAGCGCCTGCATCGCGTCCGTGTGCATAGTTGAAGCGATCACAGACAACCTACGCAGGAGCATGTCTAATTTGAATCTGGTTGGGTCTATGGAACATTGAAGGTCTATTTTTTCGGGTGTTTCTTGGACAATGCCCAACCCCAGGAGTCGGTGTGTGATTTTGTGCACTTCATCGATGTGCATTCTGCTTATTCGTGAAGAAGAAACCACGCTGAACACGTCTCTTGCGAGAATGTAGTTGCCCACGATAAGTCTCTCAAGCATTCCAGGTTCATTGCAGAGGTCTGAGTTTATGACGTATTCTTCTGCTTGTGTCTTTCGTTCCACCATGCTGCTTGGGACCAGTTTTAGTGACCCATCTTTTTCTGTAAAGAGCATGACGAGGTCGCCTTGTTTTAGACCTAACTCCTTTGCCCAGTTTTTCGGCAAAGATATGCTAAATGTGGAGTAACCGACTCGTTGGACTTTTCGGCTTTCCATTGTTTTGAGCCTTCTATTTACTTCTATATAGATATATCATCTCTATAAGCGAAGTATATATATGTTATGTTTGAATTAAGTTTGACATAAGAGCTAAGAACAAAAGAGGAATTCCAATGCCAGAATGGGCAACAGTAAGCATTAGAGAAGAACTGATAGAGGAAATAAGAAAACTGATGAAAAAGACGGGACGCTACAGAAGCATTTCAGAGTTCGTAGCAGAAGCAATTAGACTGCGCCTAGAAGAGACAGCTCGCCAAGGCGAAACGATTACAGAATTACCCGCAGAAGCCTCTCCAACAACGAGTTTGCAAGTAACTCCCGTTTCCATGGCGACCCCCGAGATAACAGAGGGCACCAGAGGTTACATAAACGTCCAACTGCAACGGTCAGAACAGATATGGTGGGTCTTAGTTAGAATGTTTGGAGACCTTGTTCGAAAAGACGTCAAGGTAGACGCTGAATATGCGCGTCAACTACGAAACTGTAGAACCTTGATAAATTTTGTTCGCTCTCACATATGTCCAGAATGTGACATAGAGTTGGCAAACGAGAGATTACCAGATCTGCAGAATAACCTTGAAAAGGTTAAGCGAGACCTCATCGCAACCGCCATCTGCGTCTGTGACGACTATGCCAAGGACTGGATAACTGAACTCGACAAGGCTGAAAGAGGTGAATTTCGAGAAATTCCAGCCATCGGACCAAGATTTGTCCCAGGTTTACCTAGAAATAGCAACATTGGATGGACAAGAATAACATTGTCAAAGTCAATTCCAAAGGAAAGAGTGGAAGAAATATCAAGAATGCTCGGTGTAGAGGTGAAGCCCGAAAACAGTCTGCATTTTGTGGTGCGCGGCGAGAAAAAAACTGTCAAAAAAGCCGTTGAAATGCTTTATCAACTCCAATCAAGGTAAAACTCGGCAAGCCTTCGAAAAGGAGGGTGAAACAGTTGAGCGGCAAGGTGGGAGCAACACTCGTCGTGGGTGGCGGAATCGCTGGAATACAGGCGGCGCTTGATTTGGCGGACGCGGGGTTCAAAGTCTATATGCTTGATGAATCGCCGAGCATCGGAGGAACCATGGCGCAGTTGGACAAGACCTTCCCAACAAACGACTGCTCAATGTGCATCCTAGCGCCAAAACTTGTAGGCGCTGGGAGACACCCGAACATCCAGTTGATAACTAATGCAAAGTTAGAAGAAGTCAATGGTGAGGCGGGGAATTTCAAAGTCAAAATAGTGAAGAGACCCAGATACGTGAACGAAGAAAAATGCAATGGATGTGGCGTCTGCGCCCAATACTGTCCTGTTGAGGTGCCCAACGAATTCGACGAGAGACTGGGCACTCGAAAGGCGATTTATGTTCCATTTCCTCAGGCTGTCCCCCTAAAGTACGCAATTGACGAGGAAAATTGTCTCAAGTGCGAGTTGTGCATGAACGTCTGCAAAGCCGGAGCCGTCGACTTTAATCAAAAACCCGAGGTGCTAAACTTTGACGTTGGAGCAATCATTCTTGCACCTGGTTTTGAGGAGTTTGACCCTCGCTTAAAGAGCATGTATGGTTACGGTAGATACCCAAACGTTATTTCCAGCATCGAGTTCGAGCGCACTCTGAGCGCATCTGGACCGTACGGCGGAAAAATCTTGCGCCCCTCTGACGGAACGATTCCTTGGAGGATAGCTTTTGTACAGTGTGTGGGCTCCCGTGACGCCTTGGTTGGAAACAACTACTGCTCATCCGCCTGTTGCATGTACGCCATAAAAGAGTCGGTCATAGCCATGGAGCACACGCCAGGCGTTCATTGCACCATATTCTTCATGGACATGCGAGCGTTCGGAAAAGAGTTCGACGCATACTACAATCGGGCGGCGGAAGAGTACAAAGTAAGATTTGTTAGGTCGAGAGTCTCAAGCGTGCACGAAATACCCGAAACACAAAACCTTATAGTACGACATGTGGAGGAAGAAACGCCAAAAGACGAGGAATTCGACCTTGTAGTGTTATCGGTTGGAATGAGACCGCCCAAACGCGCTCAAGAAATGGCCAAAATTCTTGGTATAAAATTAAATAAGTACAATTTCTGCGCAACAGATGTGTTTTCGCCAGTGGAGACATCTCGCCTAGGGATATATGTTTGCGGCGCCTTTGCCTCTCCGAAAGACATTCCCGAAAGCGTGGCTCAGGCGAGTGGCGCTGCCGCCAAGGCGGGTAGCATAACAGCGTCGGAGAGAGGCAAACTAACCGTTGCGAAGGAGTATCCGCCTGAGAGAGACGTATCTGGAGAGGAACCACGCATCGGTGTGTTCGTGTGTCACTGTGGCATCAACATAGGCGGTGTGGTGAACGTTCCAGAAGTGGTTGAATACGTTAAGAGGTTGCCCAACGTCGTTTACGCTGAACATAATCTTTACACTTGTTCGCAGGATACTCAGAAGGGCATTCGTGAGAGAATAAAGGAGAACAATCTGAACCGTGTGGTCGTGGCTTCTTGCACGCCCAGGACACATGAGCCACTTTTCAGAGAAACCGTTCGAGAGGCTGGACTAAACATTTACCTCTTTGAGATGGCAAACATCAGGGACCAGTGCTCATGGGTTCACATGCACGAGCCTAAAGAAGCCACGGAGAAGGCTAAAGACTTGGTGAGGTCTGTTGTCGCCAAGGCTCGTTTGTTGAAGCCGCTGCCAAAGCCCATAATAAAAGTTGTTCCTTCAGCACTAGTCATTGGCGGAGGTCTATCGGGAATGGTTGCTTCGTTAGAGTTGGCGAAGCAGGGTTTTGAGGTTCACTTGGTGGAGAAGGACAAGGAACTGGGCGGATACGCCCGAAAAATCCATTATCTGCTTGGGTCTGAAGACCCCCAGGAACGGCTGAAATCGATTGTTAAAGAGGTTACAGAAACCGATAAGATTCACGTTTATCTTAATTCGGACGTAAGCGACATTAAAGGCTATATTGGAAACTTCAAGACGACGCTAAGCAACAATGGTGAAAAGAAGGAGATTGAACACGGCGTCGTCATAGTTGCAACGGGCGCCATAGAGTACAAGCCAACAGAGTATCTGTACGGAACCGACGAAAGAGTCCTTACACAGCACGAGTTGGAAGAGAAACTCGCCAGGGGTGATTTCAACGCAAAAATGGTTGCCATGATACAGTGCGTCGGTTCAAGAAACCATGAGCGCCCAAACTGCTCAAGGATATGCTGCGGTCAGGCGGTTAAAAACGCTCTGAAGATTAAGGAGTTGAGCCCTGAAACCGACGTCTACGTCTTGTACAAGGACATGAGAACCTTCGGATTTAAGGAAGATTACTACCGTGAAGCAGCCGACCAAGGAGTCATATTCATACGCTACGACGACGAAACCAAACCAGAAGTTGTTAAAGAAAACGGGAAACTCATAGTCACGGCTTGGGAACCTGTTCTGAAGACATGGATTCCAGTGGAGCCCGACCTCCTCGTTTTGAGCGTGGCTACCATTCCAAACCAAGACAATGAACGCTTGGCTGGAATGTTAAAGGTGCCGTTGACCAAAGACAAATTCTTCCTTGAAGCACACATGAAACTCCGACCAGTTGATTTTGCCACCGATGGGGTGTTTCTCTGCGGTATGGCGCACTCACCCAAATTTATAGATGAGAGCATATCGCAGGCGTGTGCAGCGGCTGCCAGAGCAGCAACTGTGCTGTCGAAAACGGCTTTAGAAATGGAGGGAAGCATAGCCAGTGTTGATAAAGAGCTTTGTAGTGGATGTAAAATCTGCGCATCTGTGTGCGCATACAACGCCATCGAAATGGAAGAGAACGATGAAAAACCCGTTGCAAAGGTTCTTGAAGCGTTGTGCAAGGGCTGCGGCACATGCGGTTCGTCATGCCCAACAAAGGCAATCACCATGGGGCACTTCACAAACGAGCAGATTTTGGCGCAGGTTAAGGCTGCATTAGTGGAGGAAGTGAAACATGACTGAAACAGGGTTTGAGCCAAAAATTGTCGGCTTTTTATGCAACTGGTGTGCCTATGCAGGCGCAGACTTGGCTGGTGTCAGCAGGTTGCAGTATCCACCCAACGTGAGAATCATTAGGGTAATGTGCAGCGGACGAATAGACCCTGTGTTTGTGCTAGAGGCGTTTAAAGACGGTGCAGACGGCGTGCTAGTGGCAGGATGCCATATCCCTTCAGACTGCCATTACCTATCGGGCAACTTTAAGGCTCAGAGAAGAATCTTTCTCCTAAAGAAGGTTTTAGGGCAGTTCGGCATTGAACCAGAAAGACTCAGGCTAGAATGGGTTTCCGCCTCGGAAGGCGACAGATTCGCCACGGTTATTAGGGAGATGGTTGATGAAGTAAGAAAACTCGGTCCAAGTCCATTAAAGAACGGGGGAAAAAGTCATGAGTGAGAAGAAAGCCACGTTGAAGATTTCAGACATAGACATGAAATTCAAGAATGAGGTAAAAAAGATTCCAGGAGGAGAACGCATCATGATGTGCTTCCAGTGCGGCACATGCACAGCCGACTGCCCCATCGCCAGATTCAGTGACTCATACAGACCCAGAAAAATCCTGCGAATGGCACAGTTAGGCTTAAAAGACAAGGTTCTATCAAGCGACCAACTCTGGCTCTGCGCAGCCTGCTACACATGCGTTGACCACTGCCCCCAAGATGTGGAAATATCCAGCGTTATCAGAGCACTTAGAAACATAGCTGTAAGAGAAGGCTACATGCCAACTGTTTTCAAAGAATTAGCAGGAGCCATTCTGGAAACAGGCCTAGCCTACAAGATTCCTGAACTCAGGCTGAAAAGACGACAAGAAGCTGGATTACCTGCATTGCCAAAGGCCAACGTGGAAAGCGTTTCGAAGCTGTTCAACCAAACAGGCTTTTCAAAACTGGTACAGAAAGGAGGAAACTCTAATGCCCGAACTTAAGTATCTGCTATTTCTCGGATGCGCCATACCCTACAGAGTAGCCAGTTACGAAATCTCAGCCAGAAAGATTGCTGAAAAACTGGGCATAGAATTGGTTGAGATGCCCGACTACAACTGCTGTGGGCTTCCCTTAGACCCAGCGAGCCACGACGTTATGCTTACACTCGCAGCTAGAGACCTATGCATCGCAGAACAACAAGGGCTGAACATCATGACCCTTTGCCCAGGATGCGCGGGAACACTACGCAAGGTGAACAAGATGCTCAAAGAAGACAAACACGAGAGAGAAAGGGTCAACGGCTACTTGAAAGAGGTAGGAATGGAGTTTAAGGGAACAATCGAAGTCAAACATTTGATGCAGGTTCTCGCCGAAGATGTTGGACTCGAAAAGATCAAGGAAACCATCCAAAAACCATTAACCAACCTCAGTGTTGCAGAACACAACGGATGCCATGTTGTGCGCCCACAGAAGCACATAGGTTTTGACGATCCAGAGAACCCAAAGATTCTCAAGAGCCTCATAGAGGTGACTGGTGCCAAGTGCCTAGATTATTTAGACGAGACAGAATGTTGCGGTGCGCCCATAATAGGCGTGAACGACAAGATTCCCCTTTCCTTAGCACGAGACAAGCTCACTCACATGAAGGCAGTCAACGCTCAAGCGGTCATAACCGTTTGTCCGTTCTGTCACATGATGTTCGACACCAACCAGTCCAGGATTGAGAGAATGTTCAACGAAACGTATGGCATGCCTGTTTTGCACTATCCTCAACTGTTGGGCTTAGCCATGGGCTTCACCCCAGAAGAATTAGCCCTAAAAGAACTGAGAGTTGACGCTTCTAAAGTGGTGAGTCTAATATGAGCAAGCAAAAACTAAAGTTCGCCTTTTATTGGGCGGCGAGCTGCGGTGGCTGTGAAATAGCTGTCTTAGACACGGACGAGAAGATACTTGACGTCGTAGCCCTCGCGGACATCGTGTTCTGGCCAGTAGCCATAGACGTCAAGTACAAAGACGTTGAAGCCATGCCCGACAATAGCGTAGACGTCTGCTTCTTCAACGGGGCCGTAAGAAACGAGGAACAAGAATACTTGGCTAAGCTCTTACGAAAGAAATCAAAGGTCTTAGTGGCTTTTGGTTCCTGCGCCCATCAGGGTGGCGTGCCAGGCCTAGCAAATGTAGCTGACAGAAAAGAAATCTTTGAAACTGTGTACTTGAACAACCCTTCAACCGTCAACCCGAAAGGTGTGGTTCCTCAACCGTCTTTTAAGGTTCCAGAAGGAGAAGTGAAAATACCAGAGTTCTACGACACCGTTAGGACACTGGATCAAGTTGTTGACGTTGACTACTACTTACCAGGCTGCCCCCCACATCCAAAGAGAATCTTTGCTGCAGTTGACGCCATAGCAAAGGGTGCATTACCTCCGAAAGGTTCGGTTCTTGGTCCAGAAAAATCAGTCTGCGACGAATGCCCCAGAAAGAAAGAGGAGAAGAAAATCAGCAAGATATACCGCGTCTACGAGATTGTGCCTCAACCTGAAAAATGCTTGTTGGAACAGGGAATAATATGCATGGGACCCGCAACCCGAGGCGGTTGCGAAGCTCAGTGTATTAGCGCCAACATGCCTTGTACAGGATGCGGTGGACCGTGCCCAAAAACGACTGAGCAAGGGGCCGCCATGATAAGTGCGTTAGCCTCAATTATAGGGCTTGAGGAAGAGAAGGAGAAGGAGTTCAACCCACAAAAACTCATCGACCAGGTCAAAGATCCCTTGGGCACATTTTATAGGTATTCACTACCAGCGTCTATTCTGCGTAGGAGGGTAAAGAAATGAAGGAGATAAAAATCGATCCGATCACGAGGCTTGAGGGTCACGGAAAGATTCACATATTCCTCAATGACGAAGGAAATGTGGCAAACGCCTACCTGCAGATTCCAGAGTTACGGGGCTTTGAACGGTTCTGCGTTGGGAGAAAAGCCGAAGACTTACCTTTGATAACGCCTCGAATCTGCGGCGTCTGCCCCGTAGCCCACCACATGGCTTCAACCAAAGCCTTGGACGCAGCGTTTCATGTTGATCCTCCGTTGGCGGCTAAGAAACTGCGAGAACTCATGTACAGCGGCTACTATGTCTACGATCACACTTTGCACTTCTATTTTCTCGGTGGACCTGACTTTGTTGTCGGTCCAGACGCGCCTGCTGCTCAACGAAACATTTTGGGCGTGATCAGCAAGGTTGGCTTGGACGTAGCCAAAGAGGTGATCAAGCACAGGGCTTATGGACAAAAGATTACGGCAATGATTGGCGGCAAAGCGACTCATCCAGTTTGTGGATTGCCTGGCGGCATGTCTAAGGCTATCTCTGAGGAGGAGCGTCAAGAGATTGAGAGGATGGCTGAGTCCAGTGTTAAGTTTGCTCAGTTCAGTTTGCAGGTGTTTAATGATGTGGTTTTGAAGAACAAGAAGTACGTGGATCTCATTCTAAGCGACGCTTACAAACTGCGCACTTATTACATGGGCACGGTTGACGACAACAACAAAGTCAATTTTTATGACGGTAAGCTTCGAATTGTCGACCCAGAGGGCAAAGAATTCGCCAAGTGGGCGCCGGCAGACTACTTGAACAACATTGAGGAACACGTGGAAGAATGGACCTACGTCAAACTGCCATACCTCAAGAAGATAGGTTGGAAGGGCTTGATCGACGGACCCGACAGCGGCATCTACAGGGTTGCGCCCCTCGGACGATTGAACGCAGCTGACGGCATGGCCACACCGCTAGCTCAAGAAGAATACAAACGGATGTACGAGACGTTGGGCGGCAAACCCGTGCACGCAACGTTGGCGACGCACTGGGCGCGATTAATCGAACTCTTGTACGCGGCGGAGAGATGCCTAGAGCTGAGCCGTGACAAAGACGTGACCAGCACTGACCTTCGTGGCAAGCTTGGACAGCCCGGTGAAGGCGTGGGTATTGTTGAGGCTCCGAGGGGAACATTGATTCATCATTACGTGCTTGATGAAGAGGGGTTGGCCAAGAAGGTCAACTTGATAGTGGCAACGGTGAACAACGCTCCAGCCATATGCATGTCAATAAGAGACGCGGCTAAGGGCTTGATTAAGGGCGGAGTGGTCAACGACGGCTTGTTGAACATGGTTGAGATGGCTTTCAGAGCCTACGACCCCTGCTTCGGCTGCGCCACTCACTTCGCAGTTGGCGAAATGCCCATGGAAATCAGCATCTACGACCACAACAAAAACTTACTAAAAACAGTGAAAAGATAGACTTGCAGAGTTTGAGTTTTCTTACATCTTCTTTGTTTATGTTAGGTATTCGTATTCGATGAAGAGAGTTATTTTATTGAAGGAGATGAAGGTTCTATATGGAATATCATCCAAAATAGGAGAAGAAGCAGTCTTGAAGCTAGAGCGTTGATATGTTAAACACATATTTTTTTAGGTTTTTATATCTGATTGAAACACATACAAAAGTTGGAGAGATCGGATTATGAGTGAAGCTAAGGAAGAGAAATACGAGTGCTGTGGTGAGACTTTCAAAACGAAGGAAGAAATGGAAGCACATAAGAAAAAAGCTCACAAGTAATAACTATGCATTGATGCCTATCTTCCCTTCCCCTATTTTTGGTTCTGCTATAACTCTTGCGAATCTATTTTACATAAAAACTTGAAAATCCTCTAGGTTGCATTAGTAATTTAAGGAGAAAGAGTTGAGGCTACACTCATCGTTCATACTAGAAGTTTTGAAGACGTATAAGAAAAAAGTTGAGTGTTGCTTAGGCTTTGATGCCTGCGGCTTCCATTGATTCTTTGAACAGTTTCTTTGTGACCGCTATCCGCGCTTTTTGTGACAGTATGTCTTTTGTCACGAAGTCTAAGGCTTCTTCAGGGCACCATTTGACGCATCTTGGCCCATCCTTCTCCTTTTCGCAGAGGTCGCAGATTCTCACTTTTTTCAGTTCAGGATGCAAGGTGATGGCGCCGTAGTCGCACGCCTCGATGCACCAGCTGCAGCCGTCGCACTTGTCGTCGTCAATCATGATCACGCCTGTCTGCTCAGACTGTGTCAAAGCCTCCCTTGGACACGCAGTCACGCACGGGGCTGGGGTGCAGAGCCTACAAGCGATGGAGATGTTGATGAGCGGGTGCAACCGCATGGTGCGTATTCGCGACTTCTGCGCACTGAACGCGTTGTCCTTTGTCAGAGAACATATGTATTCGCACGTAGCGCAACCCGTGCACTTGTCTGGGTCGCAGGAGACCATTTTCCATTTTGCGGTTTCAGCCTTTGGAACAGCTGCCATTTTTTATTCCTCCTTTGGCTTCCTTTTCGGTTTTTCAGTCTTCTCTTTCACCAGGTAGACTAGGTCTTCCATTCCGATTTCGCTGAGTTTCTCCACCGTTGGAACGCCGTCCTTTGTCCATCCTCTC
>Ga0315308_1002318_pt1 | contig 10839 bp, 10 predicted proteins | sample TDP3_MG_FD_203078 | JGI IMG/M metagenome (GOLD analysis project Ga0315308, IMG submission 203078) | Freshwater sediment microbial communities from Lake Towuti, South Sulawesi, Indonesia - TDP3 | ecosystem: Environmental > Aquatic > Freshwater > Lake > Sediment | place: Indonesia: South Sulawesi...
TTCAATGCTAACCTAGTTAGCGAATTCTCAGAAAAAGGTATGCAAAAGCTCATAAACCTACAACACTGATTTAGGTTCGGTGTTCACAATGTTGAAAAGTAGAAAAGCTGTAACAGTGAAAGCTTGGGCCATAATTGTCATCGTCATCATAGCAGTGATCGCAGCAGGCGCATACGCATACTACGCGTACGTGGCGGTTCCACCAGCACCGACGAAGATCGTGGTAGCATACGATGTCGGGGGAAGAGGAGACAAATCGTTCAACGACATGGCCTATTTGGGCGCAACGAAAGCAGGTAAGGATTTCGGCGTCAAGGTTGACGAGATAACGCCTAGAGCGATTCCAGAGATGGAAGATGTTCTAAGAAGATTATCGAAGACTGGAGAGTACAAGATAATCCTCTGCATCGGTTTCCTATGGACAGATGCACTCGCGAAGGTTTCGGGGGAATTTCCAGACCAGAAATTCGGAGCGATAGATGTCTTCCTCCCGGATAAACCGAATGTCTTGGCAGTTGTCTATAGAGAGAACGAAGGTTGCGCGCTCGTCGGAGCATTAGCCGCATTGGCATCCAAGTCAGGAACGATCGGCAACGTACTCGGCATGGAGATCCCAGTCCTATGGAAGTTCGAGATAGGCTACAAGTATGGGGCTCAATACATTGGAAACGCAACTGGCAAGACGATTAAAGTTCTGTGGCACTACACAGGCAAGTTCGACGACCCCTCACTCGGAAGAGAATCAGCAATCTCAATGCTCGATCAAAAGGCGGACATAATATTTGCAGCAGCAGGCGCGACAGGGCTTGGAGCGCTTAAAGCTGTATCTGAAAGAGCCAAAGAGACGGGTGAGAAGCTCTACTCCATAGGAGTCGATGCGAATCAAGACTGGATGTATCCAGGCTATATCATAGCGAGCATGATGAAGCGTGTAGACGTAGGTGTGTACAAAGCGGTTGAGATGGCGGTCAAGGGACCGTTCACGGGCGGGCTTCTAAGCCTAGGCATAAAAGAAGGCGGTATTGGAGTCAGTGATCTAGCAGCACTAGACGATCTGCTAAACGACCCAACGGCGAAAGAAGGGATCGAGAAAGACACTGGAATGAAAGCGGAAGAGGTTCGCAATGCAATCAAGGCGATGCGAGATAGCGTACCGAGCGAGGTTTGGCAGAAGGTCGACGAACTGAAGAACAAGATAATGAACGGCGAGGTTAACGTACCAGTTCCAGGATCAGCAGATGAACTTGCAGCGTTAAGACAAAGATACGGTTAGTACGAAACTCCGCCAAGAAAACATCCTAACCCCCCATTTTTTATCCAGATCCCGCATAATCTCCCCTATCTCGAATCCGGGGATAGCTTATGAGCAGCAGCCTCGCAGCCGACATGCAGAATATTCAAAAAACCTATCGCGACGGAACAGTCGCCTTGAAGGGAGTTGATTTCACCGTTCGCGAAGGCGAGATTCACGCATTAATCGGAGAGAACGGCGCTGGCAAAACAACCCTCATGAAGATACTCTACGGTCTACTGAGACCGACAGCAGGGAAGATACTGATCAGAGGCAAAGGGGTCAACTTTCGACATCCCAGTGACGCAATCAAAAATGGAGTCGGCATGGTTCAACAACACTTCGCGCTCGTCCCGGACTTTACAGTCGTCGAGAACATAGTGCTAGGATCTGAACCCTGCAAGCAAGGAGTGGTAGTCGACTACAAATCGGCTGTAGAAGCGATCAAGAAGCTATCTGAGGAGACGGGTCTTCATGTCGATCCAGGGTCCCGAGTAGAGGGTCTTCCAGTCGGGGTTCAGCAGAGGGTCGAGATACTGAAGATGCTGTATAGAGGAGCGATGACACTAATACTTGATGAGCCGACTTCAGTCTTAAGCCCTATAGAGGTAGAAGACTTCTTCAGAATTCTTAAGGGCCTCAGAGATAAGGGAAGGACGATAATCTTCGTAACCCACAAGCTGAAAGAAGCTCTCGCGATCTCCGATAGAATAACTGTTATGAGAGCAGGAAGGGTAACAGGCGTTGTGAATTCAGAAGGGTCCACGCCGCAAATATTGGCTAACATGATGGTAGGTCGCGAAGTAGAACTCAAATTGGAGAAGAAGCTAGTCACAGTAGGAGAGCCTTTACTTGAAGTTGAAGATCTCTGGGTTCGCAGTGACAAAGGGCTCTTCGCAGTCAAAGGGCTCAATTTTACCGTAAGAAGAGGCGAGATATTCGGGGTCGCGGGCGTCGAAGGAAACGGGCAGACAGAACTGGTCGAATCCTTAACTGGACTTAGAAGAGTCGAGAAAGGAAGAGTAAAGGTAAACGGCAAAGACGTAACGAATGCTCCGCCGAATGAACTGACAAGAGTCGGCATCGCGCACATTCCTGAAGATAGACACAGGCGAGGCCTCATATTAGACTTCGATCTCGCTGAAAACTTGGTTCTAGGTTCGCAGTCTAATGCGCCCTTCGGAACAAGATTCAATATGAGTCTCGGAACCATCTATGACTATGCGCAGGAATCTATCGGAAAGTTTTCGATATTGGCTCCAAGCGAGAAGGTGCGCGTTAAATATCTTTCGGGCGGTAATCAGCAACGTTTAGTTGTAGCTAGGGAGCTCGGCCGCAATCCGGATTTTATAGTTGCCGCGCAACCTACGAGAGGTCTAGACGTAGCAGCCACAGAATACGTTAGAACAATTCTCTTGAAGATGCGGGAAGGACGAAAGGCTGTGTTACTAGTCTCCTCAGACCTCGACGAGATTCTGCAGCTGAGTGATAGAGTAGCAGTCATCTATGAAGGAGCATTTGTGGACGTTAGGAAGCCGGAGGATTTGACAGAAGAGAAGATAGGGTTGATGATGGGAGGCGTCAAACCGGACAGTTGAGAGGTGTAGAGAATGGCGAAAGAAGAGCCTAAAGCTCAACCGCCTTCCAGAGAAAGAAAGATCGACATCTCGATGTTGATGCAGTCGCTTCTAGCGGTCGCCTTAGGCTTTATTGCTGGAGGGATAATGATCGCGGCTGCAGGCTATTCACCGGTTGTAGCGTATGGAGTGCTCCTGAAAGGAGCATTTGGAGACGTTGACTCAATCGCTGAAACATTGGCTCAGGCAACGCCGCTCATACTTACTGGGCTCGGCGTAGCCGTGGCTTTCACTGAAGGGTGCTTCAACATTGGCGCTGAAGGGCAACTGTTCATCGGAGCTTTTCTAGCCTTTCTTGGAGGCTATCTAATCGCGATGCCTGCTCCTATTCACATACCCTTCGTCATACTCATGGCCATCATAGGTGGCGCAGGGTGGGCTATCCTCCCAGCGATTCTTAAAGTGAAGAGAGGAGCCCACGAAGTTGTCACTACAATCATGATGAATTGGATCGCTATGCTGCTCACGAGCTACCTTACGCTATATCATTTCTTGGAGCCGACTGCATCGATACCCGAAACTCCGATAATCAATAGTTCAGCAGTTCTACCGATAATAGTTCCGAGAACAGGGCTCTCAGCTTCATTCCTTGTCGCTCTGATCTGCGTCTTCGTAGTCTACTATATGCTCAAGAGAATGCCGTTAGGGTACGAGATCAGAGCGGTCGGACTGAACCCGACAGCAGCTGAGTACGGAGGTATCTCGGTCTCAAAGGTCTGGGTCATAGGTATGCTGATAAGCGGTGCACTATGCGGAATCGGAGGCGCTGGAGTAACCCTAGGCACATACAGGAGATTTGTAGACAGGTTCTCTCCAGGCTATGGGTTCGATGGAATCGCAGTGGCACTAATCGGTCGGAATAATCCTATCGGCGCACTGCTTGCTGCAATCTTTATTGGGGCTCTCTACTCAGGCGCAGTCTACATGAGGCTAATCACGCACATGCCGAAAGAGCTTGTGATGGCGATCGAGGGAATCGTAATCATATTCGCCGCTATCCCTGAAGCCACTCGACTGATACGTAAAGCAGTAGAGCATTGGAAGTTCTGGAGGGCAAGATAAAAGATGATTGAATTAAATCTCTTTGATACCACATTCATCATGTCCCTGTTGGCAGCCATGCTTAGACTATCGGTACCCATAGTATTCACTGGAATCGGGGAGGTCATCGCGGAGAGAGCTGGCGTAGTTAACATAGGGATAGAAGGCGTTATGCTTCTTGGAGCATTCTCCGCAACATACGTCGCCTACTTTACAGGAGACGCTTGGCTGGGGGTATTCGTCGCAATAATTATAGGCATACTGTCCGGCTACATCCACGGACTCATCGCCATCAACTTCAAAGGAGACCAGATCGTCAGCGGCGTCGGGATGAACATGTTCGCATACGGATTCACAGCCGCATGGCTCATAATAATTTGGGGAGAGCTAGCAGCCGGAAACTCTCCTGACGTTCCAAGAATCCCGCAGATACCCTTGCCGCTACCCGGCGCTTTCAGCAGCATAAGCCCCTTCATCTTCCTCATGATCCTAACCGCCGTGGCATCGTACTATGTTCTCTACAAGACCAAGTTCGGGTTAAGGCTCAGATCTATCGGAGAGAACCCTGCTGCTGCCGACGTCGCTGGAATAAACGTCTACAGGGTCCAATATATAGCGACGATAGTAGGCGCCGTCTTAGCAGCAGTTGGAGGAGCATACTTAGCAGTTGACTGGAACAGCATGTTCGTAAGATACATGACCGCTGGGAGAGGCTTCATAGCTCTAGCGACAGTAGTCTTCAGCAACTGGAACCCTCTACTAGTCCTAGTCGGAGGCCTACTCTTCGGGTTTGCTGACGGACTGCAGATGCGTCTCGCACCTGCCCTGGGCGTCGGTTTCCCACCCCAGTTCCTGCAGATGGTCCCATACATCCTAACGCTAATAGTGGTCACAGGCGCTGTAGGCCGCGCTAAGCCGCCTGCAGCAGTCGGGAAACCATACGAGAAAGAATAGGAGCCCAAGAAGATGCCGGCTAAGAGAGGTTTCTTCCTCGTTCTAGAAGGGCTTCCAGGATCGGGCAAGACAACGATATGCCAGATGCTCGAGAACCTCGGTTGGAAGATATTCCCAGAAGTGGCAACCGTTCTAGGCGCCTCAGGGATACCCATTGGAGATCGGGGAGATACCTCCTCCGACCACCTTATCTTCATCGAAGAAACCAGAAGGCTTAAGGAGATTGAAAAGACCCTCGCCGACGGACAGAACATAGTTGTAGACAGCTACTTCCCAACAGACCTCTCCTTTGCGTACGCACGCTATATGAGAAAGCAATCGTTGGCTTACCCGACATGCCTAAGCCTATACATAAACGCATGGACTACGGAAGCCATCCCGAAGCCAGACCTCTACGTCTATCTGTACACCCTTATCGAGACCGCTGTGGAAAGGCAGAAGTATCGTAACAAGGAAGATTTTACGACGCTCAACCTAGACTTGCTGAAGAATGTAGATGCGCATCTACGTTTTATTCACGAGATATTTGAGAAAGACGTGAGAGTGTTGAGGATCGACGCTACCAAAAAATCGGCCGAGATTGTAGACGAAATTTTAAAGGTCGTGAAGCCTCGGTAGAGTTCGGCGAGGCATAAGCGAAACAGGCTATCGAAAATTCAAAGGGATCCATAGTCAATCTCGCGCTGGCTGTCTTCCAAGTATCATAAGCGTTTTCATCAAACCTTTCGAATCTGCAATCGCCTCCATTTTCAGAAGGAAGAAGGATTTTATTTCTAGAGCAAACTCTAATGCTACTTCGAAGTACAACGTCATGAACATGTATTGGAAGTAGAAATTATGAAACAAAAATACAAGTTCAGATGGTACCAAAAGCTGAATGAAAATAGACAGAGAATCTATGAAGAGGCAAGAGGATCTGCTGCTGATATAGGACTGGAAAGATTTAGGGGCCAAATAGGGCTGTATCCCACCGGTTCCGCGTGCCCTCCTCCATTGCCAAAATATGTGGTAGAGGCCATAGCAAAGGCAAGCAAGATGCCTGTTCTGCCGATGACGAGAATTGAAGACGAACTTAGAGAGATAGTTAAGGATGTCTACGGCGACAATTACGACGCAGCCGCAACCAACACATGCGAGTCTGCGCTGAGAGTTTGCTTCGAAACCCTTTTCGCACCACCAACCATGCGGAAGGGAGACGCATACAGGGCAAGGTATATCGCGCCGTACAACCACGATTTCGAGTTCATGGCAGCATACGGCAGACCCTTCCCGCCGAAGTACAAGAACGTTTGGGTCGATCGAAGTGTTTCAGCTGGAGAACTGGGTGTGGAAGCGAAATCCCTAACGAACTTAGACGCGATTATAGTGCCTTTTGCCGGCGGCAAGTACGAGGTCCATGGAATAAAGTACAATCCAGTTCCACTTTTGACAGGAGTAGACGCAGAGAAAACCGGAAAGAGAATAGAAGAAGTCGCTCACCGCCACATATCGATGCTCAGCGGATTCGAATCGTTAGGGTACGATTCGCCCGGATATGGATATGGAGAAAAAACCGAAGATGGAGTTCCAAAAATTCAGAGGATGATAGGCAATTTGAGTGAAAAGCTCGATCTCCCTTACATCGTTGACTGCGCTATGGGCATCCCATTCATTGGAACAGATGTGCGCAGGATCGGAGCCTCTGCTATGTTATGGAGTATGGATAAGTCATGTCGCGCTATGACAAGCGGTTTGATAATCGGTAAAGAAGACGTACTGGTCACAGTGAGGAAGGCGTTAGGCTTGGGCGGTGAAAGAGGAGGAACTGTATCATCGCATGGCAAAGCCCTCCATTCGGCATGTGATCCGGGAAGAGACGCGGTTATCAGCCAGATCGAAGTTTTGAAGGTCCTCAGAAACTCTCCAGAGAAGATAAAGAAGCCTATAGACGACCTATACGGCATTGTCAAAGAGGAATTCTCAAGCATCGCCCCTTCATGGGTTAGAGAGGGATTGATCATAAGCAAGTCATACAATATGGGAGCGGTTGAGGCCAACTACGAGCGAACCTGGAAAGATGGCGAATTCGGGATACCAATTTTTAGCGCAGAAGACTTGTTCGCCGATTCACTCCTATGTGCCACAATATACGAGATGGGGGTTTACCCGCCTGTAATATACGACGCTAACATCTGGTTCGGACCTTGGCAAGGAACTACAGATGAGGAAGGGCAGTTGATTGAAGAGAACGCGAGACTAGCTGTAAGAGCAGTGGTTCGGGCAACCGAGATTGTTTGCAAATACGCGGGTATCACGGAATAAAGTCATATTCGTCTTCACATGCATGCAATTGACCGAACAAACCTAGGAAACCCGTTGCTAGATAGCTATAGTGGTTCCAATCCCTTTCTCTTTGGCTATCTTGTAGATCTCGAATGATGTCGCTATATCTTGAATAGCCATTCCAGTCGCGTCGAAGATCGTTATTTCACCAGCGCTTTCTCTGCCTTTCTTCTTCCCAGCCACTATATCGCCAAGCTCCGCATGAATATTGGAGAGATTGATGATTCCTTCAGATATAGCCAAATTGATTTCGCCTCTAACTTTGCATTCTGCTAGGCAATCCACCACAACCTTCGCTTTTTTCAAAATCTGCGGATCCAGCTCCTGCTTGCCAGGTTCGTCGGCCCCGATTGCATTTATGTGCGTTCCACCTCTCACCCACTTACTATTGACTATGGGCTCTCTTGAGGGAGTCGCTGTAACTAAGATGTCTGCGTTTTCTACAGCGTCTTTCGGTGCTTCAACAGCCTTCACATCCAGTCCTAATTTGCTACTCATTTCGGACGCGTATCTCATACTCGAATCCTTGATTCTATCATACGCCCTAACTTCGTCTATGCTAAACAATTCATTTAGGCCCATCAATTGATATCTTCCCTGAACGCCAGTGCCGATTATTCCGACACTACGCGAGTCTCTTCTTGCCAAGTATTTTGCGGCCACAGCCCCAGCTGCCCCGGTCCTCAAGGCTGTGATAGGCGCCGCATTGACTATAGCGATGGGGATCCCTGTCTTCAGGTCGTTCAAGACCACAACACCAGCGAGAGCAGGCAGACCATATTTCGACGGATTCTCCTCGAAATAGCAGATGACTTTCGCACCTATGCAGTCAGTCTCTAGATAGCCTGATTTTATCTCCAAAACTCCACCGTACTTCTTAACATAGGAGGTTACTATAGGAGGCATTCCACTTTTTCCGTCGCTATAGGCAGCAAAGCATCTCTCAACAGCCTTAATCGCATCCTTCATACTGAATAGCTTCTCGACTCGTTTCTCAGAAATGACACATACACGAGTCAAATTCAATTCCCTTTAAGTGAAGATCTGATGTTCTATAAGAAACCGCGTACAAGAGTTGACGACTTTCAATTGTTGCGACCATTCAGGGAAAACTTCAAAACAAGGTATTCAGAGTACTTGCAGAAAGTTTGAGCGGAAAGAAGCGAGGCTCTTCCATTGCTTGACGAGAAGATAGAAGGTACGGGTATGCGAAGACTCTGGGCTTTAGCCATCTATCATTTTGTAAACGATGGCGCAAGCGTAGTCTTCACAGCCACGCTTCCAGCTATCACTATGGCTCTAGGCTTGACTTTCTATCAGGTGGGCATAGTCCTCAGCCTAGGTTCTATCACTTACTTAATCATGCAGTTAATCTTTGGGCACATCTCAGACCGCGGATTTGCTAACCCAATCATCTTCATCGGTTTGATAGGCGTCGCATTCTCCTCTGTTCTATTTCCTTTTGCCTCATTATTCCAGCAGATTCTGATGGCGTATCTACTTATGTGCGCGTTCACTTCAGTATATCACCCAGTAAGTTTTGCATCGATCAGTAGAACCTACGCGAAGTGCAGAACAAGGGCTTTCGGCGTGCAAGGGGTAGGAGAACAGATCGCGATGGTCATTGCACCTCTTCTTACAGGGTTCGTAGCTGAAGCCTACGGCTGGGGAGCCCCGTTCTATCTTTGGGCGGCAGTGGGGTTGATTGGGCTCTTATTCTTCCTGATTTTGTTCAAGGGTAGCAGGTTGAGTTTCGGAAACGATGACGTTAACCCTCTAGCGGAGATACCAACTAAACCGCCTGAGATGGGGTTGTACGCCCTGATAGCTGCAAGCATGGCACTTGCGTACGGGGTGTATATCCTTTTCATATCCTACATGCCGCTTTACCTGACGATTGCTCAAGGAATGAGGCTCTCGGCGGCAACAGTCATAATGGCATTATGGTTTGCAGCTGGGATTCCAGTGGTAGCATCTGCCGGCCGTATAGCCAAACGGTTTGGAGGGGAATCACAATCATTGATAGGATTTTTCAGCCTTATGACAGTTCTCTTCCTTGTCTGCAATCTTCTTGAACCTCATATGAGTTGGCACGCGTCTCTAGTTCTCTACATACTCTTGATATTGAGCGGAACCTCGGTCTACGTTTGCTTTACATTCCAATTAAGTATGATCGGCCGGCTTATCTCGGATCGGAGAAGAGGAGTTTCTTACGCTTTAACTCTGAATGCTGGAGTCGTCGGAGGCACCGTGGTATCTTACGTTACCGGATATCTAGCCTCTCTACTAACAATTTCAGTAATTCTGCCACTGCTCCTGCTTATCTCAGCGGTTGGATTGATCGTCGCATTCGTATTGAACCGAATGAGAACATGAAGATGCGTTGGTACAATGCACGCTTACTTCGGTAATACGTGCTCTAAGAAATCTTCCTACCCATGTATAGAATGCCGACAAATGTCAGAAAGAGGCCGAGCGCATAAAGAAACGGGAAGACCATCAGCCCGACACTGAATCCTAATAGAACTAGACCAACCGTAACTACTGCTCCGCCGCATTCTGGGCAGCCTATCCAAACTCCAGACCATAAGATTGTTGTCACCGCAGTTCCAAGAGTCACCGCAAAGCCTGACGCCTCCTGCTTTCCTAACCTCTTCTCTCTTTGAAAGAAGCAGCTAACAACGACGCATACACGCCGATCAGAAGACCCCAAATCAATTGAGCGAGAAGATCCTTCAGGCGAAATATGTAGACCCACATGATATAGCCATAACTTCTCCCTTCAATTGTCAAGAGAACGTGATCTAGAAGCAAGTTGGCTTTCAAGTACCATGTCCGATTTGAAGATAGGATCTTGCTCAGCATTAACGGTCCGATTTCGCCGGAGCTCGGCGAGGTACCTGTCTGGAACCATATGATTACAATCGGAAAGAGAAATGAAGCTATTGAGAACGCAACAAACGCAACGATAGTTACGACTTTGTTCTTCGCAGCAATTCTCTTTGCATTCCTTAGAGAGCGAAAGATTTCCTTCAGCAAGGTTTTCTACTCTGATCGGGATCGTGTCGACCGGGATTTGACGGTACCCTTGCTCTTGGACCGATTCATAAACCTGCTGTGTATTTCAGGCTTCGGAAGTGATCTTGCGCCTTTTTAAGACAAGTTCCATCGAGTCGAGTGTTGCTCTAGTTTTTTAAACTGTAGAAGCATCTAATTATCTACAAATGGAACGAGGTTCCCAAAAATTGTCACATTCACTCGAGAAAATTGGAGCGAACATCTTCGATGCCGCGTCAGCTCCGGTGCGAGTGGAAATCTTAAAACTCGTCGTCACGAAGGGCCCTCTACCTTATACAGAGATAATGTTCTCCCTGAAGCTCGACCCGATAAGGGATGCAGGAAAATTCGTCTACCACTTAAAGAACTTGATGCAAGCTGGCCTAATCACTCTGGATAAAGAATCGAAAAAGTATGGGATAACAGAGCTCGGCGAGATGGTCGTCAACTTCACGAGAGATATAGAAGAATATAGTGCTGTCAAGCGAGGGAAGCTCTTCGTCAGGACATCACGACTTGCAATAGAAGAGTTCGCTA
>Ga0315308_1002320_pt1 | contig 10835 bp, 16 predicted proteins | sample TDP3_MG_FD_203078 | JGI IMG/M metagenome (GOLD analysis project Ga0315308, IMG submission 203078) | Freshwater sediment microbial communities from Lake Towuti, South Sulawesi, Indonesia - TDP3 | ecosystem: Environmental > Aquatic > Freshwater > Lake > Sediment | place: Indonesia: South Sulawesi...
AAAAGGAGAAAAACTAAATAGGTTTTGTCGCAAGAATAAACTTGTAATAAACTTGAAATATGGATTAGAACCTGGCTCGGCAGGAGCAAATACTAACCCGGTGCCGAGCCACCGGGTTTTTTATGAGGAGGTGACCTCTAATGGAAGACACGAAACGAAATCTTGTCGTAAAATTAACGAATCAGGAATTGGGGGACCTCATAACTTGCATAGGAACCTGCATTTTGTTTCTGACTCGCTATGGCCTTTTGGCTCAGCGCCATCGGGCTATGAAAGTTAGGGATTTGGTCTGGAATCAGGTACGCTGCCAGTTGGTCGTTAAACCAAATGGCCAAGGTGACCAAGAAACTTGCTCTTTTACTTATATCAGAAAATAGAGGGCTTGACTTCTTATTCTAACTATTCTATAATATATTATATGGAAGGCTCGAAAGAAAAAGAGATTTCACTTTCTACTAAAGTCCCACAATCTTTAATGGAAAGAATGTGGCACTATACCCAAAAAGAAGGTTTAAAAATAAAAGCTCTTGTCTTTATTGCTATAAAAAAGTTTTTGAATGAAAAAAACCGAAAAAAAATGCAATAAAAAGCTTGAATTCCCAATAGTTTAGCCCTATACTGGTAGTAGAAAGGGGAGGCCTCCCTTGACTACACCAGATAGGGCTATTTTTATATATCGAGGGCTGGGTTATCCATTTAATAGGATAATTCAGCCCTTTTTTATTTTTGGCAAGGATTATGGCGGAAACCGAGAAAAAGGACTTTAAAATAGAATTTATTGCGAGCCTACCGCCTATACAATCAGCTATTCAGCTTGATGGGTTGGAAGGGGCAAGGATAAAGCTGGATGTGCCTGAAAATAATATGATGGCAGTCTTGAAATTAACCGTTCTAAAAGGCAAAACTTTTAAGGTAACAATTTCGGACCCGCAGGATAATTGACATGGCTAAACCTTTAAGGATTTTCACAGCCGAAGAAGAAGAACGCATAATTACCCTTTATAAACAAGGCAAAACGGACAAAGAAGTAGCTCAATCTTTTGGCTTAGCAAGAACGACCTTTTTGTATGCTATAAAAACTAATGGTTTAATTGACGATGTAAAAAAAGCCAAAGAGATTCCGGACCAAAAAGTGGAAAAATCCCTCTTCAAGAGAGCTATCGGCTATACCTATACCGAGAAAAAGATAGAGAAATACTACTCAAAAATTAAGGAGACCACTACAAAAAAAGAAGTTCCTGGTGATGTTACTGCCTGCATATTCTGGCTTTGTAACCGGATGCCAGAAAGGTGGCGAAATAGACAACAAGTAGAATATAAAGGGGAATTATTGAAGCAGATTATAATTGTCACAAATCAAGGAATGGAGGATAAGCTTGGAAAACGACTTGGAGAAGCTACAGATTCATCCGAAGACCTTCCAGGAGGCCTTTCTAAAGACTGATGCCCGATTTCCGGCTTTTGTGGCGGGTTGGGGGACTGGGAAGACTCTCTTTGGGATCCTGCGCGGGCTTAGACTTTCCAGCATTCCAAATAATCTTGGCTTAGTAGTTAGAAAAGAATTCACAGATTTAAGGGATTCCACAATCAAGGACTTTGAGGATTATACAGCTCAGAAAGTAGATAGCGATAAAAATGTGCTCCTTCCCAATGGTTCGGTCATAATGTTCAGGCATGGTAAAGAACTCAATGTCTTGAAAAACATAAATTTAGGCTGGTTTTTAATTGAACAAGCGGAGGAGTTCGATACTGATGAACAATTCCATTTCCTCCGTGGTAGATTGAGGCGGGCTAAGGTGGTATTTCATTCGGGCATGGTGATCGCCAATGTAAAAGGCCATAATTGGATATGGAGATTATGGAAAGCAAATCGGCCTTCAAATGAATACGAATTGTTTGAAGCGAACACTTTTGATAATGCTGAGAATTTGCCAGAAACCTACCTGAATGACCTCAGAGCAATGGAAAAAGAATCGCCGAATCATTACAAGAGGTTCGTTCTCAATTCTTGGGATGAGCTTGAAGAAGGTGACCTTGTTATATCCTTTTTGGACATTATTGAATCTCAGAAAGCTAATATAATCTGGCCCTTAACCAAAAAGATAATTGCTGTGGACCCGGCAGAATTTGGCGATGATGAGACTGTTATCTATGCTTTGGAAAATGAAAAAGTCATAGATGACGATATTTTTACCGAGAAATCTACGATGGAGACCGTAGGGAGAATCATCGCTATGAAAGCCAAACACGCCGCTAACCTAATTGTGGGTGATGCGATTGGAGTAGGTTCGGGTATTTTCTCTAGGCTATCGGAAATGGGCGAAAAAACCCTTGCCTTAATAGTATCCGAAAAATCTTCTAATCCCAGTAAATTTTATAATCTTCGTGCAGAAATATATTGGTATGCTAGGGAACGATTTCAGGAGAGAGGACCCAAAGTCTTTGAAGACCATTTAATTGCCCAACTCTCCGCGGTCAAGCACCAAAGGAATTCATTCGGGCAAATTCAGATAGAGAAAAAGGAAAAGATCAAAGAGAGGATAGGCCGGTCTCCGGACCGGGCAGATGCCTATGTTATGGGGCTTTGGGGGCTGAAATTTGCTACACCTAAGGAAAAAGAACTTAAGAAGGATGCTTACCGGGAAAAGCAAGAAGTCGGGGATTTTATGAGCGTATAAAAGGAGGAAATAATGAAAAAGATTTTGGTTATTGTGCTTTTTCTGCTTGCTCTTTTAGCAGCGTCGAGGTTGTGCTGGGCGCAAAATGAATGGACAATTACATATAGCACTAATGCTGCCCAGACAAATTATGTTCTAAAAGCTGCGCCGGTAACGGGACTTTGTCTATACATCACGGACATCCTGATTACTAACGGAGCAACGGCAGGAGAAATTAAATTATTAAATGGGTCCGGCGGAACCGTAATATGGAGAGTCTATTTACCTGTAAACGGCTTCTGTGTTATTTCCTTGATTACTCCTATTAAGTTAACCGCCGCCACGGCTCTTTGCCTTACTTCAGTAACAGTTACGACTCATGGGGTAACTATTAATGGGATTATAAAACCGTGAATGGAAAACTGGCAAAGAAGATTCGCAAAGAGCCAGTTATGAAGCCGAGCAATTCAAGGACTTCATAAATGAAGCACCAGTTTGGGCAAGACTAAAGATTGCCATAAAAATTCTTTTAAGGAGGTTGTAACATGGCAAGAGGAATACCTAGAGCGAGGAAGGGAAAAGGATTGCTTCCCTGGAGAAGCAGACAAGAAAGAGGCGCAATAATGCGGCCAGAAACTTTTGAGAAAATAAAGCGAAAGGCAAAAAGGCAGTATGGCATTGGGGAAGAGAGGGCTGAGAAAGTGGCGGGTAAAGCTTATTGGAGAACGGCAAAAGCGAAGTACAGAGGAAGAAGAAAGCCTAAATCTAAACTTGAGGCAGTTTTAAGGAGTTAAATATGGCGAAGAAATCAAAACCAGTTTTAGAAGGGCCTGTAAAGATGAAGCCGACATTATATCTCGGTTCAGACTCCGGGGTTAAGGTCCCGGAAAGCATCAAAAAGAGCAAGCTAGGAAAGATTCTTAGTTTAGTGGTTAAAGTTAAACTCATATCTCAGCGAATAAGCCAGGATATTGGTAGAAAACAGAGCGAGAGTTACGATTTGGAAATACAGAAAATCAATGAGCCTAACTCTAAGCTAGAAAAAGTCTTGAGGGCTTAACAATGAAAGTAGGAAGATTAGGATTAAGAATGTCTAGTGGCGAAATCCGGCATTTCAAGACGCCTGAGGCAAGAGCAAGGTTTGAAAGATTTGCTCAGGGAATAAAGCATGGATGGAAACCGCAATATAAGAAAAGAAGGCGAAGAGCAAGGTCCAAAATTGAAAGGATTCTGAGGAGTTAATATGGAAAGATTGGCGATGTTGGAAGAGTTCTGGAAGACTGCTACAAACTGCTGGGGTGAATGGAAACAACGAGCTAAGGCTGCTTACGATTTCTATAAAGGCGCCCAATGGGATGCGGAGACTATTGAAAAGCTAACCCGCGAGAAAAGGCCAGCTTTGACATTGAATCTCATTAAGCCCACTATAAGAGTTTTGACTGGATGGCAAAGGCAGAACCGTCAGGATTTGCAAGTATTAGCACGGAGAGGTGGCGTTGTATCTTTAGCAGAAGCCTTTACGGAACTACTGAAGTATTTCTATGATGTTTCGCATGCTGACTGGATTAATTCGCTGGTTTTTGTGGATGGCGCAATTACGGGCAAAGGATGGCTGGCGCTTGATATTGACTATACAAAAGACCCTTTGAATGGTGACCTTCTTTTAAAAAGAGAAAGCCCGACTATGATTTATGAGGACCCGCACGCCCAGGCTTACGACCTTTCAGATGCCAGATTCATAATTCGCACTTACTGGGCAGATAAAGAAAAGATACAACAAGAATTTCCAAAATTTAAAGAAGACATAGGATTTCTTTCAACGGTAGATGTTACTGAGAAAGAACAGATTATGGGAATAGAAACTCCTGATTATTCATCTCAACCGCCGCCAGAATACAAAGAGTATGAAAAATACAGGTACCTTATTAAGGAATACTATTGGCGAGAATATAAGAATCAACGAATTGTAATCAATATGAAGACACTGGAATTCAAGGAAGAGAATATAGATGATGAACGGGCCCAAGCGTTAGTCAATGCTTTTCCGCATATAAGGGTCCTGGAAAGAGTAATGCCTGTCTTGAATTTAACAACAGTTGTGGGCAAGACAATTCTCCAAGACATTAGCGACCCATTTAAAGGCATATCAGCATTCCCTCTAATTAGATTCTGCTGCGACTGGACGGATGGATATGTGAAAGGCGAAGTGGATGACCTGATTGACCCGCAGAAAGAACATAATAAGCGGCGATCTCAGGCTCTTCATATACTTAATACTGAAGCCCATTCGGGATATATACAAGATGAAGACGCCTTAAACCCAGAGGAAGAGGCCAAAGTGGATAAATTGGGCGCTACGCCAGGAATAAGGATTAAAGTCCGAACCGGAAAAAGGTTTGAAAGGATTCAACCTGGGGCACTCTCAACGGGCCACATGATGTTAGAGAGATTGGCTGAAGATGACATTAAGAAAATTTCTGGCGTAAATCCAGACCTTTTAGGTTATACCCCTGAACGCCAGGAATCCGGCAGAGCCATGCTTATCAGACGACAGCAAGGACTTCTCACTCTGGAATCCATTTTTGATAACTTTGACTTCACGCAACAGGTCCTTGGTGAGACTATCCTTGAATTCATCAGGAAAACCGATGTCCTCAGCGATGAAGAAATAAAGGCTATTGTACAGGAAAGAAACGAGAAGATTGATTTGAATCAGCTCAAAGCAAGAAAGCAAGGGAAGTATCAAATAGTTCTAACTACTAAGAGAGCCACGCCAACGCAAAGGATGGCTGATTTCTATGCCTTAATGGATGCAGCGAAAATGGGAATACCCATTCCGCCTGACCTGCTAATTGATGCCAGCGACTTACCAAATAAAGAAGCAATTAAGGAGGCGATAAGCCAGCAACAAACAAAACTACCGCCCGGTGGGATTCCGGCGGTTTAATATAAGGTTAATTTAAAAATTCAAGCCCTGTTTCTGTGGCCACAGGAGAGGGGATTCTATCAATCCCTAATTGCAGAAACAGGGCTTTTTGTATATACCCTGCCTCACAATGCAGGTAAAAAACTTGTGTTTCGGTTAGCAACCCAACCGTACAAGGAGGTTAGACATGGCTGGAGAAAAAGTAGACCTAGAGAAACTAGGAATGACCCAAGAAGAGTGGGATGCTCTTGAAGAGGAAGAGCGGAAAGAAAAGATTGAGGAGCTTTCCCGGCGAGCTCAAGAGTCCGAAACTGAGAAGCGGCTCAAAGGAATTTTGGCTGATTTGCAAGATGAAAGGAAGCGCCGGTCGATTTCGGAGGAAAGAGTAGCTGAGCTCGAGGGGCGAATCGAGGAGTTGGAAGAAGCCCTAGAGGAAAAGGTAGAGAAAGAGCCTTCTTCCGAAAAAGATGATGAGTGGCTTACCTTAGGAAAGGCGAAAAAAGTCCTTGAGGAAATCTTGGCCAAAAGAGAGGCCGAGTACGAAGGCCGCATCGCAGACCTTGAGGCGTCAATTCTATCTAATAGGTTTAAAGCCTCAGAGGATGACGCTAGGAAGAGCTATTCCCCCGAGAAAGTAGGGGAGGAACTTTGCTATGACAAAGTGATCGATAACGGCTTTGCAGAACTGATCAAGGATAATCCGGCCTATAAGGCTGTCGTCGTCAATTCAGCCAATCCCGCAGAGGAGGCTTACAAAATCGGACTCACCCATCCAAATTTTCGGGACCTGTTGAAGAAGAGAGGAATAGAAGTCGTAGTGGAAAAACTGTCGGAAACCAAAGTTAAAACAGGAATTGGCTCAAGCCAAGGAGCGACAGGCTTGGATGAAAATACCCCTCTTGAAGACATCCTGAAAATGGATGATAAGACATTGGAGAAATATCGACGGACAACTTAATTGGAAGGGGGTGAGTTAGATGGCAGTTACACAGTTTGCTAAGACCCATGCTCTTACCCAGAAACTTTGGTCAGCAACTTTGTTCAAGGAAGCTATGCGTGAAATTTACCTGTCCAAATTTATGGGAGAGGGAGCTGACAACATAATCCAGCGCAAGGATGACCTGACCAAGGAGAAGGGTGATAAGATTACCGTTGGTTTGAGGATGGCCATGACCGGAGCTGGTCAATCGAGCCAGACTGGAATAACCCTGGAAGGTAATGAGGAAGCTTTGGTCTACTATGACTTTGCCGTTGAGCTTAGCGAATACGGCCATGCAGTCAGGGCAGGGTCAAAGCTTGACATCCAGAGGCCCGCATTTGACCTCAGGACCGATATGAAGGATGCCTTGAAGGACTGGCTTTCCGAGAAGATTGAGAAGCTTTTAATTGTTGCTCTGGTAGCATCTCCGACAACCAATCACCGCATCTATAAGTCAGGTTCTGGCGGGTCAAACCTCTCAGCAGCTCTAATTTCGCAAGCTAAAAGAATGGCTCAGCTTGCGACTCCAAAGGTTAGACCAGTAAATGTGCCGAAATATGGCAGCTTTTATGTGATGCTGGTGCATCCATATGCCAGTAAGGCATTGAAGGCAGATAGCGATTGGAGAAATGCTCAACTTCAAGCAGCCATTAGAGGTGCAGATAACCCGATATTCACTGGCGCTTTAGGGGTATACGATGGTGTAGTCATCCACGAATATGACAGAAGCAATCTTATCCTGTCGGGTAATGTTGCTATCAATCTGTTGCTCGGCGCCCAAGCCGGAGTTGTTGCCTATGCACAATATCCAGCTTGGTACGAGAAGCTATTCGATTATGACCGAATCCCTGGAGTGGCAACGGATTTTCTATCTGGTATTGGGAAGAGCGTATTCAATTCTGAGGATTTCGCCACAATTTACCTCAGAACAAACTACACGCCTGATACCTGATGACTAAGATAGGGAGGGGGCTTCGGCCTCCTCCCTTGATTGTTTCACGGGAAACAATGAGATGTTTTTTACTTGGTGGCGGAGAAAGTCTTGCTGGCTTTGACTTTAAGCAGTTAGATTCTGAAGTCACCATTGGGATGAATGTCATCTTTAAATTTTATGAACCGAGGATTTTAATCTGGTCGGACCCTGAGATTTATCCAGAACACAAAGAAGACATAGATAAACTAAAGTCCATAAAGTACGCTTGGCAGGAAATTATAAATCCGACCTATGAGAATGTTCTGCCCTATAAAAAGACGGAGGAATTCTATGGCAAAGAAGGCTTGGCAAAAGGATTATTTGGAGGCCGGGGGACTTATTTTACTGGGATCCTTGCAATCAGCCTCGCAATTAGTTTGGAATACTCGCCGATTTATCTTTTAGGATATGACGGAGGCAAAGTAAAGGAAAGACTCCATTTCCATAATTTCTACGAAAAAGAAAGGGCAGAAGAAGTATTTTTAAATGCCAATAACAATTACGATGTTTTCAAAGATTATGAGATTTACAACTGCTCCTTGCAAAGTAAAATAACGCAATTCCCGAAAATAGATATTGAGAAAGTACTTAATGGTTAAATTCATTGTCGTTGGTTATTACACAAAAGGGACAGGTTACGAGCAAGAGGCGAAGAAACTTATTAGTTCTTTGGAAAGATTTAATCTTCCTTATGACATTCAACCAATCGATAATTTAGGAACTTGGCAAAAGAATACCCATTATAAAGCCTCTTTCTTGAGACAAATGCTTGAGAAACACAAAGAAAACCTGGTTTATTTGGATGTCGATGCAATAGTTCAGAAGTATCCTGTGCTTTTTGACGATATGACTGCAGATTTGGCGGTTCATGTAAGAGAAAAGGTCGAACCTTTAAGCGGAACTTTATACCTCCGCAATAATGAAATTATAAGATTATTCATAGATGATTTAATAAAGGCAAATGAAGAGCATCCTCAAGATCATGATGAGAGGATTTTTGGCAGTGTTCTGGAAAGATGGGAAGGCCGATTGAATATTTTTTATCTGCCGGCAAATTATACTCAGATTTTTGATTTGATGGGTGGCGCGGGAGAACCGGTGATAGAGCATTTTCAGGCCTCAAGAAAATTAAAGGAGAAAGTTAATGTCAATATCTAAATCAACTATTTTAGCAGAACTAAATAAGCGAACGGGAAGAGCTGAAACCAATATAGATAGTCTCTTAAAAGCAATACTTCTCGATTTAACGATTGATTTCCCTTTTCTAAGAGGAGAATTTTATCGCTCCACAGAGGCGGGAACACCAGATTATGGCGTTGGCGATACTTTAAGAAAGGTCACAGCTGTGAAAATCGATGATAAAGAACCTCTTAAGATAATCAATACCTGGGAAGAATATCAAGAATTAATAGCAGAAGAAACCGAGGCCGACCGGGATGAACCGACCCGATACATAATCCATGACCGCATACTTTATTTGTGGCCTACCCCCGATGGAATATACACCTTAACCATTTTCAGTTCTTATATCGAAAGAGATGTTGATTCGATAGACTTAGAGGATAATTTTGAGGAGCTTTTAATACAAGGTTGTTGCTTCAAATTATATGAATCAAAAGGGCTGGGTGCATCGCCACCAGCAGTGTTGCATTTGAATTTGTATAAAGATGCCGTCGATAAATTGAAAAGGATATATTCTGAATCCGCAGAAAGAGTTGAATATACCGATATCTAATAATAATCTATGAAATTTTGACTGCAAGGAGGTAAAAAATGGCTTACACTTACAATATTGACAAGGACAAGCCACCGGATACAGGCGAAAGTCCATCTCTGGGCGCACAGAGAATAAGGTATTTCAAAGAGGCAATTATAGAAAGGTTAAAGAATTGGGTCTATGGCTTTCTATCTGATTCGGAGACTGATGAAGGATTGAAGAAAGCTCCACTCAAAACTGGGACCGCGCCGACTCAACAAGCGGACAAAATAATTGTTTACGCAAAGGATGTAAATAACATAGCAGAATTATTTGCCCGAGATGAAAATGGAAATGAGATACAGATAACAAGTGGAGGTCAAATCAAGCATACCCAGGATACCCGATTGGATTACGGGAACTATACTGGCAATGCTGCAAGTAGTAGAGATATTATAACAGCATTTACTCCTAAAGCAGTATTCCTTATAGATTCATCAGATCATGGTCTTTTTGTAAAATTTCTAGGAATGCCAACATCTTATGCTGTTTCTCTTTTTGATGGAAATTTTAAATATCACACGAATTTTATAGTTTTGGGCACTAATAAATTTACTGTTTTTGATACCGAACCAACTCCTTCAACAAATCAAGCCAATAATGACTATTACTGGATAGCACTTAATTCTACAGATTAAGGAGCTTTAATGGACGCTTTATCCGTAATTTGGATAATTGTGATAGCGTTTGTTATCGCATTATTCGTGAAGCATAGCAAATTGTAAATGGCTAAATAACATGAAATCTTATGCTATATTTTCTCCCATTCTTGGATTGAGGAAAGACATGCCTTCAATTTTATTGAAGGAAGCTTACACTCCTGACTGCCAGGATATAATCTGGCAGAACGGAGAAATCCATCGCATCAGGAAAAGACTATTGGAGTTCAGTTATCAATTCCCTGATAAAATCCTGAATATGGAATATTACTACAAACCTTCGAGTAATGAATGGTGGTTGGTCATATTTACTAAAAAGGATATTGCTTATAGGGACATGACGAATAATAGATTTGTTTTTTTAAACAAACTGTACAATACAGGTACAATCACAATTGAGGCGGCGAATTTAAAAAAGGTCTTAGGCACAGGGACAAGCTTTCAAACTAACTTGAAAGCGGGAGATTTTTTAAAAATAGGAGCAGGTGAAGTCCATACAGGTTCAACTTGGTACGAGATAGATTCAATCGAATCGGAAACGGTTTTGTATCTCAAAACCGACGCTACGACCTGTTCTGGGTCTGCGTATGTAGTAAGGAAGACTTTTTCAGGGACTAACCTTAATTATTGGTCAATAATAAGTTTTCACGAGAAACTATTAGCAACAAACAGGGGAGTCGATAATATTATTATCTGGCAAGGGTCCGGGCAAGTTTCCGATTTGAGTTGCCCTTATAAAGCGACCTTCCTCTATGACTACAACGATAGGGTTTTATTGATAAGAACAATTGAAAGCGGAAATGAATATCCTTTCAGAATTAGATGGTCAGGATTGGGTGATGAAACCGATTGGGGAGGTTCTGGCTCAGATTCAGGGAGTATGGA
>Ga0315308_1002321_pt1 | contig 10834 bp, 8 predicted proteins | sample TDP3_MG_FD_203078 | JGI IMG/M metagenome (GOLD analysis project Ga0315308, IMG submission 203078) | Freshwater sediment microbial communities from Lake Towuti, South Sulawesi, Indonesia - TDP3 | ecosystem: Environmental > Aquatic > Freshwater > Lake > Sediment | place: Indonesia: South Sulawesi...
AGTAGTTCCGCCTGCACCTTCTCTTGAGGAAGTGCAGAAGACGAGAATTAGAACTGTTGTGATTGACCCTGGGCACGGGGGCAAGGACCCAGGGGCAATCGGGCCCAGGGGTACGAAAGAGAAGGACCTGGTATTGAAAACCGCCCACAAGCTCGCTAAGGAACTTCACCAGGGTCTAAAGACTAGAGTTATCTTGACCAGGTATCACGATATTTTTCTCACACTTGCCGAGAGAACAGCCATAGCCAACCGGGAGAAGGCAGACCTTTTTATCAGCATTCATTGCAACGCTTCCCTGAAACCGCATAGCAAAGGGTTTGAAATCTACTTTCTTTCTGACGAGGCGTCTGATGAAGAGGCGGAGGCAGTAGCTAATATGGAAAATGCAGTAATGGCTCTTGAGGATAAGAAGGAAAAAGGGAATGAATTTTCTTCAATCCTCTGGTCGCTAGCTATGAATCAATTTATGAACGAATCATCTGAGCTCTGTTCACTTGTTGCTTCCCAGGTGGATAGAGGGTTGGGAATTGCGAATAATCGGGGAGTGAAGCAGGCTGGTTTCCGAGTTTTACGGGGAACTAAGATGCCGGCTATTCTTTTGGAACTAGGATTTATCTCAAATCGGTCGGAAGAGCGAGAATTGTGTAGCAGCAAATTCCAGAAGAAACTGGTAGAGTCCATTTGTTCAGGAGTGAAAGAATATAAGGAATGGGTGGAAAAGTGGTGAATAGCGGAGCTCGAACCAGGGAAAGCCCGATTGGAGTATTCGACTCGGGCGTCGGCGGATTAACTGTTGTTAGCCAGTTATCCAAAATACTTCCCCAGGAAGATATTGTATATTTTGGAGATACGGCGCACCTACCCTATGGTTCCAAGTCTAAAGAGGCAATCATACGATTCTCTTTAGATATTGCGAATTTCCTAAAATTGCAGAACGTAAAAATCATCGTCGTGGCCTGCAACACAGCTTCATCTTTTGCCCTTCCTACCCTAAGAGGAAGAATAGACCTTCCCGTCATTGGCGTAATAGAACCCGCTGCACAATCGGCAATTGATACTAGTAAAAATTTTAGGATAGGTATTATCGGCACGGAAGGAACAATAAAGAGTAGAGCTTTTGAGCAGGCCTTGAAGAAGATAAATAGAAAGGTGGAAGTATTTTCTCGAAGTTGCCCGCTATTTGTTCCTCTTGTTGAGGAGGGTTGGCTCAATGAGCCTGAGACTTGGCAGATTGCCGAAAAATATCTATCCCCTCTAAAGGGTGAGCATATAGATACTCTGATTTTGGGGTGCACTCATTATCCCCTCTTGAAGGAGATGGTATCGAGAATAATGGGCCAGGGGGTTTCTCTGATAGATACTGCAGAGGCTACCGCTAAAGCGGTACAAAATACTCTCCTGGAGAGAGATTTGTTGAGGGAGGAGAGTCATAGGGGGGCGCACAAGTTTTTTGTCAGCGACGATCCGGAAAAGTTTCTTCAGCTTGGCCGGGAATTTTTTTGGGGAGGTATGGATAAGGCGGAAAGAATCGATCTGGAGGTGAGGGAATAGCAAGGGCGCTACTTCGGCAAGCTTTTTTCAGGAGAAATAGGATGTTAAGTAAGTTAAGCATCAGGACGCACACACAATCGGAGTTAATGGACATAACGCCCCTGGTAAGGGACATAGTGCATAAGAGCAAGATTGAGAGTGGCGTCTGTTATATTTTCGTGCCCCATACTACTGCTGGGATTACCGTGAACGAGAACGCAGATCCTAGTGTGAAGCAGGATATTCTTAGTGAATTGGACAAACTTGTTCCCTGGCGGGGCGATTACACTCATCTGGAAGGAAATGCTGCCGCCCACATTAAGGCGAGTTTACTCGGTTCTGCTGAGATGATACCTGTAGAAGATGGCGACCTCGTTTTGGGCACATGGCAAGGGGTCTTCTTTGCCGAATTCGATGGCCCAAGACGAAGAGAAGTCTGGGTAAAAATTACAAGAACAGAATGAAAAAGTCCCGCCTCGCATTTATCCTCTCCCCTGTAGAGAAAAGTCCTCTCTTTTACCCTCTACCCTTGGGGGAGAGGGTTGGAGTGAGGGGGTTCGATGAATTGAAGCCTTATTACAAGACTTATAGGTAGGCACGATAGTCCATTTCAGGAAAGACGTTATCTCTGTATTCAAGGTCATTAAGGTGGTTTTCATCAATGCCGTTATTCTTTATCTCTTCATACAATCTGTTAAAGTGATGGATGTGATTTCGTGTTCTCTTTTCCGCATATTCCACCATTCTACCAGTGGTCATAATGAATGCCCAATCTGAAGCCTGGGCCAGCAGCAGTTCTCTGGCGGCCTGATTCAAAGCCCGTCTTTTCAATCCTCTTGCCTGTGGGTTTCCTTCAGCTATTTCTAACATTCTCTCTGTCGCCTTGTGCAGGTGCCGGTAAATCCAATCATTGTTTCCATTTAACCAGACCTCATTATATCCCTTATCTCCCCAGCTCGACATAGAGGGCGTTATTACCTGATTTCTGGGATTCTCGTTCAGGTACTCCGAAGGATTGATTGGTCGAAGTGTAGTTTGGTCATAGTAGATTTTTCGGAAAAGGAAATTGAGAAAATCAGGTCCTTCGTACCACCAGTGACCAAAAAGTTCAGCATCATAAGGAGCTACGATAATCGGCTTACGGCCCATAAAATCGTATAGATACTCCACCTGCTTCTCTCTATTGAACATAAAGTTGCCGGCATGTTCAGCGGCAACTTCTAGACCCTCCTTGGGACGATAAGGTTCCTTTTCACCCAAGCCGACTTTACCCGTAATCTTATAATACTTGATTCCCACATTTCGCCTTATGCCATCCGAGTGGAGGTATGGACGGATATAGTCATAGTCGAGGTCATAACCCACATCCCTGTAGAATTCCCTATAGCGAAAGTCTCCGGGATAGCCGGTTTCAGAACTCCAGACCTGTAACGAGGACTCAACGTCACGGCCAAATGCTGCCACTCCCGAAGGGCAATAGACCGGCGCAAAAACAGCATAGCGCGGTCGAGGAGTGCCATATATAATCCCGTGAGTATCAAGAAAGAAGAATCTTAATTCCTCTTCTTTTAGAATTTCGTCATCTCCTGGATTGTAGGCGCACTCGGAAAGCCAGATTCCCTTGGGGCGACGGCCAAATTTCAACTGATAGTCCCGCACAGCTATTCTTACCTGAGCTCTCACGGCGCGGCGCGAAATCATCAACGGGAGAAATCCGTGAGTGGCGCAAGAAGTTATGACTTCAATCTTTCCCAGGTCCTGGAATTTACGAAAAGCGTTGAGGAGATTCCCATTATACTTCTCTTCGAAAATAAAGCGTGTCTCCCTCAATTTATCATAATACATTCTCGCCGCTTCGTGAAACTCCGGATGGTTCTTCACCCGAACCTGTTCCTTATCGGTTAGCTCAATCAACTTGTACAAGTGGTGCAGATATCGCTGCTGGAGCAAGGGGTCAGAAAACATCGCTGCTAAGGTTGGACTGATGGAAAAGGTCAGCCTGAAATCTACTCCGTCGTTGATCAATTTGTCGAAGACTCCGACCAAAGGCACATATGTTTCAGTTAGAGCTTCGTAGAGCCAGTCCTCTTCGAGGAAGTCCTCATGTTCAGGGTGGCGGACAAAGGGTAGATGAGCATGGAGGACAAGACATAAATATCCTTTTTCTTCAGATTTCTTTGCCTGGAACATTTTCTAACTGTTATTTGGATTTACGGAAGGGCGGGTGGGGAGAGCCGGGACCCAGAGGTAAGATTTCCTCCAGACGTCGAGAAAGGATTTTCATTGCCTCCACACTGCTCAGGCCAGACTTATCAAGTTGCATCTCTTTTACGAGTTTCTCAAACTCTTCTTTCACGATCATCCATTCCTCGTCGCCAATTTCGGATATTTTTCCACTGGGCAGGGAGACCGCATTGGAACGGGCAAGGGCAATAAATCGACCGTCCTTAGTGAGGAGGCCTATATCGCCTATGTAGGTACGGCCACTTTCCGGCACCTGAAAGTACCAATTGCCAATCTCTGAATGCACATTTACATCAAAGTATCTATGGGCATTACTGCCATTGAAGATAATATCGGTCACATCATAGAACCTCAGTGCTAAGCTACTTCGAGAAAATATGTCCTCTCCTTGACTTCTCATAACTTTTTCTTTGCTTGCCTCGCTAATCTCCCAATAGGCATAAATCCACCTGGGGTCACGGGGTAGAAGCGCAATCCTGGTATCTCCATAGTGTTCTCGCAGTGACGCCCCCCGGTCAATGAATAGACTAACCCTTTCTTCCCTCTCAACAGGGGTTGGTTGAAGAGAAGTTCTTGCAGTTTCTGGCTTACTTTCTTGCTCAAAAGTAATCTTCTTATACCTTTCCCTTGCTCCCATTACTCCATATTTAGCAACCAGTTTCTGCCACGCTGTCAATTTTCTAATTTTTCTTGCTTTCGCCATTCTATTCACTCCTTCTTAGCGATTCTTGACAAAAATTTACCAAATCCAAAATTCTTTGTCAAGAGAATTCTTGAATTATTGAATTCTAAGTTAGGACTGGCCTCGACCGTCCGATCAAAAATTTTCTTCCCGCACATAAACTGTCCATCCAGGTAATTCGTCGATAGTAACTTGTTTGGAAAACTCTGGCAGATACTTAAGCACATACGCACCCACTGAACCTTTAGTGGGCAGAAAAGCAACCAACCGAATCTCAGCTGGAATGTGTGCCCAAAAGTGTTCGTTAGTCACCCGAAAACCTGCTAGTTCCCTATCGAATAGACCGTATGCGTGGTGGTAGAGCTTGCCCTCTGCCAGTAAGCTCGAGAGCGGATGGGTGGGAAAATATGCTTCCCCACGGTGGGTTTTTGCATACTCATATGCCACTTTTTGCTCATTACTTGAAAGACCATATAATATCTGACCAATACCGGTAAATTTAGCCATGTTAGCATAAGTAAGCCCTGTAACTAGCAAAATAAGTAAAACTTTCACAGAGCTCCCTATGGGTCGGGCAGAGGATGATAGTGAATCTGAAGCAAATCTTGTTAAGGCAAGAGTGACAGCAGCAACAAGGAAATAAAGGGCAGGGCTTAGGGTGTTAACATCTCCTCCTACTTTTACTCTACCAAGTACTGAAGTTGGCACCATAAACAGGCTTACAATAGCTAACATCGTCCACTGGTTAGAGCTAAGCCATACCTTTAGTTTATTAGGTGCATTCGACGAAAGGGATAACTGGTATACAGAACAAAAAATCAGTATGGTTAGGGGTAAAAAAGATTCTCTTATTAAGTGGTAAGTTGCTGTAAGTAGTGCTATTATCCGGTTTGCGCTAAATTGCCAAGGGCAATGGCTTGGTATTGTGAACATGTAAAACAATAGATTTTGAGCATTAAAAAGCCATAAAAAAAGTGCTGATACTACCAGACCACAAACAGAGAGACATAGGATGTAACGCTTGAAGCATTTATAACCATCGGTAACTAAAATATACGACGGTAAGGCAAACAACAGCAGCACTAGAGTTTGCTTTGTCCAAACTGCAAACACTGAGAACAGAGCTGCTAACAGAAGCAGTAGTATGTTACCGTTGCGTTTTCGATAGTAGAGAATTGCGCAGGCAACAGTGCTAAATCCAAGTGCCGGGCCATCCGCATATACTGCAAAAGCAGAGTAAGTTAGCGCTGGAGAGCTAAATGTGAATAAACAGAAACAAGCAAAGGCATAGAGTGCAAGTAGTAACCTTCGAGGATCTAATAAATTTTTACGAATATGTAGCCAAAGTATAGGTAAAAAATAAAAACACGCACTTATAAGTGAAGCAAAAATGAGGGCAGGCGTGGGGGTATTGGCCAGTGTGGCAGGTAAATATATAATGGCCCGTAAGGGACCAGATATTGTAGAAAACACAGGGCCGCTATCAGGAGGATAATATAACTCATAACCGCGTACCAGTGAAAACGTCCACGCCAGGCGGGCACCACTCCATTCCCCGAAAGCCGCTAACAGAATTTTTTTTAGGATTATTCCGCTAGAAAACAGCAAGGCCATTAAGGTTGAGGCAGCAACAAACAGGTCTAGCAAGTTCAGGGTTGATAATAATGCGAATATAATAGAAAATATCAGTGTAAACAATATTAAATATCCAATAAACAACCTATCTGCAATAGTGTAATAATACTCTAATGGATATGCCTTTTGATTCTCAATAACCCTATTCAAAATCTCTGTCGACCTGCCCTCATACATAGCCTTTACCAGTTGATGACCAAATAATGAATATGTCATGTTCCCTATTCCTAGGAATAATAACAAGGCTAAGGCAAATACGATAAGTGGCTTATGCCCTTTAAGCCAGTTTGACGTCATAATGCATTGCCCTTTCCTGATCTATCGGCTGCTCTATCTGGTCGCAACATTATGCCCCGGCGTCAATATGGGTCAGTATATTTTGTCCGTATCGTCTTGAACTTGAAGTATACTGTAGGAAAACGAATTTCAATTTTACTTTGCTTTCAATTTAATCTATTCTCTCCGTATCCGACCCTTCAAAAACTATTAATTCTTAAGCTCTCTTTCTTTATGACAAATATGTCATCTTTTGCAAAAAGTTTATCTCTTTCAGGAACGTCTTTTAGAGCAAAATTCGACCTTTTTCTAGTAGTATCTATAATATATGTATTGAAAGGGTTAAAATACATTTTTTCTCGCATAAGATATTCCTTTGTGAAATGTCCTTTCTTGACTACCAAATAGTCTACCCCATTTTCTTCGCAAAATCTATATATAGATCCTGGGTCTTCTGAGTAATATGCGTCAAAAAAGTCAAAGGTACGTTTTTTGATTGTTTCCCAATAGTTATCAAAAAAGGGGTATGATAATTCATATTTAATAAATACTTTTATTTGCGCAAATGTTGGTATGCCATCAGCTAAATAAGGATGCGCTGCAATCATTGCGTCTTTCGGTAGACTACTCAAATATTCATAGAGATTTTTATCGTAAGACATATCTATTAGACTGACTTTTTTATTGATATTAAGGTTTAGAAGTATTAAAACGACCACTACAATTTGGAATACTCTTTTTATTCTTATACTTTCTATATTTGTTATTAATTGCCCGATAGCTATTGTAAATATTATTAAGCTTATTGTTGGAATCGAATACTGGAGATATCTTGTTGGTAAGAATAGTTTAAGTAACAATAAATCTGATATTTTATACATCAATATACTCGAGAAAAACAAAAATAATATTTCTGGTGGAAAAACTATCTTTCTCTTAACTATTTCACTTATTAGAAATAATACCACAAGTATAAGTATTACGTTACTATTAAGCATTATTATTTTTATCGGGACAATTTTCGTATGTCTTTTTAGTACTTGGTGGAAGAAAGTACCTCTTTCTACATTTCTCCCGACCTCTCTGGCTAAAGGAGCTGTTGGGAATTCTTCGCAGCGTCCCCCCGCATAGAAGGCAGGATTGTTAACTATTTGACGGCGTGTAACTGTAGTCCCTATGGATGGATTGTAAGTAAAAATATACTTTCCACTTAGAATAGAAAAACATATAAGCATCCCAAGTATAAAAGACATTCTTTTGGAATTAGATTTATCAAAGGATATATTTTTATATCGAATTCTAATAAACGTGAATAAGTAAGTCAGTGCAGATAATAAAAAAATGATTGGATAAAACAAACATTGTAATATCATTATGACACTCGATTTCAAATATTCTTTTTTTACTAAGTAGTAAAGAAATGCGATTATTAGTGGATACCCAAATGCATGGGCGTGTCCACCAACCATGCGACCTAGAAAAACAGGTGTTATCATAAGAATAAAGGAACCAAGAAATCCGGTATAATTGCTGTTTGTAATCTGCTTTAATAATTTAAATACGTACAATGAAGAAAGGGCAAGTAGAATTATTGGTAAAATTTTGCTAATAATTATTGGACACATAACAAAAGAAAACATATAGTATAAAGCAACAAGTCCCCATGGCTGATAATTCTTAGCATATTCTGTTAATAAATCGTTTCTGAACAAACTATTATCTCGAAATTGTTGCATCCAATATATATTTTGATTAACATCATCATTAATAACATATCTATTAACAAAAGCTGTAAATTGAGAATTTATTCCGATAGCAAAAGCTAATAAGATAATTAAAAATTCAATCTGTATATGAATCCTTTTATTTGTTTTACAGTTAGCTTCTTTGATATTATTTCTCATAGATATTCGCAGTTTGACAAAAGGTTGGCTGCCTTTTTGCTGCCTTATTTTTTGACATTTTTCCCAATCATTTTGACCTTGATAATTCTGGAGACAACATATTTAATTATCCTTTTCTGCTATACTGGATTTTTGGAAATATGCTCGAGTAGGTTTAAAGAGAGAGGCTAATTATGTCCACATTTCCCGACTGGGCATCTATGGTTAATAATCTATTACGCATTACTTTATTACTACCCAGCAGGATCTTTATGACTTCTTGAGCCTGAAATGAAGCCACAATACTGGCCGTAGTAGGAGGGGTTCCCAGTTCTTTCTCACTTCCAAATCCCGGAGCCCTTTCGCGCGAACCATAAATTCTTATTAATCCTTCATCTTCTGGCAATATAGTGGTAACCTGTCCATAAAATCCGGCTATAGCTCCGTGAACGAAAGGAATCCGTTCTTTCCTGGCTGCCTCCTCCAGGATAAATCGAGGGGCAATTTCCCCCAGAGCATCTACAACGACATCCGCCCCTTTTATCAACTGGGCACCATTTTCTTCAGTCACGGGGCGAGAAAGAGAAGTCACTTCAATTCCGGAGCTAATCTGTTTCACTCTTTCCGCTGCTGCCTGAGACTTATTCTGCTTAAGGTTTCTCTCGTGGCAAAGGAGATGGCGATTGATATTACTATCTTCAAAGGAATCTCCATCCACTACAATAATATTCCCCACACCAATTCTGGCCAAGAGTTCGGTAACGGTTCCTCCCAGACCTCCAGCGCCAGCTATGAAAACTTTCGATCTAAGTAGCCTAATTTGTCCCTCGATTCCAATCGCTCCAATATTCCTCTGGTAACGTTCTGGAATTACTCCTTTTTGCAAAGCGGCAATTTCTACTTCTTTTCCCAGAATCTTCTTTTTTCGGGCAATCTTCTTTACAGCTTTGATGGATAAGCTTTCGTACTCCTTTCCATTCGGAGAAATTGCCTTTTGGGTCAGATTTCTTATTTCTTTAAGAAGCGTATTTTCCATACTATGGACACTCGGAATTTTCAGACTCTTTTGGCTTAATAGAAAAATATCATAAATTAAGGGTTATTGTCAACTCAAATTTGTGTTGATTTTATTTGAAAGTTTTGGTAATATAGCTTTACAAGATTACAGTTTTCGTTAGGTGACTAAAATGCGCATCCTGGTAACCAATGATGATGGAATATATAGCAGTGGTGTGGAGCACTTGGTTCGGTCATTGTCGGCACTTGGTGAAGTTTATGTAGTTTTGCCAGACCAGCAGAGGAGTAGCACCAGCCATTCTTTGACTTTAGATAAGCCTTTACGAATCAGGAAAATAGGAGAAAAGAAATACTTGGTCAACGGGACTGCCTCAGACTGTGTCAGACTGGGCGTCCTGGGTTTGCTGAAAGAAGATGTGGAACTGATTGCAGCTGGAATAAATAATGGTCCTAACCTTGGCGACGACGTAAGCTATTCTGGAACGGTCGGGGCAGCCTTGGAGGCAACGTTATTGGGAATCCCCTCTTTCGCTATCTCTCTGGTGGTCGGGGGCGGATGCCATTTTGATGTGGCAGCGGATTTCGGACGTTTCCTGGCTGAGAGGATTATCCGAGAAGGTTTACCGAAGGGTGTCTGTCTCAACGTGAATGTTCCCGATCTAACTCTGAAAGAAATCAAAGGAGTAGAAATAACAAAGCAAGGTAAAAGAATATACGGAAAAAAGATTATGGAACGCACCGACCCGCGCGGGGAAAAGTATTTTTGGATTGCAGGAGAGAACATTTCCGGAATCTCAGAAAAAGGCACGGATATCACGGCCATTGAGCATAATAGAATATCAATTACGCCTCTCTCTATTGACCGCACCGATTACCGGATGGTGGAAGCTTTGAAGAGATGGAATCTTGATTGGAAAGACTCCTGTGGTGGAGGTTGACTTGAAATTCAGGTTGGTTTCCGATTTTGTGCCCCGGGGCGACCAACCCCAGGCAATTCAACAACTGAGTCAAGGTATTTTGGGAAGGGAGAAACATCAGGTCTTACTTGGCGTGACTGGCTCAGGGAAGACATTTTCCGTTGCAAGTGTGATTGCGAATGTCAATAGACCGACACTGGTAATCTCCCATAATAAGACTCTGGCAGCCCAGCTCTATTCCGAATTCAAGCAGTTCTTTCCCGAAAATAGCGTTGAGTATTTTGTGAGCTATTATGACTACTACCAACCTGAGGCTTACGTTCCCCAGACAGATACATACATAGAGAAAGATGCTTCTATAAATGACCAGATTGATCGGCTAAGGCTAAAAGCCACCAGCTCCCTCCTGGAAAGGAGAGATGTCATAATTGTGGCTTCCGTATCTTGTATATACGGAATTGGTTCACCCGAGGAGTGGAGGGAATCCCTGGTTATCCTGCTGAGAGGCAATTCTTATCCCCGTCAGGATTTGCTGAGGGATTTGGTAAATATCCAGTATCAAAGAAATGATGTTGATTTCAGTAGAGGTAATCTCAGAGTCAGGGGAGATGTTGTTGAAATTTTTCCTGCCTATCTGGAAACCGCTCTTA
>Ga0315308_1002322_pt1 | contig 10831 bp, 10 predicted proteins | sample TDP3_MG_FD_203078 | JGI IMG/M metagenome (GOLD analysis project Ga0315308, IMG submission 203078) | Freshwater sediment microbial communities from Lake Towuti, South Sulawesi, Indonesia - TDP3 | ecosystem: Environmental > Aquatic > Freshwater > Lake > Sediment | place: Indonesia: South Sulawesi...
AAAAGGTCAAGTTTTTCCTAGGAAGGGAATGAAATGAAGTGTACTGTTAAAAAAGGAAAAACCCTGCTCGTAGATGGCCCGGCGTCCGTAAACCTTCTTTCTGGAGGGGCCAAAGTCTTAGGTGCAACGCTGAAAGCAGGAGAAAAAGTTGTGATACGAGAAGGAAAGCGCATGCCCTTTGAGGTTAACAAGCGGGTCGTCTTTGATTTGATGCTAGGCGAGAGCGCCACCTTTGAAGAAACAGAAGGAAGCACGATTCCAGCGTCTTGGGAAAACGCCTCCATGGAGATCATTTCATATAAAAAGCCCGTTACGGTTATGGTGATGGGTGGGGTGGACTCGGGTAAAACAAGTTTTTGCACCTATCTCGCCAACAAAGCATTAAAAAGAAGAGGGAAGATCGCCATTATTGACGGCGACTTAGGACAGTCAGATATAGGGCCGCCCTCAACCATCGGGTTCGGCTTCGTTACAACACCGATAAAGGACCTCTTTGAGATGGAGGCGGAAAACGCGTACTTTGTTGGGCTGACAAGCCCGAGCAGAGCCGTAAACAGGGTCATAGAGGGGCTAAACACGTTGAAAGGCAGGGTTTTAGAGACAGGGATCAACTTTTTGATCATTAACACGGATGGCTGGATCGAGGGTGAAGACGCCGCAGGATATAAGGTTCGGTTGACGGAGAGGGTAGCTCCTAACATAGTTGTGGGGATACAGCAGGGGGATGAGCTGACGCCCATACTAACCGCGTTAAAGGGGACGAAGACTCTGATTATAGATTCCCCACCGATGATACATAAAAGAAACCGGGAGAAAAGGAAGGTCCTACGCGATCTCAGTTATAAGAAGTATCTGAAAGAAGCTAGGGTGCAGTCCTTTCCCCTAAACTGGGTTAAAGTTGAAGGGGCCCCCTTTGGAACGGGCGTCCCCCTAACCACAGAGCAGATGGAGAAGGTGAGAAAGTCGCTGGGGATAAGCCTTGTTTACGGTGAAGAAACACCCACCACCTTTTTTGTTGTCTTAAAGGGGGACCAGTGGGTTAACGAGGAGTTGATGAAGAGGATTGAAGAGGGCTTCGGTAAGACGGTGAAGATGATAAGGGAAGGCGAAGAACAAGGCTTGCTTCTAGCGTTGCTAGATGCGCTAGGGAACTTTCTCGGAATCGGTGTTTTGTGTGGGGTCGACTACAAGAGAAGGGTGATGAAGGTTTACACGCCCGTAAGCGAGAACGTGTCCACCATTCACGTCGGCCAGATGAAACTAGACAAAGGAGGCGGAGAGATCGGCTTAAGTCCACTTTTTATGGACTATGAGCCATAGAAAATCGTCATTCCCCCCTTACAGCGGGACGAGGTTCAAACAGTTTTTTAAAGAGATGTCGCAATTCGTTAAGGTGGAAGGTCAAGCTTGAGCGGGGGTCGCCGAGCCAGGTCAAAGGCGCAGAGTGTTGTCAAGACACGCGGTCGCTTCAGGAGCCTGTCCCGTAGGGGTTCGTGGGTTCGAATCCCACCCCCCGCACTATTTGACGAGCCCACTGCACTTTTAGACTTGCGATTTGCGCTTTCAGGGATCTTGACACTATTCATTTCCGTGATGTATTGAAACTGGTCTTTACCAATTAACATGCTTCCTGAACGGTTTTAGCAACCTTTGAAACATATTCGTCGTCAGCGAAGTTTAGGTTTAAAACCCGTTTTTCTAAATTATAAAGTATTTGGGGCAGAGTTCTGTTTTCTCGACCCAGAAGGATACCTGTAAGTCTTTAACACCTGGTATCTTTCCGATATCAGCGCCTATGTTAATCAAATGTTCAAAATCTTTAGCTACACCGATAGCTAATAGGTCATGGTCTCCAACAGTCTTTGTAGCCAAAATTATGTTTCGCATCTGGATCAACTTATCCAAGATCAGTGACGAATCAACAGTAGCCTCGGTTGCTAAGATATGTGAAGGCGAGGCGTCTATCAGAAATACAGCCATGCCGTGATATCCAATTTTCTTCGGGTTGATTACGACTGTAGATCCACGGATTACGCCTTTTTCTTGCAATGTTTCATATCGGTTTATCACTGTGTCCGGTGAGATTCCAAGTTCCTTCGCGATTTTTCTGAAAGACGTACGGGCATCTTCCGTTAATTTCTTGATTATAGATAAGTCTATTTCGTCCATCTCTATCACTACTTTTTAAGATGGTCGAATTCGAAATTTTCTGGACATAACAATATTTCATCAACCCAAATGCTCGTTGTTACCTCTCTGACAACGGGATTCCCTTTTATCAAATCTTTCACTTGGCTCAGCCGACCAATATTTCTAAGAACCGCGATGCAGAATATGTCGTGTTTGCCCATAGACGTGGTGCAAAAGACTATCTCAGGTATCCTTCGAATCAACTCAACGACCTTCTCCAAGTGCGGGTAGCTAACGTCAATGCCTATGATTGCAATGCAATCATGGCCGAAGCTTTTGGGGTTCAACAGGATCGTTGTCCCTCTGATAATACCAGTTCTCTTCATTTTTCTGAATCGTTTGCTTATCGTATCAGTTGACACGCCACAATCTCTCGCTATGTCCGCAAAATTGGCGCGTGCATCTCTTTGTAGAGCCCTGATAATAGCTATGTCAATCTCATCAACTTTGATCTTAGGTGGCATACAATATCCCATTTGACCCAGAATGATATTGAATTATGATTCTATAGTTTATGCTATTTTGGCTTAAAAATCTTATGATGTCGTTTTTCGCCAAATTTTTCTCACCAGAATCCTACACACATTATCAGGCTTTTAGTTCATTTAGTAATAAATTGTTCGACCATTTAATGGTTTTTCGGACAAAATATATATAACTGGGTTTATTTTTTATAATCCGTTAAGAGGTGGCTGAGATGAAGTGCGAGTATCCTGAATGCAACGAAGAAGGAGAAAAGACATTTTTCAACTTGAATTTGTGCAAAAAACATAGACATTTAATGCAATTTGCGGTTAAGTTGTTCGGGAAATTTTCCTCCCAAATAGAAGAGTCTTAGCAGTGAAAGGCGGTTACGTGAAGGCCCTATTATTAACTGAAAAAGACACTCATCAGCTTCTATCTATAGATGAGGTTATGGAAGCTGTTGAATCGGCATTCAACGAGAAGGGCCTAAGCCGGGTGCAGTTGCCACCGAAACCATACTTATTTTATAGCAAATACAATGGCGACCTGAGGGTCATGCCATCGTACCTTGAGGAATTCGACATCTCTGCCGTAAAAATTGTCAACGTTCACCCAAACAACCCAGCAAAGTACAACCTTCCCTCGGTTATGGCAACGGTAATCCTTGTGGATCCCAAAAACGGCGAACCTTTGGCCATGATGGGAGGTACTTGGATCACCGCGATGAGGACGGGTGCTGCTGGAGGTGTAGCTGCAAAATATCTAGCTAGGGCGGGTTCAAAAGTCATAGGAATAGCTGGAGCCGGAGTACAGGCTAGAACCCAATTGATGGCTTTGAAAAAGGTTTTAAAGAAAATAGAAGAGGTTAGGGTCACAGATATAATAAAAGCCTCAAGAGAAAAATACGCTGAGGAGATGTCCGAAAAACTTGGGCTTAACGTTAGGGCTGTTAACAACATTGAAGAGACCGTTAGAGGAGCGGATGTTGTAGTAACAGTCACCCCGACGCGAGTACCAATCGTAAAGAGTGAGTGGATTGGGCCAGGCACCCACATAAATGCCATTGGGGCAGACGCTCCAGGTAAGGAGGAGCTTGACCCAGAGCTCTTGAAGAGAGCCAAGATCGTGATTGATGACTGGGAACAGGCGTCCCACAGTGGCGAGATTAACGTTCCGTTAGCCGAGGGGGTTATAACAAAGGAAAATATCTGGGGCGAGATAGGTGAGATCGTAGCAGGCTTAAAGCTAGGTAGAACTTCTCCTGATGAAATAACTGTTTTCGACTCAACCGGACTAGCAATACAGGACGCTGTTACAGCGAACCTCGCTTACAAAAATGCTTTAGCGAAAAGCATCGGAGCTTACATAGACTTAGGTTACACATGATCGCGATTTGAAGATGAGAAGAAGTTCGACAAAGATGAAATACTTTGAGCTTCTGACTTAGAATGTCGATTCTAATGAAGCAGAATCGAACAAAATCTATATATATTAGAACAATATGCTTAAATTGAGTGATTGCTGTTGGAAATAGAAGAGATAATCGAGGAAATCAGAGGCAGAAAGAACGCTGGTCATTTATCGAGGAAGAGACTTGCTTGCGCCCATTGTGGAAACAGCTGGATTGAGCTAGTTGGGTTGATTGTCGGACATAAAGAGAGATCCGAGGATCTTTATCTTCGCATCGGTATGGAGTCAGAAAATTGTCAAACATGTAGGTACAGACCTTTGGAATGTCAAGAATGTGGCTCAAAAGAAGTGTATGAAATAATATTTGCTGAGGAGATCTCTGAAGAGCCCCCACTAAGCTTCAAGGACATAAAAAAGGTTACCCGCAATTCAGATGCCAAGACCTTATGAAATCTTCACTTTTGGCGACATAGGGAGGAGATAACTGACCCGTGAGGTGCTATAAATTTGGCGGAAAGTGCTCCTGAATACAGCAAAGTCGACAAGATTATCGAGAGTTATTCTTGCGAAGGGTCAGCGTTAATTGCTATATTGCAAGAGATTGAGAATTTGTACGGTTATCTTCCTGCTTGGGCGTTGAGACGCGTATCTGAAAAGCTTAATGTTCCTATGATTCAAGTCTACGGCGTAGCTTCCTTCTACGATGCATTTCACCTGACACCACGTGGTAAGCACCTCATTCGTGTTTGTCTAGGAACCGCCTGCTACCTAAGGGGCTCAGCTCGGGTTCTGGAGGCTTTGGAAGAAGAGCTAGGCATAAAAAACGGCGAGACAACCCCTGACCTAATGTTCAGTCTTCAATCGGTTCATTGTGTTGGTGCATGTGCATTAGCACCAGTTACGGTCGTCGGCGAACGCTACTTTGACAAAATGACGCCAACAAAAGTTCGTAATGTGTTAAGGCGGGTGCAGAGTAAAAATGAAAAAGATTAGAACTTCTCAAGAGCTGAAGGCTCTACGAAACTCGTTGCTGCAGAGGAGAGACCCCAATAAGCCATGCGTAAGAGTATGCCTTGGAACTGGTTGCCGAGCACGTGGCAGCGCAGATGTCGTAGAGGCTTTCACGAATGAAATTAAAAAGCAGGATCTAGAAATTCAGGTAGATTGCAAGCAAACTGGCTGTCATGGCTTCTGCGAAAGAGGTCCTGTCGTGGTAATACGACCAAAAGAAATCTTTTATCAGAGAGTAAAGCCACATGATGTTCCTGAAATCGTTTCGAAAACCTTACTCAATGGAGAGGTTGTTGATAGTCTTCTTTATACGGATCCAGCATCGGGTCAAAAAGTCCTATATGAATATGAAGTGCCTTTTTACAAAAAACAGGCAAGGCTAGTTCTTGCTAACAATGGACGAATCGACCCCACAAACATATTTGACTACATTGCTATCGGCGGTTATCAAGCTCTTGCAAAAGCTATTACAACCATGTCTTGCGAGGAAGTCATCGATACTGTTGAAAAATCTGGGCTACGTGGGCTTGGCGGAGGCGGCTTCCCAACTGGAAGAAAATGGAGGCTATGCAGAAAAGCCCCTGGAGACGTTAAGTTCGTAATTGGAAACGGCGATGAGGGTGATCCAGGAGCGTTCAGCGATAGAAGCCTCATGGAAGCGAATCCTCACAGCATTCTAGAGGGGATGATCATAGGAGCTTACGCTATAGGAGCTAATCAAGGTTACCTATACGTCCGCGCCGAGTATCCTCTAGCGTTAAAGCACCTCCAGATAGCAATAGACCAAGCCAGAGAATACGGGTTCTTAGGGAACAACATATTCAATTCCGGGTTCAACCTCGACATTAAGATAAATCGGGGCGGAGGCGCGTTCGTATGCGGTGAATCCTCTGCCTTAGTAGCCTCGATTGAAAGTAAAATGGGTGAGCCAAGAGCAAAGTACATTCACACAGTCGAGCGTGGTTTATGGAACAAACCTACCAATATAAATAACGTTAAGACTTGGGCCAGCGTACCCCTAATTATCAATAACGGTGCAGATTGGTATGCAAAAATTGGGACCGAGAAGAGTAAGGGAACAGCAATTTTCTCTCTCGTTGGGAAAGTCAACAATACTGGACTCGTTGAAGTTCCAATGGGAACCCCGCTCAAAGATATCATTTACGACATAGGTGGAGGAATACTTGAGGGCAAGAAGTTTAAGGCTGTTCAGACGGGCGGCCCTTCAGGCGGCTGTATACCTGAAGAACTGCTCGACCTCCCTGTAGACTTTGAGAGATTAACTGAGGCCGGCTCGATGATGGGTTCCGGCGGTATGATAGTGATGGATGAGGATACCTGTATGGTTGACGTGGCTCGATATTTTCTCGACTTCTTGCAGTATGAATCTTGTGGTAAATGTGTTCCATGCCGCGAAGGAATTAAAAGAATGCTTGAAATCATAACCGATATAACCGCGGGTCGAGGTAAGGAGGAAGTTCTGGAGATTCTTCAAGAGTTAGCGGAGATGGTTAAGGATTTTTCTCTTTGTGGTCTTGGTCAAACAGCTCCAAATACCGTCTTGTCAACTTTAAGGTATTTTAGAGATGAATATAACGCTCACGTGAGAGATAAAAAGTGCCCTGCTGGCATTTGCAAGGACCTGATCGAATATTTCATCCTTGAAGACAAATGTATAGGATGTGGCGCTTGTTTGAAACTCTGTTCTCAAAAAGCCATACAAGGCGATCCAAACAAGCTTCACATAATTGACCATGCCAAGTGTATTAGATGCGGCATCTGTCGAGATGCTTGTCCATATGAAGCAATAATGGTTAAATAGGAAGTGATTGGATGGTAACCCTTACTATTAATGGAACAAAAGTTCAAGCAGAAGAAGGCTCTACCATACTTGAAGTTGCAAGATTCTACGGGATCGACATCCCAACCTTATGTTACCATGATGAGTTAACTCCTTACGGCGCCTGCCGTTTATGCATGGTAGAGATTGACGACGGAAGAAGGACAAGACTGGTAGCTTCTTGCCTTTACCCTGTTAAGGAAGGGATAAAGGTGAAAACGAATACGGAGAGAGTGGTAAAAAAGCGAAAGTTAATACTGGAACTATTGCTTGCCAGATGCCCCAACTCGAAGACCCTGCAAGACCTAGCCTCCGAGATGGGGTTGGAGCAAGTTAGGTTCAAGATGGAAAATGAAGACTGCATCTTATGCGGGTTGTGTGTAAGGATGTGTGCTGAACAGATGGGAAGCGGAGCCATAGGTTTTGTGGGTAGGGGCCAAAAAAGAGAAGTAGTAACTCCCTTCCGTGTGGCCAGTGAAATCTGCCGTAACTGCGGAGCCTGCATGTATATTTGTCCTGTAGTAGAACTGCAGTGCCGTGGGGTTAAGTCTCCCGGAGAAATTTGCAACTCTTGCCTTGTCTTCACTCCAAGATGTTTAGAAAAGTATGGTCAAGTCATGTGTACTCTAGACTCCTGTGGAGCATGTGTAGAAAAGGAGGAAAAATAGTATGAGCTATTCAAAACCGAATGCGAGCGCAGCAACCCTAACCAAAAACAGAACCGAACCATGTCCGATCAGCGGACTTTGCGTCACCTGCATAGATGGATGCCCAGGTCCCTGTGAAGTTGCGAAATCTGCCATAAGAGGCGGCGAAGTCATCTACCCAGCACCTTTCGGAGTAATAACCACCGCATCTCAAAAGAACTATCCCGTGAACCTCTCCCACTTCAACATTATGGGGACAACCGTAGGAGCTGTCGGTATCGAAGCCGATAGTGACAAAGCCATATTTCCCAACGTTGACTTGGAAACCAAAATTGGTCAAGGTAAAGGTCTAAGATTAAAAGTTCCATGGTTTACAAGCGCGCTTGGTTCGACAAAAATCGCCAAGGACAACTGGGAAGAATTGGCCATTGGCGCGGCAATATCGGGAACTATGCAAGTGATAGGTGAAAATGTATGTGGCATGGATGCTGATTCAAAACTCAATAATGGGAAAGTGGTTCATTCTCCAGAATTGGAATGGAGAGTGAAAACTTATAATGAATGGAGAGAAGAAGGTTACGGTGCCATTGCTGTTCAGGCCAACGTAGAAGATACAAGGCTTGGAGTCCTTGAATACGCTATCTCAAATTTGGAAGTAGATGCCGTTGAACTAAAATGGGGCCAAGGCGCCAAGGATATCGGTGGCGAAGTTAAAATTAAAGATCTATCTAAAGCGCAGCTTCTAAAGAGAAGAGGATACATAGTTCTTCCCGATCCTGAGAACCCAGATATTACTGAAGCATTCAAGAAAAGACACTTTACAGAGTTTGAAAGACACTCCCGGGTTGGTATGGTTACGGAAGAGGATTTCGTAAATAAGGTAAAAGAACTGAAAAGTTTAGGTGCTAAGTATATTTTCCTAAAGACAGGGGCTTACCGACCGGCAGACGTGGCAAGGGCTGTAAAATTCTCATCGGAGGCCAGAATCGACCTACTTACCGTTGATGGTGCGGGCGGTGGAACGGGGATGAGCCCTTGGCGTATGATGAACGAATGGGGAATACCTAGCGTAGAGATATGGTCATTAACGTATCAATGTGCAGATAGACTAGCGAAGAAAGGAGAATACGTACCCAGCATAGCCTTCGCGGGAGGCATTACCATGGAAGACCATATCTTCAAAGCACTGGCTCTGGGTGCACCCTACGTCAAAGCTGTAGGTATGGCTAGAGCCCCCCTCACTGCGGCTATGGTAAGTAAAAACGTAGGTAAGGGGGTCAGTGAAGGCGATCTTCCTGTCTACTATGCAAGATATGGAAACACTGTTGAGTCAATCTTTGTCGAGGCAAGCAAGCTGAAGAATAGGTTCGGGAAAAAGTTCGCAGATATACCAACAGGGGCAATCGGTCTCTACACCTACCATCAGAGACTGATCCAAGGATTAAAACAATTAATGTGTGGTGCCCGAAAATTTGCGGTTGACCGAATCACTCGAGATGATATCGTCGCTTTAACTCCTGAAGTTGCACAAGCGTCAGGGATTAAGTACGTTATGGATGCGGACAAGGAAGAAGTAGAAAAGATCTTAAGCTAACTTAAGAAAACCTAAGCGAAGAATATGGGATAATGTCGATTACCTAACAAAAATATTCAGCCTTAATTCAAAGTGTAATGGAGCAAAAACTTGGAATATAAACGTATATATGAACCTAACCCTTGCACCATCATTGTCTTAATTTCTTCGTTTCTCTAGGATGTTTGAATACATGTTAGAACATAGTTGATCTTGAAACTGTTAACTTTTGATGAGCTTCCTATTTCCCTTGCATCACCTGTCTAATTTTGCTTCTTCTTCTCCTTCAAGAATGTAAACTATATCCCTTATGTTCCAGAGAATTTCATGGCTATATTGCTTAAAAGCCTCGAAATTAGTGTCTCTTTTGGGAATCAAGAAGAATCTCATTCCAACGTTTTTTGCGCAGAGGGCGTCCATGGGATGGTCACCAATTAGAACAGTCTCTGACGCTTTGACACCTAGAAGCTTCATCAAGTATCGTGGATGCTCGGGGTCTGGCTTCGGCTTCAAGACATCGTCACGAGCCGCCACGGCGTCGATCAGTTTCTCTAAATTGAACTTTTCAAGGATTCTATTTGCATACTCTCTGCAGCTCCGTGTTATGATCCCTATTTTCAATCCTAGGCTCTTCAATTTCTCTAGAGTCTCGAGAACGCCATCGAGGAGTTTGGCGCCCTCTATGGTCTCAAGTTCGATTTCGTTCATAATCTTAGCAACTTTCTGGAAGACCCTTTGAATCTCCTCCTCTGAAACCCCCTTTTTTCTTAGGTTCTCAATGGCTCGTCTCTCAATATCGTAGTTAAGCATTTCCTCCGTTAAGAGTCCTTGCTCTACGCCTGAAGCTTCAAGGAGCTTTATGTTCCTCCTTTTCATTTTCCGGAAGTCAATCTTGGAATCAATGAGGGTTCCGTCGAGATCAAAGATCACGGCCTTCAAAATTTGGACGCACCCTTCAAGCTTCATAAAACCAGTCTTTAGTAAAAAACTTTAAGGCTGGAAAGATGTTTTAGGACTGTGGCGAAAGCCTTCATGATTTAAATCCACCCCGCACTTTCTAGCAAACCCGTTTCATCATTTTATCTGCCTTGAAGATGGTGGCAAAAGAATATAAGATTAGCAAAGTTTCCTTAGAAAGTATGAAACTAATTACCAAGAGAAGGAAAGAACCATCGCTAGCGTTTGGCGGACAGGCGGTAATAGAGGGAGTGATGATTCGCTCTAAGAAGCACATGGTCATTTGTGTTAGGCAACCAAATAATGAAATATTTACAAAAATAGAGGAAATAAAATCCGTGTCTGAAAGATACAAGGTGCTGAGATTACCGTTACTAAGAGGCGTTGTAGCATTGTTTGAAACCCTATATTTAGGCGTTAAAGGTCTCTATTTCTCTGCAAGCGCGAGTCTGGAGGAAGGCGAAGAAATCAAACCTCAGGAAATGGCCATAGCCATCGCTATAGCTCTGGGTTTAGCGATATTTTTGTTCACTGTCATACCCTTTCTCTTAACCACATTTTTCAACCTTAGAGGAGTAGTCTTCAATGTTGTAGAGGGTGCAGTTCGGCTTAGCATTTTTCTATTGTTCTTAGCGTTGATGGCTGTGGTTAGAGACCTCAAAAGAGTGTTTCAGTATCACGGTGCAGAACACATGGCTATCAACGCCTATGAAGCTGGGGTTGAATTAGATGTTAAGA
>Ga0315308_1002323_pt1 | contig 10831 bp, 5 predicted proteins | sample TDP3_MG_FD_203078 | JGI IMG/M metagenome (GOLD analysis project Ga0315308, IMG submission 203078) | Freshwater sediment microbial communities from Lake Towuti, South Sulawesi, Indonesia - TDP3 | ecosystem: Environmental > Aquatic > Freshwater > Lake > Sediment | place: Indonesia: South Sulawesi...
GTGTGGTCGGACCACTCTGACTGAGCTTGCGTGTCCCCGGGTTTCAGGGCAGGTTCATCTCTCGGATCTCCCTATCCGAGTAGTATGGCGGCGGACGTAGGCTAAATCCGCCGTCCACCACGAGCTCCGCCCCCGTTGTATAGGCACTGAGCTTGTCGGACAACAGAAGGACCGCCGCTGGGCCTATGTCGGTCTCCAGGCGTCCAGCACGCCGGAGGGGGATCGTGTCCAGCACCACCTTCTCCGCCTCTTTGTCCCCAGCGAGATGGGCGGACAGCCTCGTCGGGAAGTAGCCGGGGGTGAGCATGTTGGCTCGGATGCCAAACGGCGCAAGCTCGGCGGCCAGCACGCCCAGATAGGCCTTCAAGGCCGCCTTCGAGGCGCGGTATGAGGCCTCCTTGTACAGGGGGGCGTGTGTACAGGTGGAACCCACGATGAGGATGCTGCCGTGCCCCTGTGCGATGAACCGCCTGGCCACCCCACGGCAGGCCCAGACGCAGGCGGAGAGGTTGGTGTGCATGGTGCTGAGCCATCCCTGCGTGGTCAGCTTGGACACGGGCTCGTCCCAGTGGGCCGCCGCGTTGTTGACGTAGAGGTCAAGGCCTCCGAGCCCGTCGATGGTCTCCTTGATCATGGCTATCACCTGTTCCTCCTTGCTCACGTCCGCCTGCAGTCGCAGGGCCCGGACTCCGGCGGACTTGATCTCGCGCATCGTCTTCGGGTCCGGGTTCCGGCTGGCCACGGCTATGTGGACCCCTTCCGCGGCCAGTGACAGGGCTATGGCCCGGCCGATGCCACTTCCGCCTCCCGTGACCAGGGCTATCTTGTCTTCAAGGCCAGCGTCCATCTAGATCCTTCCTGCAATCCTCCATGCCTTGCAGCCCGATGATCGAGCCCAAACTGAAATCCCGGACCGAGGCATTGGCTCTTCAGTCTTTCCATTGCCCTTGACACAGCAAGGCCGTCAGAGAGGACCGGAGCTATCACAGAATGCCACTCGTACGCGGCTCATCGGATGAATGGTGCCCACTGCACAGTGGAGGGCTGTGGCTGTCGGCGACAACCTACGCTTGGCCCCGAACGACACATGTCGCATGGGTCGCATGAGCGAGTGAGAGCCGCAACAGCTTCAAGCATCACATTCGTTTGTCCGCAGCGATATTCTCTCTCACTGTGAGGCGGCAAGGCGAGTGAAAGGATGTCGACAAGACGGCCACGCGGCAAGCGCGCAGCACCCTCCACATGGGTCATGGTAGTACCAGACGAGTCGTTGGAGGATGGGGCAGTCAAGGTTTGCCTCGAGGATCTGAAGATGATCGGGAAGGATCTGGGGGTGCCGTTCAAAGTCACCGCAAGCACGGATCCGCCCTCCTCGAACGCGATCATCGTCGGTGACTCCTCCAGGAACTCGCTGACCAAGGCTCTCCAGAATCGGGGGATCGTGAGATTCCAGGGGACGGTAGATCGCGAGGGATACGAGATCATCACTTTCAGGCAGCGCGGGAAAAGGTTGATCGTCGTAGCGGGAGGATCGCTGATCGGGGACGTTTACGGCCTCTACCGCATCTGGGACAGGCTGCGCGCCCTGGGCGATCTGCCGACCCTCAACCTCAAGGAGGAGCCCGAGCTTGGCATACGCTACACTCGCATCCCGGTGAGAAGCGAGGATGACATCAGGAGGGCCCTTCGCTACAGACTGAACCTGGTCTTCGGCGAGAACCCGTTGAATCTTGTGTCCTGGGACTCGCAGCCCGAGGCCGAGCAGAACCGCAGACACCGAGAGAACACGCGGAAGCTGGCCCAGTATGCCCACTCGCTGCACATCAGGTACCTTTCCTTCAGCACAGAGTTCACCTATCATCCGTCGCTGTTGCATGAGTTCGGGGCAACCTTCTCGCCCGCGGATCCCAGGCTGTGGGACGCCGTGAAGGCCAAGTTCAGAAGGCTATTCCAGGCCGTTCCGGAGCTGGACGGCATCGAAACCTTCGTTGGGGAAGAGCAGAGCTACTGGGGGCCGTACCGGACCTTTGACCTGATCCACGGAGACGAGACCTGCGAGTGGTCTTTGGAGAAACGGTATCGCACCTTCGTGAAGGCAGTGTGGGATGTGGTCGTCGGCGAGTTCGGCAAGATCCTCTTCCACAGGACTTGGATGACCAACGCGTACGAGCAGCACTCCCAGCCGGAGGTCTACCGCCGCATCTTCACCCAGGAGATTCCGACCAAGAACTTCTACCTCATCCCAAGCTTCACCCAGAACGACCGATGGTGGTTCCAGGCCTACAACCCGACCTTCAACCTGACCCCCCACGACATGCTCGTGGTTTGCGAGACCATGGACTACCACGATGGCGCTGCCTTCTTTCCCACCTTCCCCGGATTCTACTTTGCGGCGGGCCTTGAAACCATGCTGGGCAAGGGAAAGAGCAATCTGAAGGGCGCAAGCCTGGACATGCCGACTAGCGAGGGTTGGGACACCCAGAGCCTGACGGCCTACACCGTCGCCCGGCTGATGTGGAACCACAGGGAGGATCCGCGTGAGATAGCGAGGGACTTCTGTGCCATCCAGTTCGGGAGGAAGGTGGCGCACGAAATGGCTGAGATCTGCCTCCTTTCGCCCGTTGCCTACAAGTACGGGCTGTACATCGAACCCGCAGCATACGGCGCGTTCAGTTCCCTTCCGCACATCCGCACCGGCAGCTTCGTGGCCGAGGGCTATCCAAGCATCGACGGGGGGCGGGCACACATCGAGTTCCTTCAGTCCATATACCTGCGCTGCAAGCCCTGGACCCGCGAGACGATCATGTACCTTGACCATGGCCTTCTAACAGCCAGGGCCATGCAACGCAGGTTCTCGGCCGCCAAGCGGCTGTTCAAGGACCGCGCCCTCGCCGCAAGGGTGGAGAACTCCTTGAGATTGATGCGCCTCCTCATCGAGACCAACAACCTCTACGTCAAGACCTTCTTCTCCTACTTTGAGTATGGGGAGTCGCCGACCGAAGCCAATCGGAGGATACTGCGCAGGCTCTACGGCCGCCTGAAGGCAACATGCGGACGGTTTCACTCAACGCCCGGGTCCTCTTTCAAGCTCTTCGGCCCGGACCAGTTGCTGACCAATCTCTCTGAAATGCTGAAGGATCGTGTGCACGCGGAACAGGCGATAGCCCGTGCACCGAGCACCGATGAGATCGAGAAGGAGGTAGCGGAACAACAGCGACGCTACAGGGAGATCCTGGACAAGCACAGGAACAGGGCCTGCAAGATTCTGTATTGGGAAGGCAGGGTCGACGGCCAGGACATTCTCTCCGTGAAGGGCAGCGATGTGAAGATCGAGCACCTGCGGTGGGACCCCATATACATGCACAGCCACACCTTCCTGCAGCCCCTTCCAACGAGGTCCGGCTCGGTGGTCATCGAGGACATTGAGTCGGAACCCATGCATCCCTTCGTCCTGCAGCAGCCCAGGGAGAGCAACGGGTACACCACAAGGATATACCTCAACGATGTCCCGGGGGGAGCCCATTGGGTCAGGTTCAACCTTCACTTCCTCGACGAGGCTCCAGATGTCCTGGGGCTTGATGTGCCCTGGGACCGGTCGGTGGCAAGACCGATGCGGGCTGGCCGCGTTTGAAGCCAAGGAACGCGTGCCGTGACCGCTAGGACGACCCAGGCCTGTCTCGCAGAGTCGGGGCGGCAGGACGGAAACCGCCGAGAACTAGGGTTATGCCCAACCCCATCACACGACACGGTACGAGTAAAGCCTGGCGTTGTAGAGGTAGAACTTGAGCTTCACGGGCACGTCGCGCAGTTCGGCAAGTGATTTCCTTTCCCAGCCAACCTCGGCTTCGGTGGAGTCAGCCTGCGCCGCGCGGCAGTCCTCCTTTGCGTAGCCTTTGATTGGCTTGTCGCCTTCGTCCAGTAGCTCAACAAGAACCTTGCCGTAGTCCGACTTGACATTCAGGATGAGCTTCGTTCCAGCAACGCGGTATGGTCGTGTCGTTACGGTGCCTCCATTGAAGCTTGCGTCCATCGACGCAAAGCCGTCAAGCCTGAGGGTGGCAAGGCCTATCGAAATGGTCCGGGGGTCCTGGTCCGCTGCGATTGAAGGGTCATACTCCCTTTTCACCTTGGCATGTCTGCGGGATGTCCCCCTGTAGTAGATGTGAAGCTTTCCACCGACCCTCAGGGGGGGCGCGCCGGTCAGCAGGATCTGGAACCTGTCCCACTCACCGACCTCGCCGAGCGGGATCAGGGGCTCCCCGGGCACGCGCCTCCAGTTCTCCCCATCTCGGCTGGTGATCAGCCTCAGGGTCTGGGTCTGCTGCTTGGGACGCTTGTCGAAGTGGGTCAGGAATCCCAGGTACTGCTCGCCGTACACAAACCCGGTGTTGTTGTAGAGGCCCTCCTCCTCGTTCAAAGCCCTAAGGAAAGGCCTTGGAGGCGTCCAGTGCGCGAAGTCCTCGCTGAGGCTGATCAGCCGGTCGACGCCTCCCCTGAGGAAGGCCACGTAGCGCCGTTTCAGTGTGTCCACCATCATGGACTGCGCATCGCCCACGGGTCCCAGGTCATGGCTTCCGGGCCGCGGGTGGTGGTGGAAGACGGGCTCGGGTGTGTGGCTCCAGTGCAAACCGTCCGGCGAGGTAGCGGTGTAGATGCCCGACATGGGCCCATCCCAGTCGTAGCTTGACCAGCCGATGCCTTTGTACCTTCGCCGGGGATCCGGGTCCATGGGGTCCTTGATCATCGTCTCCCAGTGGTCCTTGCCAGCATGGTGGCTAGCGGGGATCACGATGTTGTTGTCCCTTGACCCCAGGGCCTCGTGGAGACCGAGCAGCGGTCGCTCCCAAGTCACGCCGTCCCTGGAAACCGCGTAGCATTGGACGTGTTCCTCGCCGGGGGCGTACAAACCTGAAAGGTACCAGGCCTTGAAGATCTGCTCATCCTCGTCGTAGATGACGGACGCCGTCATGCCCGAATGCTTCTCCCACCGCGCTTCCTGTTTCAGAACCGGGTGGGGCCCGTGCCTTGATGCCTGATGGAACACCCGATTGACGTTCTCCATGAGCTCGATGTCCTCGTAATCGACGAAAAGCCTTGGCCTGCTGGAAAGCGTGGGCAGGTTCATAGACGCACCTCTTCCGAGAAGCCTCGGGCCTCGGCGGTCAACCAGCACGAAGTGCCTGCCTTTATGTTTGACGGAACATGCATATTGGGATCGAGGGGAAAGCTCTTAGAAGGAGGGGGCGGAGGCATCGCGCAGAAATCGTTGAATGAAGGCATCAAGATGAACGGTGAGTCTGCAATGAAGAGGGGCCCGTCCACCGAGGAGATGAAGAGGAACTTTGCCGATCCCCCGATCTCCTGCAGGCCCCACACGCGATGGTGGTGGATGGGCAATGCCATCACCAAGGAGGATCTGACTTGGCAGCTTGAGCAGATGCACGAGAAGGGCATAGGCGGGGTTGAGCAGGTCACGATGGAACCCGTCTACGAGAAGGGCAACGTCCCCTACCTTTCCGAGGAGCATCTGGATCTCCTCGTCCACGCCGTAGGTGAGGCTAGGAAGCGGGGCATGGAGTTCTCACTGAACTTCGGCGGGCCCGGCTGGGTGATCGGTGGAGCCTGGGTCAAGCCCGCTGACCGAAGCAAGAATATGGTCCCGACGGCCGTGCGCCTTTCGGGCGGACGGCGGTATTCGGGCGAGCTGCCGACGAGGGTGGGGGAGGTGCCGAGGACCGGCGATCTCCCCGCCAGGGATGTGGGCCCCGAAGACAGGCTCCTGGCAGTCGTGGCGGCCAAGCTTGTTGACGGGCGTTTGGAGGAATCCTCCCTTGTGGATCTCACCTCGAAGGTCAAGGGCCGGTCCCTTCGGTGGTATGTCCCCAGGGGTGAATGGCAGCTGATGGCCTTCTGGCTGATGCACACCGGCCAGGGCCACGCCATCGACCACTTCGACAAGAAGGCCATGGAGCGGTACTGCGAGTTTCTGGGGGGCACCTTCAGGAAGGCCTTCGGGAGGGAGTTCGGCCGAACGGTGGAATCCCTCTTCATCGACAGCTTCGAGGTGGACCTTCTCCACAACGGCATCTACTGGAGCGATGGACTCTTGGCCGGGTTCAGGGAGTTCAAGGGCTACGACCTCACTCGATATCTGCCCGCGATCTGGTGGGACGTTGGCACGATCACGCCCAAGATCCGCTACGACGTGAATGAGTACCTCCATCATGTGGGGCTGGACGCTTTCTTCAGGACCTTCCTAGACTGGTGCGAGAAGAATAGGGTCAAGGGGCGCATACAGCCCTACGGGTTCGCGACCGACATACTTCAGGGCGCCGGCATGGCCCACATCCCGGAGATGGAGATAACCGCGGGCGAGAAGGACTCCGTGCCGTGGTTTGACACCAGGATCGGTCCGAAGAAGTACGTGGCCTCAGGCGCACGCCTGTATGGCCGCAACGTCGTCAGCGTGGAAGCCTACACCTACATCCACTGGGAGACATACAGGGCCACCTTGGAGGAGCTCAAGATCGCAAGCGACGACTTCCTGCGCAACGGGGCAAACAAGTTCTACAACCACGGCTACACCTGCTCCCCAGAGCGGGACATCGCACCTTCCCGGCGCTTCGAGTCAGAGGTCCTGATCAGCCACACGAACGTCTGGTGGAAGTACCACCGGCTGCTCAGCGACTACGTCGCGCGGTGCTGCTACCTGTTGCGCCAGGGCCGGCCCATGGCCGACGTGGCCGTCTACCTTCCACTGGCGAACCAGTGGACCCTGGACGTGCGCAACCCCCGCAGATGGACGCGGAACTTCGACTGGGGCAGCTTGGGAAAGCTTCTGATGGCAAACGGGTACGACTTCGATCTCGTGAACGATGACGTGCTCCTCAAGCACGCAAGGATGGAGGATGGCGTGATACGCGTGCGCGACCTTGAGTACCGCATCCTGCTTCTGCCAAACATCCGCTCCATGCCCCTGGAGACTCTCGAGCGGGTCCGCGACTGGGTGCATGGCGGGGGAGCGGCAGTCGCGCTGGAACGCGTGCCCGAGTCCTCGGTCGGCCTTCGTGACTACGAGCGCAAGGATGCGGCTGTGCGTGCCATCGCTCAAGAGATGTTCGACCTCCCCTCCTGGCGCGTCAACGAAACCGCGCGCCGGGACTATGGCAGGGGAACGACCTACCACATCCGCCATGTGATCGATCGCCAGGACGTCCTGGAATGGCACGCCAGCGCGCTGGACCCCTTCCTGAACGTCCTCCGCCGCCACGTTGGTCCTGACCTGGGCATCGACTTCGTTAAGGAGGGCATCCGGGAGAACGAAGGGCTTTCTTTCATCCACAGGCGCCTGGCGGACAAGGAGATCTACTTCGTCACCAACATCCAGGACCGGGCCATCGACATGCTTGTGTCCTTCCGTGTGGCCGGGAAGGCGCCATCTGAATGGAACCCACACACGGGCGAGGTGGGATGGATCCCGGAGTACGAAGAGAGGAATGGCGTCACCTGGATCCCACTGCGCATGAGGCCCTACGAATCCACCTTCATCGTCTTCGGCGAGCCGCCCGGACTCGCACGACATGTGACGGGTACAAGCTTCAGCAGGGTGCTCAATGTTGACGACAGGGAGATAGAGGCCCTGGCCACCCACAACGGCGTGCACACCGTGAGGCTCGACGACGGGGCCCTGTTGCGGAAGGTCGTGACCGGAATCCCGCAGCCCTACGCGATAGATGGGGAGTGGCAACTTGAGCTCGAGGGAGTTGGGTTCCAGCGTGTGGTCCTTGCACTGCCAAGGTTGACTTCTTTGACCGATGATCCGCGCACCAAGCACTTCAGCGGCACCGCGAGGTATCAGATCGAGTTCAGGATGCCCTCGGACTACCTGGCGGACGGACTGCGGCTTGAGCTGGACCCGGGCTTGGTGGGCAACATCGCCGAGGTTGAGCTGAACGGACGCCACGTTGGCGTGTCTTGGATGCGGGGACAGGGCTTGGACGTCACGGGCCTGGTGAAGGCCGGGTGCAACCTGTTAGCGATTGATGTGACCAACACCCTGATCAACCGGGTGTCCGGGCTCAAGGATTTGCCGCCGGTCCCAGAGCATCTCCGAGCTCGCTACGGCAATGACCTCAGGGCAAGGACCTCAGGCTCGCGCAGGCTCATCGGATACGAGCCGCTGCCCAACTCCGGCCTCCTCGGCCCCGTCCTGATCAAGGCCGCAAGGCGCGTTGCAGTCCCTCTGGCGCGGCAGCCCTGATGGAAATCGGCCCGTCACCATTTTAAGCCATTCCGCCGATCCGGGCTCAAGTTGCCCTGCCATCCCCGTTACCTGGTGATCCTGCTTCCTGCCCTGATCCTGCTGCCGGGCTGCTTGGCCAAGACAGACGATCTCGGCAGAGTGAGGGTGTTGTACCTTGGCAACACCGTGCTGACATCCATAATGTCGACAGACCCGACGGTGCAGGTGTACCCGGTGCCCGCCTACCTCTTCGGGATGAAGGAGGAGGACGTGCACAGGTTTCTGAGAACCTACATGCCAAGGACCTACGCCGGGCTTGTGGACTCCAATGACGTGATCTATGTGGGCGACTCGGGCGTGAGGAGCTACACCCCAGCATGGCTTGGGTGGATGAGCGACGGGGTGGTTGAGGGTGGCATGGGATTCGTGATGTCGGGGGGTTCGGAGAGCTTCGGCGGGCGGGGCAACGACCCGTCCTGGGGCGATGCGTCCGTGGGGGAGGTGATGGGGGTGACCTGCAACCACGTTGAGAGCGACTCGCGCTTCTTCAAGCCGTTCAGGCTCGTTGTGCAGAGGGCCGACGACGCCCTGATGTCCTCCCTCCCGTTTGAGACGGCGCCCAGGTTTCACTACCTGAACATGGAGGTCTTCCCCAAGATCGGATCCGTTCTTCTGGCAACGGCCAACCTCCCGGACAACAACCCGGCGGCGGTCGTCATGGAGGCGGGACGGGGAAGGAGCCTTTCCTTCATGCCCTACATAACCGATCCGAATCCCAGCGTCGTGCCATTCTCGGGATGGGAGTTCTACGTGGACTTCATCCCCAACCTCATGATCTATGGGGCCCAGGCCCCCCTCCCGACCGACTACATGGCGGTCCACGCGCTTCGCAGCAAGATAAACGGGTACTCGGAGTTGCGGGAGATGGCGCTCGAGGTGCTGTCCTTTGCCGAGAAGCTCGGGGCAAACATCATGGAGGCACAGGCCCGGATTGCCTCGGCGGACGCGCAGTTGGGCGAGGCCAAGGGGCTCTACATAAGGAAGGAGTTGGTTGCCTCCGCGGAGCTGATGGACCAGGCCGTCGCGGGGCTGGAGTCTGCGGAGGCGCTCGCCATCAAGGCCAAGGATGCCGCGTTCCTGTGGATCTACATCGTAGAGTGGCTCGCCGTGACGTGCACGTTGATGATAACGGGCGCCATCCTATGGGAGCTGATGGTGAGGAGGGCGGTGCTCAGGGAAGCGGCGACCACCCGCGCCATCCACAGTTCTTCAACATGAAATCCTGCGCCGCTATCCGGTGGCGCCAGACTCGGCTGTGATTGAACGGGCGGCCGGAGGGCTAAGGCTCAGATGGCCTCCTCGATGCTGAGGGTGTGCTTTGGTCCACTGTAGATGCAGGTGAGTATGCTTGGTCATATGCGTGCTGGATGATGTCGCGGCCAGATCTATCTGAGACCGTCGCGGCCCACGTATTTGCAACAAATAAATTGTAGCATAGATTTGGCCGGAACGGGGGGCCCGCCTGTGCGGGTGGGCGGCCACGACGCAGGACGAGCGACCGGGCCAAGGTCGGGCATCGGATTCGCCCATTGTGTGTCCGGGGTGTCATGGCGGCCCCGCCATGCTTTCAAAGCAGTTCGGACGCTGGCGACGAGGATGATTCGTACATTCGAGTCGTTCGTTCTCCCACCCGACGCCGAACGGTTGGTTGGGACTGTCTAGGGTGTTGCAGGGCCCGTATCTGTATCCAAACGACCATCGTCGGGTTGAACTAGGCGGGGCAGCTGCCATCGGAAGACTGTTAAGCTTGGGACGATCTCCCGCCACCGGTGAACTGCATTTGTACGGAGCTGGTGGCGTGCGCTTGCGCCCGGTGCCACCGCGAGGATGGCCTGGTGTGCCGTGCGTCACGTTGGGAGTACTTCTTGTCATATCGCAGATTGGGACTGTCTGGAGCTTGGAGAACGGACGGATCGGAGTCCTTTACGTTGGCTGCCTTGCCCGCTCGACCCCATTCTGGTGGATGAGGTCCGATCCACTCTTCTCCATGTACTTCGTCCAGGCCACCCTTCGGGACTGGGCTGGCTGGGGGCCAACCCAACAGGCGGTCTCTGAGCTGCAGGTCTACAGGATGATCAGAGTCTACATGCCCCGTTCGTACTCCGATCTCACGTCGCGTTTCGATGTTCTGATTCTGGCCAACGCCAATAGGGAGGCAGTGACCCCCCACAACACGGAGATGCTGACGCAGGGCGTCCGCGAGGGCGGGATGGGGCTTCTGATGTGCGGAGGCTGGGAGAGCTTCGGGGGTGCGTTCGCGCGTCCCCCCTGGGGAGACACGTCGATAGGAGCGCTTCTGCCCACAAACGATGTTCCGGACACCTACGTACTACAGCCCGCCGGGGACCTGCGCCTGATCATCGACAGGCCTGACAACGAGTTCATCAAGAGCCTGCCTTGGGATCCCACTCAGCCCTTCATGACGAACTTTGAGCACAACATCGTCAGGGCAAAGGAGGGGGCGGATGTGCTGGCACACGTGGAAAGCGCGATGTTCAAGGATCACCCGGGCATGGTGACGTGGGAGAT
>Ga0315308_1002324_pt1 | contig 10828 bp, 9 predicted proteins | sample TDP3_MG_FD_203078 | JGI IMG/M metagenome (GOLD analysis project Ga0315308, IMG submission 203078) | Freshwater sediment microbial communities from Lake Towuti, South Sulawesi, Indonesia - TDP3 | ecosystem: Environmental > Aquatic > Freshwater > Lake > Sediment | place: Indonesia: South Sulawesi...
GGCCTGTGGTGTTCAGTGTTGTTGTGTGGCCTTTTATTGTGATGTTGTCAATCCATAGCGTGTTTGGGAAAGGTTTGACTGTAAGGTGGCCAGACCATATCTGAATCTGCACGAATCTTGTGGTTCTGTCGGTTGGTTCGTAGTTGAAGGCAACGTGAGTCCAGTTGAAGGTTCCGGTGTTTACGTATGCGGCGTAGCCTTCATTCAAGACGTTATTGTTTTCGTCAAACTCGGCGATTTTTATGTGAACCTCAGAGGCGTTTTGGCCTTTAATGTCAGCTTGGATTCCGTAAATGTCTCCGTATCGACCAGATAAAATTGGGGAGTTTAGTTTTTTCCAACCCCATGTGGAGTTCCATAGCTCTTCTTTGAGGGTACTGTTCTCTTGGGTAACCGTACAGATCGCTTGCCACTGGCTTGACGGTGTGGCATCTTGCCATTCTTGCACGTCCGGTGATGATGTGAAGTTCCATGAGCGTTTGAGAGTGGTTGTATTTTCAATTTTGACTGTTGTCTGCTTGAGCGTTGTGGGGTCTAGTACGTAGACGTATGGTTTAGCTTCATCATATTCGTATATGTCTAGTTGTCCAAATTTTTGGATTAGGTGGATGTAAGGTTGCTGGGTTAGAAAGGCCTGCATCTCGTCTGGTGCGATTATGTCTCTGCCAGTGAAATTGTGCTGCAAGTCGTTGCGTTGTAGTATATATTTGATGTTCAAGAGGTCTAGGAATGCTTTGAATTCGGCTGTTCTGTTGAATTTGATGGTGCTGTGCAGGTACCCCGTGGTGACTGTGGTGTTAGGGTTAATTCTGTAGGGTTGGTAATAGGTCAATAGTATAGGTTTTTGGATGAAACGAGCCAGAAATTCCTCGGTGCCGTAGTATCCCCATGTGTATGGCATTGCGTAGAAGTCATCAGGCGGCGTGACGAGGACTTTGTAGTCGCCTAGTTGTTTGTTCAGCCAGTCTGTTGCCTCGTACCAGAAGTCAGGGATTTTCACGTAGGATGAGTAGGGAAGTTGCGTTGTTTTCGTTTCAATTGGATCTGTTACTAGTGGATAGGCGCCCAGTATGAACATGATTGCAAAAAAAGCCACTACGAGTTTCTTAGTGAGGTTGGTCGAGCCGCGGTTGCCGATTTTCAAGTTGGCGATGTGGTGGACAGAGAAGCCTACGAGTAACGCAATGAAAGGCATGAGAGCCATTGTGAACTTTGATGTGGGTTCTCTGAACATAGCCATCTCTGGAATGTAGGTATAGAGCAGAAGGTTAAGTTGACCTAGAGGTTTATGGAGACCTTTGGCGAGGAATACAAAGGCTAAAATGGCCAGCATAAGGTACGCGTTAAAGCGAAATTTGTTGGTTTTGAAGAGCAACGCGGCAGCGGCTAAGAGGAAAGGAACAAAGGTTAATATGATTAACATAGGGTTAGAATAAAAGTCAATGTAGGGAACATATTCTGGGCGCCAATCCCAACCGCCGTTCAGCCAGAAAAGGTTTAGAAAAGATGATCTTCTCTGAGTCCAGCTCCATGCGGTTACGCTGATTTCTGGATTGAGCGTTGAAGCTGATGACCAAAGGTAATAATTTAGCATGGGAATCGCCCACCATAGGTTGAATAAAATTGAGATCACGATTAGTTTTGCAATTCTTGGAAGGAGCAAACGTATATCGTTTCGTTGTGCGACGAAGTAGTAAAGAAATGTGACACTAAGGACTAGGAGGATTATGATAACATTTGCTGGATTCGCACTGGCGATGGAGAATGCTACTGTTGATGCGATAGCGAAGTAGATTATGTTCTTGTTCGCTATCTTGGTTTCTTCTTGGCCGGGTTTTATGACGTTAATAATAAGAGCCATCAATAATGGAAGAAATGCGTATGTCCATTCAAATCCTACGTTTAGTCTGCTTCGCAGAACAAAGAAGTTGAACATATAGAAAATGCTAGAGACTGTAGCGGATATTTTGAGTTCAGGGTAAACTGTTTTTGACAGATGATACATGGAAAGGCCTGCGCCTACGAAGAAGAAAACCTGGAAGAGAATTTGGATAAATCCAACGCTCAGACCTAACGATCTAAAGAAGTACCATAGAGCCTCGACCAATACGAAGGGCGCCATCATATTGGCATTTCCAATGTTGTGAGGGGACCATAAGCTAATATCGCCATTTAATGTCTTCCAAGGATCAGACCATATGGGAAAGTAATCGCCTTTTGCAATGATGTATTCCTGTCTTAGCCACAATAATGGAATTAAACCCAACAATGCTATGATTAATGTGTCAAATGATTTTTGAGAAATCTTCATGGTTGTTCCTTTTTGTAGTGATTTGTTGATTTCGTCAGAACGAGACCATGTACAATGCCTCTAAGGTATTGAAAGAGTTTTTTCAAGCGTCTTGAACCTCTATAGTATGCAAATAATACACCACAGAATCCGAGCACGTCAATGGGCAGAAGCAAAATTCTTAATGGCGCATATTTCAGATAGAACCTAGTGCGATTTCTTCCTCTAAAAAAAGCCCTCTCCTCATCTATATGAAAATCTTTTGCTGTCGAAACATCATGCCAAATTTTGGCTCGGGGAACTACAACTATTTGATATCCTTTCTGCTTTATTCTTAATGAAAAATCTAAATCCTCCCATAAAATTGGAAAATTCTCTTCGTCAAAAAAGCCAATTTCTTTTATGATTTGCCTCCGTACCATAAATGCATTCGGAACATATTCGCATTCTATTGAGTGAATTTGTTTTAATGGAAGAGTTCCGGATTTTTTATGTTGGAGAATGTAGGTTGGGATACATAGTGGTCGCGTTAGTTTTCCTCCAGCACAATGTATTTCATTTGTTGTATTATAATAATACATTATGGGACCAACGAGCCCCACGTTTTTGTTACTCTCAATGAAATTCACAAGCTCGGTTATCGCTTTTTTGCCTATAACATTGTCGTGGTCTACAAAAAAGAGATAGTCGCCTTTGGAACATTTTATCCCAACATTTCTCGCGCCAGAAGTTAGCTTTCGTTCGGTATTTCTGACAACTCTAACATCGGGGAATTCTCTGTTTACTGCATCTTGAGTACCATCATTAGAAGAATCATCGACAACAATAATTTCCATTTTTTCCTTTGGATAACTGCTCTGCTTGACTGACTTAACTAGTCTAAGAAGCTCTTGTTTTCTATTATATGTAGGAATGATAACAGAGATCATAGGGTTCCGAGCCATCTGACTGTTCACCGAGATGACTTGACAGCCACAACGAATATATTCGGATGTATAAAGGGTCTCAGAATAGGAAATAGCCTAGACAACGAGAGGGCTCTAGCGATTTTCTGATAAGGCCCACCTGCATGTTCAGCCACATCAGCCGCATAAGTGTATTTAATAGTTACAATTTGTAACTTCTGATCCAAAAGATGATTCTTCACATGTTCCGGCGTGTAAAGACTAAAGTGTTTATCAATAGGCGAAACGCCACGATAACCACTCCATGAGTGAACGCCAAATCCAAATTTGGGATGAAGATGAAATGGTATGTAAGCTGCATTATCAGTGATTAGTGTCAGCTTCTTCCCAGGCTTTAACACTCTTACCATTTCGGCTAGAACAGAAGAAGGGTTTCGGAGATGCTCAAAAAGATGACGTGAGTAGACCTCATCAAATACATCATTTTTGAAGGGCAGAGACTTCTCCACATGTGCAAGTAGATTTGCTTTACCACGATAAAGATCTACTCTTACGTCACCATATGCCTGTTTTCCGCAACCCAAATTCAGAACAAGCTTCACTGTTAGGCGCTCCTCGGATTTCACATTCTCACCTTCATATTGCATTTGATTCAAAACTCAGCTAATGCGATGGCTGCGAACTCGCAGGTTTTCATGAAAAGCATTCCTAAAGCATGAATGGGATCTTTCATCAACTTTCTCCAATTCCTTATGAAGGCTGATCTTACCAATTTCAATTGTTGTTTTGCTTCTTTTGGATTTTTTATTCGATAGAGCCGCAACGTTTTTCCGTAGTGACGTTTCTTTAACATAGTCTCACGCAAGCTTAACTTTCCTTCATTATGTTTGATGCACGCGTGAATTCTTCCAACCCGATATCCAGCGTGGCCAATCCTCTGGTTTAAATCCCAGTCCTCACCAGCCTCAAGTTCCGGATCATAGCCACCAATACTCTCAAAAACACTTTCTTTAAAGAATCGTGCTGCTTCTATCACGTTATCACCAATGTAGCAGGCTTTTTCCAAGGCCTTACACTTAGCCCAGAAGCCCTCACCAATAGAAATCTCGGGTATGATTACGCCATCATATCCTTCCCTGATTTTCTTGACGCATTCTTCAATAACGCAAGAATTGAGCTCCATATCAGAATCCACAAACAGGATCAATGGGCCCCTAGCTTTTTCAGCACCAACATCTCTTGCTCTCGACCTCCTTGCACCAACCTCAATAATGCTGGCTTCGTAACCTTCTGCGATCTTTGTTGTCTTGTCTCTGGAAAAACTGTCAACAATAATTATCTCAATGTTTGGATAAGTCTGATTTCTAATAGACTCTAAGCATTTCTCAAGGGTGGCTTCCGAATTTTTGGTTGGAATTATTATCGAGACCAGGGACGTCATTTTCTCACTTTGACTGTTAGGAACCTAGCATGCATTTGGTCAAGATTTGCCAAAAAATTGAAAGGCAAATACCCTGAGGCCGAAATCTTCTCTATTTTGAAACGGTGAAACTTGAGAATATCGATTAATCCATTGAAAGAAAATATCCGGACGTGAGAAGGATATTCTCCTATTTTTTCCTTGTCATGCGGAGAAAAAGGATTACCTATTTTAATTTGGTCAAATTCCATGGAAAAAGGTGTGTAACCAAACAGCAAAGATATGACATTGTCCCACGAGGACAGATTCTCGGTTGAAATCACCGCATATCCCTCTTCCTTAAGAATCCTGTAAACCTCTTCAATAAAGTTTGAAGGGTAGAATAGATGTTCGAGGACTTGATTCGATACAACTACATCATACCCACCATCAGAGAAATTTAATTTCTTGTTTAAATCCATCTTTTCGGCTTTTATGCCTTTGTTCCGAGCTTCCGTTAGGGCATCTTCCCATATGTCTACTCCGTAGATTTCTTTGCAGTTGATCCTTCCTTTTACCTTTAAGGTAAAATCTCCTTTCCCACAACCCATATCAATGACTTTAGCATCCGAATCATACTCAAGCATTCTCAAAAACTTCAGATCTCTTTCTTTTTCCCATTTCTCGTACAGTTTAATCAGGCGACCCATTATCTGTCACTCAACGCTTCAAAACTTCTTCGAACTCTTTTGCGCTCATATTCCAATCAAACTTCCTAGACTGTTCCAAGGCATTTCGACTCAATTCTTCCCTCAACGCCCTATCCTTCAAAACCATAACAATCCTGTCAGCAAGACCCTCCACGCTTGCATCTTCCGTCAGCAACCCAGTCATACCATTCTCAATTGAATCTCTTAATCCAGCCACATCATAGGCAGCACTCGGCGTGCCCACAGCATTTGCCTCAACAACATTTAATCCAAAACCCTCCCTAACGCTTGGATTAACCAAGACCCAAGCCTTCTTGACCAGCTCCCTCCGTTCCTCGTTAGACAAACCGCTAAAGAATCTCGCACCCTGAGGCGCCATCTTTTCCAAATCCTTCCTGAAGTAGCCGTCTCCAACAATCCAAAGCTCGGCTTCAGGAACTTTCCCTTTAACAATTCTGAAAGCCCTAATGGCATGGTCAGGTCTCTTGGCCCTCCTCAACCTGCCAACATAAACAACAACAGGATAACCTTCCTTCTGTGGGACCTCATCCAAGGGAGAAAAGTTCAAGCCCTCAGAAACAACAAAGGCCTCCTTAAACCCCAGAGCTAGCAAATCTCTTCTCGTGCTCTCTGAAACAGTAACGGTAGGGATCTCAACGTAATTTTTCAGCCATCTGTTCTCGAGGAAGTAATACCCCACGTAACTAATAGGGAAAGGGGTTTCATAAAACCAATACTCCCTAGCTAACTGGTGAATCAAGGCAACAATTTTCTCTCCATTTTTTACAAACTTCGGCGTGAGAAATGGCCTCGTGTTAATTTCATCAATAACAACAGCGTATCCCTCTTTTGAAAAAAACTTTTCGTAATATTTTCTAGCTCTCCAATAAACTGAATACTTCCCACCGCTCCTGACCACTCTAACCCCATCTGCAACCTCCTCCTTCTTGCATCTCGGAAACTCAGAAGTAAACAACGTAACTTCATGACCAGCCGTAACCAGCCTCTTAGCAATCTCATTGGTGAAAACCTCAGCCCCGCCCATCTCTGGGTTAAGCCAGCAACGCCAATTAAACCAGAGAATTTTCAGCATTTCCATAAACGCCGTTTAGGAAACAATATTCTAAGGACTTGTTTGTGCGAGGGCTCTTTGATACCATCGAATTACTCGCAACCTATAAGTTATTCCAAGCAAGTCCAAAAACATCCTCCAAACTTCTTGAATGTTAAAATGTTTGCGTATCCGAATATTAACTGGCAATTCAGCGACCTTCAGCCCAAGTAAATTAGCCAACGCAAGCATTTCCACGTCAAAGGCATATCTCTTGACTGTCAATTTAGGAAAAACACTCACAAATGAGGTTCTCCGAATAGCCTTCAAACCAGTTTGCGTATCGCTCAGCTTAAGACCAACCGAAAGCTTCACTAAGACATTGAATCCGTGACTTAGAATCTTCCTCATCAACGGAGTATCAACTTTAGATTGAGGATGCCACTTGGAAGCAACGACAACGTCCGCATCTCTTAACATTTCAACATAGCGTGCAATCTGTCTGGGATCAATATCCGCGTCACTGTCCATGAAAACAACCTTGTCCCCAACAGCATGCGAAAACCCAGTTCTCAACGCCAAGCCCTTTCCAACATTATTATCATGGCTGATCACTTTTACGTGACCATTTTTCCTAGCGTAATGACTAACCTTTGCCTTTGTGTTATCGATGCTGCCATCATCCACTACAATTAACTCGTATTTGAATCCAAGACTTTTGACAACAGCATCCACTCTTTCAATAGCGAGATCTATGTTATCCTCTTCATTATATGCTGGCATAACCAGAGAAAGCTCAGGCTTGATCCTCATTTTTCGCGGGCCTCTCAACACGATTCCTTATAGAGGAAATCAGCTGCAGAACAACCCCAGCTACAAGTATACAGTAAGCGTATATTGCAACTTCACCAGCCATAACTGAGTTTCCCTGGATCAACAAACCCGCGCATACCAACAAAAGCAGCTGAAAACCTATGATAAACGGAGCCCCAAGATTACCCTTAATATATCTCTTAATTCTTTGAAAATCCATGTTCAACCCAAACAACATTGCTTACCCCAAATTGTTCATTGCTGCGTGAACAATGGCGGCATGTTCATATGCGTCACAGTCAAGAATCTTATGAAACTGTGGTTCTTCATCCATTGTTTAGCAGATATGTTGCCCCAATTCATGGCAATTCGACACAATTTTCCAGCAATTGAGCGCCCTATTTCCTTCATTGCAAGCTCAATTCTGCTTTTCATAGCATCTAAAAGCTTCCGTATGATAGGAGTCAACACCTTGACCAAAAAGCTGCTACGCACTCTTTCAACAACCTTTATGGCAAGCTCAATGTATGCTCGCTCGGATCTGCTCAACGCTCTAAACCATGCACCTTGCCGAATAGCCTTAACCCTCATGTGGAGTAACTTATCCCTTGTTATCCCGATCTGAATCCGAGCACACACGAAGCCAGCAGGTAGGATCGTCACAAAAGCTTTTCCGAATAACTTTCTACTCTTCATATTAGTTTCCACCTTCATATTTCAAGATTTCAAATCCTGAGAGAGTGTGAAATTCCATCCTATTCTTTTTGCATATGAATATAAAACATTCGGGTTTCAGACCAATGGCATTCTAAAACCTAACTACAAGTAGAAAGCATCTTTGAGTCAGAAAATCTACGCTTTAAATTTTGGAAAATAACCCTTCAAAAAGCGTCTCAATTCGATGCTTTCTTTTACCATCATTCGTTCAATATTATTATCGGACAGCTTGCGTAGCATCTGTACTCTCATGCGCTTTCTCCAGGTCTCATTCAAATTCGCAATATTCCAGAGGATAGCCTTCAAGATAGCAAAAGATGCATTGACCCTTCCACTAACAAAGAACAAAAGGCTCTCTACCACCTTCAAAGAACAAAATCTAAGAAATGCCTTTGCCAAATTCTTCCAACTGTAGTTCTTGAGAATGCTACACAGACTGTTGCGACTAGTCAAGTAAAGCCTTTGGCTTTTCAGGGGTTCCATCGTACCACCGTATTTATGATAGACTACAGCTGAAGGAACATACACCACTTTATATCCGCCCAATCTGGCACGCCAACATAAATCCACATCCTCACCATACATAAAATATCGTGAATCAAACAAGCCTGTGTTCTGCAGAACATCTCGGCACACTAACATAGCGCCTCCGCAAGCAAAGAAAACCTCCTCCCTACGAGAAAACTGTCCATGATCAAACTCGAACAAACCACGGTCATGCCCAGAACCGTAAACATCGTATTCGCCACCCGCAGAGTTAAAGACTCTTCTGTTTTGGAACATCATGATTTTGCTTGCACAAATAGCAATCCGCGGGTCAGATTGTGCAACAAGGACAAGCTCGTTGAGCCAATTAGGGTCAACTTCAACGTCATTGTTAAGTAACGCCACATAAGCTCCTTTGGCGCTCCGCATTCCAACATTGCATCCTCCTGCGAAGCCAAGATTGACCGCATTGACCAAAAGCTTGACTCTTGGATAATTTGTTTTGATGAAGTCGACTGAATCATCGGTAGAAGCGTTATCGACGACTATTGTTTCAAAATTCCGGTAAGTGAGATTCTGAATGGAGGACAGGCAGACTTCCAAATGTCTTCTGCCGTTAAAATTGGGAATGACTATACTTACAGGTCGTGTGGACATTTTTCCCCTCAGAACTATTGATTTATCCTCTTTAATCGTTTGTAGAGGGAAACCCACGCTGTGTTCGTTCCAACAATTAATATTAAATATGAGGCGTATACCAAAGGCGAGTCTGGCAACGAATAAATCTGCACAAAATATATTTTGTAGAAAACTTCGCTTGTGTTCGCAATGGTCAAATCAAGCTTATCCGCACTCTTCCCATCTGTCACTTCCAAGTCTTTTATTCCGATTCCAGATGTTGCTCCATCACTCACACTAAAAGCCACATTTATTGTTTCAATTCGGTTTCCCTCACCATAAGGGAATGTGTGATTATCTAAAGTGGTTGAAGACGAATTAATCTCAAACCCATGCCATCCATCACTTGCAGGAACTTCATATTGGAAAATGTTGCTGGCTGTCGAGAGACTTAGAATAGTTCTATTGACTTGGTTGCTAAATTGCCACACCCTCATTTTCACAGTGAAATCATTTGTCACAACCTCGTCCACAGACCATGACAGCTTTAGAACCGAATCGACACCGTCTCTTCCAAGGTCATTCACAGTTGCATTGAGAGCATCGCCCATTTGCTCAATCGTGCCGAATCCGTCACCTCTGGTCTCATCAACTATTCTAAAACGAGAAGCAGGATATGTCATATTAATAGCTAGAGAATAATCTTGCGAATCACGAGATATAAAGAGGTCTCTTACAGTGTACGTCAGAGTATTGATTGCCCATATCTTTTCATCACCCTCAGCTACTGTTACGTTGATAGGGCTCGTGGATGTCAGGTTAAGCATAACTCGCTCATTCCTAGTCAAGTTTGGCAACCCCACATGGACTGTTTCATATAACCTCAAGTCTTTTGTTCCTTCATAGGTCTGAACCGTTTGAGGAAATTTGCCATAATGGTCTCTTAGATAATAGGCACAGACGCCCACGCTTAGTATAGAGAGAATGAAAATCACCAGAAACTTATGTCCCAGTTTTTTAACATGTTGTAATCCAACGCTGGGCAAGTTGACTGCTTTATGTCTCTTTATGAAAAACATCACTAGCAACGTGATAACCAGCGCAAAGGTAGCAGTCCGAAGAATTACTGAAAAGGCGAGTAGCGATGTAGAATAAAAGCCAGTCATCCAAACCACAGACTGAAGAATTGTTGCAACCTCTAGCATAAGACATAAACCGATTTTTTTGACCCCCTTGAAAGCCATAGCTATGAACGGCAAGAAGAATATCGTAAACTGAGGACTATACCCCTTAGAAAAGAACATGAACAAGAAAAGCGTCAACGCCACACCTTCCACCACGTCATCTTCGTTAATTAAAACGTAGCTCACCAAGAGTGAAGCAGCCCCCAATATGGTCAAGAGTGTTGAAAGCCAAGGGTAGTTCCAACCATAAAAAGCATGGTCGAGTGGACTAGGCGGGTAAATTGTTGCCAATTGAGAATATGGAACAAATACTTCAAAGGAAGGATGTAGGGCCTCCGCTCCTCCATGACCATACCACCTCTCAACTAAAGCCCAAATGGTCTCCCACGGACCTCTCGCTCCATTATAGGAGTAGGTCCCAAACCACATGAAAGGGTTAGAGACTACGAAAGGGAGATTTAAGAATAGAACAGCGGTGTATGCCGCGCCGAGAAGTAAAACTCGTTCCCTTGTCAACTTTAACCTCTTTATCGCTGGCAAAATCAGTAACCCAGGGATGATTTTCGCCATCGCACCCAGACCGATAGACAGACCGGATGGAAATGCTTTCCTGCTTAGCAGAAAGTAAACGCCAAGTAAGGCAAAGAACAACGCT
>Ga0315308_1002325_pt1 | contig 10827 bp, 10 predicted proteins | sample TDP3_MG_FD_203078 | JGI IMG/M metagenome (GOLD analysis project Ga0315308, IMG submission 203078) | Freshwater sediment microbial communities from Lake Towuti, South Sulawesi, Indonesia - TDP3 | ecosystem: Environmental > Aquatic > Freshwater > Lake > Sediment | place: Indonesia: South Sulawesi...
CCCTCGAAGAAAAACCTGTCTATTGTGGCAAGCATCTGTGTCTTGAGCTTAAAATTGCCGTCGTGCCCAGGTTCGTCTGGACCCTTTATGTGGATGTAAAAGCAGTCGTAGCTGGGCATTGCCTCAAGCAGCTTCTCAACTCTGACTTGGCAGTCCTGTTTTAGGTCGCCAGATGGCGGGAGCAGCTCGATAAGCTGCATTCCAGCGAGTTTGGCTATTCCTCTCTCCACGGGCATGTCGGCTAAGCAGGCAAAATTAACCTCATACTTTTTTTCTATGTTGAAGAACCGTGGCAACTGGTGTCCTGCGTCTCTCGTCAAAATGACATTTGCCTTCAGCTTGCCCGCTCTTTCACGTCTTTTGTTAAGAACATGATTATTCAAGACTTGGCTAGATTTTTCTGTGAACTCGTTGACGAGCATCGCTGATACTTCAGCAGCGTTGGTCTTCTCCATAGGTTCACACTTTTTCAAAACCATCTTGACTTTTTTCTTCGCCACGCCTAGTTCTTCAAGCCTTGTGTAGGCGGGATCTGTGTTCGTTATCTTGCTTGACAGTTCTCCCTTCTCGCTCTTGATCACTAACACAGCTCGATGTCCAATCGTGCTCTTGAACTGGAAGGCAGCGGGATAGGATGTCAACCGCACTTTCTCGTGTACAGCTTCAGCGAGTCTTTGGGCTTCTTCAGTCGTGAGGTCTCTGCCCGCGCGCCTATCTATTATTGTCGTTCCGCGTCCAATTGTGGCGAAGTTGCATCGTAGCGCCAAGTCGCCATTTTTCACAGATAAGCCTGCGCCAACCGCCTCTAGGACACCTCTGCCTGTTGAATACGTGAACGGGTCGTAGCCAAGAATTGATATGACGCCCACGTCACTTTCAGGCGCTATTCCTTTTCCAACCGTGTACATGAGACCTGTCTCACCGTTCTGAGCGAGACTGTCCATGTTTGGCGTGTCTGCGGCGCCAAGCGGAGTTTCATTCCCAAGCTCTCTTATCGGAAGATCAGCCATTCCGTCAATTACCACGTAGATCAACTTCAAGCCTGCTGCCCCCATGCACAGCGTTCCTCACTGGCTTAGTCTTTTAAGTTAATTATCCGTTTTACTGTTTGGGAATGTCTTCGTGTCCCAACTGATAGAATTCAGCTTCTACGGCAGTTCGGACAACACTTGGCTCAATCCTCACATTCTAACAAGGAGTCTCTTGGCTCAGAGGATCTTGCTCTCAATACACAATAAAGAAAGGACTCCGTCTGATATCGGAGCTCAAATAGGAGTTCACAAAGATTACGTGGTCGATGAGTTAAGAAGGCTGTCACAGAACGCCCTGGTGGTAAACACAAATGAAGACTTGTGGATTGCTGATTTCATAATCTTAGATGCTGAGGAGAAGAAGCCCTTTGTGGATTTGGCGCGTGACATTGCCAGCGAAGAAGTCTCCAGAATTCGGCGTGAGCTTCCACAACTCAAGGCCGTCTTCGAGAAATGCAGTGTTAGAAACCAATGCTTTACATGGGAACAGATGGATTACATCATCTTGGCAGCGCTAATTGCAGACTTAGGGGTCAACTACTCCCTTCACCGGAAAGGGATGGTTGCGCCACCGCCAGAGAGGCCGGATGGTGGCAGATGGTACTATTGGGGACTCGAAAGAGGAACTGACTCCAAGAGACAGTTTGGTGTAAACAGCTATTCGACAAAACTAGGCGGAACAGCTCATATATGGAGCCGGCTTCTCACGAAACCCTCAATAAGTCCATTCAAACCTGATGAAATGCCACTAATGTTTGCCTCGGCAAATCAGCCGTTGACCGCTTCCGAACTGGCTCAAATCACCCAGATTGAAGAGGCAGCGGTCGAGCTAAAGATGAAGAGGCTCTCAAGCGATAGCTATTACAGCGATGCTGAAGGCAAGTTTAAAGCTAATTTCCCGATTCTCAGAGAGAATGATCTTGGACTTATTATCAGAGAAGTAACGCGAGTTTCTAACACCATCGTCGACAAGGTCATCAAGCCGAAATCAGTTGTTTTTAGGCGATTGTTTAGAAAAATGAAATTAGATAGGCTTAATCGAGAATACGGCGCATATCAGTGCATGTTCTATCACATCATAATGGACCATGTTTTAGACCAATTCGTTGAAAGCGGCATCTTGCCAGAGATGCCCAAAAAGGCGCGAGTTACATGGGGGTTCTGGGGCTGGATTGGAGAACTAGAGTTACTGAGCTTTTCAAAGAGTCCGTGAAGATTATCTGTTTGTCACGATTTTTCTAATAAGTTGCTGCGTCTGCCGAGGCGGAAGCGTCGTGTTAACCATGTGAACTCTTGTTTGCTTTAAGTACTGTTTGAAGAAGTCCGCTCTCAATTCCAGTTTTCGTTTGTCAGTGACCAGTTGATGCGGATTACAGAAATTGTTTGAAATAAGATAATTTAACGCTTCCTCTTGGGACAGCTTTCTAACTGCCTTCTTGTCCGTTGGGTCTCGTTTCATAAGTATGACATGATGCATGGTTGTCATGGGGATGACACCACCGGTGCCAACGATCCATCTTACGTTTACGACGGCTCTGCCGTGCGGGTCAAACTGCACTTTTTCAACCAGCCTCTCATATTGACCCCAAATCTTGCCTATGTCAGCCTCAATGTAACTGTTCTTTTCAGAACCAAAACCTAAAGGCTCACGGCTAGACAAACGCACGAAATACCAGTCATCAGAGACCAGCCTCGCATTTTTCAACTGCAGCAGACCCCACGAATGAGTGGTTTTGCCCGTTTCAGGTGGTGCAATAAGCGACACACCGTGACCTCCCACATCAATAGCGGCTCCATGAACTGAATATATCCTGTGTTCGTCTTCGAGAACGTCGCCAGCGACTGCCAGCGCCAAGCTCTTTATCCACCCGTAATAGCCTACATTGATCAGAAACGCTGTTTTTGTGTAAGGATCGTATCTGATGCTCATTTTCTTTTTATGCTCCTCTGTCACGATTAGCCTACCGTGTGAGCGCACATCTTCGCTCATGGTGTAGAAGTTGTCGTCCCAGCGCTCTTTCACGTATTCGACGTCGGTGAGCAGTTTGACGCAGCATCCGTAGATTGATGCTTTGCGTGTATACCGATACCTGTTCTCATATTTTTCGTAGAGCCGATCTTTATCCTCGGCTTCAATCAACTCGATCTTGTATGAGCTTCTCTTTAACAACACATTTCACACACGCTCATACTGAGGGCTGTGTAGAAAAGAATTGCTTTTAAGCAAACTAACAGCTCTCAGATCATCCCGCCAAAGCTTCAGAATTCACAACTGTTAAATCTGCTCTTCAATTACCTTCCTCTGGTGTCTATTTGCGGATCGGTTTCTTTGTTTGGGAATATCCACCAACGCTTGTCGGCGGCTTAGGAACATACGCCGAGTACATAACACGCGAATTCATTGAATTGGGACACGACGTAACCGTTTTCACACTCAACCCTGGAAACCTCAACACACGGGAAATAATCAAGGGCGTGGAGGTCCACCGTCCCTTAATCGCTGACGCCAGCAACGTCTTCCCTGTCTTTGTAACAGAAGACCTGCGCAGATGGGGCACTAACATTCGATTCTTCAACGACATATTCCTCTACAACATCCTCAGCTCAACCAAATTCATCAACGGACTCATCAGAAAAGAGGAGGTTCAGTTTGACGTAGTCTGCGTCCACGACTGGCTGAGCAGCATCGCAGGCATGATCGTCAAAAACGAAACAGACATACCGGTAGTCTTTCACGTTCACAGCACCGAATGGGGCAGAAGCGGAGGACAAGGCTCCGAGGTCGTGTCACACCTAGAATCTCACATGGCAGAAGTATGTGACCACCTAATCACAGTCAGCTACGCCATGCGCGAAGATCTCGTTAGGCACGGATGGCCAGCTGGAAAAACAAGCGTAGTCTGGAACGGCGTTGACCCAGAAAGATATGATCCCTCTCTGGTGAAGCTGGGAGATGTTGAGAAAGCCCGAGAGCGCCACGGAATACCCAAAGATGGAGACATGATACTCTTCATCGGCAGACTAACATGGGTCAAAGGCGTCAGAAACCTAGTTCAAGCAATGCCCCAAATCCTGAAGGATCACCCAAAAAGCAAGCTTGTAATTCTTGGAAAAGGCGAGGAACAGAAGGACATAACTGAACTTGCCAACAGACTGGGCGTAGGAGACAACGTTGTAACCCGTTTCGAGTTTGTTCCCGAGCCTGACCGAATAGCCCACTACGCAGCAGCAGACGTGTGCGTTTTTCCCTCAACATACGAGCCCTTCGGCATAGTAAGCCTTGAAGCAATGTCATTAGCCAAACCCGTGGTTGTTGGAGCTCAAGGCGTCGTAGGCTTCAAAGAACAAGTAGTTTCAAGCGGTCCAGATCAAAACGGCGTTCACGTCAACGGCAACAATGCAGCAGACATAGCTTGGGGAATAAACGAGGTCTTGAAAGATCCCGAGAGAGCCAAGCAGTGGGGTGAAAACGGTCGCAAACGAGTGATTCAATACTTCACTTGGCGAAAAGCAGCGGAGCAAACCTCGCAGATCTACGAGTCGCTGATCTCAAAGCCAGCTAAGAAATAACCACAACGAGTGAATTTCGCGTCTACGCCTTTGCAGGGCTGAGGCTCGGCCTCTTTATGGTCTCTAAAGAGATGCAGGTGTGTATGCCTACGATTCCTGTGATGCCTCTTATCTTGGCTATGAAGGCGTTGAGGGCTTTCATGTCGCCAAACGTGGCTTTCAGAAACACGCCACACCTTCCGCTTAAGTTGTAGGACTCCATCACTTCCTCGAAGTCTACAACCTTTGTTATGACTTCGTCGGCGTGCTTGAGGCTTGGGTAGACCGTGATGAACGCGGTTATGGTTCTGCCCAGCGTTGTCTCGTTGACGTCAATTGTGAACCTCTCGATGACGCCCTTCTCTTGGAGTCTAACCACCCTCTTTCGAGCCGTTGACTCTTCAATACCAAGCTTCTGTCCCAGCTGACGGTACGAGATTCTGCCGTCTGCCTCTAGAATCTTGAGTATCTGCTGGTCAAGGTCGTCGATTTTCAACATTCGAATTTCCTCAGACCCTTACCTGAGATGGTTCCTAACGTTGTCTATTAAATTTTTCCTTTTTTCGGAAATTTTGATACCGCAAAAATCCACATTGTGTTTTTCTAAAGGCATTTTTCCCACATCAGTAATGAAAAATCCGGTCTAATGCAGAAAGCAGCGAGCAAAATATATTAGAAAGCTGATAAAAATAATAATAATTACCATTTAAGGAACAGAAAGAGGAAGAACCATTGCTTGAAACAGCAGCGTATCAAGCGCTATCCAGCAAGTCACGACTGGACATATTGAGAATGTTGTACAGGAAATCCATGGATGTTGAAGAAATAGCTGAAAAGCTCATGCTGAAGCCCATCACAGTCCGTCATCACCTGCAGTCGCTGCAGGAAGCAGGGTTCGTTGAAGCATTTGAACAGAGAGCAGGCGCTGTTGGAAGACCCAAAGTTTACTACAAGATCGTGCAGGAGCCTACCCTCATAGGTTTTCCAAAACGTCAGTACCTCTACCTCAGCACCTATCTGATAAACACAATGCAGTCCACGCTTGGGGAAAGCGAGACCAAGAAGATCCTCAGAAAAACAGGAGTTGAAATGGGAGAAAACGTAGCAAAACGACTGCAGTTTGAACACAACCTCAAAGACTGGACTCCCAAAACCTTCGAGAAATTCCTCGTTGAGGGATACATGAAAGAAATGGGCGCCGAACCCGAAGCGGTTGAAATCGACGACAAGAAAATCAAGTACCGACTGCACAACTGTGTATTCTTTGAACTGTCTGTTAAGATGCCAGAAACAATGTGCAATGTGCTGCACAACAGCTTCTATGAGGGACTGGCCAAAACTATAAACAGAGAAGTTAAGTTTTCCAGACTCACCTGTATGGCCGAAGGTGACCAATGCTGCGAGCATGTGTGCCAATGGTCGCCTAAATAAGACAGCAGAGCTGTCGTAGCCATCTTCCGATTGCTCTAGCGGTTCCTGAGGTGGTGATCATGCAGTCAGCTAAGGGTCTGCGTCAGCTTTATCTTTTGAAGTAAGCTGTTGGCCGACACCACGTTTCTGTTCAATACCAGTTCTTTGGGTGATATCCCAAACGCTAGGCCTATGAGCTGTAGATGTGGCACGACAAATCTTGCAAATAGTCCTAAAGACCGCCTTCAAACCATAACCACCGAAGCCGCCGCCAGAGCACGCTTAACCATGCCCTCTATGTCGAGACTTCTCTCAGCCTGAAGCACTTCCTCGAATCTGGCCCGGGTTCGAGGCTTAGGCGGCGGGCCTGTACAGCATGATGCCGGCTTAGTGGAGATGTCAAATGTCCCAATCTTCCGGGCGAGACTTTCCACCTCAGTCTTGTTCATGCCTATCAATGGTCGTAGTACAGCAACCTCTGTGACAGCTTGGCTATCGACTCGAAGGTTTGTAAGCGTCTGGCTTGCGTGTTCACCAATGATTTCGCCTGTGACTATTGCTTCTGCGCCTTCGCGCAAAGCTATTTTCTCAGCCACCCGATACATCATTCTTTTGCAAAGCACACAGGTCAAGTTACGCGGACAGTTTCTTAAGATGTCAGCCAAGTCTTTTCCGTGTGGAACCACGTACAGCTTTGCCTCGTTGTCTGGAATCAAGTATCTCAGTTTTCTTATGGCTTGCAGAGCCCGCTGTTCGGTCGTTTCATCAGTGAAAGGTGAGTTGTCGAAGTAGACAAATAGTGGGAGACAACCCTTCTTGAGTACCAGCCAAGCTGCTACAGGGGAGTCTATGCCTCCTGACACGAGGCAGACAACTTTCTGAGGTGTGCTCCTTGCTGAAGTGCGGCTCTGTTCCACATTCTCACATTCGTTATCGCATATTATGAGGCTGATCGCCAACTAATTAGGCATCTGCTTTATGGCTTTTCTTATCCTTGGAACCGCCTTTTTTATGCCAAACGGAGCCATGAATGACTGTTTTCGTTTTTCGTGGCAGGAATGAACGTACGGCAATGCAAATATGCTTGAAGTAGGCTCTTTCATTAAGAGTCAAAATGACACACTGGGGTAGATTAACTGCACCAACCGTCAAATTATCGCTGGGCGGTTCTTTTTGCGTCATTTGTCTCCTTTGTGGCTTTTGCATTTGTCTTTCAAGCGATGCCACCGCTTCTCTCAAGCGTGCGAATCGAGTTCGGCGCTAGTGACGCTGAGGTGGGATTCTTAACGTCTATCGTTATGGTTCCAGGCATCTTCCTCTCGATCCCTGTGGGAATAGCCGTCAGCAAGTACAGCCTTCGAATGCTTGGATCTCTCTCAACTATCTTGGCTGCTCTGGGCAGTTTGACAACTGCTGTGGCTAATTCCTTTGCAATGGCTTTGTTGGGTAGGCTTATCCTTGGCATTGGAGGAGCCTTCATAATTGTAGGCACACCATCAATCATACCTCAGTGGTTTTCTCACAAGGACTTCGGCAAGGCCATGGGCATATATTCAACGAACATGCCCCTGGCCACAATCATAGCCTTTCCGGTTGCAACAGTCCTGAATCAGAACTTCAATTGGCGCTATCCTTTCTATGTGGGTGCGGTTGCAGGATTGCTAGTGGCAGTTGTCTTTGCCGTCACCGTTAGGGAAGGCCCACTGAGAGGTGATCGAACACGAACTGGATGGGTAGAAGCTAAAGGTACGATCAAGAATAGTGAAGTGTGGAAAGCCAGCTTCGTCTGGATGTTCTTCAACACTACTGCCATTGCTTTTCTGTCGTGGGCTCCAACGCTGTTTCAAACATTTAAGAATCTTGAGCCACTTTACGCCAGCCTTTTAGCCAGCGTCCTGATGTACGTAGCGGTCGTGTGTGTGCCGCTGTTCGGTTGGGCTTCAGACAGATCTGGCAGAAGGAGACCCTTCATGGTCTTAGGCTCGGTTTTTTTGGCTCTTGCACTTAACGCTGCGTCTTACGCAATGGGATCTCTGCTGTTGTTTTCGGTCATAGCTCTAGGCGTGGCTGCCTCCATGGTTCCACCCCTCGTCATGGCGGTTACAGCTGACAGTCTGCCACCGAACCTGGCTGGAACCGGGTTCAGTATTGTCACTCTTTGCCAGAACGTTGGAATCACCTTATCAGCGCCCTTAGCCGGATATATCGTGCAAACAACTGGACGTCTTGAACCGACGTTCTTTGGAATATCGTTGTTCGCGCTTGTAGCCGCACTTGTCGCATTGACTTTGAAAACTAGGTAGCCTATATGACGATTGAATGTTGCGCTGAAACAATAAGAAGAGTTGAAAAACTAATTAACGAAGTTGGCTAAAAATGAAGTGAACGGTCATGCACAAGCCTCGAATATTTGACCCGAAGGAGTATTACAGACGCCAAGTCGTCTTGGCTGAATTGGGAAGAAAGGGACAGGCGAAGCTTAAACGGTCAAAGGCTGTTGTGGTTGGCCTCGGTGGATTGGGCACCACATCCGCCCTGTACCTGGCACTCGCAGGAGTCGGCCACATTCGCCTAATCGACCAAGACACAGTTGAACTGAACAACCTGCACCGGCAGGTTCTGTACAGCGTGAACAATCTGCGCTATCCAAAGGTTGAGGCGGCAGCGGACAGAATCAAACAGATCAACCCTGAAGTGACTGCTGAGCCCATTCCAGAGAACGTTAGAGAAAGCAACGTTGACGAGCTGATCAGAGGCGTTGACTGCATCATTGACGGCTTGGATAACATGCGAACCCGCTACCTGCTCAACCGCGCCAGCGTACGACACAAAATTCCTTACGTGTTCGGTGCAGCCATAGGAATCGAGGGCAACCTGTCGGTTTTCTCTGAGCCTGAAACGCCCTGCTTAGAATGTATTCTTCCCAGTCTCGATGACCGCTACCTGCCAACATGTGAAGTGCGCGGAGTGCTAGGCGCCACGACCGGCATAATCGGATCATTACAAGCGATGGAAGCAGTCAAACTGCTGGCTGGAATGGGTAGCTCGCTGAAGGGTAAACTCATGGTCTGTGACTTCCGAGACATGTACTTCACCGCAATCGACATCTTCAAACGTCCTGACTGCCCAATCTGCGGAGAAAAACAAGTAATCAAAAGACCTGCAACCGAGGAAAGACTTGCGCTTCTGTGTGGAAGCAACACCTGCAACGTCAACCCGTCAAAACCCATCAAAACCAGTATAAGCAAGCTCGTCTCTAAGCTAGAAACCCGTTTCAAAATCCTGCTAAAGTCCTCACTGGTCGTAGTTTTCCAGTACGATGGAGACGTTGAAGTCAGCCTATTCAATGGCGGACGCATGCTCATCAAGAACATCAGAGACGAGAACGCAGCTCTCAATGTATTCGATTCCGTGCTTAGATTCTTGGGTGAAAAGTCGAGGACTAAGCGAAAAACGCTCCGTGAGAGAGGTGGCAGCTGAAAAGGGAATACTGAAACCGAAGCACGCTAAGCGGATCCAGTCGTAAGTTTCTGCTTGGCGAAAAGAGGGGATGAAGGAGATGAAGGAGCGGTCATGAAGCAGAACGCAGTTAGGAATTGCCCTAAATGTGGTGGAGAAATAGAACAAGGAAGATGCCTCATTAGAGTGCGCGCACGCGCGCAGTTATCATTTGTTGGATTGTAGCTTTTTCAGGTATTCTTCAATCATCTCCCTTATACGTATATGTTCCGTTCCATTCGTTTCAAGTTGTTTAAGTTCTTCTTTTGACAGCTTCTGACAATTTATGACATAGAATGTTCCCCTTGCAATCCATCTCAACTCTACATTCTTCAACTGAGGAGGCAAATGCTCCAATGGAGGCTGCAGACCGAAAAGCTTGTTATCCTTGACGATTTCAACACCTCTGCGGGTTTTTCGCACAGTTGGAGAAAGTCCCTCATCTGCTATAAGCAAAGTACCTCCAGGTCTAAGTACGCGCACCCATTCATTAAGAGTAGCTGGGATATCTGCGAATGTGTTTATTCCTCCAGAATGAGTAATTACGTCAAATGATTCATCTGCGAATGGAAGGTCTTTGACCTGTGTCTGAAAAAAGAGTGCCTCAATACCGGCATCTTCAAATTTTCTACTAGCCACGTGTAACATACCAATCGAAAGGTCAATGCCAACAAGTTTCAGATCAACATCTGGATAGACTTCTTTGATGGTAAGTAACGCAGCTCCTGTTCCAGTTGAAATGTCAAGAACACGCTGAGAGGACTTTACGATGATTAGCTTAGCAACCTTTAGAAATTCCTCATGGAGATTCACTCCCAACCAGCGGTCATACTCTTTTATCAGTTCGTCATATCGCTCAGCCATTTCATCATACTCAAAAACCCACTTGGCATCTTCGGGAGCCATTTCTTCTCGTTTCACGAAGCTTGGAATGCCTTTACTAATCGGAAAGCAATGTGAAGAATCCTTCTCGCAGGTCAGAAAGTTGCCAGCAGCATTCAGATCCAATTCCGCATGGCATTTCGGGCACCGCAAAAACTCCGCAGCCTTCAAAAAGACCGACTTTTTCATGCCCACCCATCATCCTTCAGCAGAACCTTGATAGTTTTCCTTCTGATTTAAAACTTCAGTGCGTATCTCGCGGTGCGCGCACACTTTTGGGAAGTGCTCTTTTCAAAGAAAGGCGACGGTAACAAGATTATTCCCTTCTACCACAGAAACTGTAGCTACACAGAACTCTTCAAAGAGATGAGGAAAAGACGCGATAAAATGGTGCGACCGCCGGGATTTGGACCCGGGTCAACGGCTTGGAAGGCCGACGTCCTAACCAGGCTAGACT
>Ga0315308_1002327_pt1 | contig 10819 bp, 13 predicted proteins | sample TDP3_MG_FD_203078 | JGI IMG/M metagenome (GOLD analysis project Ga0315308, IMG submission 203078) | Freshwater sediment microbial communities from Lake Towuti, South Sulawesi, Indonesia - TDP3 | ecosystem: Environmental > Aquatic > Freshwater > Lake > Sediment | place: Indonesia: South Sulawesi...
TGACCTAAAAGCTTTCGTCGGTTTTTTTAAAATGGGTGGTTTAGAAAAGGTCCTTCTCACCGATTTTACGCATGACTTTAGGCTTTAACTTAACAGTCTTAGTCAAAGTCTCCTCTGGGGTGCCCATATCCGCGGTTTCCCTTTTAACAGTGAGTCCGCAATGCCCGCTGACGAGGATTCTTCCCCGAATACAAAGCGCATAGTTGCACCTATAACCCTCACACTTGTCTTGAGCGAAGTTGCACCATGCTAAATTACCTCGAATTGTTAGAGTTCGTTGATTGCATCTAAAAAACTGGCATTCCGCTGTGCAATATTTGGCTTCAGGCAAGGTATATCCCTCATGCTTTTGAAGCCATGCACAGGGGTTTTAGGCAAAGAATAATTTAAACTTTATTCCATTCACCGACTCGTTTAAACGAAAGGTTTAATCCTTTAAACGCGTTTCTTAAAACGTGACCTAACTTGGTTGAAGTGAAGCCTGCTGAGAGGAAGTATATTAAAAGAGGAGACGTTGCTGGAAAGCAGGTTGTTGAGGCAAGGGGTCTAATCCTTGGAAGCGTTAAAGACCTTTCCTTCACCATGACTGAGGATAGGGTGGAACTTGCGGTAGCGGTTGAAAGTGGTAAAACTGAGCTTCAAATACCTTGGACGGAAATCCAAGCCATAAGCGACGTTGTCCTACTGAGGGTTCCCCGTGATAAGCCAACACAGCCAACCATCACCCCAACTCCAGCCGTAGCCGCAGCAACACCGACACTGCCACCCGTCGTCATAGAGAAATCATGTTTGGAATGCGGCTACAAGAATCCCCCCGACGCTAAATACTGCGTAAAATGCGGGAAAAGGCTCCCATAAACCGTAATCCCCAACCCTGCTTAAACCTATCACTCGGATGTAAGGAGGTCTGAGGAGGGTACCTTATGGAGAAACTGAAGGCTATATTAATTGTCTGCGATGGACTCGGCGACCGTCCTGTTGACGTCCTAGGTGGACGAACCCCCTTAGAGACGGCTGTGAAGCCTAACATGGACACGTTAGCTAAAGAGGGCATATGCGGAATCATGGACACGATCGCGCCAGGTGTGAGACCTGGAAGCGCACCTGCTCATCTGGCGCTCCTCGGCTACGATCCATACAGGTTCTACGTGGGACGCGGGGTCTTTGAAGCCTTAGGAATGGGTGTGTGCGTAGAAGAAGGCGACATCGTTTTCAGACTTAACTTCGCCACGGTTGATGAAGGCTGGATTGTCAGGGATAGAAGAGCGGGGAGGATCGGTGAAGGTACACGGGAGCTTGTAGAAGCGTTGAGAAAAATCGAGCTGCCTGGAGTGGAACTCGTTTTCAAGGAAGGCGTAGAGCATCGGGCAATCCTTGTGATGAGGGGGAAGGGACTTTCATGGAGGGTTTCAGACACAGACCCTGGGAAAAACGGTTTGAGAGTCTTAAACGCTAAGCCTTCAGACGAATCCTCAGAGGCTAGGCGAACAGCCTCTCTCATCGATAAAATAGTTGCCGAAGCGTATAAAGTCCTAAACTACCATTCTATAAACGAGGCGCGGCGGGCACATGGCGAGCCACCTGCCAACATGATACTGGTGAGGGGGGGAAGCTTCAAGCAGTACGTTGATGCCTTCGAGGACAGGTACGGGCTCTCCGCTGCCTGCGTCGCCGGAGGCACGTTGTACAAAGGAGTTGCGCGGTATCTGGGCATGGATGTATTCGAAGTGCCGGGGGCTACGGGAACCTACCAAACCGATTATAGGGCAAAGGTAAACGCGACGGTTTCCGCCCTCGAAAACCATTCATTCGCTTTTACACACTTCAAACCCCCAGACCTTGCAGGTGAGGATGGAAACCCTGAAGGGAAGGTTGATGCAGTAGAGAAGATCGATGATGCCTTAAAGCCTCTACTCAACCTTGATAAAACCCTCATCGTTATAACAGCCGACCATTCAACCCCATGCAGTATTAAAACACACTCCGCGGACCCCGTCCCCATCCTGATACATGGACCTGGTGTTAGAGCGGACACAGTTACAACCTTCAACGAGCGGGCGGCGGCGAATGGTGGTCTGGGGAGGATAAGGGGTTTAGACCTTATGCCTATATTAAGGGATCTTATGGACCCATTCATGTCAAAGTACGGCGCCTAGACACGGAGCCTCCGCTTAAGAATCTAAGGCTTTATCTACTTCCCTCTTAAGATAGTTAGGTGATGGCGATGGACCGTTACACGGATGTGCTGGGGTTGGAAAGGGAGCTTATGCGAAGGGAGCGCGAGGTGGAGTACCTAAAACTTGAGTTGAAGAGATGCTACAGTGTCATCGAGGAAATGAAGCAGGGGCTACGCCCCGTCGGCTCGGTACAGGAGGTCCGAGGGAACAACGCGTATGTTAAGCTACTCGGTGGACAGCTATACGAGGTTACGATCCCCCTGGAACTAGTTGGTAAAGTCCTTCCTGAAAGCGACGTCGTGTTAGCCCCGAATAAGGGTGCCGTGACAAACGTTATCGAACGCCCCAAGGATGCCTCCATATGGGCCTACAAGGTTGAGCGGAGCCCCAAGGTATACTATGAAGACGTCGTCGGCTTGGATGCGGAGTTGGAGGATTTCAAGAAGGCTGTTGAGTGGGTTCTAGACCCTGGGGTAAGGGAGAGAAGGGAGAGAATCATGGTTGACGCACGGTTAGCGGAGGAAGCAGGCTCAGTTCTCCTATTCGGTCCTCCGGGAACGGGTAAAACCTACATGGCAAAGGCTGTAGCAGGCTCATGCAGTCGATTTGGGCGGAACACGAGCTTCATAAAGGTTGAGGGCTACGAATTAGTGTCCAAGTGGCTCGGTGAATCCGCGAAAAACGTTAAGGAAATCTTCAGACTTGCCAGGGAGATGGCTCCGACCATTCTCTTCATAGACGAAGCTGACGCTATCGGAAGGACGAGGATGGAAGTGACTACTGACGCCGGTAGGGACGTTCAGGGAATGCTTAATCAGCTTCTCGTAGAGTCAGGCGAAGGCTTCGACCCGAACAGGAACATGGTGGTCGTATTCGCCACAAACTTCCCAGCAGTCATAGACCCGGCTTTAATGGATAGGATTAAAAAAATGATCTATGTTCGCCCACCGAAGACCCGTGAAGAGGTGAAGAGGCTCTTTGACTTCTATGTTTCAAAGGTGAGAATAGACCCCGCCGCCGTTGAGAACGGGGGGTTAAAGGAAGATTTCTTCGAAGAGCTTTGGCAGACTATAAGGAGGAGGAAGCAGGTTTACGAGGCCGTCGTGCTCAGACGTCAACTAAGGGTTAGAGACGAGTACTGTATAACCCCACGTGATGTTAAGAACATCGTCCAGGAAGCGGCTAACGACGCCTCCTATGAGGGTCTTAACTACGTAGCCGGGGATAAGATACTTGAGTATTCAGGAAGCTTGGCTATGGAAACCACGGGGATAAGCTCAATCTGACACATAAACCCCTTCAGCACACCTTTTTAAGAAACTCTTGATAACCTTATCCACCAGGCTTTTCAAAATAAAATGCCTTGACTGACCATGTTCTCTCTTTTGGTCGAGACGTCGAGGCTACTGGGTTTAATCCCTGACATGAGAGTTAGGGAGGCTGATGTGCAATTAGCTTAACCCATGGGCATACATCCATGGACCACTCTGAGAAGTTTCAACGGTAACTATGTATCCGTTTAGTGGACATGCACTTCTGCCAACCAATACTAGCTTTCTCTAATGCGGCTGAAAAAGGATCTGAAGGCTGTGAGTGGCTGTGACCTGTTGGCAATTTCAAGACTGATTCTTCGGTCTCTGGTATTCTTTAAGTAGCTGTTCATGGGTGTAAGCCGCTAACTCGTATTCCTTTGTTAATTCTATGGCGTCTACAGGACAGCTCTCAGCGCATTGGGCGCAGTAGGCACAGCGGTCGAGGTGGATTTTGAACTCGGCTGTGCGTCCCCTTCCAATCATCTCGATGGTTTCAGTCGGGCAATCTCTCTCGCATAGACCGCAGCCGATACATTTGAGCATGTCCCAGACGGGTTCACCCCTTAAACCTTCAACTGGGGGGAGTTTCTCAAAGGGGTAACGAACCGTGACGGGCTTCTTTATCGCATTCCTTATTACCTCACCTTCCATAGCCATGGGATTCAACTCCTAGGGAAGAACCTGAACTAAAGCGACTTGAAGCAACGCGAGTGGTAAGAGGTATTTCCATGAACCTCCAACCATTTGATCAACGCGGAACCTAGCGAAGAGGGTTCTGATGTTTGAGAAGATGAGGATAACCGCCGTGGTCTTGATGAAGAACCATATAAAGGGAGGTATAAACCATGGACCGCTGGGCCCAGCGAGGAAAATAGCGGTTATCAAGGAAGCGGCGAGAACCATTTCCACATCAGCTGACAATCGGATTAACGCCAGCTTCCGCCCACTGAACTCGGTCTGCCAACCAGCCACGATCTCCGTCTTCGCCTCAGGAATGTCGAATGGTACCTTCTCCAGCTCCGCGAGGAAGCAGATCACGGCTACGGTGAAGCCGATAGGCTGGAGTAGTATGAATGGGAGGTGGTTAGCCTGCCATAGCGTAATCCCGTTTACTGAAAGGGTTTTCGCCTTTATAGCGGGTGTGAAGAGGACGATGGCTAGGGGGATCTCGAAGCCTAGCAACTGTATAACCGCCCGTGAACCTCCGAGGGTGCTGAAGGGATTTGTCGAACTCCAAGCGGCGAGGAATACGGAGACCGCGTACATGGTTAGGATGAAGACGATGAAGACGAGGTCGCCTTCAAAGCTTACAACGGCTCTGCTTATGTCAGTTACAGGAACGTACATGGCCGCTATCAGTGGTAGTGCCAATAGGATGATGGGCATAACCCTGAAAGTGTGTTTATCAACAGCTTCCGGTTCGATGTCTTCCTTAGCTAAAAGCTTCACGAAGTCAGCGAAGGGCTGGAGCAGTCCACCCGGTCCGGTATGCAGGGGACCGTAACGGTTCTGAAGCCGGGCATAAAACTTCCTGTCAACCCATTCGTAGAAGAAACCTATGAGGATGAGGAAGAGTATCCCAGGGAAAACAGTGATTTCTAATAGTTTTAGATAGGCTTCCAACTTCACCGCCTCCCATGCCATTTCTCCGAGTATCTACTCAGCTGCTCCCAAGTCCAGACCCGCTTCTTCCCCTTGACCGCGTCCACGATGGCAACCCTGTCTGTGCAGCAGAAGCATGGGTCGATGCTTGCAAGGGTTATTGGGATATCAGCGACATAACCCCCTTTCAGCATCTCGCATACCGAGGGGATGTTAGCCAGCGTAGGCGTCCGTACTTTATATCTCTCAGGTTTATCTGTACCGTTCGATTTCACGTAGTGGAAGAGTTCGCCGCGGGGTGCCTCAACCCTGCTTATGGTTTCGTGAGTTGGCACCCTCCTAGGAACCTTAACCCTTATGGGACCATCGGGGAGATGTTCTAAGGCGTAGCGGATGATGTTTAGGGATTCGACGACTTCGTCAACCCTTACGAAGAGACGGCTTGCCACATCACAGCCATCGTATGTGATGACATTAAACGGGACTTCATCGTAGGCTGCGTGGGGGTCGTCTTTTCGAATGTCTCTTTTTACCCCGCTGGCTCTGAGCAAGGGTCCTACAGCGCATAGGTTTATGGCTTGGCTGGGTTTAAGAACGCCTACACCGACAGTTCTCTTAAGCAAGGTTACCTCTTTGGCGCACATTTTCTTATAATACTGTATACGCTCTTCAAGGGTCTTCACACCCTTCCTAACTTGCTCTATGGCGTAGGGAGTGATGTCCCTCCTCACACCTCCTATTGTGAATAACGCAAAATTCACTCGGTTACCAGTGATCAGTTCTTGGAGGTCCATGACAACCTCTCGGTCCCGCCATGTGTACATGAACAGGGTGTCGAAGCCGATCTCGTGACCTGCTAAACCAAGCCATAGGTAGTGGCTGTGAACCCTCCCGAGCTCTGCGACGATGGTTCTTATAAACCGGGCTCTAGGTGGAGCTTCTATCCCTAGGGCTTCATCTATGTTCTGGGAGTAGCAGAGTGTATGAGCGTGGGAGCATATCCCGCATATACGCTCGATCAAGTACAGGTTCTGTATATACGTGCCGTTCTCAAGGGCTTTCTCAATGCCTCTGTGAACATAACCTAGCCTAGCCTTGACGTCTACAACTGTCTCCCCATCGACTGTGAACGTAAAGTTCTCAGATTCAGCGAGGGCGGGATGCTGAGGGCCTATAGGGATTTGAAACGTGGTTTCAGATTCAGGCAACTTCATTCACCATCCTTTTAATGTCCTCAACCGAGTGCTTCTTCCTCAGCGGGTACAATCCATCAGGCCATTTTTCCGGTAGTACGAGGCGTGATAGGTCTGGGTGACCCTCGAAGACAACACCGAGGAGGTCGTGGACTTCCCGCTCGTAGAGAACTGCGCCGGGTATGATGTCCGTAATGGTTGGCAGGACAGGGTTGTTCTCTGGGACAACTACTTTAACTGAAAGCTGAAGCCCCTCTCTGTCTAGGTGGTATACAACCCCGATACTGTCACCTAGGTCGATACCTGAGATCGTTGTGATGTGCTTAAAACCTTGAGCCGCAAGGTGGTTTACCGCGGCTTTAAGGGCTTCTACCTTGACCGTTAGGAAAATCCTTCTAACCCTCGCGATGCGGGTTTCTAGAACGTTGCCGCCGCCGATCCTCTCCTTTAACCCCTCGATGATGTTAACCTGATTCTCCTGAGCTGGGGACATCTTAATCCCCCTTAAGCTTCGCAAGAAGCTTTACAACACCGTCGAGAATGGCTTCAGGCTTCGCTGGACAGCCTGGTATATAAGCGTCCACAGGTATCGCTTTGTCGACGCCTCCATATACATTGTAGCATGCGTGGAAGACACCTGCTGTACAGGCACATCCACCTACGGCTACTGCAAACTTTGGCTCAGGCATCTGCTCATAGACTCTGACAAGGCGTTCCTTAACCTGCCTCGTCACGGTGCCTGTGACAACGAGAACATCGGCGTGTCTAGGGCTTCCCTTAAGTAAGACCCCGAATCTCTCAATGTCGAACCTTGGCGTTAAGGCGGCTAGAACCTCGATGTCGCATGCGTTGCAGGCACCCGTATTGATATGGAGTACCCATGGAGATTTCACCCGGGCCCACTTCACCAAACCCATCCCAATTACCTCCCGTGGGTAAGGGGGATGATGGACACCGCGACGATGAGGATGTAGAGCATGGGCAGCCAACCGTGGAAACTCATGGACGTAGCGATGATAAAGGCTAACACGTCAAAAACCATAAAGTAGACGGCGTAGATGAAGAAGCGTTCAAGGTTAATTTGAATCTTTAAACCTTGAAGCTTCTCCCCACAGGCGTAGGCTAACATCTTATCAACCGTCGCTTTACCCTTAGCTGAGACCTTGCCACCGATCCAGTAGATGACCATAGCTGTGAGCAATGGCAAAACAAGTGTCGCTAAGACTTCGTACATCACCCCGCACCTAACACGCTACGCCTTCTAACTAATCAACCTTAAAACTCTTTCCTCTAAAATATTCCTTTTAACTCCAAGGGGAAAATATGTTTACAAACAAGGGTTTCAATACCTTATGCTAAACGTGGAAGACTAATCCATCATCCGTCGATAGCAGCCTTGAAAGTCCTCTCAGTAAACATGTTCAGATGTTCATGAATATCTATACCGAAAATTATTAAAGGCTCTTGCCGAGCATTTGCACAGCGTTGGTGTGGTCTAGAGTTGGTAGACATCTTTACGATCGCGCTTGTAGTTTCCACCGTCGTCTTCGCCATCCTAGCGGTTGAAGTTGAAGACCTGCTCCAAGCAGTTCTATTCCTGTGGCTTATGTGCGTCTCCATAGCTGGGCTGTTCTGGCTTCTAGGAGCCCCGTATGTAGCCGTCTTCCAGCTTATCGTCTATGCTGGAGCCGTCATTGTACTCTTTATCGCAGCTGTAATGTTAACAGTGAGGAGGAAAACTTGATGGGGAAGATAGAAGCTTCAAATATTATCACTGGTCTCTGCGCCGTATTCACAGCCATGCTGCTAGTTTACATTACCGGCACCGTAGAGTTCCCATACCTCTCATACATATATGAATACCTTAACCCCGTCACAGTTAGCTCCTCGACGCCTACAATTGGTCAGGAGATGTCTAGGTTTCTATGGGAGCAAAGAGGCCTAGACCTCATAGCCCAAGCGGTTCTCATCTTCGCCTCAGCTCTAGGGTGTATAGCCATGTTAAGAGCTGAAGAGAGGAGCAGATGAAGGACATGGATACACTCTTTCTAACATGCTCCATGCTTCTCCTCATCGTTGGAATGTATTGTCTAAGCACTAAGAGGAACATGGTAAAGCTGGTCATCGCCATAGAGATCCTTATAAACGCCGCTAACCTAACCTTCATCGCTTTTTCAAGCTACAGAAACCCTGGTTTCGTGGACCTTCTCCCCCAAGCCTTAACAACGCTCTCTATAACCATCGCAGGATGTGTAACCGCCATAGCCCTAACCCTCGTCCTCAACGCCTACAAACACTATAAAACCCTCGATGTGAGGGAGTTGAGGAAGCTCAAGGGGTGAGTAAGATATGTTCATCGATGCCGTCGACATCCTCTTCCTAGGAGCCTTAGTTCTACCCCTCATCAACCAAATCGGGACTAGGATTGGTTTAAAAAAGCTCAGAGAAGCCTTAGCTGTCCTAGTCCTTATCGTCTCAATGTACCTGGTCTACCCCCTATACCTGAGCGTGCAAAGCGGGATACAGATACTACCTCTCCCCTTCACACCGCTCGGTTCATGCTTCGAGATCGACATGCTCAGCGTATTCATGGCTGCCGTCTTCATATTCATAGGACTGATGTCGGCCATCTTCTCAGTAAGGTACATGGAACATGACACAGGCTTAACAGAGTACTATACAGCCCTCATCCTCATGGTTGCGGGTATGGTCGGCGTAGCCTTCGCAGGAGACTTCTTCACATTCTTCATATTCTGGGAACTCATGTGCATATCATCTTACGTCCTCGTCGCCTTCAGAAAGGAGCGATGGGAACCCGTTGAGGCCGGCTTTAAATACCTCATCATGAGCAGTGCGGGAAGCGCCCTTCTCCTCTTAGCCATGAGCCTCCTCTACGGGATGACCGGTACCTTGAACTTCGCAGGCTTAACCTATGCTATGCGCAGCGCACCTCAGAGCAGTAACCCATGGCTTCTCGTAACCCTAGCCCTCATCATCTCAGGTTTCGGTGTGAAAGCTGCCATGGTCCCCTACCATACATGGCTCCCAGACGCTCACCCAGCAGCTCCAAGCCCGGTAAGCTCCATGCTTTCAGGGGTAATGATAAAAACCGGTGTCTACGGACTCGTCAGGGTCCTGATCCTCGTCTTCACACCGGTTGAAGCTCTATGGCAGCTTGCCCTATTAGTCCTCGCTGTGTTGACGATGTTCACCGGCAACCTAATGGCTTTAGTTCAAACGGATTTAAAGCGGCTTCTAGCCTTCAGTAGCATCGCTCAGATCGGTTACATACTCTTCGGTTTTTCCCTTGGAACCCTGGAGGGTTTAACAGGTAGCTTACTCCACGTGTTAAATCACGCCGTGATGAAAGGGCTGCTCTTCATGTGCGCTGGAGCGTTCCTCCATGCCTCAGGAACCCGGAACCTCGTCGACTTGAAAGGTATTGGGAGGAAAATGCCCGTGTCTGGGGCTGTATTCACCGTGGCCTGCCTAGCCATCGCCGGTTTACCCGCGCTTAACGGCTTCATCAGCGAGCTTTACATAATCCTAGCAGGTGTTCAGGCCGTTATGTACTTACCTACAGCTCTAATGGTTGTTAACATCATCATCTCAGTCGCCTACTACCTAAGGATTATACAGGTAACGATGTTAGGGCAACCCGCGGAGAAACTTTCAGGTCTCCGAGAAGCCTCTGTATCCATGCTAACACCAATGCTTATCCTGTTATCACTATGCTTCATCATCGGGCTTTACCCAGGACCGTTCATCGCACTCGCCAAGGAGTCTGCCCAAGCAGCACTTGATGCTACGGCATACCTTAAACCGTTCCTCAGGGTTTAAATGGGAAATATCTCAGTGAACCATATGTTTTCCAAGACTTTGGGAACCATGGTTATAACGCTAACCTTAAAAACAAGAGTAAGGGAAGAGAAGCCGTGTGACCCGCCCTTGGGGAGGCGTAACCGATGATCCGCCCGGTAAGGATGGCGAAGTTTCAGGCGCTTGTACACGACGCCTACCTTAACGGCGTACTTCAAGCCTTAGGGCATATTGGAACCCTTCATGTAACCGAGGCGCTTGAGGAGGTTAAAACCTGGGAGCAGGAGGGGCTTCTCAGAAACCGGGAAGCAAGTCAGATTATCCCCCAGACGCTAAGCATGTTAGCCCGGATTGACCGGTTAATTGATACATTCGGCGCTAGGGAAAGAGCTGTAGAAGGTGTGGCTGTTAAACCAGCGCCTTTTGAAGATGTTTTAACTGCAGCGGGTCGGAGGGTGATGGAGATGGAGGAAGCTCATAAAAAGCTTTCCGAGGCGGCGTTAGTGGATGATGAAGCCGCCAGTACGCTCCATAAGCTTATGGAAGATGGGGGTAGGGAGCTCCTCGCTATGCGGGAAACCCTGCGAACATGGAGGGGGCTTGAGGAAGTTAAGCAGAAGGCTACGCGTACTGAATATTGCTCCCTCGTTGAGGGCTGGGTGCCAAGAGATGTGGTGGAGGAAACGGTAAGGAGGGTGATAGAGGCATCCGCGGG
>Ga0315308_1002328_pt1 | contig 10817 bp, 9 predicted proteins | sample TDP3_MG_FD_203078 | JGI IMG/M metagenome (GOLD analysis project Ga0315308, IMG submission 203078) | Freshwater sediment microbial communities from Lake Towuti, South Sulawesi, Indonesia - TDP3 | ecosystem: Environmental > Aquatic > Freshwater > Lake > Sediment | place: Indonesia: South Sulawesi...
TGCCAGAGTCGTCGTAGATTATTCTAACAGTTATGTTCCCTGAGTAACTGGCTGTTACTTTGACGTCGTAGAATTGCCCCACCAATTCGAGGCCTGGAGGAGGTGGTGGTCCAGTCGAGGTTCTGTCCACGGTTGTGGAGCCTGCTGCTGTGACGTTTTCGAAAATTAATCCAACATCAGGTGTGGGAAAGACCGTAACATTCAAACCTGTCGTGGTTGGGGAGCCGAATGAACCCATGAGAGGATAGTGGTCTGTGTTGTTTGCGTCTATGATGTATTGTGTGTCGCCTATCCCATCACTTCCGGTTTCATTCTGGTAAGCGCCTCTGTATAAGTCGGTACCATTGTAGTTGCTCCAGTAGTTTCCGCCTGAAGGATAGCCGCCATCCCATGTATTTTTTGAAGCTTCGCTATATCCATCACTTGCGTTATCAATGAAGTTATTATGACAAATGACGTTATCGCTACTATTAAATAGCGAGATGCCTTGTTGGTTGTTTTTTATGTTGTTGCTTCTGAGACTATTATTAGACGAGTCCCTCATCTCGATTCCCGCTCCCCCGCCGCTAATAACGTTGTTCCAAAAGTTGCAGTAGGCAACATCTTTAAACGAAACTGCGAAGTAACCGCTACCCAAAGCAGGAGTTGTAATCGTAAAACCGGTGATGTTCACATGGTAAACCGACCAACCAATATCAACGGTATTATCAACATCTGGTTCAAGGGGAATAACAAGGCAAACCTCTGGACCAGCTCCAATAATATTCAGTGCCTCGTAGACATCAATATTTTCCGTGTAGTTCCCAGCATCACAAACAATTGTGTGTCCATCCAATGTTTCGGGAGCATCTATTGCCGCCTGAATAGTCATGTAATACAAGCCTGTGTCAATGTTGTGAACTGGCCCCTTCTGTATGACGTGACCATTGACTGTGCTATGAGAAATATCATTCATACTAAAGTTCAATAGGAAAGTGTCGGGATAAAGGAATACCAAATCGCATTCTCCTATACCGTCGCAATGGAATTTGATGTAGGCTAATGTTCCGTTGCCACTTGAACTAGGAGGAAGCCCAATTCGTGAGCAACCTGCAAGAATTGTGCCCTCAGTATTGTTTATATTTGGTGCTGGATAAACCGTCGGTCCCGATGACCTCAAGAAAGGCCCTTCAGTAACGCTTAAGCACTCCAATAGGCTGGGATTAAATCTCAGTTTAAACTGCCATGTCCATAGGTCCGTAACATCTCTGATGTTTACGGCAATAGTAAAGTTATCACACGCGTATGCGGTAACTGGCGTCGGATCTATGTAAATCGTCGTTGTTTGTTGCGTTCTTAGACTGGAGTTCACACCAAAATTAACGAAGACAAAAGACATCGTCAAATAGAGACAGAGCAAGCTGACTTTTACCTTATTCAGCTTCAATGCACATTTCTCCTTTCTCTTTTTCCACTTTAATTTTAAGCTAAACAAGTTATTAAGTCGATTGTTTCACATGAAACATTGTAGTTGTTTATAGAAGATTTCTTCAAAAGGCGCGCGCAGGTTTTGGAGTTTCCTTTTTGGCGGTTTATCTTATTTGGGGTTCGACGTATTTGGCGATAAGGTTGTGGAATCGGTCTAAAGCGGATGTTAGGGTTGTTGCAGGTTTGTTTTTGGGTTTTGCTGGTTGGTGTTGTGGAAAGTTTGGGCGCTAGCAGTGTTGATTTTGATGGAGATGCGGAACATGCTGGCGGCTGGAATTATTCTAACATCAGTTATTGTCATAACAACATCTAGGCGCGAAAAAAAGTTAAAGAGTAAAAAGAATGAGTTTTCTACTCATAACCAATGGCATTAAGTCGGGTTTTCAAAGGCTTTTAGCAGTTGGTGAATGTCTTTTCCTATGTTTTCTCCTTGATACCCACCTTCCAAGACAAAAAACGTATGCTTCCCCAACCCAGCAATCCTCTTCCCAATCTCCCTATAGCCCTTCTCAGTTAACCCAAGACTAGCCAAATCCCCAACATGCGCGTCAAAACCAGCCGAAACTGCAACCACCTCAAACCTGTCCACATCAACCATGTCCAACGCTTTGTCAAGCGTCTTGGTGTGTTCTTCGTCTCCACAGTCAGGCGGCAACGGAAAGTTTAGGCAATTCCTCTCAGAAACCACGCCCGTGCCCGGATAATTCGGATGCCTATGCAAAGACACATACGTTACCTTCTCGTCACCCAGAAAAATTTCCTGCGTCCCATTCCCATGATGTCCATCAATGTCCAAGATTAGCGTTGGCTTGTCCAAATCCTTAACTGCGATTGCAGTGTTGTTGAAATAGCAGAATCCCCGTGTGTACGCGCCCAGTGCTGCGCCGTTTCTGCCAGCATGATGCCCAGGCGGACGCATAATGGAAAATCCGCCAACCTTAGCAGCCAAAATCGCGCCGCCAGCCGACAATCTGGCAAACTCAAAAATATTATCGTAAGCAGGCGTGTCCGGGTCCTCAACGAAACCCTTCTTGACTGCCCAAACATAATCCGGATTATGCACCCTGAGCAACTCATCCTCACTGGCAGGCTCAGGTTTCAAAAACTCGTATCCAAAGCCCTTCAAGATTTCAGCGGTTTTCCTAACCCGTTCCGGGCCTTCGATATGGTATTGTCCATAGCCCAAACACTTCTCTGAAAACATAATCTTCGTCTTCAAGTCTCTCAATATCCACAACAGCTTAGCTATCAGTTTTCAAATTAAAATATAACCTCGCCCTTTTAAAAGAATGGGAATTGAGGCAAACACGCGATGGCTTCAGATAACCCCTTCGCCATTTTCCGTTGCGAATGCGAGACCCTCTTAGCAGAAGCTTTCAAGAAAATTTTTCCCGAAATCCAAATTGCAGACTTGGCCTTTGAAAAACCGGGAACCCCTGAATACGGTCAATTAGCCTCTTCAATATGCTTCGAACTAGCCAAAAAAGTTGGCAAAAAACCCTTAGACACGGCAAAACTTCTAGTAAAAGCCATCGACAAATCAGAATTTAACCTAATTGAAAAAGTCGAACCTGCTGGAGTGGGCTACATAAACTTTCATGCAAATTTTGCGAAGTTTTCAGCTTTAATAATAGAATCAGCAACACAACTTGACACCGAATATGGCTTTGTCAAAACTGAGAAAACCCTGAAAATTATTGTGGAGCACACAAGCGCAAATCCAGCGCATCCCATACATATCGGGACAGCCAGAAACCCCATGCTGGGCGATTCTGTCGCTCGCATAGTTAAGTCTAGAGGACATGTGGTTTTCCGCCATTTTTACTTCGATGATGTTGGGCGGCAAACAGCAGTCATGGCATACGGATATGAGAAACTAGGCAAACCTAAACCCACAGAAAAGCCGGACCATTTCATCGGCAAAATCTACACGATAACAAGCTGCATAGTCGAGTTAAACCGACTGAAAAAGGAGCTTGATCGCGCGAAAGCAGTTTCGGCCACAGACGAAATCGTCAAAATCAACAAAGATCTCGACGAATGGATGGCCGTGGCGATTGAGCTAAAAGGGAAACATCCAGAACTCTTTGAGAAACTCTTGGAAAAAATCGGGAAAGACGAGAATCCAGAAAACGATATTGGCAAATTAAACCGAGCCTACGAAGCGGGAGACGAAAAAGCTAAGAAACTCGTAAGAGATGTTACCGAGCTGTGCCTACAAGGTTTTAAGGAAACACTCAACCGAGCAGATGTTTTCTTTGACTCTTGGGATTGGGAAAGCGACTTCGTATGGAACAATAGGGTTTTGGAAGTTCTTCAAAGACTAAAAACAACGCCATACGTTTTCACCTCGGGCGGAGTCCTCGAGTTTGACGCTGACAAAGTCGCTCGAGAGCTTGACTTGAAGGCCAAACTTGGTTTAAGGGAGGATTATGAGGTTCCGACTTTGACACTTGTGCGTGCCGACGGAACAACACTCTATACAACACGGGATATAGCCTACACATTGTGGAAGTTTGAAAGGGCAGAAAAATTCATCAACGTCATAGGCACGGAGCAAAACCTAGCGCAACTACAGTTGAAGACTGCTTTGCACGCTTTGGGTTATGGCAAGCAAGCCGAAAACCTAGTTCACTTCGCCTACAACCTCGTATCCATTCCGGGTTACAAGATGAGCGGCCGAAGAGGACGCTACATAACATTCGATGAAGTCATTAACGAAGCAGTAGAACGGGCTTACGAAGAAGTTTCGAAGCGTTCTCCACAATTGTCCGAGGAAGAAAAGCGGAATATTGCGAATTTTGTTGGCATCGGCGCAGTGCGCTATGCACTAGTTGAGGTTGATCCTTCAAAACCAGTCGTGTTCACATGGGATAGGGTGCTTAATTTCGAGAAGAACAGTGCGCCTTACATTCAGTACACTCATGCGAGAGCATGTAGTATCCTGAGAAAAGCGGCGAGAAAACCTGAAAAACCAGCATACGAACTACTAAGCGAAAAGTTAGAACACGAAATAATCTTGGCAATAGCCAGTTTTCCAGATGCGTTCGTTGAAGCATCGGAATATCTAAAACCTAACCTAATTGCCGACTTTGCCAATTCTTTAGCCGACAAATTCAATACATTTTACAATGCCTTACCAGTAATAAAAGCTGAGCCGAGAGAACTCAGTGATGCAAGACTTGCTTTAACGGATGCTGTGAGGATTGTGTTGAGAAATGCGCTTAACCTCATCGGCATTGTGGCGCCTGAAAGAATGTAGCGGGTTTAAGGTGTTCCTTCGATTATTGCAACTGCCGTGCTTGTTCCTATTCTGTTTGCGCCGGCCTCAATCATGGCTACTGCGTCAGCGTACGTTCTTATGCCGCCAGCTGCTTTAACACCCATGTCTTTCCCTACGGTCTGCCGCATCAACTTGACATCTTCAACTGTTGCTATCCCGCCTAACAAGCCAGTTGAGGTTTTCACAAAATCAGCTCCAGCCTCTTTGGCAACTTTACATGCAATTACCTTCTCATCCCTTGTTAAGTAAGCGGTTTCAATGATGACTTTTACGATTATTTCTTTGGACAGCCGTTTAACATCAACGACTGCCGCTATATCCCGCTTCACAGCATCATAATCACCTGACTTCAATGCACTCAGATTAATTACCATATCCAACTCTTCTCCGCCATCTTCTACAGCTTTGATTGCTTCCAAAGCCTTTATTTCCGGCAATGCGGTCCCAAAGGGAAAACCTACCGTTGAGCAAACCTTAACATTCGAACCTTTCAACAGCGTTGCCGCGAATTTTACATAAACGGGGTTAACAACCGCGCAGCGAAAATTATACTCAACGGCTTCTCTGCACAGTTTTTCAACTTCGCTTTTTGTCGCAGTTGGCTTAACAAGTGTAGAATCGGTTAATTGAGCAAGCTCTTTCCTTGAAATCATGAATTTTTCACCTTTCCGCATTTAACTATGCACTGACACATTTAACCTTTAATAGACGCTCTAATCCTTTCCGCAAGTTGTTCAGGCGCCTCCACGGCTTCTCCGTCCCACAGCAAATATGGAAGTCCCCAAGCATCCGTGAAACATGAGGGTTGTATTCCAGGCCTGGAAGGAGAGGGAGGATTTTTTCCATTCAACTCCAATTAGCTTTACAGATAATTAAAGTTTCAAAGGTTTTACCTCAAGTCTCCTTAGGCAGAAGGTCATGAAGACAGTCAAAGTTGGAGAAGCCACCCTTAAGCTAGTCAGGTTCAGAGAATTGATAGACTCATACGCGGAATACCTAAGAAAAAATCCAGACCTTTCGTGGCTTTTCAGAGAAGTTTGTTAAGAACGCGCTAGCCTAGTTATGAGCGAACTCACCATAATTGGCAGTATCAGCGAGGCGTCGCCCTCAATCATAACACGTTTCGCTTTTTTGCTTATCTTGCCCCAAGAAACTGCTTCTCTAGGTCTTGCACCGGAGAGACTTCCATCCCACTCTACGGCAGTGCTGATGTACACGGCGTAGTCTAACCCTTCCCTGAACTGGTTCCACCAGAGCGTATGATGCTTCGATATGCCGCCGCCCACTATCAATGCGCCTGTCTTCTTTGCTGTGAAAACTATGTCATTGAGTTCTCCTGAGTCCTTTAACAAATCCACTTTGAAGTCATGCTCTTGGGAAAAAAGCCATAGTTGATATCCGACGGCTCCGTCTGTGATGCCAGGTACATACACGGGTATGTTGTTTTTTGCTGCCCAACAGAGGATAGAGCTCTCATTGCATACTCTTTTTCCTATTTCATGGCACAGCTGGTTGGAGGAGATTTCGTTGATGCCTTCTTTCCATAAACTTTGAAGCAGCCCTTGCATCTTCTCCTCAATTATTAAGCCGTAACTCTCATTTGGAACCAACACGTTTCCCAAACGGTTTATGTTTTTTTCGTGAAGTTTGGCGTCGTTCATGAGGAATGAACCTTTATAATAGTTCCTCCAGCTTCTGGCTATATCGTGATCGATGGTTCCACAAGTGGTTATTATAACGTCGATGAGTTTCCGTTTAACAAGTTCTTTAAAAACGCCTCTGCTTCCGGTAGCCACAAGGTTTCCGGTGAAAGAAAGAAATTTTACACAACCTTGCGTCTTAATCATGCGTTCCAAAATATTTACGCCGACAGCCAGCTTGCCCGCGGTGAAACCCCAAGCTTTTTCCATCTGTGAGACAAGAGCATCAACCGACATTTTATCAGAAAACTCATAATCCTCAACAACATCTTTTGGCATCAGGGATTTTCCTCCTTTATTCATGATTAAATGTTAATGTTGGGATAAATAGATGTCGAAGACTTATGATTTTTGAAAATTTGGATGCAACTAGTTCCCCCTTTCTTTGAGTTATTTGAGATGCCGCTAATCCACTAAGTATGCTATGATTTTTTCGTACAGATCTTTGTTCCGCAAGTCTTCTTGGCCTGCGTAAATGCTCGGGTTGTCGTTTACTTCAACTACCAAATAATTGCCACCCACCTCTTTAATGTCCACTCCGTAAAGTCCTCGTCCAACAACTTCGCATGCCCTCAAAGCGGTTTCCTTCAGTTCCGCAGGTGCGTTTTCTCTTTTAAGCGATATTGTTCTACCCCAAACGAAGCTTGGCTTGCCCCTCCGTTTTGCTCCGTGTTTCCATCTGCCCTTTGGCACCATGTACTTGCAAACGTACAAGACTTCGCCGTTTAAGACTCCAACTCTCCAGTCGAAGGCTGTGGGCATAAACTTCTGCACGGCTAAAACGTCGGATTTTCTGAAGAACCTCTTAGCTACTTCTCGAAAACTTGTCTCGCAAGCAACCTTTTCCACATACCTTGAAAAGCTTGTGTACGGAGCCTTCACCACAACTGGTCTTCCAAATATTCTGAAGATATCTAAGATTCGTTTATGATGTAATTCGTCCTTGTTCAGAACGATTGTTGGAATGTGGGGAATGTTGTATTTTCTGAAAAGCGCGTACAAGTGAATCTTGTTTCCGCAGATTTGAATCGATTTCGGATCGTCGACAACTTTTAGGCCAAGTTCCCAAGCCGTCTTAGAAACTATATACGCGGTGAAAAGCGGGTCGGTTATCGCCCTGATAAAAACAGCGTCGTGTTTGGGAATTTCTAAAAGGTTCTGTCTAAACATGAAATTGAATTCATAGCCGAGTTTTTCTGCTGCAAATTTGAAATTCTGGAGTGCCTTAGCTTCCTTTGGATCTGTGAAATTATATTTCTCGACGAAGCAGGCTATACTAGCCAATGAGGTGTTCACCATTATTAGAAATTCGTGAAACTTCCTCGGAGATCATTTTCAAGTCGTGTGGAAGAATTTCTTCTTTTTTTAACGGTTGAAGTCCGCATAGGTAGGCGTTTCTTTCGATGCATTGGACATGTAACTTGCAAACTGGAATCCTGAAAACCTCGTACACTTTCTCGGAAATTTTTCTAATATTCTCTTCCAATTCGCATTTTCCAAAGATGGACTTAAAGGAAATCATTTCGCCATTAAGAGGCTGCACACAAACAGCGAACTTATAGTTCATGCCTGAGCTTTTAACAGCTCTGTAAAGTGCACTTCTGTTCCTCGCGATTTTGAAACCATCGTAGGAGAATGGGTTGACAGCAAAAACAATGACTGGAAAACTGAACTCAGACATTATCTGTTTCACTGAATCAGTTACTAAATATGGTAGAGTTGGGATTCCAGCTTTTGAAGCCCTAAGCAGGAGAATGGGCGTCCTATAGGCGTCGACTATGTTCTCGCTTGAGGGAATAACCGAACTGCCCAGAATCTCCGCATGCAAAGACACAAAGTAGCCTGTTTTTAGATATCGGTAATCGTTGTTTATGTTGAGAGTAAAAGCTTTAATTGACGAATCAAGGAAAGTTGACGGCTTCATTGTAGGCGAATCTGTCGTTAGGTCGATGTTTGAAACGACCAACACGCATTTAGCACCAGATGATTGAATGCACGGTATTGTTGCAGTCGTATTTAAGATTAACTGTACTTTTATATTCGCGTTTCAGAAACAAATAGAATGAAAGAGGAACTACTACGTATAGAACCCTAGAGGTCTTAGGCCCAGAACATGAATTTTCCATAGTTGACGAAGAACTGAGAGCTTTACCTATCGTGGACAAGATTATAAAGGATTTCCGCGGCCGCATTGTTAACTTTGTGGAGCAACCACATTTTACTTTTGGGAAAGAGCTTCAATTGCATGTTATGGAAATCAAATCCAACGCGCCTTTCAGGTCGCCTGAAAACTTCGAGGAAACCATGCATAAGGCAGTTTTAACCCTTCTAGATTTTCTAGAAAGCAAGTATAAGGCGCATCTTCTGGGGACAGGCATGCACCCTCTGCTTAAACTTGAAGAGACAGGAGTCTGGCCCCACCGCGATAGACAAGTGTACGAGGTTTTCAGTAGAGTCTTCAACCTTAACCAGCACGGATGGCTGAACATCCAGAGCTTTCAGCTGAACATTCCATACTCCAAAGAGGAAAAGGCAATTCTGATGCATAATCTGCTTGCGGAAATTTCTGCCTACCTGCCAGCAATCTCCGCTTCGTCTCCCATTTATGAAGGAAAACTTGGAGAGTGTGTTGATAACAGGCTGCACTTTTACCTGACAAACCAAAAGGAAGTGCCTTCTGTTACTGGAGATGTTGTCCCAGAATATTCTTTTTCGTTTGCACAGTACAGAAAGGAAATCATAGAGAGATACTCATCGGACCTAGCCAAAGCTGGCGTACATGAATGCCTCCTTCACAAGGATTGGGTCAACTCCAGAGGAGTAATTTTTCGTTTTGACAGGAAGGCTGTTGAAATACGGATAATGGATGAGCAGGAATGCGTTAAGTCCGATGTTGCGTTGAGTTGTTTTGTAAGGGCATTGCTAAGGGGATTGCTAAGGGAAGAGAAAACCGAACTTTTGTCTCATGAGATGTTGGTAAAGGATTTTAACTCAGTTATGACTATGGGATTAAACGCAAATGTTCTGCATCCCCACGGACATACTGCCCGCCATGTCGGTCAAAATTTTTTCGATGTTGCCTGGGAAAATGCAACAGAAGAAGAGAAGAAGTACCTTCCAATCGTACAGAAAAGAATAGAATGTGGGAACTTGTCGGAAATTATTAGAGACAGAGTTCAGAAGAAAGCTCAGAAGACAGATTTTAAAGAAGCAGTAATCAGCGTTTACTCAAGACTTATAAAGAATCTTACGGATAATCAACCCTATTTCTAAAAGAGAATGGAGGAGTTCCTCTGAACATTAAGAGCGAAAGGCAAGACTTCTTCGATGTCTGTGGTCAGTGCAAACCCAGCTGCTGCCAAAACGCTAGACCTCCAATTACTCGTGAACGTAGAAGAATCATAGAGGCGTATTTGAAGGCCCAAAATGTTTCCATTAAAAATCCGTTTGTTCAAACAGCATACACTTTCCCAAAAGAGGACGGCGAAGGATATTGCCTATTCTATGACAAAAAGACAAAAAAATGCCAAGTTCACTCCGTAAAGCCAGAAACATGCGTTGCTGGACCAGTAACCTTCGACATAAACATAAAAACCCAAAAAATCGAATGGTATTTGAAAATGGAAAAGATATGCCAATTGGCTGGAAAATTGTATAAGAATCAATCAATGCTCAATAAGCATCTGGAATCAGCCAAAAAGGAAATCTTCCAACTTGTGCGTGAACTTGACTCCAATGCCTTGCAAGCTATACTAAAAATATCAGAGCCCGAAACCTTCAAAATAGATGAAGACAACATCGGAAAAGACATCTTACATAAATTAACTGACAGTTCTTGAAGTAGAGGCTCGAGTAGATACAAATCCCAGGTTTAAATTCCACATGTTAAACAAACCACGTATACCAGTTCAATGAAAAAGAAAACGGGAGTTCAAATCTCTCCCAGGCTACCATAAGATTTTCTTAAGATTTTCTGTTAAGAAACGGGCACGAACCTTGCGCTGTTTGAATTAATAAACTCACATCAAAATGCTCCTAGTCCGACAACCATTTAAACTTGCATGTCAAAAACACTACGTGGCAATTCATAATCAAAGGCTCAAAGCATTTGTCAACGTTCTAGTCGTTGTCGCTATAAGATAGTTAGAAGGAGAAAAGAATGGACAAGGAAGAGATAGGAAAAGAATTAAACTATAGAGAGAAAAAAGAAGAGCTGATTAGGTTTCTAGAGTCAAAGGACAGCGAAACAATGGTGTTGGCAACGTCTCACAACGACAGGGTTCTCGCGCGAAATGTGCTAGTTGCCAGTGATGGGTTAGACCTTTATTTTTTCACATGGAAACACTCTCGCAAGTGCATGCAAATTC
>Ga0315308_1002329_pt1 | contig 10814 bp, 11 predicted proteins | sample TDP3_MG_FD_203078 | JGI IMG/M metagenome (GOLD analysis project Ga0315308, IMG submission 203078) | Freshwater sediment microbial communities from Lake Towuti, South Sulawesi, Indonesia - TDP3 | ecosystem: Environmental > Aquatic > Freshwater > Lake > Sediment | place: Indonesia: South Sulawesi...
GTACAAGGAAGGCGAAATCTACGAACCAAAGCTGGTGGTAATAGGAGAAGGATGGGTTCTTAAAGCGTTGGACGAAAGCCTGACAACAACAGAAACCGACAAAACCACGTCTGTTGAAATACCACCGGAAAAAGCCTTCGGAGAAAGAGACCCTGAAAAGGTCAAGCGTGTTCCACTAAAGCATCTAACCGCCAAAGGATTAACTCCCAGCCTCGGCATGCGCGTCGAATACGACGGTAAGATGGCTACCGTGCGGACGATGGGCGCCGGGCGGGTTCTACTGGATTTTAATCCCCCACTGGCTGGAAAAACGCTAGTTTATGAAGTGACAATCCAGAAGAAACTGGAAACACTGGAAGAAAAAATCGCCGCGCTCATCCACCGCAGAACACCAGCCGTAGAAGAAACCAAGTTCAAATTCACAGTTAGAGCGAAAACCGTCAACATAGAAATGCCAGAAGAAGCCTTTTACTTAGAGGGAATACAAGTGGCGAAAAGAGGCATAGCCATGGACATACAGAGGTTTTTCCCGAAGAAAACCACCGTTAAATTCACTGAAACATTTAAAGCTGAAACCAAAACGGAAACGAAAACCTAGCCTCATATAACCCCTGTTGTTCTTGCAAGTCTTTCGCAAGCCTCACTGTTTAAGTTCATCTTGCTAAGTATGGTGTACCTTTCAGGTCTTACGGTTGAAGCCATTTCCAAGGCTTTCACCACTTCTTCCTCTCCCACGTCAAGCTCACGAGCATTTGTAGGCGCGCCCAACTTCTTTAACGTGTGTTTTATGCGACTCCAGTTCGCCCTATGCAGGTAAGCCATCATTATTGTCCCAACACCGCATTGCTCGCCATGCAAAGCATGAACAGGTTTAATCATGTCAAGCGCGTGGCTAAACAAATGCTCTGAGCCACTACAGGGGCGGCTGCTTCCCGCAATGCTCATGGATACGCCGCAGCTTATCAAGGCTTCAATAAGAACGCGTAAACCTTCCTCGCTTTCAGGTTTAATCATCTCTGCATTTTGGATTACAAGTTTGGCGCTCATCAACGCTAGGCTTGCAGCATACCCTCCATAATACTCATTTTTCTCCTCATGCGCCAACTTCCAGTCCATCACGGCTGTGAATTTTGCGATCACGTCTCCGCAACCACTTATGACGAAGCGCCAAGGTGCCCGCATTATTATGTTTGTGTCTGCTATGATTGCTATGGGGGCTTGAGCCATAACAGAATACGGTTTTTCAAAACCTTTGACAGAAGAAAGCGGACTTGCAATCCCATCATGAGAAGCCGTGGTTGGAACGCTTATAAACGGGATTTCTTGGCGGGCGGAGCTCAACTTTGCGACATCTATCTTTGTTCCACCGCCCACACCAAAAACGACTTGCGGTTTCAAGACCCTTATTCTTTCTTCAACAGCTTTAACATCTTTGACGGTGGCTGATCCGACGAGAAAAGTGTTAACTTCCAGCCCCTCTTCTTCAAGAAGCTGCCTAGCGGTTTTTCCAGCGATGTCAAAGGTTCTTGACCCTGCAACTATAAGGGCGGATTTTGTAAATCCCAACCTTCGAGAGATTTCGGTAACATGCTCTATCGTTCCGTTTCCAACAATGACTTCCCTCGGAAGCTGCATGCGATGATGCTTTAGAGGCAGGTCAACCACCGTTAGACTTTGTAGTCGCTTCTAATTTCACAGCCATCATGTTTAAACCTTTTTGAACCCAGCGTTTCTCGATTAAAAACTATTGCTTTTTCCCGCTGTTTTGAACCGCAATGTTAATAAATCTCACGGTTATGATTACATGATGCTACTTCATAGCGAAGTATTTCCGCGATTGTTTAGGTTTTAGGAGAAAAACAAAATGATAAACAATGATACAGTCAACCGATTAGTGTCGAAGGGAACAACAACCATAGGCGTCGTGTGTAAAGACGGCGTCATACTGGCTTCGGACACCCGCGTAACCATGGGCTTCTACGTAGCCCACAAGCACGGGAAAAAGATATACAAGATAGACGACCACCTAGCCATGACTATTGCCGGAGCGCTCGCCGACGCGCAGAGAACGGTCGATATTTTAACAGCAAACGCGCAACTCTACAAGATGAATGTGGGTAGACCCCTACCCGTCAGCTCAGGGGCGAGACTCATCGCAAACCTTTTGTTTTCAGCTAGATACGCACCGCTGCTCACGCAAGTTCTGATAGGTGGTGTAGATGATCATGGACCCCATGTGTTTTCCCTGGACCCATTTGGCAGTTTGACAGAGGAAAAATGCGTTGCCACTGGCTCAGGCTCACCAATAGCCTACGGTGTGCTGGAAGACAGGTACAAGGAAGAGGTTTCTGTGGAGGAGTTTTTGCCCATAATCGTTAAGGCCGTTAACTCCGCTATGAAACGAGACGCTGCAAGCGGTGACAGTTTTAACGTTGCAGTGATAGACGAGAGGGGTTATCGAGAGCTTGCCGATAAGGAGAAGAAAAAACTTCTAACGAACCCAGGAAGTTAAAATTGTGGCGCCGAACCCTGAAAGAGACAAGATCGAAATAAGCCAGTACATACTAGAACATGTTCCCAAGGAAGCCGAAGTGACAAGAATAGAATACGAAGGGTCAACGCTCGCCGTTTACACCAAGAAACCAGAAATATTGGTTGAGCAAAGCAGCTTAATCGCGGACATAGTTAACATCATAAGGAAGAGAATAGTCATACGCTCCGACCCCTCGGTGAGGCTTCCAGAAAATGACGCCGAAAGAATAGCGCGTGAAATAATCTTGCCTGAAGCAGAAGTGACGGACATAAATTTCGACCCAAGCCTCGGCGAAATAATAATTGAAGCGAAAAAACCTGGACTGGCCATTGGAAAGAATGGAGCAGTCTTACAGGAAATCATAAAGCGGACCAAATGGCGTCCCCACGTCCTGAGGAGCCCCCCGTTACGCTCAAAAATAGTAGCCCACATGCGTCACTACCTCCATTCAGAAAGTAAGGAAAGAGAGAGAATACTGCGCACAATAGGCGAGAGGATTTTCAGACCTAAAATCTACGAGGTCGGAGACGTACGAGTTACAGCCCTCGGAGGGGTCCAAGAGGTTGGAAGGTCGGCTTTCCTTGTTCAGACGAGAGAAAGCAGCGTATTATTGGATTGTGGAATTAATCCAGGCTCTTCGAAGCCTTTTGAGGCTTTTCCGAGACTTGACAATCCGCAGTTTGAGCTTGACACTTTGGACGCTGTTGTCATAAGCCACGCTCACCTCGACCATTGCGGATTGGTTCCCTTCCTTTACAAGTATGGATATGATGGTCCAGTGTACTGTTCGGCTCCAACTTCAAATCTGATGACTCTGCTTCAACTGGATTATCTAGATGTTGCCAGCAAGCAGGGCATAATGGCGCCTTACGACCAGAAGGACGTCCGTGAGTGCGTCTTGCACACGATTCCTCTTCGGTATGGTGTCGTAACAGACATAGCTCCGGATGCTCGCTTGACCCTCCATAACGCTGGTCACATCCTAGGTTCCTCTATGGCTCACTTACACATAGGCGAGGGTCTACACAATATTGTCTACACTGGAGATTACAAGTATGCGAGAACCATGCTGTTGGAAGCGGCAACAACAGAGTTTCCGAGAGTTGAAACCGTGATAACCGAAAGCACCTATGGAGGCGCAGAAGACGTCATGCCTTCGCGGGTTGAAGCCGAAGAACGCTTGACAGCGGTTATAAATGAAACTTTGGAGCGCAAAGGCAAAGTTTTGATTCCAGTGCCGGCGGTCGGTAGGGCTCAGGAAATAATGCTCATCATTGACGGCTATATGCGGCGGGGACTGATGAAGGAAGCACCGGTTTTTATTGAAGGCATGATTTCAGAGGCAACCGCGATCCACACGGCTTATCCGGAATATCTGGGCAGGGAGGTCCGTAACAGCATTCTACACGATGGGGTTAATCCCTTCCAATCCGACTACTTCACGATTGTTGAGCACCCAAATGTCAGACAGGACATAATAAACGGTGAGCCCTGCATTATTATGGCGACTTCTGGGATGCTGGAAGGTGGACCCGTAATAGAATACTTCAAAAGCTTGGCAGAAAACGAAACTAACACTGTGATTTTTGTGAGCTACCAGATTGAAGGCACGTTGGGAAGGCGTGTGCAGAAGGGCTTAAATGAAGCTACCATGATGAACAGTGAGGGCAAGCTAGATGTCATAAAGCTTAGGTTGAGTGTGGATTCGATTGAAGGTTTTTCGGGGCACTCGGACAGGAGGCAGATAATCAATTACATAACCAATTTGAAGCCAGAGCCCGAAAGAGTTGTCGTGTGTCACGGTGAAAGAGTGAAATGCCTGAGCATAGCGAATTTCCTTCAGAAAAGAGTTAGAGTCCAAACCATTGTGCCAACGGTGATGGAGACCTTTAGACTGCTGTAGAAGGTGTCAAGCACAAAAAGGCTTTCGTGGATTTTGTTCAGTCCAAACCTAAAATTCCCGCTTATGTTTTAGGTGGACTGCAAGTCGGAATTCGATTTGAGAAAAGTCGCTATGGAGCAGAACCGTTTGGCGATACCATATCATGGGCAGCTGTGCCAACAAACCAACAGACAACAATAGGCGTATAGCAAAAGCGCGTACGCTTTGTTAAAGGACAAATGACTTAAGCAAAGTTTCCTATTGGACAGATGACTTAACGACAACTTCTTTTTGTCGCCCAAATAAAGGAAGCTTTAGAAAAATACGAAGAATGGAAAGAGCAAAGGGAAGAGCACGAAAAAAGACACGAAAAAGAAGTGCATAACTAAAGGTTACTGCATCACGTAAATGTTATATCACTTAAACGCATATTTAATCATGTTTTTAATAAGCCGTGTTACTAATGATAAAGGAAATTACAATAACCGAGCTTAATGCAACGGTGAAGGCAGATGATTTAGTTCTTAATGCAAAATTTAGGCTAAGGCCTTCAAAGCGTATATTCTCACGAATAAAAGCCGATTTGCATTTTGATGGGCACCACGTAAAATCCTTCTACCTTGGTATACCTTACTATTTTGCACGTCAGGAAGAATTTCCATTACGATCAATTTTAAGCCTCGAAGAGATTAGCGCGGGGGCGCATACCATTAAGTTAGAGATGTTAGGACTTTGGCCTTCTGCGGGGCCTTCCGACATTAGAGAAACAACGATTGAGTATCAGCCATTTGTGAAAACACCGATGGCCAGAGCGATTCCCATTATCAAAAAAATAGAGGGGCCAGACATAGCCGTTGTTACAGACGAAGCGAAGAAATTATACCGAGAAATGAGAGAAAGATGGAAAAAAGAGTTGATGGCTCGAAGGGAACGATGGTAACAGAACGAGGCATCGTGAGTCAATGATTTATGGCTTGTTTACGTAAGAAGCCGCTTTCAGGAAGAAGCGGAATTTGAGCCTATGAGGTTATTTTGGGCGAAAATCTTATCTTTTCCTGAAAACAAATAACACAGCATGAAGCATAATTCCTATCATAATGCAAATTACGAGAATATCTCTATAGAGCTTATTTTACCTAGCGACTTTAATCCAAGGAAAAATTTCGATTCAACGTATATAGAAGAGCTTGCTAAGAGTATGAAAAGAGACGGCCAATGGGATCCAGTAATAGTGAGAAAGAATAACGATGATATGTATGAACTTATAGCTGGCGAATGTAGGCTGAGGGCTGCAAGATTAGCCGGCCTTAAATCTCTAAAAGCGAAAATTTTAGAAACGAGTAATGATGAGGCTTTACTTCTATCGTTGAAGACAAACATCATCAGGCGCAACTTAAACCCGGTTGAAGAAGCAAACGCTTTGAAGGAATTAGTCAATGTTAAGAAAGACTTGAAAAAGGTGATTAAAGCACTTAATAAGAGTAGAACATGGATTTCGAATAGGCTTAAACTGGCAGAAAACGCAACGGAAGGTCTTAAAAACGCTGTTCTGAAAAAAGAACTGCCTTTACTCTCAGCAATTAAAATAGCAGAATTGCCTGAGGGGCTTCAAGGACCCGTCGCCAGCAAAGCAATTAGGGAGAGGCTCAACTTCAAAGAAATTAAAAAACTCGTTGAGCTCTTTAAAAAAGCCAGCAACGACGCTGAAATCGAGTTTTTGCTTCAAACTCCCGTAAAAGACTACATGCGAGCACCTCCATACAGCGGCAAAAAAGCATCAAAATTCCGTTCTGAAAAAGGGAAACCGACTTTGATGAAGTGTGAATGCGGGGCTCTATACATAATCGATTGGGTCGGTCATCGGATGGTAGGTGAAAAGGTGGTAAACCATGAGCGTAACAACAACTTTGAAAACAATTCAAAAGTATTCAAATAACGGTATAGATGTTGTGGTCAATTTTAGTGGAGGAAGATACTCCCTTATTCTACTTCATCTCGCTCTCAGAGCTTTAGGCAAGGCTAAGGCAGTTTACGTTGACACTACGATAAGTCTCCCAGAATGCAATGAATTTGTTGAGGAGATTTGTGAGGCTTGGGGAGTTGAGCTTATCGTTCTGAAGAGGAAAGATGTAGATTTTTGGGATTTAGTTAAAAGGAGGGGTTTTCCCCACCATAGATTTAGATGGTGCATGAAAGAGTTTAAATCCGTCCCCCTCAGACTCTTAAGCCAATCCTTTGACGGAGGAGTTCTTCATTTAGTTGGAACAAGTAAACACGAAAGTTCGTTTAGAAAGAAAGTTTATGACATTAGAGGAATGTATCATTACAACTATTCAATACGAGCACTCTGTCTGCATCCTATGCTTGAATGGACCGAAGATATGGTATATAAGTACCTTGAACATCACAGCATTCCTTTGAATCCATGTTACGAAAAGTACTACAACAGTGGCAATTGCTATTATTGTCCATATGTGAGTAGTTTGCTCTATTATTCCAAACTTGCGAGTTTGCAACCGAAGCTGTTTGCAAAAATTGTTGAAGCCGAAAAAGCTATGAGAAAGGGGGGTGGCGCCATATACTTGGGTCAAGGAAAAGTTTTGCATCTGAGTAAACTTGTTTCTTTGAGTGCTCCTAAGAATGTGAAGCTACCCCCATGTGAAAAGAAAGCAATGGCTAAGACGTTGTATACTTGCCAGAAGAGGTGCCTAATGTAGTTACCAGAAATAAATAAGTTTACTTCGTATATTCTCTTAGCTCTCTGTCAATATCTTCTTTTGTAATTTCTACACTCCTTAAGAAGATTCCCTCTAACTCTATTGGAGTAACACTTGGATATCGCAGCTTTAATTCAATCAAGTACAATAGTAGGCCTACCTTTAGAAGTGCTATATTTTTGACAGACGTTTCTTTTCGAATTTTTAATATGCAGCTTTGATTGTCGCCCTTAAATCTGCTTGATATTATTAAGAAGTAAATACTTTCGATTCCTTCTCCTTCGAGCGTTAAGGAGAAACGCTTAATATACTCAACTATAGCTCGATCCTCTGTCCCAATGTAGCATCCCTCCCCCCTCATTTTTCCATCAAAGAGTATAGCATAATGAGCACGCCTTGCAAGCGCGATTCCATCAGGAACTCTTTTACCCGCTGCCTTATGACCGAGTTCTTTAACTTCGAAGCCTAATATTCTAAAGCTCTGCCACAGTTTCTCCTCCAAGGCGTATTCTGGATCTTTACCATTTCTCTTAAGTTTCGATAATATGTCGTCTTCCGCGGAAGCCAATTTTTCAAGATCAGTTAAGATTGGAGGTATATATAAGGGGTTATAAGGTGTAGGGGCTTGCATTTGTACACCTATTGAGACTTTTCACTCAGCCACTCGTTGATGGCTGTTTCAGCGAGTTCCTCCAATGTTATCTTTAACTCCTTTGCCTTTTCCTTTAAAACTTTTAACTCATTTTTTGGCACTGTAAGTGCAATTAATTTGCCGTGCCTGTCACATGATATTATGTTTTGTATTTTCAGATTTTTGAAGATCGATTTAGCTAAATCTTCTATGTCCACTGATAATTTTTCAGCTTCTTTTCTTAACCTTTCTAATGTGCTATTTTTTAGTTCCATGACAACCATGTATCGTTTTTCTTTAATGGCCTTAGACTCCAATACTCGCCGTATACAATCATCGATGGATAGTTCCAGAACTGTGTTAGCATATTGAACGACGTCTCTGACATCTTTAGTAGATAATTTTAGTCTGGCGATGTTTTCTGCCAGCTCTTTCTGCCTCTTATTTCCTTTAACTTTTAAAATCTCTTCAGCGATTTCCACACTATCTATTTTACGCGATTTTACTAAAAGCTTGATCTCATTTGGCAATTTTTTAACGTTCAAAAACTCCCGTAGCATCTCATATGATACCCCTGCTCTCTTCTCTACCTCCTTTAGAGACCCATAATATTCCCGCAAATAGTCGATGCATTCTTGAATAGTTAGCATGTCTACGTTTCTTTTCTTCCTCTTCAAATTGGAGGCTAATATTGCAAGTGCTTTTACTTCTGAAAGTTCTTCCTTCGAACTCAATTATTTAGCCGTACCCCTTAGCGCTGAGCCAGTCAATTACTGCGATTCTGGCGGTTTCCTCAGGGTGGAGCCCCAAATCATCTGAAGCTTTCTCAAGTGGCTCTTTATATTTTGTTGGCAGAAGAATTGTTAACTCTATTTCCCTTAGAGGTTTTTTGGCCTCTTCAATTATTTCTTTAGCCGGTGCCTCTGGGCGCTCTATCGAAATACTAAGTACTCTTTCTTTTTCATTACGCGCCATTGTTGGCATTTCTTCGGCAATTTTCATCATCTTCTGTTCATCAGGCCAGCCTGCTTTTGTAGCCCTTTCAGCGTCTTTTGGTTTAATTTTCCCAACTTCAACCATTTCTCTCAGAGGTTTAGGGATTAAACGCTTAAAAAGTAAATCCTTTGCTTTATCAGTTGAAATGCTTAAAGCTTCTGCTACGGCTTCAGGGTCGCCACCGTACTCATCATACAAATACTCAGCCGCCGCACATAGGTCCTTGAAGGCTAAGTCACTCCTATGAATGTTCTCTATCACGGAACGGGCTTTGGCCTTAGCGACGCTCATTGGCTCCACAACGAGAGCGGGTATTTCTTTCCAGCCTAATTCCTTGACAGCTGAAAGACGGCGTTGTCCGATAACTAATTCGTACATATCATCTTTAGGGAAAACTACAATGGGCTGCAGAAGACCCTCACGTTTAATACTCTTCTTTAACTCCTCAAGGCCCTCTTTTACTTTCTTTTTCCTTACGTTATACTCACCGGGGGGATTAATTCTATCAACTGGTATCTTCTTAACAGGTATTTCCTCGGATGACACCCAAATTACCTCGCTGAATTTGTTATTTTGTAGGCACTAATATTATAAAGCTTACTACAATCGCATTGAAAAGCCGACAGAAATTATTCTACAGACACCGATTAATCTTGTTCACTCACCTAAAGTATCTCGTTAAAAGAGAAAAAGGGGGAAGTTTTAGGCTCTTTCAGTATGCCCGCTTTCCGCCTTAGTTATGTTATGTACTTTGCGTTTCAGCTTCACGTTGTGTCTGCCTTCCACAGTCAAAAGTCCATGCTTTATTCACCCACACAACAAACCCCAACAAAACATATTTGGCTCCAAATAGAGGGGCTAGACGCCGTTGCACGCACACACAACTAGGCTGCCGTAGGGATAGGCTCGTTTGACACTGGGGTCTTTTCTCGCCAAATCCTTACACTCGGAGGACATATAACCACCCGCTCCTCGCCCAGTCTCGCGATGTCTCCGCCGACGGACTCGACAAACTCGCACAACTCGTTCACCGCTCTCTTGACATCATCAACGCTTTTGTTTGCGAGAGGAGTTATCCTTAGAATTAGGATGTTTCCCGATTTTACCTCGGTCTTCACGCTGTCCAAGTCCGATAAGTCCCGGAGAGGCATGGCCTTCAAGTAGGTTTTGCCAGAAGCACCCTTTAGCTCAATTCCCTTCTCTTCTTTTTTGAGTTTGCGTAGTATTCCGCTTAATCCTGGCAAACTTCTCCTCTCTGACACCCTTATCTGCTCTCCTATAGTTTAAGCGTTTCTTAATTCAGCGTCTGAATTCTTAATACAGATTTGCTATAAAAGTGTTTTATGAATCCAAAATCTGGATTCAGCCTTCACTAGGCCTTAGTCTCAAGTTTCTTCATGAAATTCCATATCTTGTCGCCGACGAAATGAATGTTCTTGACAACAACGCCCTGCCTGATGTTCTTTGCCTCTTCCACATTGTAGACTGTCTCACCCACTGCTATGGGTTTACCGTGCTTCTCATCCACAACAAAGACAAAATCGTCCTCCCTAAACTCTCCTTCGAAACGCCTAATTCCGGGCGCCATGACATTTGCGCCATTGCACACGTGCGAAACCGCACCCATGTCAACAACAACTTTAGGCGCCAAGGCAAAGAATTCGCTGAAAACTAAGGTTGGAAAGACGATTTCTCCCGCTTTAACCAGTAGTGGCTTGCCGTTTATCAGATAGATCTCAGCAAATTCTGTTTCAACAACTTCAACGTTAACCTTAGCCCTAAACATCTGCTCCAAATCAACTCCAAGTTTTTCCGAAGTCTTGTTTAAGAGGGCTTTTGCCTCTTTGGCTCTTAAGAAGTACCTCCTGAATTTCTCTGGCATGGGGCTTCTCCCTTAGATAGGTTTAAATGGTATAAGTTTAAGTATAAAAGACATAAAAGTGTAGTTCGAGGGCGTAAAATGAGCGAGATGACAACCGAAATACTTGAACAAAACCTGGGAAAAATAGTGCTCGTGCGATTAAAGGGTGGAAAAAGCTTACGCGGAAGACTGAA
>Ga0315308_1002335_pt1 | contig 10803 bp, 9 predicted proteins | sample TDP3_MG_FD_203078 | JGI IMG/M metagenome (GOLD analysis project Ga0315308, IMG submission 203078) | Freshwater sediment microbial communities from Lake Towuti, South Sulawesi, Indonesia - TDP3 | ecosystem: Environmental > Aquatic > Freshwater > Lake > Sediment | place: Indonesia: South Sulawesi...
TGGGGACGCGGATGAGGCCTTTGACCTACGTGGTTCCGAAGGTTATGCTGCCCATAGGGGGCAGGCCCCTGTTGGAGCGGACGATCACCCATTTGAAGAGCTACGGGTTCAAGGAGTTAGTGGTTTGCGTCGCCTACCTCAAGAACCAGATAATGGATTACTTCAAGGAGGGGGAGGCCTTAGGCGTCACCATCGAGTATGCAGAGGCCGATAGGCCGTTGGGCACCGCTGGACAGCTGAAGACCGCCGAGAGGCTCATCTCGGATGCCTTTCTCTGTATGAACGGAGACATAGTCACGTCGATGAACATAGGCGAGTTGGTAAAATCGCATAGAAAAGGGGGTGGCATCGGCACCATAGCCTTGAAGAAGTTTGAGGTTCAAATTCCCTACGGATATATCCAGGTGAACAATGATTTCAGGATCTCAAGGTTCCAGGAGAAGCCTACTTTATCATATCTGGCGAACGCAGGAGTCTATGTGTTTGAGCGGAGAATTTTCGACCATATTCCTGCCAACGAGGTGAAAAGCCTCGAAACAGACATTTTCCCAGAGCTCTTGGGGAAGGGCGAGAAACTGAACGGATACTATGAAGATGCTTATTGGGCCGACGTGGGCAACATGAGTGATTTCGAGCGTACGGACAGGGAGTTTCTACCGAAGTATTCCAGCTCGACTTGAGGAGGAGGTGCTGCATGCCTAGGAACGTGAACAACCTCGGCCTCCTGGCATTGATGTGCCTCTGCCTCGGAATCTATGTTTTTGCGATTCTTGGCATGTACGCCTCGTGGGCCATTGTAAGACCGATACACCGAGAGGGTGCGGGTTTTGTAACCGTGCTCGTAGGGATTGGCTGCTTCGCCCTGGGGTCGGTGACATTCTGGCGCGTTTCATTGAGGCTCGCGAAGATGGGAGGAGAATGATCCTGACGACGTGGGTCCCCATAGTTGCAGGATCAGCCGTCGCCTTTGGTGTAACGTACCTCTTGGTCCCCCATCTCATTCCTTTGCTGGAGGCTCATGGTATTCGCGGCGTGGATGTGCACAAGCGTTCCAAGCCTGTTCGCGCAGAGATGGGTGGGCTCGCCATTGTCCTCGGCTTTGCCGCTGGGTTTGGGGTTGCCTTTACTCTTGGGGTGCATGATGTGGTTCAGTTGCTTGGATGTTTTCTGACCATTCTTCTGGTCGGCTTGACCGGTTGTGTTGATGACGCGTTTAATCTCGGACAGAGATACAAGTTTGTGTTGTGTGTACTAGCGTCTATTCCACTCATGCTTGTTCTTGATCTAGGTTCAACCCTCTGGTTTCCGCTTATCGGGTTGATAAACCTGGGCTTCACCCTAAGGTGGGTTGCGATCCCTCTGGGCGTGACAACGGCTTCCAACCTCACAAACATGCTAGCTGGTTTCAACGGCCTTGAGGCTGGAATGGGTGTCATTGCCTGCGGGTCAATTGGGGTGCTGTGTGCCGCCTTGGGCAGGACTAGCTCGGCGCTCCTAGCCTTCGTCATGTTCGCTGCTCTCCTTGCGTTCTTGAGATACAATTGGTATCCTGCCAAGATCTTTCCAGGGGACACCGGGACACTGCTCCCCGGGGCTGTACTGGCTTGTGTGGGTATTTTCGGCCATGTAGAGTTCGCCACGATTTCCATGGTTGTTCCTGCGGCTGTTGATTTTGCCTTGAAGATGATATCGAGGAACCCGTTTTCACACCGGGGAATCTATGGGGATTCTCATCCTCTGGATGACGGGACCATCATCCCGCCGAACTATCCTGCCCTGGCCCATGCTTTTTTGAATGTCTCACGCATGAACGAGAAGAAACTCGTTGCCGTGTTACTGATACTGGAAGGGCTCTTTGCTCTGTTAGGAGTCTTGCTGACCATTGCTCTGAGGTGAGGCCAGAACTTGCATCCCGCTAGTCGACCACTTTCAGGTCGATTGATCGCTCGAAAAGCCTTGAGTGGAAAGCATCTTCCCAAGGATTTGAAAGCTCTCAAAAGACTTGCTGGAGAGCTGGGACACGAACCTAGACCCATAAATCACGTAGACGGACCCAACATGCGAGTAGAGCGGGGGAGAGGAACAAGGAAGTGTCTGCAATGATCAGAAAAGGGATGGTTCTAGCAGCGGGCAAGGGCATGAGGTTGCACCCTCTAACGTTGGCCCTTCCAAAGGAAATGATAAGAGTTGGTACAAGACCGGTAATAGAGCATGCCGTCCTCGCACTGAAAGCTGGCGGAATAAAGGACATACTAATCGTTGTTGGGCGAAAGAAAGAGGCCATTATGGACTACCTCGGCTCGGGCGAGAGGCTCGGGGTCGAGGTCTATTACCGGGTCCAAGAAGAACCCAGGGGGACAGCGGACGCAGTCAACCACGGCAGAGATTTTGTCGGTCAGGAAGACTTCGTCGTCATCTACGGAGACAACTACATCAAGCCGTACGATGTCATGGAAGAGATCACAAAGTACCATATGGGGAAAAAAGCCGACGCGACCCTCGTACTCCACCCGACCAAGGACCCTAGGAGATTTGGGGTAGTGAAAACAGATGCGGACAACAGGGTTGTCGGCATTGTCGAAAAGCCCACACTCCGAGAAGCACGGGCTTACGAGGTCCGAGGAGGATATCTTAACATCGCCGGCATACTTGTTCTTAAACCCATAGTTTTCGATTTCATCGAAAGAACAAAGCCAGGAAAAGACAACGAGTTGTGGCTAACAGACTCGATTGAACTGATGAGGAGAAACGGATGCAAGATCTATGCGTTCACTTTCAAGGGAATAAGATACGACATCGGAACCTTTGAATCATTGCTGAAAGCGGATAGGCTAGAACAAGGCGGACAGGATTCAACCGGCAAAAGAGCGAATGCGATCGATCTGGGATAGCTCGAAGCGCGGCTCGAATCAACCGAGAATGTATCGACACTCTCCTGTCCCGTCAATTTTCAGGCATGGTTTGTTGGTGCTGGACCGTCGGTCTTCTTTCAACGAGGAACCCTCCGATTCTTCTGGCTGCTCCTCCCAGTTGAGGTGGGAGGAAGTCTTCGATTAAGTCCACATCCTCGTGCTGGACCACATGTAGCGCTTTGACCGCGAGCAAGTAGACTAAAGCCCCGAGGGCTATGTAGATGGGTAGCAGGTACCTGTTTGGGAATAGGAGTTCGAAGGGAACGACTGCCAGGGCCAAGGCGGCGGACGCCATACATGACTTCCTCAGGGCCTCTCCATCTATGTGAAGTCCATGAATCTTGGCGAGCCTGTAGGCTCCGTAGGAGAATCCGACTATGAGGAGGGTTGCCCTTGTAAGAGCCGCTCCGTTTATCCCGATGGATTGGACGAGCGGGTATCCCGCTGCCACGGCTGCGGCTATGCCGACAATGCTTGCCTCCATCACGACTCTGGTTGAGCCGAGTGAGAGGAGTACGCTGCTGACCAGTGGAGCAAGGCATGTGATCGCTGTGGCGACCGATACGATGGCTAGAGCCGTGCTTCCGGGTGCATATGATGGTCCTACGAACACGGTGATGGTTGGGTATGCAACGACTGCTAGTCCGACCGCCATGGGGATGAAGGCCATCGATATGTATCGGCTTGCTAGGTGTGAGGCTTGATCTACGGCGCCCTTTCCTGTTTTTCCGAGTTTTTCAGAGAGCTGTGGGAAGAGTGTTGTTCCCAGCGCCCCCAACACCATGCCAACGACGGATACTGCCACGATGGCTAGGTTGTATATGCCGAGCTGCGCGAGTGTCTTGTCCATTCCCAGTTTTGGTGCTAGGAGGAAGATGACGAGGTACTTGTCCAGCTGGTTTGCGAGGTAGTTCACGAGGTTTGTTACGTATAGTGGGGCAGAGTACTTGAAGAGCTCCCACTTCTGTACGTCATCGGATGCCCGGGTCTCGGCGAACTGTCTGAGGGTGAATGCGGCGTACAGGGACAGCCCTGTGGAGTCGCCTAAGATCCAGGCTGCTACGACCCCCTGAACGCCTTGTCCGGTTGCCAGGAACAGCATGGCTAGGATTGACTTGGTTATCATCTGCAGTGCCGCTACGACGGCTATCTCCCTAAACTTCTGCAGGCCCGTCAGGGTTCCCATAAAGAACTGGGATAGGATCAGGGGGAAGGCGTCTATGCCAAGCAGAACTACAGCCAGCTGGTACGCTTGTGTTCCTAGAAGGCCGCCGGACAGTGCACCTGAGATCGCTATTGTGAGTGTTGCGAAGCCGGCTCCTGATGCGATCCCGAAGAGTGCTGCGAACTGATAGACTTTCTTTGAACGTGCGGGTTCCCCTCTTCCCGTGTACTCTGCGATATATCTTGTGACCGCGCTCGGTAGGGCAAGTGTGGCGGTGGCAACGACGAGGGTGCTGGTGAGGCTGAGTGTTGCGAGGACTCCTATCTCGGTTTGGGTCAGGGTGCGGGCTGCGTATGCGAAGTAAACGACGGCTGCCAGGTTTCCTATTATGCTCTGTGTGTAGAGGTATGTTGTTCCTCTGGCTACTTTGATCGCGGGCTGGGTCTGGTCGGTCATCTGCTCTGCTCCTCGTTTCGCTGCGTTTCTCGGTTGCGGTGGGCTGGCCGTCGATTGTTCCACGGCTATATTTGGCTTGTTGTCAGCTCTTCTCGAGACTCCCGCAGGTCAATCCATCGATAATGGCTTCCCTAGTTTCATCTTTAGTTGCTGCTTGCTGAGCATTCCCTCTTGGACTCCTTCCTTGGTCCAGACGCTTGCGGCTTCGAGGAGGCCCGCATGGAGAGCTGTCTTGTCATCATATCCCTGGGCGTGTAGAGCGAGGTATCCCGCGGCTATTCCGTCGCAGCACCCGACACTGCTTGTTCTTCTCTTGACTTGGGCGGGCCCTGTCTTCAGCGGCTTCTTCAGCGACCTTCTGTAGAGTGTGGCCATGCATGATATCTTGTCTTCCAGCACCAGGGCGTTTGGGTTGGTCGAGTGGTCGAAGATCTGGCCGATGTTGTCCAGCTGAAAGGCTCGTTCGACTAGTCCTATCTCGAAGCTGTTTCCTAGTATGATATTGCAGCGGGGGATGACCTTTCTGAGGTAGCTGCTCGTGGTCCCGTAGGCTGCGATGTCGAAGATGACTTCTTTCTTTTTTTCGCTGGCGTACTCGATGAGCCTCATGTTGAACGTTATCTCTCCGCTCGTGACGAATAGACCGTCGTACTCGTCTATGAGCCTCTTTGGTATGGGGCTGCGGGAGGCGAGGATGTGCGCTCCCTTGATGTCGTCTATGAAGTAGAAGTCGTTTCCACGCACGTCTTTCACGCAGTAGACGGATGGGATCTCCTTTCCCTTCAAGGCCAGCACTCCGTACTTCTGTGTGTTCTCTTGGAGACTACTGAGTTCTGCGGGGTCCAGCCTGATCTCATGGATGGCGATCCCTGCCTTTCTCAAGTGTGTCCGGTATCCTCCGTCGTAGAACCCCGGGTACCTCTTGTTGAAGTCTTCTCCGACGAAGCCTATGACCCCGATCGCGGCGCCTAGCTTGGCTGCTCCATAGGCAACGTTTGGCCCGCGTCCGCCGTAGCTGTACGTTACTGGGCTGACCACGTGCTTCTTGAGAATCTTCAGGACTTCATCAAACGTCCACGTTGAGCCCAGGGCTCGGGAAACTTTTGAGACGGGTATGCTGCGCTTGAAAATCCCCCTGAATTCTCTGGGAAGTTTTTTGCTGTCTCGTATCTTTATGTGGACGTCCTTCGCTATGTGGCCTGCGACCAGAAATCTCTTGCCGCTCTTTCTGTGGGTCAGAAAACCCACGCCGTGCTGTGCTGAGTCTCCGTATAAGTTTTCCTCACTATCATGGATCGATTGATGGAGGGAGTCCTAGCTGTGTGGGCGCCTTGAGGGGATTTCTCAGCGATGGCGGTGTTCATTTCAGTATTCCGTACCATGCCTCTGTGGTTTTGCGGTCGTCGGAGGTTTCTACCGTGTCTATGGTAATGGGTTTACGAGTTGTTCGCGCTAGGGTGATGGCTATGGCGCTGGTGAGGGGGCATCCGAGGGTTTGGCAGATGGCGGTTTCCTTCTCGATGCTTGTGCAGAGGGATGCATGGGCTGAGCCCTCTATCCTTATGTGGATGGTTCCACCAAGCCTTGTGAGCCGGAATCCTTTCATGAGTTGTAGCTCTCCCACGAGGATTCCGGGCAGGTGCGATGCGAGGTGGTCTAGGTCGACTTCGTTAAGCTTCACCGCGAGTTTTTCTTGAAAGAGGTTGGCGAGCGCTTCTCCGGGTGGTGTGATGGATAGACCTTCTGGGTTACGGGTGACGAGTTTGTCTCCCTCCGTCTCCGTCTCCGGGGGAAGCCTGTTTCCCGGGACGGCCGGTATGAAGACTTTGGCCGGTCCCTCGGTTTGCATCCTGGAAGGAGGTAGGTAGACGGGCCTCCCCCGGTAGTCTAGGCCAAGGAGAAGTCGGTCCAGGGCTTTCATAGTGGAGATGGTTGATGCGTCAGCTATCTCTGATTCTATGAGCCTAGCGGGGATGGCTAGTCTTTCAACCAAGCGCTCCACTGTGCGCGGCGCTGTTCTCTATGTTCTTAACTCTTTTTCGGCCGGTCTGAAAGGATGTTCCACGAGTAATTGCACAAACAATCCCCGGTCATACCGCAACTTCCATCTCTAGGGTCTCAGCGACGCACATTGTGACGTCGGCTGAATCCTCATCGGGGAGGTGTTAGACAGTTTTGTGCAGTTGACTGCTTCGATCGATCCGTGATGAGGATGATGTTGGGCTGTCTCTTGAGGTGGTTCGAGTTGTACATCGCGGTCTTGGCTCCTTTTCCGAGCATGAGTCTTCTCGAGAGGTTGTCACATACGATAACGTTGACTCCTTTTCTGGTGCAGAACCCCGGCGCATGTGATCCGACGAAGCGTGCTCCGCCTGTTATGAGAATCCTGTTCATGGCTCGCTCGAGATCAGACGATTCACAAGAAGGTTTGATGCTGTCAGCTCATTTGATCCGAATCGTCTTGGCTTCGCACGTGTCTCGGGTTCTTGTCCTCGATCTATCTAGAGAAGCCGGTTCATCGGCCTCGTATCGATCGATCTTCGGACGTGGAAAACACAAAAATACTCGGTGCGCTGAGCGGGCTTTGAGCTGGAAAGGGGAGGGCCGTGCCGTTTCCTAGGGCTGTTGATGAGCACAAGCCTGGCAAGCCTCTGGTGCCGAACTGCTACGGGATCTTCTATTCCTTGGCATCCGTCTGCTACTGGTTTGTCCTCTACTTCCTTGGGGTGGACACCGAGAAAACCCTTGCCCTGGCCACGTCCGTCCTGTTCGGAAGCAACATGGGTCTCTTCGACGACCTAGTCAACCTGCCTTGGAGGTACAAGGCCGTGCTCCCCGTCTTCGCTGCTCTCCCCTACATGGTATTGAAGCCCTCTGATAGGACCACGATCAGCTCTCTCTTTGTCGGGGTCGTGGATCTGGGCTCCCTGTTCTTCATCCTGCTTGTTCCAGCCATAGTCACTGTGGCTGTCAACTCTTACAATCAGTTGGGTGGTTTGAATGGCCTGGAGGCTTTGAGCGGCTTGATCCTGGTCTGGGGATTGGCTCTAGCCTCCAGAGACTTTGTCTCTCTTATTGTTCCTCTGGTGATGCTGGTGATCCTCTTCTACCTCAGCTTTACTGGGAGGGCTTTCATAGGCAACGTGGGAAGCTTCTCGATCGGGTTGACGTTCGCCGTTTACGCCATAATGGAGAACCTCAAGATCTTTCTCCTGATCTCCCTGGCGCCGTTTGTCCTGAACTCCCTGCTGATACTCTTCTCCAGGTTCTTCCTTCACGAGAGGGCTGACACCCAAATTGACGATCGGGGCTTTCTGCATTCGAACAAGGTGAGAAGCCTGAGGAGCCTGCTGCTCCACTACAGGCCGATGTCTGAGAGGATGACCGTCCTCGTACTATCCTTTCTGGTACTCCTCTCAGTTATCTTGTCATTGTTCATAGCTCCCCACTTCTCATGACGTCTCTTCGTTCCGTTGATCCGCTTCGAGCAGCGCTGACCTCGATCGATCGGTCGATCGATCAGCTCTGGAAGAGAAATAACCTTACAGGTCGGGCGGAAACCGCGATTGCCCTTCCTGAAGGCACATTTGCCTGCGGTTACTCGTTTCGCTCGATGCCGAGCAACTGCTCCGTCGATCGATGGGCTTTGTTTCGTGCTTTCGAGGGAATTCGAAGGTTTCAGCTTTATGTGGCATGGGTGTTCCGAATGCGAGAGGGCAGAGATGGGAAAGCTGGCTCAATGTTCCTTGGCTGCCTACATGATGGGCGCCGTGCTGCTGGGGACTCTGCTAGCCAGCCTCATCTCGACTGCGGTTCGGCCAGCATTGGCTCAGGGCTTGCCTTTCAGCGTCTATGGGTACTTGTACGATGAGGGTGGAAGTCCTGTGGCCGGGGCGAGCGTCACCGTGACCTCGTCGCTGGATTCCCGTCAAACCAGTTCTGATTCGATGGGAAGGTATGCGGCCACCCTTCCGGTTCAGGGCCCCGGAGACGTTATCACTGTCACGGCTTCAACGGGCTCCAGCTCCGGCTCAAACTCTGGTAGCGTCCCTAGTGGCGCCTCGAGTATGCGAATCGATGTGACGATCCATCCTTCCGCCACCAGCAGCACCACCACAACAACTGTGGTCGTGACGTCAACCTCGACGCGAACCTCCACGTCGTATAAGACCTCGCTGTATACGGCGACGACGGTCAGGACGTTGACCTCTACTGCCGTCTCCACTCAGACCAAGACGACTTCGGTGACCAGAGTGTCTACTGTGGGCCTGACTTCAACGGTGTCGACCACCGTTCCCCTTACCGCGACGCAGACCTGGGCAACCACGACTGTGACGGTCGTTACCGTGACTCAGACCGTGACCGTAACCACGAACACTGCCACTACAACCGCAGACACCCAAACCCCGGCTTCAACAACCACAAAGACGAGTGCAGCCTCGAGTAGACCTCATCCAACCAAGACGGTCACTGCTTCTCGAACCTCCACAGCCAGCTCGGTGACCACTCATACGACAACTGTAGCAGCTGTCTCCACTACAGGGTCAACGATTACTGTTTCTATGACCCCTGTCTCCGCCAGTACGAAGGCTCAGACACACACTGCTGAACCTGTTGTCGCTACGACGATAACGAATACCGTCACGAAAGCCGCGGAGACCACGTCTGAAACCCTAACTAGTTCGCTAGCTGAGACTGGGACAAGCGCGAAATCCGAGGCGAGTGCCAAGACTCAATCGATGGATCGATCGTCAGCCTCACCCCGAGAACAGACACTCTGGAGTCAGGCTGCATCCTTGTTTTCGCCCCTCTCTAGGCTCTTCTTGATTGTGGGCACTCCAATTCTGATTGCGTTGGCTGCTTTGAGGATGGTGAGCAGGAGGTGACAGGGGTCTGAGGGCAACTCGACAAGTTGTGACGGCCGCTCTATTGGTGGCTATTGTCTCCTTTGCTTTGCTGAGCGGTCGTTCGCTGTCTCTTCCTAGACCCCTCGGCGCCGGTACCACGACGACCACTATTACTCAGGTCACGACGATCACCGTAATCACTACAGTTACTGTTGCCAGCACGACGACTGTTACGGCAACGACGTGGGCGTTCACTTCTGCCACATCGCAGAGAACCGTTACCTCCACGAGTCTTAGCACTACCACTCGGTTAAGCACGACAACCCGGACGTTCAGCTCTATGACAACTCAAACAACCAGCGCGACTTATGCCTCCACTTCGTATAGCACGGTGAGTGTGACTACAACGGTTACGGCGGGCTAGTCGCCGCGTTGATCTTTTCTGGAGGAGAGCTGTATCTTTGATCAGCCTTTGTCCTTCGGGCCGACTCTTGGTGCTCTACTCGAAGAGTATGATGCCTGCCGCCCTAATGGCGACGAAGATCAGGAAGATTATGCCGAGTGTTAGGGCGGCTAGACGCATACGTTTCCTATCGATGACTAGGCTTGTATGTCCGTAGTAGGGCGCTAGGAGCTCGGAGGTGGCGAGGAGTATGATCGCGGTGGCCGCTACCCAGAGTCCGATGTCCCAGAACCCCAGTGGGAAGGTCGTGTTGGTTCACCCCGGCAGCATCCTGTATCGCGCCACGGTGGTCTTTGTGTCTTCTGAGACGTCTTCTCGCTCGATGACTATGGGGTGGTGTGTTGTTCTTGCGAGTGTGATCGCTATTGCGCTGCACAGGGGGCATCCGAAGCGTGCGGCGAACTTGGTTTCCTTCTTGATCTGTGAGCATAGGGATGCGTAGGCTGACCCCTCCATCTCAATCTGGATCGCTTCGCTTTCCTCCTGAAGCTCTAGGTTTTCTAGGAGCTCGAGGTCTTCGATGAGTAGACGGGGCAGGTTGGCCTTGAGGTAGTCTAGGTCAACCTCGAGGAACCTGACGCCCAGCTTCTCCTCGAAGAGGTTCGCCAGCGCCAGGCCTGGGGGGACGAGGAGGATGCCCTCCGGCTTCTCGACTACGAGCGCCCCTCTGGTTACAGCCTCTCCCGTGGGGATTGCTGTTTCGTTCTTGGCTGGGAGGAACATGCGGCTGTCCTTGATATCTCTCAGTGTCGTTGGCGGTAGGTAGATGGATCTGCCCTCGTAGCCCAGTCTGGCTGTGATCTGGTCCACTGCCCTTATGGCAGAGATCGCTGTGGAGTCAACGAGTTCGCCGGGCAGGTATCTTGTGGGCCTCGAGTAGAGGAACAGCGCTCCCCAGAACGTCAGCCCTAGGCCGATGAAGGCCAGGATCTGCGATGTCCAGACTATGGAGAAGATGAG
>Ga0315308_1002336_pt1 | contig 10797 bp, 11 predicted proteins | sample TDP3_MG_FD_203078 | JGI IMG/M metagenome (GOLD analysis project Ga0315308, IMG submission 203078) | Freshwater sediment microbial communities from Lake Towuti, South Sulawesi, Indonesia - TDP3 | ecosystem: Environmental > Aquatic > Freshwater > Lake > Sediment | place: Indonesia: South Sulawesi...
TTAACGGCTTGGGCTTCCTTTCCTCGCTTATTACTGCTATAGCTGTTGAGAGAAGCTCGTTTATTCCACTTCCAGTGATCGCAACCGTTGGGACAACTGGCACACCCAAGGCTTCAGAAAGTTTTTCAACATCAATTCTTATGCCTTTTTTGGCTGCAAAGTCCACCTGATTCAGATCGATTGTCATTGGGGCTTCAAGCTCTAAGAGTTGAAGCGTGAAGTACAGGTTCCGTTCCAGTGCTGAAGCATCTATAACATTAATTATTATGTCTGGCTTTTCAGCAGCTATGTAATCTCGTGAGACGATTTCTTCCATGGAGAAGGTGGAAAGCGAGTATATCCCTGGCAAGTCAATTATGCGGATCGTATAGCCTTTGAAATGGAGGGTCCCTTCAGCCCTTTCAACGGTTTTTCCAGGCCAATTCCCAACAACCTGATTTAAGCCTGTAAGCTGGTTAAAAATCACGCTTTTTCCAACGTTTGCGTTTCCAGCCAAGGCTATCCTTAACTGCTTAACCATCTGGTTTATCCTTCAAGGGTGTGACGAAAACTTTTGAGGCTACGCCGTAACCGAGGGCGAGGGCTACTCCCCTAACCTCAATCTGCAAGGGCCCACGGAAGGGACCCTTTCGAAGAAGTTTGACCTCAACACCGGGGGTTAGGCCCATCTCGGCGAGTCTTCGGACAAGCCCAAAGCCTCCAAAGGCGTAGGCTACCACTCCACACTCTCCTTCACGGAGGCTTATCAGAGAGATTACTTCATCGTCGCCGCATGGATTTCTTCTTCCATAGGTTCTTCTATTTCTTAACCGCACGGCTGTTCACCTTTATGAGTTTGACCCAAACGCTAGAAGCATCCTCATAACTCAAAGTACGCTCTTTTCCAGCCACGCACAAAACTATGGCCGAAGGTTTTCTTTCAACAACATGGAGGGGAACGTGAGGTTTTATTTCTTTGCGGGATAAGGTTAACAGTTTTTCCCGTTTTCCATCGGTTATTTTTGCCACAACACAAGCCATGTTTAAGCTGATTTCCGCTAACGGATAGCATTCTTCCTCTTCCACTTCACCATGCTCCGTCGGTATAGGGTTTCCATGTGGGCAGAATTTTGGATTTCCAAGGCGTTTCTCCAAAAGCGCAATCACTTCTTTGGTTAGGGCGTGCTCAAGCTTGCAGGCACTTTCGTGGACATCGCTCCACTCAGCGTCTAAAACGTCTGTGAGCAGCCTCTCCGCGAGTCTGTGCCTTCTGAGGATGTCCAAAGCTAGTTTTTCGCCTCTTGAGGTTAGCCTCACACCTCTGTAGGGTTCATGCTCTACCAAACCATGTTCTTCCAAATGCTCTATAGTGTTGGTTATGGAACCAGGCACAACACGCAGCGCCTGCGCCAACTCTTTTGTCTTGGCGACACCGCTCCGCTTCTGAAGCCTATAGATTGCTTCGATGTATTCTTCAGCCTCGTATGAAAGCATCGTTTCCAATGGCATCGTCTCCAATTTACGAGCTCTCGTAACTTTATTCTCACCTAGACTGATAAGCGTTTCGGAGCAGCCGAATGCAAACGAAGCTTATAAATGCGTAAATCTCCGCACTTATTAGGCTGTTGTTAGCGTCATTATACAGGTGAAATGCAAGAGCTGCTCTGTCAAAAGGTTGCAGAAAATGGGATCCAGAAACTAGAATAATGTGTAGCCTTACCTCAAGTAGGGCTTTATTTATGCTGGATTGATGGACGAAAACAGGCGAATGCGTCTAATTTACAATAAAAATTTAAAGAAATGACTTCGAGCTGCAATAAAAGTGTTCAAAACTCTAAATCTGATCATAACTTCCTATTTGCCTTAAAATAGAAGAAAGGCGAAGTGAAGTCACTCCTCTTTTCAAGCATCACCAGCTGAACTTATATTACTGGGCACTACCTTAACACGTTCCCGAACCGAGAAGAATTTTCACAGTCCTGTTTAAACCCTGCCCCATCCACACTTATACAAGCTCATTGCTCTTGCCAAAATCTTTAAGCATCCTAATATTCCTTTCATTCGTCAAGCAACAATGGGAGTGAACGAACGCTGCATCATGAATTGAGTATCGAAGTAGAACCGCGATGCATTTCTGTATGGAAAGAACTCTGGACGAGAAGATCCGCTAGAGTGACTTTGCTGGTTGATTTTGGTGATCAATTTATAATTGTTATAGATACTTCAAACGGCTTCTGGTTTTTGCCTGGAGGAGGAATAGAGCAAAACGAGTCGATAGAAGACGCGGCCAAAAGAGAAGCAGCCGAAGAACTCGGTCTAGAAGTAAGAATTGATCAAGTTGTCAAAACTTTTCGCATAACCCTGGTTTCTAGAGAGACAAGAGAACAGCTCAAAATTCCTTCCTTTGTAGTAGTGCATGCCACGCCCGTAGGAGGCCATTGAAAACAGAGTATGCTCCAAACAGGAAGATCATTCTTGTCAAAAAGAAAAACCGCAGAAATCTCTTGCACAGTTTAAGACCCCCTAAGGAGTATGAGTGCATGAAGCCTTACCATCAAGTTTCAAAGGAAGTCGTTCGACAACTTGTAACGTGTTGAACGACCGATATTGCGAAGACAAGGTTTGCTGGAAGCTTTTTATTGCTCGCCTATGACCTGGATGATGACTGCCCTTCTTCTCGGGTGCACATCTGTCTCAACAAAAACCAGCGACTGCCATGTTCCAAACTCCACCCGGCCGTCAATTACTGGCATGGTCTTGTCTGGTGGCAGGAGCACAGACCTTAAGTGGGCGTGGGCGTTGGAAGGATGTCTATATGGGCCATGTCTTGGGATTACTTTTTCAAGGAAAGCCTTGATGTCGTTTAACAGGCCGTATTCGCTTTCTGTTAAGATGAGTACGCCTGTGGCGTGGGGGGCAAACACGTGAACTAAACCGTTTTTTATGCCCGACTGAGAAACAGCCTCTTGAACCTTGTCTGTAAGGTCTATGAAGTCTATTTCGCCTTTCGTGGAGAAGCTGTAGCTTGTGTTAAAAACTTTAAAGTTTGACATGAGGCTTTACTCCAATAACTTAGTCATCATAATTTCATCTATGTATTCGCCTTCCTTGAAATGCTTTTTTGGAATTCGCCCGGTCTGCTCAAATCCAACTTTCTCGTAAACGTGAATTGCATGTTTGTTGGTTGCGAAAGCTGTAAGCGTTAAAACCTTCAAACCAATAGTCCGAGCTTGCTCAATCAGCGTCTTCATCATTTCGGTTCCAATGCCCAATTCCCTAAAAGCGCTTCTTATTGCTATGCCTATTACGCCAACGTGTTTCTCATAACCGCTTCTTCTGCTAATTTCAGAGATCGCAACAACCTTTCCGCCTACTTGGGCGACCATGTAGAGTGTTTCATCCTTTTCCAAGCGGCCAAGCACCCTAGACAACCAGTCAATTTCCTCCTCCCTCGAAATCCTCTCAGTTTTCAGAATGTCTGCCTTCTCATCCACAAGCGAGTTAATAAGCTCCAGCAAATCGTCTAAGTCCTCCCACTTAGGTGTCCTCAAAACAACTTCACGGCCGTCCCCAGCGATGAACCTCTGAATAACTTTTCCAGCCTTCATAACCTACTACTAACGCCATAAATGCATTAATACTTTTTCAACTCACAAACTCGAAACATGCTCAAAGCATGGAACTGCGTTGATGCTTTTGTATACCGCCGCCTAAGGCTTGATCGCCGGAGAAGGCTGGTGAAACATTTTTTGCAAAGTAATACTTAGATCACCAAAGTCACCAAAAAGTAAAAACTCAACTTAAACAAGTCAAACATATCAATCATTTACCCTACATACGCAGAACAACTTTATACGCTCACGGAAAATAAACCAGAAAACAGCCTTTTTAAGACATCAATTTTCAAACGCCGAAACACCTGGGGAAAGCCCCTCACTAGGTATCAAACAGACAAGCGTATACAAAAGCATCGACAAAAGTCAACAACCCCGATCCACAGACCTAAGGGTCTACTCTTTTTCAACTCAAAACTCTTGAAAACAGCCCCTTCATACGGGATTATGTTAGGGGGCTAGCCTAGCCGAGACATGCTCTCAAAAACTCGAAGCGTCCTCGAAGCCAAAGCCTCTGGGCTTCGCATGGAGATTTTCGTCGGTTTTTATATGAGGCCTCGGTGAAGTCCGTGCTTCGGGTTAACCGGGTTTTGAATAGGCTTGGTTTAGGGTTTCTTTTGGTGAATGAGGCTTGGTTTAGGCTCAGAGTTTTCGTGTTTGCCGCTGAAAGCTTTTGGGTTACGTTGCTCGTCTTGGTTTCGGATAAGCTTCGTTGGTTAAAACTTTGCTTTTCTCTAGAGTGGTTGTTTTTGGAAGCCTTTTATGAAAAGAGCTAATCGTCGAAACGAAAAAATAGCCATCAACCTCTCGCGTCGAATTTCCTTTAATGTGTGAATCATCTATGCTTATTCGAATTTTTGGTTTCGGAAATCGCTAAACGGTCAATGTCTACGGTCTCAAATTGAGTGTGAAGCAACAAGTAATAGTCAAAAACCTTTTTCATTCGCCTTGGAGCAAGATCGCTGCTGAATATCTTATACATTCTGATAAGTTGCGGTTGAATACGCAGAATGTCCGTTAACGTCACCAAACCCAGAAGCTTCCCTCTTTCGACTATTGGAAGTTTTTTAATCTTCTTCTTGTACATGAGTTTAGCTGCTTCCTCAATTTCCATGTTGGGGCCTATGGATATGAGGGGCTTTGACATTATTTCCATGACTTTCATGTTTCTGAGTTCTTTTGATTTGCTTAAGACTCTTTTCAAAAGATCTCTTTCTGTAATTATTCCCACAGGCCTTCCATTTTCCACTATGACCAAACATCCTATCTCGTGCTTGTTCATCAGTTTAATAGCATCTTCCACTGTCGCCTCGGTCTTTGTCGTTATTACCTTTTCTACCATAACGTCATGGGTTTCAATCGACATTGAGATTTCCCAGAAGGTTAACTTTGCGTTAAAGAGATAAGCATTATGAAAGCACAATCATTATCCAGCATCAATTGAGGGTTAATGTTTTCTTCTGTGGAGTTGACTGCCAGTCCCCCAAAACTACGCTACGGATAGGCTGAAGTTTGGCTTGTCATGTCTTTTCACTCACTCTTTCATTTTCCAAGCGAATGTAGTGTATGTTATCGGTTTCTGCATATTGCCAATTTTGAAATAACCTCTATAACAATTCACAACCATGTGTTCTGATGGAGGATACCCAGAAGGCTCTGTTGAAAGGTGTCAAACTTGCCCCTTGACCATTTTGAAAACGATGTTGAAACACTCGAAAGAAACGTTAATGGCAGAAAGGTTAGGGTAAAGTGGGATTGGGGGAAATTTGAAAGCACCGAAGGCTTTCCTGTTGACGACAATCTCATAAACTGGGTTATTGGGCAAGAACAGGCGTTAAAAGAGTGCTTTTTATGCCTTGACGAGTGGGTGCACAAGCTCAAGTGGCTTGAAAAAACAAAGTGGTACGAGACCTGGAGCAATCCAGACAAACTCAAACCATCAGCCAAAGCCGTCATAAGCCCGGGACCATACCTCCTCCTTTTGGGAGACCCTGGAACTGGCAAATCGCTAATTGGCAGAGCCTTGGCTGAAAAGCTCACCCAGATTTACAGGGAGAATGGCATAAAACTCTTTGACGTACTGTGTTGGAAAAATTCTGCGCTGCCGAGTCAACCTAAAATTTCAATTCACAAGTCTGGCGAGGGAAAGAAGATTCTGGCGAGGGAGCAGCTCAAAGAGCTTAAAAGAAAATTCATCACGAAGATAGGGCTCAAGGCTTTACAAGCCTTTCTGGTTTTAATGGGCTTGTTTCTGATATCACTAGGTTTTTACTTCATGTATCAGGCTTGGCAGACTTGGGAAGCAAATCCAATGTTTTTTGGAGAACCCCTCCAAGAATACTATAATCATAACTTCTTAGACTATCTCATCGGAAAGTTTGTTGGGCTTGTACCCTTAACTTTCATTCCAGGCGGAAGCCTCATCTTCTTTGGAGTCTTCATCTGGTGGTTCTCTAAGCTTAGCGGTTTAGGAAACATGAAGGGCATCGGAGGCGCCCAGCAAACAGAGGTTCCGAAACTAATAGTTGACAACATTTCTGGACATGCGCCTTTCGTGGACGCAACCGGACATAGGAGCGCCCAGCTTTTCGGTTCAATAGCCTGGGACCCGTACCAGACTGGTGGATTGGGCACGCCTGAGCATCAGAGGGTTACTGCGGGAGATGCCCATAGAGCATCTCTGGGAATCTTATACATTGACGAGATAAAGAATCTTGACCCTGAAGAGGCTGTAACGCTCTTAACGGTGCTCGAGGATGGACGGTTACCCATAACTTTGAGGGGTAGGTGGCATGGCGGAGACACAGCAGCCATGGCTGTTTCAACCGAGCCAGTGCCGACCATAACGTTCCTTGTGGGTGCCGGAAACTTTGACAGCATAAGCCAGATTCATCCAGCCCTGATGGACCGAATTTATGGTTATGGTAAGGTTGTCAGAATGAACAATGACATGCCTAACACCGTGGAAAACAGGCGTAGATACGTGCAGTTTATAGCTCAGGAAATCAAACGCTTCAACCTCATCCCCTTCAGCAGAGAGGCATGCCAAGAAATTCTGGAAGAGGGTAGGCGAAGGAGCAACAAAAAGGACGCCCTAACAACGAAGTTTAGGCCATTGATTTCGATTATTAAGACGGCCGCAACCCTCGCTGTGAACGAAGGATGCAAAGTCGTTGAGAAGAGGCATGTTCGCGAAGCCATAGACCATCACTGCAAAACAATTCAGAGACAAATACTGGAACATGAGATCAGCGAAAGGGGCAAACTGTTGGAAATATCTCCAAAAGGGGTTAAGCTTGGACAGATGTACGGTTTGGTCGTTGTTAGGGACCCCTACAGCGGAGAAATGACTGGAAGCGTCTTATGTGTAAAGGCCCACATGGCTAAGAGAAGTGAGCTTCCGAGAAGCTATTCCCTCAAGGGCTATTATAAAGTGACCGGGGTGGCTAAGGGCCAAAGTTTCATTTCGGATAGCATAGCCAAAGTTAGAAGCGTGATCCTACAGAAGTACGGCATCGATATAGCGCAGGATTATTTGACCCACATCGATTTCGCCCAGTCTTATGGCGTTGACGGTCCATCGGCAGGCGTGACAATGGCCATACTGTTATGCTCACTCATCGAAGGTAAACCAGTGAGTCAGGATGTGGCTGTTACTGGAGAACTGAATCTAGGCGTTGGAGACTCCATACAAATAACTGCTGTGGGCGGAGTTTACGAGAAGATTAAGGCTGCCGAGGCGTGGGGATTTAAGAAGGTGGTCGTTCCAAAAAAGAATTATGAGCATTCCATTGACGTTAGAGACTACAAAATAGAGGTCGTGCCAGCTTCCACGTTAGACGACTACTTAAGAGAGTGCTTGATTGATAAACCAGCGATTAAGGTTTGGGTTCAAGCTTATAAGCGTAGAAAACCCTAAGATTCCTTCAACTTTTCAAAGGAAACCGTTTAACTTCAACTTTGAATCTCTTAGAATGGAGATTTGTGTCGACTTATTGGTTTGCTTAGAAAAATTTATGAATACAATACTCTAATGGAATTTTGAGGATAGGAGTGAGCGGTCGTGATTGAAGAATTATGTCATATCACCTTTCCCGTCTCGGACATAAAGAGGACCATATCCTTCTACGAAAACATTCTCGGGCTTAAGAAGAGAGGTGAATGGCCCAATTACGCAGAATTTGAAGTCGGAGGAGTGCATTTTGGTTTCGAACAAAGAGGAAAGCTGGAAATCTTTCTGCTTGTAGACGACGTAGACAAGGCGTATCGAATTCTCAAAGAGAAAGGAGTCAAATTTGTTACAGAACCCAAGGACACGCATTGGGGCGCCCGAGCAGCCACTCTTGTTGACCCGGACGGAAACAAGTTCACCATCGAACATTTCAAAAAGTAAGACCTTAAGCCTGAGAAACAGCAAGAGTGAAACTTGAATAAAAACTCCGGTGCCGTAAAGCCTTGCATCCGGTTTTACAATTGAGCTGGGAAACGCTATTTAAAGAAGAAGTGATGGAATGGCTGCTTGCCGGCGAGCCGTGGGTAGTTTACCGTGTGCTGACTGATCTTCTGAGCAAGGATGAGAGAGACAAAGCTGTTGCAACAGCGAGAAAGGCAGTTTCTGAACACCCTCTGATAAAGAAGATTTTCGAAGGCTTAAATGAAGACGGTTACTGGGGAAGACCTAAAGACATTCACACGTGGTGGCCGAGGAAAGATACTACCTTCTGGATCCTTCCGATGCTGGCGGATTTCGGTTTCACTGTGGAGGACGCAAGGATTGCTCGAGCCTGCGAGTACGTGTTTGGCACTCAACTTAAATTTGGTGGGTTTGGGTGGGACCCGCCAACAAAGCCTGGTGATTGCCACAGCGCCATCATAATTGAATCGTTAGCAAAGTTGGGTCTATTGCGAGACTCTAGATTGCAAAGAGCTTATGAATGGCTTATCCAAAGGCAGCGTCTTGACGGCGGATTTTGGTGTAAGGACACGGGGCAGATTGGTGGACCGAGAGAGAAGGAGCCCAGCTGCGCTTTGGCTACAATGTTTGTGCTTGGGGCTTTGGCTCAAAATCCCAAACTTAAAAACGGCGAGACCACCAAAAGAGAGATTGATTTTCTTTTCGAATGCTGGCAAAACAGAGGGAAGATAAAATACGCGGGTCATGATAGTCAAATCGAGACAGATTGGGACAAACTGAAATACCCATTCACCGACTACAAAATCTTGAAGTTTCTGGACATTCTATCTCAGTTTGACTACGCCAAGGAAAGACTACGAGAATCAGAAATGGTCAATCTGCTTCTCTCAAAACGAGATGACAAAGGAAGGTTTACACCCGAATCGATCCACAAAGTGTGGTCTGATTTTGACTTTGGACAAAAAGAGAAACCTTCGAGGTGGATAACCCTTTTAGCTCTGCGAATAGTAAAGAGAATTTGCGAATAGAAAACCACAAGTTAATTAATCATCTCCGTAAGAACCAAATAGAGGAAGTTGTTAATGGTTAGGGAAGTTGATAAGGCTGAAATTCGCAGATGGCGCAAGAGAGGCTTCTACAGCGAAAATGTCCTCGTGAAACTCCTCACAAAAAACGGTTACCACGCAGTGCGTGTTCCGGTCAGCAACCCAAGCCTTAACCCTTTGCCTGACGTCATTGCTTGCAAAGGGTTAGACATTTACGCCTTTGAAGTTAAAAACGCTGGGTACTACGCCTACTTCCCAAGGCAACAGATTGAAAAACTTTTCAGATTTCTAGATGAACTTATTCCAGTGGAAAGAGAGCGCAAGCACGCTGTGCTTGCGGCACATTTAGGGAAGAAATGGATTTTCAAAAAGATTAAGTGGGAGGATTGGGATAGAAATAGGCTTCCTGAAAAGGCGAGAATCCTAAAAAGGGATAGAGGAAATTTAGACTTGACAAAGGGAGGCTAAAACATGAAAACTGGCAAAGCTGTGGTTTTAGCCTCCGGTCTATGCAAGACTTTCGAAATAGGCGATGTGAAAGTTGAAGCCTTGAAGGATGTTAACCTCAGGGTGGCAAAAGGCGAATTTACAGTCGTAAGTGGTCCTTCAGGCTCTGGAAAAACAACACTTTTAAACATTATTGGCGGCATCGACAAACCCACAAGTGGAAAGATTGTTGTCTTCGGAAAAGATTTAGGCGTTAGAGATGAGGATTTTCTGGCAAATTTCAGATGCCAAAACGTTGGCTTCGTCTTCCAATCCTACAATCTCGTGTCCACTTTGAGTGTGGCTGAGAATGTTGCTTTTCCAATGGAATGGGCTCGAAAGCCAGAGAATCACATAAAAGAGTGGGTTGAAGAGTTATTGAAAGTCGTTGGTTTACAGCACAGGGCAGACCATTTCCCATTTCAACTAAGCGGCGGAGAACAGCAACGAGTTGCCTTTGCCCGTGCATTAGCGAACGGTCCACCGTTACTTCTCGTTGATGAACCGACTGGAAATTTAGACTTGAAGACAAGCATAAAAATCGTTGAGATACTTCAAAAACTGAAAGGCGACGGAAAAACCGTCATTGTCGCCACGCATGATGAGCGGATAATCCAGCTGGCAGACCAAAAGTTGTATCTAGAAGATGGAGAGCTGGTAAGCCTAAATGAGTGAAACCTCTTTCCCAATGAACGATTTGCTGCGCAGAAAACTTCAAACAAGCCTAGTTGTTGTTAGCCTAACATTTTGTGTGGCGTCAACGCTTTTTCTCCTCCTCTTCGGCGATAAGATGGGTTTCGGAATCTCATTAATGGTTGAAGACAGGCTCACAGCTGGTTTATCAACGGTTTTTTCCCGCTTCATAATATTCATTGGGTTTCTAGTCTTTGTTGTTGGCGCAGTAGTCGTGTCCTTCATGGTTTTTGTTATGATGTCTCAAAGGGCTAGGGATATAGGGTTGATGAAGGCAGCCGGATGTCCAAACGACCTGATCTTCGGCTACTTCATGACAGAACTTCTAATAGTCACTTTCGTCGGCTGCTTTCTAGGTGTGATCTTGGGAACACTGGCGGACTTTGCCTCAACCGGCTTGTTAAACGGTTTCGGTCTCCAGACTTCGCAAAAACCAATTAATTTTTGGCTTGTTCTTCTGGTATTTGCTCTGTTCTTTGCACTCGCATTAATTTTTGGTGCTAAGCCGATTCTTGACACAACCAAAGTTGAGCCAGCCAAGGCAATTTCACCAATGTACAATTTT
>Ga0315308_1002337_pt1 | contig 10796 bp, 13 predicted proteins | sample TDP3_MG_FD_203078 | JGI IMG/M metagenome (GOLD analysis project Ga0315308, IMG submission 203078) | Freshwater sediment microbial communities from Lake Towuti, South Sulawesi, Indonesia - TDP3 | ecosystem: Environmental > Aquatic > Freshwater > Lake > Sediment | place: Indonesia: South Sulawesi...
TCACTGGTGTAATGCAGGGAATCTCTTTGGCCATGAAAGAGGTTCCAACAGAAGATGTGCCAGAGCTTGTTCAACCTTGGTGGCTGTACGCTTTAACGATCATAAGTGCAGTACCCTGGGCTGCTTTAGTCGGCTTCGGGAGAAACATTTGGGGCTATACGCGGGTCTACTACAGAAACGGAAAGGAACTTGAATATATCGAAAATAAATTGAAGGAAACCCTAGCGTTATATGGAGGAATCATAACTACAATCATGGCGGTAGCCACCTACCTGCCAGATCCGTATGACAAACTCTTAAAAGGGTTTGGCACAGCAGTCTTCGTCATCATCGACTTGATCTTCAGCGAGATCCGCCATTACCGTGAAACTGAAACTTAACTTCCCCTTTTTTTACTGTCTTTTTATTCCCCGTTCTATCACAATTTGCGCCAATAAGGCTGCCAGGAAAGCTTTTAACATGACCCACAACGTAGAGTACAGTTCATCCCCTGTTGGTGCTCGCTCGGGCATTACGGCGACCATAGCTATCAACGCAACAATCACGCTGTCGACAATAATCCACTTTAGGGGCTTCTGGGTGTTCACTCCTTGTGGGTTTGTGTGACCCCGATTAAGCATATCCAGCATGGTAGCTCACACCCTAAAGGAATATTGTAGCAGAAAGTCCTTTTAACAATTACTAGCAACCTCACTAAAGAAAGAGCTTTCAAAATAGAGCTTTAAAAAACTTACCTAGGAGATGTGGCTTCCGCAACAACAAATGAATAGCGGCGTGACGAAGCTCCCTCCCAATTGACATCGTTTTAGGTTTAAAACCTTGCATTGTATAAATTAAGTCATTAAAATCCTGATCACTGAAAGAGTAAAGAACATTTTTCAACTTATAGCGTTGCACATTCTGTTTTCTCAACCAACCAATGTAGCGGTCATATCGCTCAGGGTGGCCCTCAGCTATAGCCTTCCCAACCGCTTTTCCAGAAGCTATTCCTTGGCAGATCCCGCCCCCAGTCACGGGGTCAGTGCTAGGCAAAGCATCCCCAACTAAAAGAACATTTCCATATACACCAGTTTCAGGCATCTTCGCAGTGGGGATCTGTTTAGCAACAGAGTCAACCTCCTGATAATCACAGACCTGCCTCTGAATGAAACCCTCCAAGAGTTTATGTGCGAGCCAACCTCTCCACACTGGGAGCCCTAGCCCAATTCTGACCAAACCATCCCCAGCAGGAAAAATCCAAGCATAACCCCCTGGCGCAACCTTCTCGCTAAAATAAACTTCAATCAAGTCCTGCGGATAAGAGTCCCTTATTATGGTTTTTTGAACACCAAGATGTATGTCGATGCCGCTAAAATTTGGAAGGCAAAGCCACTGGCGAACAACCGAAACAGACCCATCAGCACCAACAATGTAGTCGTATTTGCCTTGCCAAAATTCAAGGTCTTCAAGCGACACCAGATGCCCTAATACTATCTTGCCCCCAAGCCCCTTCACCCTCTCAGCCATGGCTTGCTCGAACCCCACACGGTCCAAAACGTATCCATAATAACCTTCGCCCTTCATCTCCCAAAAGTCCATATTCGGCGCATAAATCCGAACCCTCCTAACCTTAGCCACAATACACGAATCTGGAATCCAAGCGCCAGCCCTCTCAGCCATATATAAGCTGACGCCGCCCGCACACCTTGGATTTTCACCAACAAACCGCTTCTTATCTATAACCGTAACATCAAACTCAGAGCCAGAATTTCTCGTTAAAATCGAAAGAGCCGTGGCTAGTCCTGCAGGTCCAGCACCCACTATTAATACCTTAATCATGTTTTCTCTCCAAGAAGATGTGATGACTCGTGCAAAGGGTAAAGACTTTTATGTCCTCGAAGACCAAATTAGTCTTTTGGTGAAATTTATTGAGCGAACACGAAGAAGAGGAGATAACCCTCGAAGAACAAATCAAGATACTGCAAGAACAGGGTCTTCCACCAGCAAAGATCGTCGAAGAAATTCTAAAAGAAGACATAAACGCCGACGTAAACATCCTTGCTGCCACTCTGAAAATGGACAAAATGGATATTGGACGTATCAAAGGTCGCCTCTCCTCAGCTAGAAAAAGGCGAGCGGCGAAAGAAGCGCCTGGAACCGGAGAGAAAGTCACTGAGGAGGAGGGGCCTCTCTATAAGGGTGAATTGGACACGACACGTATTCTTAAGGATATTTTGACGAAGCATCCGGATATCCCGTCGAAAGTCGTTGATGAAGTCTGTAGCTGGGCTGAGTATGGACCTATTCATCCAACGCAACTTGTCTCTCTCCTGCAAAGTTTTCGCGGAATCACAGCCACCACAGCTTACATCATTGCTCAAAAATATGCCCTTGCTCTCCAGAAAGCTCAGCTAGAAGGTAAAGTTACGCCCATGGTTGTTGGTGGGCAAGTTCAACAAGCCCCGCAGCTATTAGGTTTTCCAACAGGTCTTCCAACTGGCTCGATGCCTGGGGCACCAATATTAAGTGGTGGATCTCCATCCGGTGTACAATTAGGTGCACAACAGTACGGTGTACCACAGGGCACAGCGTATGGAATACCATACGGCATGCCACCAGATGTGCGAAGCATAGCTAACGAAGTAGTCCGCATCATGGACGAGCGGAAACCTAAGGAGAAGGAAACAGAAGCCTACGTGGAAATTGAAGAACCCGTTCGACTGCCAGATGGAAGAGTGGTCATAGGCGAGGACGACCGTCCCATCATGAAACGTACGCGGGTTCCAGCAAGCCAAGCTGCCCTACTCCTTTCCCCAAAAGAAGACGTAGAAACGAAGGTCCTAGATAAGCTAGAGAAGTACAGACAATTATTTGGGAAAGAAGAGCTGACAACTGACAAGATTAGAGAAATCATAAGGGAGGAAAGGCATGCTCCTTCTGAAACAGAGAAACCAATCACGGCAGAAGACGTTAAGAAAGCCTCGAGTGAAGCGGCACATGAAGCCGTAGCGACGGTCATAGAAGCCCATCAAAAAGAAGAGAATGAAGAAAAGAGACACAAAGAAGTAATAGCGGCAATAGAGAGAAGTGGGTCCGCTAAGGCTGTTGAAGGCTACAGAGAAGATAGCTACCGCATACTTGGACAGGGGATGAGCGAAGCCGCTGGAGTAGCTAGGGAGAGACGCCCGCTGGAAGTCATCATCAGGGACGGCGGACGTATATTGGTTGGGGCGCCACCTGAAAAAGAAGTGGAAGCAGGCGCTGGAGAAGGACTACTTGAACGGCTTAAGAAACGAGGATGGGTGGTAGAACAATGAGTGAATCCAGAGTTTGCCCAATTTGTGGCTTAGCAATCCCCGAAAATGTGAATACAAAATATTGCTCAGCGGAATGTCGTAAGAAACGAAGTAGGCTGTGGAGACAAAAGTACCCAGAGAAACAAAGAAAAGCAAAAAGAAATTGGCAAGTCGATCTTCACACACAATGGGGTTCGTTAATTAGAGGTTATTATAACCACACACATCCCTTGGTAATCCAAAGCGAATTATTCGTCAGTAACCAAGTCCTACCCAAGCATGGTTTCGCGGACATAGTTCTAACCAGAGAGTTTTCTGCGTTTTTCCCTTGTGACATTCTTTGCCGAAAAGATGGAAAAGTATGCCTAATTGAAGTGACTTTGGGGGCAGAACGAAAGATAAACCCACGTATAGTTCCTCTGGTGAAATTTCTTGATGCCACAGTATTTGTGTGTCATGTGAAACATGACTTTTCTCTGGTATTTATTAAGGAAGTAGATGTCAATAAGAAGCTATATTCCTCATGTGTAGGGGAGTTAAGGAGCGTGGAGCTACGCAATATGTGTTAGTATTAAGCGGGAAAGGTGGGACTGGTAAGACTCTTACAGCCATTAATTTAGCCCATGAACTCTCTAAGAAGAAGGGTTCTGTTGCACTTATTGATGCTGACCTCAGCAATCCTAACGCCGCTGAACTTCTGGGCGTTAAGAACCAAATTGAGGTTTCATCAGAGTCTTTCACACCGCTAACAGTCAACGGCATAGAGTTCTTCTCGATGGCCACAATCAGTGGAGACAAACCAGTAAGCATGGATGCAAGCGAGTACGCTCAAATTCTCCGTGACGTTCTCAAACATACTAAATGGAGATCCGACACAGCAATCATCGACATGCCTGCTGGTGTTCACAACGAATTTTTGGAGTTACTCAGCAACTTCGGAGAAAACCTATTGGGCTCCATAGTGGTTCTTCAACCCGCCCATGTAGAATCCGCTCGGAAAATGCTTCAACTCCACAAGAGCGAAGGTATTCCAGTCTTAGGCGTCGTAAAGAACATGGCGTATTTCGACTGTGAATGTGGAAAACGCTACGACATCTTCGGCAACGTGGTCCTTGAAGACTTATGTAAAGAGTTTGGAGTTGAACCTTTAGGGTCGATTCCGCTTTCTATGGAAATTCGTAAAGGGGTAATGGAAGGTAAACCATTTCTATCGGAGGAAATGGCGCAGCCAATAGTTAAAGGCGTCGAAAAAATCCTTGAAGCCAAACCAGTCGGAGCCACTTTCGTCGAAAGGCTGAAAGAACGACTCAAAGAAATAGCCCGAGATGCCTTAATTGACATAATGGCAGCCGTAGTCGAGATCTCTAACACGGAGATAGGCATCGGAGACATACAGAAAGCTTATGGGTTTCCTGGAGGACGCACAATAGAACTAGACATAACAGACGAAACCCTCAGAAATGTCAAGGTTCAGGCTTTCTTCCGTATAGAAGGCGGCGTTTTAAAAATCGTCAAGAATCCTAAAACGGTTGACGACGAAATCAGAGTTTGGGAACGAGCCCTAATCTGGTGCTTCTTGGGTAAGAGACCCGACACAGACATGGCGTGGGATCTCTTCGACGCTTGGCTCAGCGGCAAAGTCAAATACTACAGCAACGTAGGAGGCACGCCCCGTGCCTTACAATTCATGCGCTCAGTCTGGTCAGAAGTCAAAAACACATCATCCTTCAACAAACTGAAACCCATTCTAGAGAGAATCGCGTAGGTGAGGATTTCCGTTTGCAAACAGAAATACTGAAGTGCGGGATTGAACCTCCTGTTTCTAAAAGTGATAGGATTTATTGTGGGGTTCTGAAAAAATGGCTTAATGGTGGTTGCTGCGTAAAGTGCCGATATTCTATAGCCCAAGATATATTATGCGAGAGGTGTAAAGAAGTCCTCCGAGAAGGTTTCTACTGCATAATTAAGAATATTACTTTGCCAAATCCAGAACCATGTGAGATGTGGGAGCCGAAACCAAATCTGAGCAGATTTCCCGAAACTCGTAGTTTTACTTTCACTGGTGAAATACATTGAGTGATGCTAAGACTCTTGCGAAAGAATATATGAAGCTCTATATTAACCTGGTATCATTCGCGTTTTGTCCAATGTTTGGAAAAGCCGCTCCGTTTGTGGCGAAACGGCTTATAGAGACGGACCACCAAATTGGAATACTCCGTGAAGAACTAACGAGGTTGAACAAAGAGCAACTAGCTGAATTTCACAGAGAGCGTGTGCGATTATACCATGAAATATCCTCGAAGCCTTGTCATGAGTTGCTAAAACCCGTGGTGGAAGCAATTTCCTATTGGCCTACTGAAGAGTTCTATTCCGGGGAGGCTTTTCTTAAACAAATGGAAGCTATAAAACAAAAATATGTGAAGCTTACAACTGAACAAAGGAAGCTTGCCCAGAGGATTATAGATACGTTCTCAGATAAGGAAATTAGAGAAGCACTTACTGAATCATTAAAATGGACGTCTGAAAAAGAATTAACTTTAGCCGCGAAGGCGGCAGAGAAGAAGAAGGTTAAACTTAAGGGGCATGAGTCTTGCGTTTTTATCGACTGGGAAGACGAGGAATCGGGTTTGTATGGAACTATTAAGGTGGGATAGGACATAAGTGTACTAGGCGACATTCTTTCAGGTAGATTGCGTCAAGAGATGCGTCAAAGGGTAGACGAAGTCCTCAAGTGTGGAAATGAATGGAATCAAACCGCACGGCAACTCATCGAAGCCCTAAACCGACTATCAGACTCAGTCAAGACGGGAAATCCAAACTCAGCAGACTTCAAATCGGTAGCGGGAGGAGTAAGAAAACTAGCCAAAGAAACCCAACGTCTAACCCGAGCATTTGAAGCTCAAACCAAAACATTAAGAGAGATACTAACCAGGTACGGTTAACCTCTTAGCTCTTGCCCTCAAGGCCTCCGTAAACAGTGTCATGGTCCACCAACCAACGCGACAATAAACAGTGTTCTTTCTTCGAGTTGGAGAACCGAAAACCCATAAGTTCATGCGAATTCCAGGAAAGACTTCAAGTCCGTCCCAACGATAAATACGATCTGGAATCACTGTGTAAACCGTTCCACCCCTTTTCGTTTCAGCCACATACTTAATCGCTTGAATTGCCTCATTTATGGGAACCCTAAAAGACACAAACGTAAGCACCCGATAATACGCCTGCAACGTTAAGGAATCAACCACAGGAACCCATTTTTTCCACGGCTCAGCCTCAGCCATAACAATCCCAAGACTTAATTAGCCTTAGGAGATTAAAAACTTTAATACGAGGTGAAATCTTGCCAGAAGAAGAGGAACCTGAAGAGGGCGAAGAGGAAGAAGGCGAAGAATGAAAGTCCGAGATTGGCTACAACTTTTCAGGGCTCAGACAGCTCCAGCCACGATTCTACTGATTCTAGTTCCCTACCTGACTAATGCTTCTCTCTTTTCCTGGAAAACTTTAGCGATTGGTTTGTTTTCTCTTTTAGCCCACTGGATAAGTTTCGGTCATAATAGCCTCATGGATACAGCTATGGGTTACGACAAAGCGGACTCGAGTAAAAGTCATCATCCACTCGTAGCAGGAAGAATAAGTATGACGGCAGCGCACAACGTTATTCATTGGGGTTTGTGTGGATTAGCGGTATTAGCCATCTTCATAAGCTTGAAGATCTCACCTAACCCAACCATTGCCTTGGTCTCAATTTTCCTCTGGGCCATCTTCGGATATGCCTACAACTCGGGGCTATCAAAGGAAAGCTTGCTAGGTTTTCTTCCCATTTCAGTATGTTTCACAGCCATGGGCGCATGGGGCTGGTTTCTAAGTCACAAGTCTTTAGATGGGTTTGGTTGGTTGCTTCTAGGCTATTTTTTCACGACGATACTCTTTCAAATATCTTGGAGCGGACACCTTAAGGAACTCGAGTTGAAGGAAAGAAGCAATATTCTGGTAAAAATGGGCGCCAAAGTTGAGAGAGGCTACTTTGAACCGGGATATGCCAGTATTTATGGAGGAACTTTAAAGTTTATCAACGTTCCCATTCTGGGAAGCCTTATTTTAGGCGAAAACTTTACACTCGACAGACTTGTATGGTTAAGTCTGATAGTTATTCTAACATGCCGTTGGACATCCAAGCTAATTTTCAGACGTGAATACATACGTCCAAAAGAACTTCGCAACATGAGCATCATGGAGATCTTTACTATATACGCCCCAATTCCTCTAGTTTTGCCTTGGTTAGAAGCATCCGTACTCATGCTGTTCGGGGTACTCTATTTTTTGGCAGCCAACCGTCTATTGTGGGGAACTTCCTATCCGCGGGTCTAGTCACAGTTTTATCCCTTGAACAGACCAGCGTGCTTCCTTACCCAATTTAGGACTGGAAACTGGGCTCCTTCCACGTCTAAGAGGTCAGCGAGCATTGTCCTAACTGTTTTCCTCACTGGGCCCTCGAACACGATTCCCCATGACGAAACGAAATCCTCAAGTCTGGGACTCACTTTCTTTTCCTCCAACCCTTTCCATAACCCTACCTAGTATCCCAAAACCAAATAAGCCTTTTCTTTCTTTTGGCAGTCCAAGAATGTCCGCAAGGGTCAAGTCTCGTAGTGGGCGGTTCATAAACTTCTGATCTAAGATTTCACCTAGGGGTCTATCAAGTAGAGGAAGCGGAAACTCATGTACTTCTTTGAATTTAAGAAGTGCTTCATGCAACAAGGTTAGGTCATCCTTAGTTAGCTTTGTTAGATCTATTGTGGTTCCCAGTACCTTGTTTATCTCTTCACTCAACTCCTCTTTTGTCTTTTCAGGCATTTTAACACCAAAATATTAAATCTCCAACTCGTTATTTAAAACATAGGGTTATTTTATGGAAAGGAAAAGTAAGTTGAGAGAAGCCTTAGGAGAGGTCAAAAAAGACGTCCAAGAAATCACTGGAGAAGCAAGACAGACTGTCGCCGAGCTGAAAGAAACAGCAAGGGAAGCTGTGCCTCGACCGTTAAGGCGTAGGATCCAAAAAAGGGTAGACGACGTGGTCCTTGGAAGGAGGAGAAAAGCATGAAACTTACGGGGCAACTTGAAAGAGCTATGGCTGGCACTGTCGCCGTGCCTATCATTATCAAAGTGAAAAGAGACTTTCTTCCAGAGCTTAGGAACCGTTTGCTTTTGGACTTTAGACTTACTGGACTCTCAATTCCACGCTTCAGCATGTTTGCGACGGTTCTGCCCAACGAAATCGTTGATGAAGTCAAGCAACTTAACTTCGTAGAAACCGTTTATTTTGACAGAGAAGTGCGGATTCCAGAGGTGAGAGGTGCTGGAGTCACCTTTGAACCCATAAAACGGCTTCTGGTTCGTCTAGCTGAGGTTAGGGCTCGAAGGGCAGTGACCGTGCGTAAACTAGAATGGGTTCCAACCTCGGAGAGCCGCAAACTCCTCGAAGCAGACAAGGCTGGAATGGAAGGCTACGAGGGTCAAGGCATAAAAATAGCTGTAGTTGATACGGACTCGAGCCCAAGATACCAAAGCCATGTACAACTAAGAGGGAGAGTAATAGGACACACAGCCATCGAAGAAGTCAGCGACAAAAATGGTCATGGTGGACACTGTAGCACGACGGCCCTTGGAGGAGAATTCATCAATCGTTTGCTGGGTTTGAAGGCTTGGGGAGTAGCTCCTAAAGCCACAGGCATAGGCGTAAAGGTTCTGAGGGGAGTTGCAGGCATGGGTAACACTTCAGACGTCATCAAAGGAGTGGAATACGCCGTTGGATGGGGCGCTCAAGTCATCAACCTAAGTTTAGGAGGACCACCAACCAAAAACCCCACAGAAGACCCAATGTTTCCAGTCTTCCAAGAAATAAAAGGCAACGTAATAACTTGCGCTGCTATAGGCAACGAGGGACCGGACGATGGAACCACCTCAGCGCCGGGAAGCTTGCCAAACGTCTTGGCTATTGGAGCCGTAGACATTAATGGCGTAATTGCCCAGTTCAGCAGTAGAGGTCCAACTCCTGATAATAGAATTAAACCAGATGTTGTGGCACCAGGGGTGAACATCTGGAGCGGGATCACCTTGGACACGTACTTAGATTATGTTTCGGACTTTCTAGGTAATGGCTTCACGAGTATTAGCGGGACTTCAATGGCTACGCCTCACGTGACTGGACTTATCGGCTTGGCAATTCAACTCTTCAAGAAGGAACTGCCAGAGGTTAAGTTAACAACTGACCTAATCCTCTCAATTTGCCAAAGGTATGGTCAGATGAAGGATAATACTCGTGGGTGGGGTCAAATCAAGTGGAGCTGGTTCAAACAATATATTGGGGAGCACGCGTAAACGAATCTTCGCAGAATCTGCTTTATGCGGGTTTTACAAAGAGGTTTTAAAGACTTCGTCTATACACAATATACAAGGATATGTTAAAGGACATAATATATGGGAATGTGTTAAAAACGAAACCTTACTTTAGGCTTCTGCGTCCCGAAACACTTCTTGCACCCTTTTGTGGTGGCCTCCTATTCGGTTTAATGGGTATAAAAGTTAGCGGTCTACCCTTCACTTCTAGCGTAGTGTTACTAGGTTTTCTCAACGGTTTTCTTCTGGCTTGTGCCAACGCAATTTCTAATATAACGAATCAGATCCACGACAGAGAGTTAGATAGGTTGCAACCCCACAAGAAGAATAGGCCTATTCCCTCAGGTCAAGTCGGCATAGACGAGGCATTAAGCATAGTTGTTGTTCTCATGATTATGACTTTAGGTTTGGCTTGGTTCTTCTTCGCACACTTCTATGGAGCGGTCTTGTCTACTATCCTAGCCTTCTCATGGATGTATAATAGTCCACCACTGTCTTTGAAAACCCGATTGTTCTGGAGTAACCTAGCCATAGCTACACCCCGTGGCGCCCTTGGGATTATCGCGGCCTATTCAGCCTTTGCTAACCCTCTGGACTATAGGATCCTAGTTCCAGCCTTGGCCTTTGGAGTTTATGTTTTTGGAGCCAACACCTTCAAAGACTACGAGGATTGTGAGGTTGACAAGAAAATGGGTGTGCGAAACTTCTGCACGGTCTTTGGGAGAGAAAAGGCATCCATAATTGTTTTGCCGTTCCTTTACGTTCCCTTCATCATCTTTGCTTTAAACAGAAACTACCTTGTTCTGTTGGCTCTGCCCTTAAGCCTAGTTATGACCATGGTCCTGAGAAAGAACCCTGACCTTAAACAACGTGGTATCCTTATGTGGAAACTCTTTTACGCCCAGTTTTCGCTGTTAATGTTACTCTATGCGCTTCCTTTCCTCGGCAAGCCTTATTAAAAAAGACTGTTGATTATTGTTTGGGATTAAAATGACCTTGAGGTCTCTTCTCGTTGAGCGATTTTCTCCACTCAAAAAACGTTTGAAGATAGAAACACCAGTGATAAACGAAGTTCCCGCCATGGCTCGAATCATCAGTAGTGCAGCAATAGAATTTCCTGAATTT
>Ga0315308_1002338_pt1 | contig 10791 bp, 12 predicted proteins | sample TDP3_MG_FD_203078 | JGI IMG/M metagenome (GOLD analysis project Ga0315308, IMG submission 203078) | Freshwater sediment microbial communities from Lake Towuti, South Sulawesi, Indonesia - TDP3 | ecosystem: Environmental > Aquatic > Freshwater > Lake > Sediment | place: Indonesia: South Sulawesi...
TTAAACCCGAGTACTATGATTTCTACAACAAGAGCTGGGTTGTGGACTGGAAAACGGTGTCCGCTTCAAAGGCATTTCTACAGCAGGCGGACACTGCGGTCAAGGAGCAACCTGAAATCGATAAGCCCGACGTGTTCATATTGAAGGAGCTGCAGCTTGACTGCACAAGGTCCATAACCGACATCGCCACGAAGCTGCAGATGAACCCTAAGACCCTCAGATACCACTTTGCTCAACATGTTCAAGACAAACGGCTGATTCAAGACTACTCGGTTAGATGGACAGGAAACTCAAGCCTAACTGAGAGGCGCTGGATTATGGGTGTCTTCTTGAGGGTCAAAGACCCGACTGCAGAGGAGCTTTGGAAAGCTCAAGCCGCCTTCGGCAAACTTCCCTTCACGTGGTTCGACGCCGTCGCTGAGGATCGAAGCCTCTACCTCGCTGAGATCGCACTGCCCTCGACCTACTATCTAGACACAATGAACTACCTGTACAGTGAATGCATCGCTTTCGGAGACAAGCTTGAGCACCAGCTCGCTGACTACGCCTGTTCCTCATCTTTCACGATACCGTACGAGATGTTTGACGAAACGAGGGGCTGGATTTTCGACAACAGGATCGCGCTTGAAAAGCTCTGCACCCTGGTGTCTAGCGCCCAGACAGCCGTCCAACCGGAATAGCCTCGGCGCTCCAGCAAGGTCTCCATTCCTGGGGCATTAGCCTCCCGCCTAACGTACCGACCGATCTGCTAAGAGAGCGGTGTCCACTGGGGAAACGGATATCCTCCAGGAACGTGTAAGTATCTGATGAGATGAGCCTGGAGAAGACAGTAGAAGGCTGCCCAGAAACCATCTTGCTGTACTGGACAGACTGCTATGCGAGGACCTTCAACACATCCCTATCTAAGGTCATCGCTGGTCGGGGCAGGGACATGTACGTGGTTGTGGACAGGACGGCTTTTCATCCCAAGGGCGGAGGACAACCTTCCGACCGCGGCACGCTCTTTGGAAGCGCCTGGAGGTTCGAGGTAAAGAAAGCCATGCTCTTCAATCGCAGGGTTATTCACTGGGGCAGGCTCACCGACGGTGAGATCATCAAGGGACCGGTTTTCGGGGAGATAGACTGGGACTGGCGCTACTTGATGATGAAGAGGCACACCGGGGGACACCTTCTTGATCACTGCCTCGCCAAGACAACGGGGAAACGGGTCGAGACGACCGAGTCTTGGCTCGGTGATCCATGCTACGTGGGATACGGCGGAAATGCACCTCTCGCAGAACAGATGAGACACGCCGAGAAACTCGCCAACGACGTGATTTCGCGCGGAGGCGATGTCGTCCTAGAGGAGATACCGTACGAAGAGCTGCTTCTCCGAGCCCCCGACGCCCCCAACATATACCGCCTCCCCCCGCTGACCTCCGTGAGGACAGTCACCATAGAAGGATGCTCTCCTATCCCTTGCGGCGGCACGCATGTCAAGGATATCGCGGAGATCCGTCGGTTGAGTGTCAAGGAGGTTGTCCAAAGAGAAACCAGTTTCGACGTCTACTATGATATCGGCTAGACAGTGGGGCAAAGACTCCCTCGCTCTACCTGAGAAGGTTCGAGAGCTGTTCGTTCGATCGATTGCGTCAAACTGGGGTAGAAACACCCGTAAATGATTCACTAGCTTGGAATCATCCTGGTGAGGATGGCCAAAATTTCCGATAATTATGAGGTCGAAGTGAAATCTCGGGTAGAAGAAAAGCGATTCTCGTATCTCATCGTCTTCAACTTAGACGAAACTATAGGAGCAAAGATCGATCGATTGAATTAGAGACGAAGAACTCTCATCTATTGACAGTGCATAGGCGATCTAGGTTTGTTGAGGGCGTTGTGGTGGGCCGGGAGAGATTTTCTGCGGCGTCACGCCGCTTTCGAACTCTACCGACCGCGTCCCTAGCGGTTCTCGACCCCCGCCGTGTCAAGGCGGTATCACTACCAGGCTAGACCACCGGCCCACACAAGGCATTCCATCGGACTGGACGCCGTGAGATATACTTTGCCCTACGTTTGACGACGCAGTGGATTGATTAGTAGCAGGTTCACTGCTCGGCTTCTTGCGTTTCGAGTCACTGTGTTTCGATTGTGGTTAGATGTGTTCCGAGCGTTGTATAGCGCTGCATCCCCGTACCGCGATCACTCTCAGTGTGGAAGTTGCATGTGTTTGGGCCGGAAAACCTCGTTGTGAGGTACGGTTTTTGACTGTGACGCGCCGGGCGCTGGTTGAGATTTCGTTCTAACACTGATAGATCGATCGGTTGATTGCTAGACCTCAAACGATTGACCTGCTTTGGGCGCCACGGCTTCGAGTGACAACTCCTGCTGCGCCCACCTCGCCATGTCAAGACAGCTCTCTTCCTCGCCGTGAACGACGAAGACCTTTGTTCCCGCATCAAAACGTTTCAGAAATTCGTGCAGATCCTTGCGGCCGGAGTGGGAAGAGAACTTGAACTGCTTCACAAGGGCGTTTACCTTTCTGTCCTTGCCCTCCAATATGTATCGATTCTCGCTCAGGAGCAATTCTCCCGGGGTGCCGGGGATCTGAAAGCTCACCAAAAAGACAGCGTCCCGGCTGTTGCCGGCGACCCGCTCCATATAGTATGCAGCAGGCCCTCCGCTCAACATGCCTGCCGGTGAAACTATCACACCAGGGTTCTCTAACAGCCTTCTCCTCTTCTTCCTGCTCACTATCGGTTCGGTCCTGTTCGCCGCTCGGGAGAGGAGAGAGGGATCCTTGATGAAGTCTTTGTTGTCCAGATAGATATTGAGGATCTTTACAGCCATGCCATCAAGCGCCACGGGGTGCTTGAAGTTGTGGGCGGCGAAGATGCACAGAACCTCCTGGGCTCTTGCAACGGAGAAGGCTGGAACCAGCACTCTGCCTCCGTCTAGGACAACTTCTTCAACCTCTCGAATGAATTCTTCCTCCAACCCTTTCCTTTGCGGGTGGTCTTCTCTTCCGTATGTCGCCTCTATGACGACAGCGTCTACGTCGGTTGGAGGTTGATCCGCGGGATTCAGCAACCTGGATTCTACCGTCGAGAAGTCTCCTGTGTAGAGTAATCTCTTGTCTCCGTTCACAAGAATCATGCCACTGCCTGGGATGTGCCCCGCATCAAGGAACTCGATTCCCAGGTGGTCTTCTTCCAAGGCTCCCCTGTATGCTACTTCTTCTCTCTCCCTGAACATGTTGTAGACCTCGAGAAACTCGAAGGGAAGTAGATAGCCTGAAAGCTTGATGAAGTCCTCTAGTAGTATCTGGGAGATGCTAAAACTGAGGCTGGTGGACATCACCCTGGCTTTTTCGTACAGGAAAAAGAGAGGTATGGCCCCTGAATGGTCGAGGTGCGCATGTGAAAGCAGCGTTAGGTCGATGTCCTTCGCGGGAACGTAGGCGGGGAAGGAGGGCTCTGCACCCGGCTTGACGCCGTAGTCCAGCAGGAGCCTCTTGTCGCTGGTTTCAGCCAGGATCGCCGACCTTCCCACCTCTCTCGTTGCTCCAAGAAAAGTGAGTTTCAAACTTCGTTCACCTCACTCCCTGATTCCAGAGGCTCATGGTGACTTTCGGTTTTCCTTCCTTCTCACGTCCGGCTGGCCAGCGCCGAGGGAAGCCGCCCGGATAGAAACTTTGACACCCCGGGACCTCTTTCCGATGGCTGAGGCACAGGCTTCTGCGAGCGCCCTCCACGATTCGTCGCCCGAGTGCAGAAATATAACCCTTGAGTATGTTTTGTGGGTGGCTACGTAGCCTGCAACAACCTCCATGACGCTCTCAATGTAGGCTGTGGTGTCCAGAGCTGATAGAGCCTGTGACAAGGGAAACACTCCAACAAGCTCTCCCGGGAGAAGAGCGAAGGGAGGGCCGTAGTAGCAAAGGTGTGTGGAACCCTTTTCGATCAGAGCTCCGACTGGGAAGCTGGATTTGATCTTCTGAGCTTCCGCCTCTCGCCAGATACTGGGAAGCAGCAAGAGAACACTTCTGCCTCTGGGGGGTGAGTAGTTCTCCCTCAGCCTTCTCAAATAGGTCCTGACCTCGGGTCTGTTCAGGCTGACGCTGTCGAAGAGAAAGACCCCTCTGCGTTTTGATACGGGTGTGTTCTTATCAAACATCTCCATGCAACGAGCATTCTGCAAAGATCTAGCGAACCCGCGGAATAGCGAGGGGTGTGACCGTGCTCTCAACTCAACCAGTTCCCACAGCCTGCCTTCAAAGATCGCTTGCTTGATTCTCCGAATCTCCTCAAAACACACATGAAGATTGTGCTGAGCTAGCATTCTTTCTCTGGTTTGCGGGGTCAAGCCCCTCAGTTCGTTCGGGGAAAGTCGAGAACAGACCCGGCAGGAACAGGGGAAATCCCGCATATCCCCCAGTTTGATCGTTCCACTTGCAGTCATGTATCTGTCGTTCTTGGCATAGAGACTGTAGGCAGCTGAATCGAACATATCACATCCCAAGGCAACCGCCAATGAGAACATCATGGGGTGACCAGCCCCGAAGAGGTGAAGGGGTCTTTCGAGGGGTAGGTTCATCTTGGCAGCACAGATCATGTCGACTAGAGGGGGAAACAGATATCGCTCCATAAGAACCGTGGGACTGCCCAACGCGTGTGCATCAAAGCCCATCTTTGACGACTCTCGAGCGCAATACTCTACCAAGTCGATGTGAGAACCTCCCTGAACGGGACCTACCCAAAGTGTTCTGGAATGTCTTACTACCCCCAGTGTCTTTCTACAGTTGACTAGAGTTTTCTCAACGGTTTCGGCAGCCTGTTCTCTGCCCACGTCACCCGTTGGAACGTCAAGGACCACGGCTATGTCGCTTCCAATGTCTTCTTGGAAGCGAGCGATCTCCTCTACGTCGGTATGAACTTGTCCGTACTGAAGCAGTTGATATGCTCCGGAGTCGGTCATTATGACGCCGTCGAAGTCCAGACGCAGATGGAGATCTCGTGAGGTCGACTTCGGTAGGTCGCGTTTGAGCAGTAGGTAGGCGTTTGTCATGACAGCTTCGCATTTCAGCTGTTCTTTCATCTCCCTCGGCTTGACTATTTGCCTACTCGGGCTGATAACCGGAAGGAAGAGAGGCGTCTCCACAGAGCCACGATGGGTATGCAGGAGCCCTATTCGCCCCATCAAGTCCTTGTGGACAACCTCGAACAATGACGCCGCCCAGTGACGCCTTACCGACGAAATATAAAGCATCATCGATCGTCGATCCAGAGATGGGTGGGGTGATCGATCGGCGCGATGTGGCTTGCCATGGAATCGACGAATAGAGCCGTTGTGGCTTCGATCGATCAGGTTATCCTGCACGCCTAGACCAAGTGAAACCTCAGAAGGGATTTCGCACTAGCCCGCATTTTCCCGCCCGCCCTTGAAAGTTTATTAGCTGTCTGAGCAACCCAGTCGGTTTGAGCGGCATGCTGGAAACCGATGTTGTATACTATAATGTGGTAGACGGAGAAGAAACCAGGGATGCTGTCTTGGTTCAAGGTCTGCCGGGGGTGGGGCTCGTGGCCAAGGCAGCCGTAGCCTATCTCCTAGACAAGGTCGAGAACGTGAGAGTCTGCCGCTTGATGTCTCCTGACTTCCAGAACATCGCTTTCATTCGAGACGGATTGATCGTCTACAGTTTCGCAGACTTGTTCTTAACCAAAACGCAGAGGCCACTTCTTCTGCTCTACGGCAACGCCCAGCCCTCCACAAGCTTTGGGCAACACGAGTTCTGCGACAAGCTGATGGAGGTCTGCGTGAATATCGGCTGCAGCTTCGTCTTGACCTTGGGAGGGTACGGTAGGCAAGAAACAACAGAGGAGAGAAAACTGTACTGTTCGTCGACACGAGAGCAAGTTCTCAAGAAATATCTGCCAAAGATAAACGGATCCGTGTTCTCTGGACAAATCATCGGTGTGGCGGGCATACTGCTCACCGAAGCGGAGAGAAGAAACATAGACAACCTATCGGTGCTGGCTGAGACCTTCGGTGCGGCACCGGACTTCGAGGGCGCCAGAAGAGCGGTTGAGGCGGTGGTCAAGTTGGCTGATCTGGACATTCCGGTCGGAACGCCGGAAGAGATTTCTCGATCCTACTCCGACATAGTCTCGAGACATGACTTATCCTATAGCCCGTAGCTGCGTTGCCTCTCCTACGTCTTCTTTGCTTCTTCACTCACAAATTCCTCATAGATCTTCTGGACCTTCTCGGCAGCGGGTCCAGCTCCTTCAACTACTCCGTCGGCGGTGACCCGAATCCGATCCATTACCACGATTGCGTTGGCTTCCTTGACGTACTTGACCATGTTCGGGAAGAGTCTATTTATTCTTTCAGCAAGCTTTTCTAGATCCAGACCCTTCTCGAGCACATCGATCATCGAAACGACTGCCCCGGAGATGAAGAGCTTCGAGTGAATGATGCCTTCCTTGTCCCGTGCTTCCGAGAGCCACAACCCATAGTCAGCAGGGCTATAGGCGGTAAGCTTCCCTTCAAACGATTGCCCCGAACTCGTCGACACTCTTACCAGTTTGTCGAGCATCACAGCGAATTCCTCCGCGAACCTCCTAGACGCGGCGGCCGACAAAGCGCATTCACCCTAGCCTTCCGCAACACGGGATGGGCCATATATAGGCATGCACTTTCACCTGCCTCTCTCATCCCCACCCTATCCACTTCAGGGGTCAATTCATCTCCTTGACGTGATGCGCTTCCCGGCCCCTCTTAAATAGCCGATGCCAAGTTTCGCAGCGCCATGGGCACCGACAGAACGGCCTCATGCAGAATCTCAGCGGACAAGATGACGGCCTGCCGTCGATTTCCGCATTCCTTCGACACGGCGTTTCGTTGGGGGAACCAGTCACCAAGGCTTTGGGTGCCCGATGGAAGGGGGAAGATCGACAACCCCCTAGTCTACACTGGGCTGGGTTCTTTCATATCGAAGGCTAGAACCGAGCCCCGCGGAGCCACTGTGTGCACGCCGGTCGATAGACTCCTCAAGATCCAAAACATATACGTCAGCGCTTCGGAGAAACTGAATCGATCAAAGAGGACGGTCGACGCCGCTTGTGATGTCCTCGGACTCGGACGCCACGTCCGGAACGAAGCTGTCATTGCGTGCAAGCGAATGCTGCGCCTTCAGACAGCTGCGGACATGATGCTACCCGACCTCGTAGGCGTCTCCCTATTCCTAGCATGTCGAAGTGAATATGGTGCCAGGCCGATCACACTGCGGCAGATAGCTACGGCCATGAAGAAACTCGGTCACAAGTCATCGTACCGCTCGATGTCAAGGGCATTCAGGATGCTCCAGAAAGGGCTTCGTTTTCGGCTAGAGGTGCGCAGAAGCGAAGACTACGTGCCATTTGTAGTCGAAAAGGTTCTTCAGAGTGGGAAGATTAGGAAAAGAAACCTCGCCAGGATCGATCAAGCCCAGTACAGACTTCTCCTCCTGAGATGCGCGGTCTCGGTGCTCAAAGGCATGGACCGCTTCGTCAGAGGTGGGAGGAGCCCCTATGCGTTGGCGGCTTCCTCAGTCTATGTGGCTAGCAAGATAATCCAAAGCGAACACGGCCTCAAACTCGTCTTCACACAGACGTCAATCTCCCAGGCCGCTGGTGTCGACGAGTTCACGATACGGGAACAGGTTGGTTACATACGGAAGAGTTGTTGTGTTGTCGGCAAAGATGGGTCGATCTCTCTCCGGAATGCGTCGAGAAGTGAATTCTCGCCGGAGTTGACATCTCGGATGGGAGAACGGCAGAGTCAAGAGACACGCAACTACGATGGCGTTCCAGATGAACGCCTTTCTCTCACTGACCTCGATCCGATCTTAGCGATCCGACGTCACAGCGCATGACCAAGCTTGTCGAGCCGACGGTGAGTATGACTTCAGAATTCTCGCTGAAGGTCGACGAGTTGCTTCCCCACCGAGCCAGAAGTTTTTGCCTGTCTAGAGAGAGTATGGAGACTGTACACTCATTGGAGGTCGGGCACAGCGAAGCAATCCGTTCAAGCACTTGGGGCGGGTCGTCTGAAAGGTCGATGCTTCTCCTAAGGTCGTTGGAGTACCCCCTCATGTAGGAGATGATTAGGACCCTTCTGGCGATTTCCCTGGAATTCCGGGCAGAAACTGAAAAGAGCAACTCCCGGGAAGTGAGTGTTCTGGGCAGCAATGTGACGCATATCAACGCTGCAAGCATTGCCGCCGCCGCAGCGTCGTACAGCGTGATCAAGGCCTCAAGGTCGCCTCCTCATTCCAAGGACCGGAAGACAGTATTCGGTGTCATCGATCACAAGGGCCCTTTGGTGTACTCCCATGTATTTTTCTCTGCTTGTGGCTGGGTAGCTGATGCCGGAAACAGGATCTACGTACTCTTCTTGCCTAAGTAGAGCCCTGAACTTGGATAGATTGTCAAAATGACGCATTAGGCTGTTGCTGTTTTTCAGGGCCTCGAGGGCCTGAAAGTTGATGACAGTCATGGCAGCGAAGGTGACAGACATCAAGAAGAGAGACATCGATGTGGTGACCAGATCAGCTCTCCGACCTCCACGCTCAAACTGCCGAGACAACTACGGAACCACCTTTCGTGGCTATCAGGTATGTGCACCCAGAGAGCAACTCAACCTTCCCAGCCGCAAGACTGATCTGTGTCTGGTAGACATAGCGCTCTCCTGCTTCAACGATGAGCGAACTTCCCTCGATCTGGATGGTGTAGCCGTGTCCAGCCAATTGGTTCGGCAAAGCAAATCGAAGACTGACGCCTTTCTCATACGCATTCCTTAGGTCGCAGATGAGCGAGAGAGCGATTGCGTCGGCTTGGCAAGCGCGGGCAACCTGCTCCAGGCCGGATTGGATTCTGACGGATCCCGCTAGGAGCAGAGATCCCAGAAGGCTCCAAACCAGTATCTCTAGGCCGGTTTCAAGCTTCTCGCTTGGCATCAATCCACCATCCTTTGGAAGTTGATCTCCGCCCTCTCTGCTTGCCAGGCCGCCCTCATTGTGTAGACTCCTGGCTTGAGGGCCGCGTCACAGAAGGCGTGGATAGGCAGGGCATGAGTCAGAGACACGGAGAGATTGCCATCAGAGACCACCAGGTGAAGGCTTCTGCCGTTGCAGGTCAACGAAACATCGGCTCCGACTGAGAGCACACAGGCGTATTCTGCCTTATGGTTCGAAGAAACAAGGTCGACTCCGTATCGAATGCGGTTGACCAAGAAGGCGGCTATGTACTGGATGCTGTGGTGTTGTACAGTTTCCAATGCTCGAAGATACATAGGGCTCATGCCGAGAGCCATCGAGAGCGTAACTACGAGAACCAGGCTCTTTTCTAGTAATTGGCTCAAATTAAACCTCTCCATCTGCCGCCTATGATCAGTGAGAGCAGAGTCCCTCCGAACGCGAATGGAATGAACGGAACTTCCGTCGGTTCCGATCTGACTGCCAAAGGGGCCAGGGCAAGGCACGCAGCCAGGGGGGAAACAACTGCCGCCATGGCTCCCGCCGCGAGGCTGAGGAGTGAGAACCGCGAGAGACCCTTCGTGAAACCTTTCATGGCGAGGTAGCCAATGGCGAAGACCAGAGAGTTGGCGATAACGACGACGGAAAATGGATACGTCAACCCCCCTGGCGAAACGGAAACAGGGAGGGGTACCGAAGCATGCGGCAAGGAACCCGCTGTGGGGAACATCAGGAACGTGGAAACCAAGTACTTGACGTCACCCAGGCCCATGATCCCGAGCCTGTTTAGAAGATACGTCATCATGTAACCTAACGCTATTGACTTCACGCCTACGATCCACGTGAAGGAATGTCGCGCGAAACCGTTCACAGCGAAGCAGAAGGAACCCAGCACGAGTAGGAAGTTCCCCGTCCTATCGTCCAGCACTCTGAACGTGGCGTCGTGAATTGAGGCAAGGGTTGAAGAAACGATGAAGGCTAGGAGAACCAGCGCATCAAAGAGGGCCCATATGAGGCTGGCAGAGTTGACTGGCGCAGACATCGAAGCTACATTTTGGTGGCGGATATAAGCCCCAACATTTTCGAAAGGTGAGAAGGGATGGTCGTTCTTCTCGGTTTGTGGGTAAAACCCGAGATCAGGGGCTCTGAGCTGACTGACCGGGTTTCAAGCGCTATTCTTGGACTGACGCAGAGGCCGCTGGGGACTGAGCAGAGTTGGGCAGCCAGGATGGTGCCGATCACGTCTCCGACCGACGACTTCGAGAACCTGAGTGTCTGCTTCTTCCTCGTTGTCCATGAGGACCTTGAGGCAGCTGGTGTCTTGGCTGATGTCAGGAAGAAGAAACCCGATCTACCAGCTTACGTGATCAAGCTCGATAACTCAGCCTGTGGGATGCCTGATCTGGATCATCTGTGCTTCCACACGTCGAAGCTATGGAGCCGAGACAGAAAGCTGGGAAGGCTGCTAAGACGCCTAGCTCCGACCAAAGGAAGATCGAAGGGAACATCTTCTCCTTCAGATGCGTTGCTCCTGAAGATCCGTGCTGATCTCATGGGGCTGTCCTACTATCTGCCAGATGAAACGATCGTTGGGGGCTGCGACTGAATTGACTTCAGATATCCTGGATCTCCAGGTTTCACTTCAGTTGCTCCTTGAGTCACTGGTGAAGGAGGTGCAGGGCCTTAGGACGCAAGTGATGGAGCTTGCTATAGAGATCGGCGAATGCTCGCAGTTGGTGGCTTCACTGGACGAGGACACCAGAGCTCGATTCGAGGCCCTCCGGGTTGCACTAACGAAG